>WNGQ01004342.1_pt1 | contig 14333 bp, 12 predicted proteins | sample 5407661 | NCBI WGS metagenome assembly WNGQ01 (sample SAMN13153382, study PRJNA577476) | soil metagenome | isolation source: 60 cm soil or saprolite under Garry oak tree replicate 2 | place: USA:California | collected 2016-06-15 | reverse complement strand
GTCCCTTAAAACGCCTGGAGTCACTTAGAGCGGTCACAGGGACAGTCCCCGTTCGGGGACAGTCCCTTATGAACGCTTGGACTCACTCTGAGCCGTCACAGGGACAGTCCCCGTTCGGGGACAGTCCCTACGGCGAGGCCCAGCGCAGAGCCGTCGAACAGGTGGGAGGCCCGCTCCTCCCCCACGCGCCCGCGTGTGAGCTCGTAGGCACCGTCCAGCAGCATCGGGCGCGTCGCCCGGTGGCCGTCGGAGGCGACGAGCGCCGCTAGCCCGTCGTCGACCAGGCGCCAGCCCTCGCGCTCCATCTCCGGGCTGTGGCGGCCCAGGAGGCTGCTCGCGTTGACCTGCAGCGGCCAGCCCCGCCCCGCCAGCTCGTCGGCCAGGCCGGGGTTCCGGAGGACCGCCTCTGTCCGCTCGGGGTGGGCGACGACCGGCGTCAGCCCGGCACGCTCGATCCACTCGCCGACATCGATGAAGACGTCGGCCGCGCCGACGAACGGGATCTCGACCAGCACGTACTCGACCTGCTCCAGGACGTATCGCCGCGGGTCCTCGTCCAGGAAGGCACGCATCGGTGTCAGCTCAAAGCCGAGGCGAAGCTCGAGCGGCGCCCGCTCGCGGAGCTCGGCGAAAGCCTTGCGGATCCGGCGCTCGCGTTCCTCGGTCAGCGGCAACGCCGGCGAGACGTGCGGCGTTGCGTAGAGCAGCCCGGTCCCGTGCTCGAACGCGTCGCGTGCGAGTGCCAGTCCCTCGGACACGTCCTGGACGCCGTCATCACCCGAAGGGACGACGTGAGAGTGGATATCGACGAAGCGGGGCTCCACCCCGCCACCGTAGCTACTCGGCCCGTAGATACAGCTGGAGTGCCGGAGCGACGGTGCGCAGCTCGCGCAGAGCCCGTGACTCGAGCTGGCGGACGCGCTCGCGCGTGATGCCGAGCGAGGCGCCGACCTCTTCCAGCGTCTGCGGAACCTCGCCGTCGAGCCCGAAGCGCCGGGCCAGGACGAGCCGCATCCGCGGATTCAAGACATCGAGCGCGTCGCCGAGCTCGACCGCGCGGAGATTGTCCGCCGTCGTCACATCGGGTCGATCGAGCTTCGTGTCCTCGATCAGGTCGCCGTACAAACTCTCGCCGTCGCCGACGGGCGTCTCGAGGCTGACCGGGTCCTCGACGAGGTCGAGCAGCTCGCTGACGCGCTCCGGCGTCAGCCCGGCCTCCGTGGCGATCTCGTCGACCACCGGCTCGCGGTTCAGCTTCTGCGCGAGCACACGGCGTGCGCGCATCACCTTGCGAACCTGCTCGGCCACGTGGACGGGCAGCCGGATCGTGCGGCCCTGGTCGGCAAGCGCGCGAGTGATCGCCTGCCTGATCCACCAGGTCGCGTACGTCGAAAGCTTGTAGCCCATCGTCCAGTCGAACTTCTCGACGGCCCGGATCAGGCCGAGATTGCCCTCCTGAATCAGGTCGAGGAGCGGGACGCCGGCCCTGGTGTAGTTCCGCGTGATCGACATCACTAGGCGGAGGTTGTGCTCGATCAGCTTGCGCTTCGCATCTTCGTCGCCCTCGTCCTTGCGCCGCGCGAGCTCGCGCTCCTCCGGCGGTGTCAGCAGCCGGCCGTCGCCGATCTGGCGGACGTACAGCTTGAGTGGATCCTGAGTTGGAGCCGCGGCCTCTTTGACGTCGTCTTCGTCGACGTCGGCGGCGTCCTGTACGAGCTCCAGCTTTGGCTCGAGGACCGGCTCGGGGAGCGAATCTGGAAGCGGCCGCTGCTCCATCGTGTTTGAGCTATCGGCCTCGCGGAGAAGCGTCTTGATCTTGTCAACCCCCCGACCGAGGGAGCGAGGTTTTGCGTTTGTAACCGACGCGCAAAGTCATGACTAACTCGTGCATCAAGCCCGCGTCAAAGGCTTAGGGAAGACCGTCCGTCTGGCTAGGAAGATCGTCCGTTTGGGGTCCTACACTCATTCATATGTGCGGAATCGCCGGATATAGCCTCACTGCCTCGAGCCCGCTCGAGCGGACGCTCGCGGCTCAGGCTCTCCTGGCGGGAATCGCCGAGCGCGGCGCCGACGCCGTCGGTTACGCCCACCGCACACCCGGCGAGGGCGTGTCGGTGCACAAGCAGCGTTCGGGCGCGAGCGCGCTGCTCGACGAGATCACCGTTCCGCAGAGTGCGACCGAACTCCTGGTCCATGTCCGGGACTACACGAAGGGCCATCCGACCGTCGCGGCAAACAATCACCCGATCCGCCACGGCGCGGTCATTGGCATCCACAACGGGGTCATTCTCAACGACGACGAGTTGCTCGCCGATCACGACTGTGCGCGGCGAGAGCCCGGAATGACGGTCGACTCCGAGGCGATCTTCGCCGTCGCCGCCCACTCCGAGGGCGCCGCCGAGGCGCTCGGGGCTCTCCGCGGCTCGATGGCGACCGCCTGGATCGACGAGCGGCGCGAGAACTCGATCTCTGTCGCGCGCGGCGTCGGACGCCCGGTCTGGCTTGGCGCCGGCGACGACGGCGTGTTCTTCGCCTCGACGAAGCTCGGGCTCGAGGTCGTGGAGCGCTTCCTCGGCGTGAAGCTGGAGATGGACGAGCTCGAGGAAGGCACCCTCGTCCAGCTCGAGCTCGGTCGTGAGACGAGTCGAACGCGATTCAACCCCGACCGGCGCTTCGAGGATGCACCACTCCCGGCCGTGCGTGCTCCGAGGGAAGCTGCGCTCTGTCTGAAGCGGCTCGCGGTACTGGCCGCGGCGGCACACTAAGGCGCTAGCTGATCGTCCCGTCGGCGGCCACGTCGACGTCGGCCTCGCGTAGCCGCTCCCGCACAAGGAACTGGAACGTCGACCAGGCCCCGCGCCTGGCGTCGAACATCCGATAGATCTGCCACTCGGTGAGCATGGCGTCGTCGGCCTTGCGCGCCGCGGTCCAGTCCGCGAACTTCGGCAGACGGCCGAGCTTCTTCGAGAGGCTGACTGCCTGGTCGAGCGCCCGCTCCAGCCGCTCCTCTCCCACCGGCACATCGAAGCCCGCCTCGCGCAGCGCGTTCGTGAGCGAGCCGAAGGTATGCCAATAGAGCGACTTCGAAGGCAGCTTGCCGCGATGCTCGTCGATGTCTCGCGCCGTCGGCACACGCCCGAGCTCCTTCCCCAGCTCCTGGAGCAGGGCGAGCAGCTCCTCGCGCGTGGCGAAGCGGCGCGGCACGAGCCCGGCCTTGCGCTTGGCACGGTTCCAGCTGCCGAAGTGCTCGATCACCGTCTGTGGATGCACGGTCGTCTTCGAGTCGGCCGCGAACTCCCGCATCGTCGGCGAGCGCCCCAGCCGCTCTGCGGATTGCGTCAGCTCAGCGAGGATCTGCTCGTCGGTGTAGCGCTTGCGGATCCCGGCCTGGAACTCGGCAAGCGCCTCGCGGTCGATGTCCGCGACCGCCCTGTAGACGGACTTGCGGGGCATTGCTGCAAGTCAGAATAGAGCATTTGCGCGCATCTGCAAGTACGCGCCTCTTTCGCTGAACTTTCCCAGCGAGAGGCGGTTACAGCGCGACGGCGGCTTCGCGTTCCGGTGCGGTCTGGCTCGCCTCGACCGGCAGGATCCGCTCGAGCGCCGCGACACACCGCGGGCAGAACTGGCTGCCTGCCGCCTGCCGGAGTTCTTCGAGGGCTTCCCTCACCGGCCTGGCTGCTCTGTAGTTGCGCGTCGTCAGCATCGAGTCGAGCGCGTCGGCCACATGGATGATCCGGGCACCGAGCGGGATCTCCTCGCCCCTGAGCCGATCGGGATACCCCGCGCCGTCGAAGCGCTCGTGGTGGTGGCGGATTGCCGGGACGGCGTCGTTCAGGAAGCCGAGCCGGTCGATGATGCGTGCGCCCTCGTCCGCGTGCTTCTGCATCAGCGTCCACTCGGAGTCGGTCAGGCTGGCCGGCTTCAGCAAGATCGCGTCTGGAATTGCCAGCTTGCCAATGTCGTGGAAGAGCGCGGCATGCCCGAGCAGGTCGAGCTCCGCCTGCGAGAGACCGAGCTCGCGGCCGATCGCCAGCGCGAGCTGCTGGACGCGGCGCGAGTGACCGGCCGTGTAGGCGTCGCGGGCATCGACGGTCGCCGACAGCGACTCCATCGCGGCGGTCGAGCGCTCCTTGAGCAGCCGGTTTGCCTGCTCCAGGGAAACGTTCTGGGTCTGAATCGTCTCGGCGGCCTCGCGCAGCTTCTGCGCGCTCTTCTGGGTGTGCCGGAGGTAGGCCTCCTGGGTCTTCCGCATCAGGAACAGCGGCACCGCGAAGACGGCGAACGCCCAGAGATGCGCTGACTCGTAGCCGAGGAAGATGACGCCAGCTATGAAGCCGTAGACGAGGTAGTGAGGGACGAGCCAGGCGAAGCGCTCCTGAAACGCACGGGACCAGCGCTCGTGGCCCTCGACGGCCGTGGCGAGGCTGACGAGACCCATGTTGACCCCGAAGTAGGCGAAACCCGCGGCTACGCCGGCGACGATCGTCAGGATGCGGCCCGGGTCTCCCTGGACGTCGAGGAAGTGCAGCGAAAACGCCCCCACGGCCGCCAGCGAAGCGAGCGACAGGGCGCCGATGTTGAAGAGGACATGGTGCAGCGACTGCCGCCGAGCGCTCCACTCGACCGCCGCAGTCGTGAGCGCCAGCGCGAGCGCCGCCCGAGGGCCAAAGAGGGCCGCACCGGCGATCGCCCCCACCGCGCTAACGGAGATCGATCCGAGATCGAGCTCGAGCGCGAGGGCTTGACCCGCTCCGACGAGGGCGATGATCGCGATCAGTCCGCTCACGTCGTGACTGGTGCCGAAGACGAGGCCGGCGACGCCGGCCGCACTGCCGACCAGGCCGACCAGACCGACGACCGTGGCGAGGCGCTTCGAGAGCGAGAAGAAGGTCGGGCCGTGGACGGCATGTGGCCGGGGATGGCGACGCTCCTCCGCGGGGTGCGCCTCGATCGAACCCGGCAGCGGCGTGCGGTGCTCGCCATCGTCGGGAACGGCGACGAGTGGGGTCGAGCGTGTCTCTGGCACCACGAGCGGCTCCGAGCTTGCGTCCAGGACGCGGTTCCGGCCCTGCAGCTTGGCCCTGTAGACGGCGAGGTCGGCCTGATGGATCAACTCGTTCGCGTCGGCGCCGTCGCGTGGGAAGGCGGCGACACCGATCGAGACGGTCGCGCGAATCGGCTCGCTCGAGGTCTCAACGTCGATCGACGAGGCGGCGACTGCGCGCCGGATCCGTTCCGCGATCTCGAAGGCCTGTTCCGGCGGCGTCTCGGGCAGGAGGATCGCGAACTCCTCACCGCCGAAGCGGGCAGGCACGTCGTAGTGGCGCAACTGCGTCCGGAAGGTCTCGGCGATTCCCTTGAGCACGGCGTCGCCGGCGAGGTGGCCGTAGGTGTTGTTGATGTCGCGGAGGAGGTCGAGGTCAGCCATGATCAGCGTCATCGGCCGCTCGAACCGCTGCGAGCGCGCAAGCTCCTCCGCCAGCGTCGCCGCGAAGTAACGGGCGTTGAAGAGGCCGGTCTTGGGGTCGACGCGCGCCTCCTCCTGCAGCTGTGGGACGCTCAGCGAGCGGTGGATCAGCAGCAGCGGCGCGACCGCGAAGGGCAGCAGCCATGGGTTGAGATCCCAGAAGGTGCCGATCCCGACGCCGAGGGCAGCGAGCACGAGGTCGGTTGAGAGGCTCTCGAACGAGAAGATGCCGAGCTCCCTGAACGAGTGGCTGTAGAAGAAGTGCAGCATCGGCGCAAGCAGGATGTGATTGACGGCCACGCAGACCGCCGCCGCGGCCATCCCGGCGAGCGCGAGGCGAAGGTCGTGGTTCGGGAGCAGGTGGTCGGCGCCGGCAGTCGCGTGGAAGGCCGCCCAGGCCGCAAGCAGCGAAATCGTCCAGTTACAGATGTTGAAGGTCTGGCTGTACCAAGCGTTCCGGTTCTTCAGCCATTCCGGAACGTGCTGGATCACCCCGATCAGTGCGACCAGCTCCGGCGGGAGCAGCATCACCGCTGGGATCAGGAAGACGACAGTCGTGTGGTACGACTGATTCCGCGGCGTCCGCACGACGAAGAGCTGCGCCACCGCGGCAGCCGAGCCGAGGATGATGAACGTCGCCCAGCTGTGCGTGCCGGCTTTCAGGTGTGGCAGCAGCGGGACCGAGGCGGCGGCTGCCACGACTCCGATGACGAAGAAGTAGATCGTCGCCCGAATCGGCGGCTTCTTGTCGGCGCCGTGCTCGTCGATCGTGCCCGGCACCTCGGGGAGGACCACGCTTCCGGGAACGGCGCTCACTAGCCCGCTCTCCGAGGAAACGTCGGCGGCATCCCCAACGCTGTCGAGGGACCAGCCGGGATAAACGGTCGCGCGAGTGAATCGCGCGCCCTCTCAGCCGGCGTCGCAAGCGACGCCTCAGGACCGGCCGGGATGAGACGAGCCAGGATGAAGGGTCGCGCCGGCGAAGCGCACGAGCTCTTCGACGGCCTGCGCGATTCCTCGGTCGGGTCGATCGACCGCACGCTGCGCGGGTCGTCCTGAGAAGACCCACCAAGCGAATGCCGCTCAGCGCTCATGCCTTGCCGTCTCCTTTCCGCCCTCGGGCGGTGCCGCGATTACAGAGGCCGGCGTGCCTCGCACGACTACGCCGCAGTTCGTCCACTACAAGGCAAGCTACGGGGCGCCCAACTGGGGGACATCCCCCTTTTTCGGGACAGCAGGAAGATCCCCCGATTGAGGGAGGGGCGCGAATTCGTGGTCTTCGGTCAACGGGCACCGCGCTCAGATAGCGTCTCCGGGCCTTGCGAACCCGCTTTCCTCTGCGGTTGGAGATCCTCTTGGCCCGCGCCACAGGGGGCCTCTCGCGGCTTGCCGGCACCGGTGGCGGCACGACCGTGCCCGGGAAGCTGCTCTGGAAGCTCGATCCGTCGGCGGTCGATGAGCTCGCCCGCCGGCTTCCGCTCGGCTCCGCGCTCGTCTCGGCGACGAACGGCAAGACGACGACAGCGGCGATGGCCGCGGGAATTCTGAGAGGGAAGTTGAGGCTCGCACACAACAGCTCCGGTGCGAACCTCGTCTCCGGGGTTGCGTCGACCCTCCTCGCCGCCCGAGAAGCGGAGCTCGGCCTCTTCGAGGTCGACGAGGCGGCGCTGCCCGAGGTGGCTCGGCGGCTCCGGCCGCGGGCGGTCTGCCTCGGCAACCTGTTCCGCGACCAGCTCGATCGCTACGGCGAGCTCGAGCTCGTGGCCGGCCGCTGGCGGGCGGCTGTGCAGGAGCTGCCTACCGATTCGGCGCTCGTCGTCAACGGCGACGATCCCCAGGTCGGAGACCTGGGCCGGGAGCGCGGGCCGGGGACACGGACCGTGTTCGGGGTCGACGATCCGCGTCAGGCTCACCCCGCCCTCCAGCACGCCGCGGATTCAAAGTGGTGCATCCGCTGCGGCACGGCCTACGAGTACGCGGCGGCGTACATCGGCCACCTCGGCGACTACCGCTGCCCGGCCTGCGGCCATGCCCGCCCTCCGCTCGACGTCGTCGCCCGCGAGATCGAGCTCGGCGGGATCGAGCGCGTCTCGTTCGACCTGGTCACCCCCGACGGATCGCGGCGCGTCCAGCTCCGCGTCCCCGGGCTCTACAACGTCTACAACGCGCTCGGTGCGGCCTCGCTCGCGCGGGCGCTGGGTGCCTCGCTCGACGAGATCCATTACGGGCTGGAGGCATTCCACGCCGCCTTCGGCCGCTTCGAGCGGATCGAGCTGGACGGCAAGTCCCTGCTCGTGCTGCTGATCAAGAACCCGGCCGGCGCGAACGAGGCGATCCGGACGCTGCTCGCGGGCGAGCCGCCGACACTGGTCCTCGTCGCGCTCAACGACGCGACGGCTGACGGGAAGGACGTGTCCTGGATCTGGGACGTCGACTTCGAGCCCCTCCTCCCCGCGCTCGAGCGGCTCGTGGCCACCGGCGACCGGGCCGCCGAGCTCGCGCTTCGCTTTAAGTACGGCGGCTTCGACGAGCAGGCGATCGAGGTCGTGCCGGAGCTCGAAGCCGCGCTCGATCGCGCGCTCGAGCTAACGCCCGCGGGGGACGAGCTGATTGCGCTCCCGACGTACACGGCGATGCTCGCGCTGCGGGACATCGTCGCCCGGCGCGGCTTCGTGCGCCAGTACTGGGAAGCGGCGTAGAGAGGAGAGCCCGGGGCGGTGAGGCCCCGGGCTCTTGATGGCAAGCGAGGAAGTGCTCCGTTAGGGGAGCGACGTGGTCGTCGTCGCCGTCGAATCGGGCGAGACGAGAGCGGCGGGCAGCTGCAGATCAGGATCGGCCGCCGCGGCCGCGAGGTCGCTCGGGTCGGCGAAGGAGTCGGCGGTGTTGCCCGCCCCATCTCCTTCGGCTGCGTCTTCGTAGGAGGAGTCGCTCCACGAAATGTCAGCCCACGAAACGTCCGCCGAGCTGAGGCTGTCGGCCCAGCTGACGTCGCTCCAGGAGATGTCGGCCCAGGAAACGGCCGCGAGCGCGGAGTCGCCCCAGGAGACGTCGCTCCAAGAGACTGCGTCCCACGAAACGCTCGCCTTGGCGGTGTCCGACCAGCTGACCGCGTTGAAAACCGGGGCCTTGCCGCCCGCGGGATCTGCGGTCAGGAACTGGTCCAGCGCCTTGTTCGGGTTCGGAGCGTTGGTCGCCGTCACGGATCTGACCGCGTTCACCTCGCCGAGGCCGAGCGAGCCCGGGATCGCCGACGGAGTCGGCCGAGCCGTCGCCATCAGCGCGCCCTTGATCTGGTCCGGGCCCCAAGCCGGGTTGCGGGCGATGATCTGCGCCGCGATTCCAGCCACGATCGGTGCCGCGAACGACGTGCCCGAGAGCTGGATGTAGCCCGGCGAGACGATGTTGCTCGCTTTCTGCGACGCGAGCGTGGAGGTCATCGGAATCGGGCCGACCATGTAGCGCCCGTCGGCTGAGACCTCCGGCTTCCGGAAGCCGTCGTTCGTGTAGCCGTAGGCCGACCAGAACGGCGCCGTGTCGTTAATCGGATTCGGATTGCCGTCCATGTCGGCCGCTCCGACAGTGATCACGAACGGGTCGTTGCCGGGTGCGTAGGGAACGCCGCTGGGGCCGTTCGGGAGGCCGTAGTTGCCGGCCGCCGCGACGACCGTGACGCCGCTGAACCACAGCTTCTCGACCGCCTTGTCGAGCGGATCGTGCGTGAAGCTGCTCGAGTTCGAGGCGTGCAGGGAGAAGTTCGCGACCTTGATGTTGTACTTGTCCTTGTTCGCGAGGATCCACTGCGCCGCCGCGATCACGTCGCTCGTCCGCGCCGTGCCCGTATCGTCCATGACGTCGAGCGAGACGATGTTCGAGCTAGGCGAAGCGCCCGCGTAGCCGGGAGCCTGGCCCGCCGCGATCCCGGCAACGAACGTGCCGTGCCCGCGACCGTCGCCCGGTGAGTTGTTCGGCAGCGTCGTCAGGTTGACCGACTGGATCACCCTGCCGCCGAAGTCAGCCACCTTGGACGCGTCGACGCCGGAGTCGACGACGGCGATCGTCGGCGCCGTCAGATCGGACTGTGTCTTGCTGGAGTTGGGTGCCACCGGTGCGTTCCAGAGCTTGTCGATGCCGGTGTTCGCCACCCAGAGCTGCTTGGACGTATAGGTCGACCCCGTCAGATGAGCCGGTGCGTCGGGCGTGATCGTCAGGCCCGGGATCTTCGCGAGCTGCGCAAGCCGGTTCGCGCGGAGATCGAGCGAGATGCCGTCGATCAACCCGAGCTTACGGTCGACGCTGCCGAGCGTCATGTCGAGAATCTGGCTCTTCGGCAGTTCGCCGCCGTTGGACGTCACGATCACGTGGATCGTCTTATTCGGATGCTTGTCGGCTTGAATGAGCATGCCCGGCGAGACGTACGTCTGCTGGGTCGAATCACCCGTACTGCCGTTGCTGCCGGCGCTCGCGGCCAGGGGAATCCCAAGCACGAGCACGGCCGCCATCATCGTGACGAGGCCGCGTCCACCCTTGCCCCAAAGCGCGTTCGAGCGCGAATCGTCGCTGTTACCTGTCCCCCAGAGCGCACTCGAGCGGGTCTGGCCAGCAGGTCTTCCGTTCCTCAGCATTGCCATCCTTCCTCTCACCCGCCGCAGCGGGTCCGCATTTGCCGCAGAAAGCGCAACGCTCCTCAGCGCCGCGCAGATCGAACCTGGCGCAACGTATTTGCCGCTCGGAGGCACGACATCCCCCGCCTGGGTGAGGGGCGGGCTGGTTCCCCCGTACGGGTGATCAAGGCTCAGGCGCTACCGTTCGGCCGTGCAGCCACTCGTTATCGGCCACCTGTTCCCGGATTACCTCAACATCTACGCGGATCGCGGCAACATCGCCGTGCTGGGGCGCCGGGCCGCCTGGCGGGGCTATCAGCTGGAGGTTCGGGCACTGGGCGCAGGCGCCCAGATTCGGCCCGGTGAGCACGATCTCTTCTACGTCGGCGGTGGCCAGGATCGCGAGCAGGAGCTGATCGCGCCCGAGCTCGCCGCGCTCGGGCCGGGGCTACGCGAGGCATTTGAGGCTGGCGCCCCCTTCCTGGCCGTCTGCGGCGGATATCAACTGCTCGGCCGTTCCTACCGTGACCAGAGCGGCGACGAGCTGCCGGGCATCGGCCTCCTGCCACTACACACGGTCGCGGGCTCGCAGAGGATGATCGGCGACGTTCTCCTCGAATGCGAGCTCGAACCGGGCTGGAAAGAGACGCTCGTCGGCTTCGAGAATCACGCCGGCCGGACGATCCTCGACCCCGGCGCCGAGCCGCTCGGTCGAGTCGTCGCCGGTTTCGGCAACGACGGAGAGAGCGGGAACGAGGGTTGCCGCCTGGGCCGCGCGATCGGCACCTACCTCCACGGACCGTTGCTGCCACGCAACCCGTGGCTCGCCGACTGGTTGCTCGCGCAGGCGATTGCCCACCGAACGGGCGATCTCCCCGCGTTCGAGCCGCTCCCTGACGAGCTCGAAACGCAGGCCCACGCAGTCTCCGCCCGCCGAGCGGAAACCCGCGGCGGCCGCTTCTAGGCTCCCAGGCCCGCCGGCCGCCGCCGGCACGCCCACGAGTCACTGCGGAGCCATGGCCCGGGTCCAACCCCCGCCCTTTATTTGGGTGGGGCCGCGCCCTCCGCCCTCGGCGGATGACGATATCGGCCAACTCCGCGCTTGTCTGGAACGTCCTGGCGCCGAGTTCGTGACATTTCCAGACGACCGTTGAGCGGAGCCGAGCGGGACGAGGCCGACGCGGCCAGCCGGGCCGCCTATCGTGCCCAGAGAGCTCCTAGGTAAGCCGCGGGGTCACCGGGCCGCCAGCGCTGGACGAAGCGCTGGATCGGAGGATGCAGGACGACGTCGTCGAGGTCGTCGAGACCGAACAGTCGGTGCCCGCGGACGGCCGCGTCCTGCGAGTTGACCGCCTCCAGCGAGCGTCCGCCGAGGTCGCCCGCGAAGATGATGTGGACGACGTGCTTGGCCGCGAAGCTCTGCACGGGAGAGATCGAGTCGACGATCGCGACCGGGCCCTCAACCGCCACCTCCTCGCCGATTCCGAGCTCCTCCCAGAGCTCTCGGTGCAGGGCATCGACCAGGCTCTCCCCCGTGTTCACGCCCCCGCCCGGCAGCAGCCAGTACTCCTTGCCGGGCTTCTCGTGGCGGCAGAGCAGCACCCGGTCGTTCCAGCGCAGCAGCGCCGAGACGCGGATCCTGGGCTCAGCCCCCACGACCCTCGGACCGACGGTCGGTCATCGCGTGCGGGAGGACCCGAAGCCGCGCACGCCGCGCTCGCTCTCGGGCAGCTCCTCGGTCTCGACGAGCTCGAGCTGCGGCACCTCCAGGACGACGAGCTGGGCGATCCTCATTCCCGGCTCGACGACGAACGTTTCCGCGCGGTCGGTGTTCAGCAGCACGACCCGGACCTCGCCGCGGTAGCCGGAGTCGATCAGGCCCGGCGCATTGACCACGGAGATGCCGTGCCGCGAGGCGAGCCCGGAGCGTGGCTGGACGAAGCCGGCGTAGCCCTCTGGAATCGCAACCGCCAGGCCGGTGCCGACCACCGCCCTCTCCCCCGGGCCGAGCTCGACGCGCTCGCAGGCGGCCAGGTCGAGGCCGGCGTCGCCCGGGTAGGCGCGGACTGGAACGATGGCCTCCTCGCGGAGGCGCTGGAACGCGAGCTCGATCACTTGGCCGAGCGCGCCGGCTCGTCGCGCGCCTCCGCCAGCAGGTAGGGCGCGAACCGCGGCAGCTCGCGGCGTGGCAGGTGCGCGCGAACGAAGACGCCGTCCGGCTGGTCGACACGCTCCTGGATCGGCGCTCCGAGCGCGTAAAGCTCCGCCAGGCGCGCCCCCTCGTCGTACGGGAGCAGCATCCGGACGCTCTCGAAACGCTCGCCGAACTCGGCCGCGACCCGCTCGCGCAGTGCGTCGAGGCCCTCGCCCGTGGCCGCGGAGACCTGTAGTGCGTCCGGATACCGGTTGCCGAGGCGTCGGCGGCGCAAGGGGTCGACGAGGTCGACCTTGTTCAGCACCAGCTCCACCGGGACGTCCGTGACGCCGATCTCGGCGAGGACGTCCTCGACAGCCGCGCGCATCTCGTCGAGCTCGACGTCGGAGGCCGAGCCGTCGACCACGTGCAGGACGAGGTCGGCGACGAGCGTTTCCTCGAGCGTCGCGGCAAAACCTTCCACGAGTTGGTGAGGCAGGCGCCGGATGAAGCCGACCGTGTCCGTCAGCAGATACTTCCGGCCGTCGACCTCGAAGCTGCGGGTCGTCGGGTCGAGCGTCTCGAAGAGCCGGTCGCGGACGGAGACGTCGGCGCCGGTGAGGGCGTTGAGAAGTGTCGACTTGCCCGCATTCGTGTAGCCAGCGAGCGCGATCACCGGCGTCTCGGATCGGCGCCGGGACTTCCGGCGAGTGTCGCGCTGGCGCTCGAGCCCGCGGAGCCGCTCTCGCAGGACCGTGATCCGGCGTCGCGCCAGCCGGCGGTCGGTCTCCAGCTGCGACTCACCGGGGCCGCGTGTGCCGAGACCGCCTCCGAGCCGCTCGAGGTGCTGCCAGAGCCCTCGCATCCGCGGGAGGTTGTATTCCAGCTGCGCCAGCTCGACCTGGAGCTTTCCCTCCGCGGTCACGGCATGCTGGGCGAAGATGTCGAGGATCAGCTGCGTCCGGTCGATCACCCGCGCCTGGAGGGCGTTCTCGAGCTCTCGCTGCTGCACCGGCGAGAGCTCGTCGTCGACGAGCAGCGACTCGGCGCCGGAGCGTGCAAATGCTTCTTTCAGCTCGACCAGCTTCCCCTTGCCGACGTAGGTGCGGGGCTGCGGCCTCGCTGCTCGCTGGACCAGCTCTCCGACGGGCTCGACCCCTGCGGTGCGCGCGAGTTCCTGCAACTCGCCGAGCTCGCGATCGGCGTCGACCCCTTGCGCCAGCACGGCGACGACGAACCCACGCTCGGGCTCGGCACCCGGCGCAGGATCCGGCTGGCGTAGCGTCACGCAGAGATTATGACCTTCAAAGGGCAGAATCCGCATGTGCGTGACGGGAAGCCAGGCGGACGGTTGGCCGAGCGTACGCTCGCCCTCGTCAACATCCCGTCGGTCAGCCGCGCCGAGGCTGAGGCGATGGCGTATGTGCGCTCGGAGCTGCCATTGGAACCGGTCCGGTCGAGCGACGACGTTCTCTTCGCGACGTCGAAGCGAGAGTCCGGCCGGCCGCTCGTCCTGCTCGCCGGGCACGTCGACACGGTGCCCGCGCAGGACAATCTCCCCGGGCGAATCGAGGACGGCGCCGTGATCGGCCTCGGCGCGAGCGACATGAAGGGCGGCGTTGCGGTGATGCTCGAGCTGGCCGACGCTCGACGTCGAGGTCGACGGGCTCGTCTTTCGTGAGGTCGTCAGCGCAGTCGCGATCGAGGGCGGGATCGCCGACAACCTCATTCCCGACCGCTGTGTGGCTCGCCTGAACTACCGCTATGCGCCCGGCCGCTCGCGCGAGCAGGCCGAGGCTCGGGTGCGAGAACTGGCCGGCGACGGGGAGGTGGAGATCCTCGGCAACTCGCCGCCGGCGCACGTCGTCCTCGATCGGCCGCTCGTGACCCGGCTCCGGGAGGCGGGTGGGCTCGCCGTGCGGCCGAAGCAGGCCTGGACGCCGGTGGCGCAGTTCGCCGAGGCAGGCCTGGACGCCGTCAACCTCGGGCCCGGTGCGACTCGCTACGCGCACCGCGCAGACGAGCAGGTCGAGACCGGCGAGCTGGTGCGGACGTTCGAGGCCCTTCGCCTCTTCGCTTCCGGGCGGGGTACGTTCTAGCCGTGCAGCTCTCCCCCGTTCTCGCCGGT
>WNGQ01005000.1_pt1 | contig 14338 bp, 7 predicted proteins | sample 5407661 | NCBI WGS metagenome assembly WNGQ01 (sample SAMN13153382, study PRJNA577476) | soil metagenome | isolation source: 60 cm soil or saprolite under Garry oak tree replicate 2 | place: USA:California | collected 2016-06-15 | reverse complement strand
AGTGTCATTCCAAAAATGAAATGACACTGAATTTGAGGAAGTATTGAGCCCATCTCTCCTCTCCTTCCTCTCTGGGGTAGGGGAAAAGCGAGCATGGAAAGCGCTGATCTTTGCATGGAAACGTTGCTTTCCGCATCACGTTTGGATAGAATGAGGCAGGAGTTGTTTCACAGGGAAAGGGGCAATGCCATGGCAACGGATCACACACCTGTTCACCTGGATGGGGTGTCGCATCGATGTATTGAAACGAACGGTCTGCGGATACATATGGCCGAGCAAGGGACTGGCCCGCTCCTCCTGCTCTGTCATGGCTTTCCCGAACTCTGGTACTCCTGGCGGAAGCAGATCCCGGTCCTGGCTGAGGCTGGCTACCACGTCGTCGCGCTCGATATGCGCGGCTATGGGCAAACGGACCAGCCCGCTGAGCAAGGGGCATACACACTGCTCCACCTGGTTGGTGACCTGGTCGGCGTCCTTGAGGCGCTGGGCGAGTCTCAGGCGACGCTCATCGGTCACGACTGGGGCAGTAACGTCTGCTGGCAGGCGGCGCTGATGCGCCCGGATCTCTTTCCCGTCCTGGTAACGATGAGTTCTCCCTACATTCCCCGTCGCTCGCTCCAGGGAGCAAAGGGCACGCTCCGACCCACCCAGGGCTGGCAGCAAAGGTTCAAAGGCCAGTTTTTCTATCAGTTGTATTTTCAGGAGTCAGGCGTGGCCGAGGTCGCGCTTGAACGCGATGTCGCGACAACCATGCGCCAATTTTTGTGTGGCGCATCCGGGGACGCGTCCGCGTCTGAGCGCTGGCACCCGGTGCTCTCCGAGCAGACGGACGATCCCCTGGCACACGTGGGTCTACCCGCGTCTCTGCCGCCCTGGCTGACGGAAGTCGATCTGGCGTACTATAGCCAGGAGTTCTCTCGCACGGGCTTTACCGGCGGACTCAACTGGTATCGGAATACTGATCGAAACTGGGAACTGTTGGCTGCCTATATCAATGCCCGGATCACGCAACCCACCCTTTTTCTGTGTGGCGGACGAGATCCCGTTTTTGAACTGGTAGGCCCAGACACGTGGATCGAGCAGATGCGGCTCTGGGTGCCGGCGATCCAGACAAAGATTCTGCCCGATTGTGGCCACTGGATACAGCAGGAGCGCGCTGAGGAGGTCAATGCCGCGTTGCTCACTTTTCTCCAGGAGCAGACGATAGCTCGGGGTGTCAATGCAGAGAGGCAAGAGTAAAGCAAGCTCTTGTCTCTTCGGGCCTCATTATCCCAACTATTGAGAGTCCTCAATTGCAATGATTACTCTTTTCTGCGTTCATACAGTGGCGAGTTCGCGCTTACGTTGATGGTTTTTTACCATCATGATGTAATGAGTTCGCGTTTACACTGAAAAGGTTGCCGGGAACGCGATTATGTTGAAACTTCCATATTGTCCGCCAGGTACCCCTCCAGCAGATGCTATTTATGGGACGTAATTTCCTATAGCCATTTAGACTACACATCCATGCACTGCCCGGCGGATGTTCAGGTCGCCATCACCAGCAGTGACTCGCGCGAACGCTCGTACAGGACGGGATAGCCGAGGAGGAGGCGTGCGGCGATAACGCACAGCTCGCAGCGGAAACGTTGGGTCGATTGTGCCGTCAGGATCTGGGAGAACGGGTTACCGCAGAGTCCGCAGGCTTGGTCCTGCGCCCCAGGTGATGGGTGTGTTCGGATCGGGTTGAAGGAGATGGTTCCACCCGTAGAAGGCAGCTGGGCATGGAGGGTATTCAGGCGCCAGAGGAGCTCTGGCGCAACAGAAACAGGCAGGCTTTGGAGGGCTTGCAAGCTCTCCTCGTCCAATGCCCTGCTAAGAGTGTGCTCCAGGCCGCTGCGATAGTGATCCCATCTTGAAGTATCGTTCGGTGGCGCGTTCATGGCTGGCATTGTAGGCCAGGGAGAAGCTATTGTCAAGTGTTGTGCTTCCTAGAGCCATTCAACTATGAAACATAGCCACCAAAACAGGCCTCTTGGCTCCAAAACCTCTGGGAAAAGCCAGTCAAGGAAAATTGGATTTCCTTGACTGAGAAAGCGGGGGGCAAACGATCACGGAAGGAAGGGTGAAGCGACACATCGTCCATTAGTGGCATCGAGGCTAAAAAGAGCGATTTTGGGGATCGCGGAAGCAAGCAGGTGGCAAAAGGGAATCGCCGTTCGTTGACGGACACGGATCGCCGGTGGTACCATAGCACTGCGACCGGGAGCGGGCCTTCAGCTTCGCAGCGGATAGACCTGCTTTTGCCACAGCGACCACGAGGATCGCCATGGTGAATGCCAGCCCTCGCAACTGTGATCGATTTTCGCAGGGATCTTGGTGGAGATCATACGGTGTGCGCCTGGTGGTGTCACCAAGCCGAGAAGATCTCCCCTATCGAGGCTCTGTGCCACGCATCGGAATTTCGTATAGCCCGATGCTACAAACCAACACGATCGAACCAAGCAAAGCACCCTCCCCACCCCAGGAACACGGGAGAAAATCGCCGCGCTCGAAAAGACGTACGATCAACATCTTGTATTGATGAGTGTATGCCTACAATCCAAAGGCATGCACAATCGCTTGAATGGGACAGCCATACGCCAACAACGTCACCACCATCACGATTACCTCCATCGGCTTGTGCAGTCCGGCAAACAGCGTGCCCTCCTTCGCACTAAACGTTTTCCCGCAGGTCTTGCACCGATAGCGTGGAGGCTTTCGCCCATGACTCACAATATTGCCTTGCCCGATTTGCCCTCTTGCCATACACTCCAGGTTCGGGCAAAATACCCGGGAGGCATTCGTCTGCTCTGTGATTGTTTCCATATGCACAGCTTACAGATGATGCCCCTGCTTTCAAGCCCTTTGGGACTCTTTTCCACCGGTTAAGGGAGTCCTACCAGTATGGAGACATGCAAAGGATTCTTTTCTGGTATCTCCTCGCCTCCCTGTTGCACCTCTCCTCATGGGTATTCCTGCCCTGCTCTCTTCCCGTGCTGCTATTGCTTCAGATGGGTTATGAAGGGAAGAGAAAGATCCCATGAACATTTTCTCCGGTACCAACGAATGGTGAACCGCCAGAATAGCGCGTGCATGTCCAGCACTTGCTCATCCTCGGTGTGTTGTCGTTTAATTGAGTAGGGTACGAGCCCTACTGCAAGCCAGAGCCAATTAATTTGCATCGTTCTCACTCCTGCTGAAAACGATGATGCGCACCACCTTGCCTCTATTGATTGATCGATCAAGGTGAGTATAGAGCCAGCAGGGACTCATCGGATGTGCAACAATTGTGCATTACGGCGTGCATGGATTGTCAGAGGATTGAAGAGCATGAACGAGTCCAGCGAAGATTTCGCTGACCAGCTTGGTCGCTATCTCGGACGCGCCGGGTTCACCCAGCAAGAGCTTGCGCACAAGATGGGGATGCACCGCAATACGATCGTCAAGTGGATGAATCGGACGTCGGTACCCACGCGCCGAGGGCAGGTCTTGCAGTTGGCTGATGAACTCTTTCTTGTCAAAGAGGAACGCAAGGCCTTGCTCCAGGCTGCCGGGTTTTCGCTCGACCAATGGCCAACCGAGGTGTGGACGGTCCCGCAGCAGCGCGACATGTTTTTTACTGGCCGTGACGGGGTGTTTCGCTCCCTACGAGCGCTGCTCATTCCTGGAAGCACGGCGGCTTTGACGCAGGCCATCAGCGGGCTGGGGGGCATCGGCAAGACCCATACGGCGGTTGAGTATGCCTATCGTTTTCACCGGGACTACGAAGCCGTGCTCTGGCTGCAGGCCAACTCGTGGGAGACGCTGGTTTCCGCGTGCGTCCAGCTGGCTGACGAATTGGCACTCCCCGAGCAGAAGGAAGCGGATCAGGTCGTCGCCGAGGTGCAGCGCTGGTTACGGAAGCACCACTCCTGGCTGCTTATCCTCGATAATGTGGAACACCCCCAGGAGGTCCTCTCACGATTTGTGCCGACACAGCATCATGGCAGCGTCCTGCTGACCACGCGGGTGCATGACGTGGAGCCGCTCGCCCAGACGCAGGTGCTTGCAACTATGTCTGAGGAGGAGGGCGTCCTCTTTCTGCTGCGCCGCACCAAAAAAGTTGCCCCGAAAGCCGGTCTGGATCAGGCAGGCATCGCGCAGCAGGGGGAAGCCCTTCAGATCTGGCAGCTCATGGACGGGCTGCCACTCGCGCTTGACCAGGCTGGCGCCTATATCCTGGAGACCGGTTGTTCCTTCTCCGAGTACCGCGAGCAGTATGTTCGGCGACGCGCCGAACTCCTGGCGCGTCGAGGCAAGCGCTTCATCGGTCACGAGGCCTCGGTCGCCACCACCTTCTCGCTGGCCTTTGAGCGGGTCGAAGCGCTCAACCCGGCGGCTGCCAACCTCTTGCGCGCCTGTGCCCTGCTCGCCAGCGAGGCCATCCCCGAAGAGATCTTCCGGGAAGGAGCACCACACCTCGGCCCCCTTCTGGCCGCTGGCGGGGCGTCCTTGGATCAGGCCATCGGCGTGCTGCACGACTATTCACTCGTGCAGCGCAGCGCTGAGACGCACACTCTGGCTATCCATCGGCTCGTGCAAGCGGTCCTCCGAGATGCGATGGATACCCCAACCTTTCGGCTGTGGGCGAACCGGGTGGTGGATGCCCTTGAGGCAGCGTGGCCCGAGAGGGAGTATTACACGACCACGGGGTTTGAACGGCTCCTCGCTCACGCCCTGAACTGTGCCGAACTCATCGAGCAGTGTCATCTGACCTCACGCGCGGCGACGCAGCTCCTCTACCAAACGGGCGTGTACCTGGCAGACCACGTTCGGTACGCTGAAGCCGAGGCCCTCTATCTCCAGTGCCTGCACCTGCGCGAACGGGTGCTGGGACCCTGGCACCCGGACGTGGCCTATCCACTCTATGTCCTGGCAGAACTCTACCGGGACCAGAGCAAGTATGGCGAAGCAGTTCCCCTGTATCAACGCGCCATTCGCATCTGGAAGCAGGCGCTGGGGCCCGACTACCCGGAGTTAGCCTATCCGCTGCGAGGCCTGGCGGAACTCTACCACATGCAGGAGAACTTTCAGGGGGCGGAGCCGCTCTATCAGCAAGCGCTTCAGATCAGGGAACAGGCGTTGGGGCCAGAGCATCGCGAGGTCGCTGATCTGTTGTGCTGCCTCGCGAATCTCTCCCGCGAACAGGGGAAGTATAGCGAATCGGAGGCGCTCTACCAACGAGCGTTGCGCTTGGATGAGCAGGCAGGCAGCAAGACGCACCCCGCTCTGTCCTCTGCGCTCCAGGGCCTGGCAGAACTGTATAGCGACTTGGGAAGATATGGGGAAGCGGAACTCCTCTACCAGCGGGCCTTGCATCTCTTTGAGCAAGTGCTGGACCCTGACCATCCTCGCATTGCTCCCCTGCTGAACAACCTGGCCAATCTCTATATCGCTGAGGGCAAATTTCACGAAGCGGAGCCCCTGTATCAGCGGGCCGTCCGCATCCAGGAACAGGCGTTTGGACCGGAGCATCACCAGCTCGCGCATACACTGAGCAGCCTGGCCAACCTCTATCTGGAGCAAGAGAACTATCCCGAAGCGGAGCTGCTCTACGGGCGGGCTTTGCGCATCTATGAGCTGGCAGTGGGTCCAACGAGCGCGCAGGTCGCCGCTCCGCTGAACAATTTGGGGAGGCTCTACCAGAAGCAGGGCAAGTATGGCGAAGCGGAAGCGCTCTGTCTGCGCGCTTTGCATATCCGGGAACAAGCCCTGGGACCTGAGCATCGCGATGTGGCCACCTCACTGGACTACATCGCACAACTGTACTGTGAACAAGAGAAGTACGCGGAGGCGGAGCCCCTCTTCCAGCGCGCTTTGCATATCCGGGAGCAGGCGTTGGGGTCAGACCATCCTGAGCTGGTCTTTCCTCTGAATGGGCTGGGCAACATCTACTGCGAACAGGGCAGGTATGAGGAAGCGGAGCCGTTGTATCAACGTGCACTGTCTCTCTGGGATCAGCGCCAAGACGTCCCACCTTCCCAACTGATCACGCTGTTGATCTGTCTGGCAAGCTGCTACCGAGAACAGCGCAAGTATGCAGAGGCCGAACCGCTCTACCAACGAGCCTTGCACATGCAAGAACAGGCGCTCGGAGCGGATCATCCGCAGCTCGTACCTGTGTTGAATAGTTTGGCGAACTTGTACCAAATCCAGGGAAACTACTCTGAAGCGGAACCATTCTACCAGCGGGCCTTGCACATCCAGGAGCAGGCATCGGGACAAGACCACCCTGACGTTGCCGATCAACTCAATAGGCTCGCCAGCCTGTATACCGATCAACAGAAGTACGCGGAGGCGGAGCCCCTCTTCCAGCGGGCCTTGCGCATCCAGGAGCAGGCGCTGGGACGCGAGCATCCGGACGTGGCCGCAACGCTCAATAACCTGGCAGAACTCTACCGCGTCCAAGGGAAGTATGAGGAGGCGGAACCGCTCTATCAGCGGGCGATCCGTCTTTGGGAGGCGAGCGAAGGGCCAGAGCACCTATCTACAGCCCAGGGACTCAACAACCTGGCACTCATCTACACGGCGCAGGGCAAGTATGAGGAGGCAGAACAACTGCATCGACGGGCGTTACACATCCGTGAGCAGACCCTGGGACATGCGCATCCGGATGTGGCAGCATCGTTCACGAACCTGGCAGTCCTTTCCAGTGTGCAAGGCAACTACTTCGAGGCCGAGCTGCTGGTGATACGTGCCTTAGACATTGTTGAGCGGACAGTGGGACCCCAGCATCCCCAGGCGCGGGCCAATCACCGGTTCTATGCGATAACCCTGCGTGAAATGGGACGTGAAGAAGAGGCCAGGCTGGAAGAAGCGCAAGCTGAGGGACAAGAAAGGGCTGTGGATCAAACGCTGCAACAGGAGCATGCTCTCCAGTACCGGCACGTGCATGAGCGGCTGAGCGATCTCGTTGAGCGGGCTGCCGACAACATCAAGGGAGCGTGTACCCAAATCCTTCGCGAATGGGAGGAGGCGGTGTTGGAGGAGTCTCACACAGGTGAGGCCTTTGCCCTCTATGGGCTTCCCCCCAGAACAGTCTCCCAGCTTGTCCCGGAAAACCGTCTCCATGAAGGACGGAACCCGAGACCCTGGACCGGTGAGGGAAGTGAGCGCGTAGAGAAGAAGCTATATATTATCGATGTTGACCAGAATCCCTTTGATATTGCTATTGACGATGGTTTCTACTCATTATTCCTTCCTCTGAATATGGCGCTCGGGCAGGCGTGGGTAGTCACCCAACAGAGGTTTTTTACAGAGGAGGGAAGGATGAAGCAACCAGACAATCCAGAATGTCGGCGCATTCACCGGGGAATCGCATCAGCCACATACGCTCGTCATATCAGAGAAGAAAAAGAGTGACCAAAAGAACAGCGGGATCCGATGGGAAAGAGCAGTGCATGTTAGCAACCACAACGGTTACTTTCCACCCTCTCGTTGTCGTTTGACACCGAACGCGTCCGCCGCCTCCGGAAATGGGTTTATCGGAACCTAGAACATAACGGCGAGGTTACTTTCCGGACGGCTGGTCGTTCAAAGAATCAGTGAATCCGTCACTCTCACAATGCTTATCAAGGGGATCAGTTTTGCAATGGGAAAACAGCGCCCACATTTGCGGTCATCAGCCTGCTATTTCGACAACTTCGAAGCAGCGAGGAACGGCGCATGCATGACCGTGGCAGCGGACCGGGCCAAAGAGTTGTTCGAGCTGGCCGCCATGGGCTCGACTCCATGACCACCCGAGACTCTAAGCCCCAAAGCGCTGCTCCGTACGCCACTGGTGGTGGAGGTACCGTTCTCGAGCACCGGTACGGTGCTGTTCTCCTCTGTAGTCTCCTGACAGGAGACCCGATAACAGAACTCGGCGACGACGCAGTCCCTATATCGGTGCGTTTCCAGGCAAGTGCCTTCAGCCCAGTTGACGACCTGGTCATCGTTGGGCACACACCAGACGGTGAAGAGCGACGAGTGTCGATCGGCGTCCGCCGCGCACCGGAGCTTGTGGCCTCCGAAGACGCTTCGGTACATCTCCTCTCGTCCTACCTACGGGTCGTGACCGAGCACTGGGATGAAGTCAAGAAGGGCCGCTGGCGTCTCGCTCTCGCGGTCGCCAGCCCGAACCCAGCAGTGCAACAGGTGCGCGAGCTCGCCGAGATCGCACGTGCCACGACTGACGACATGATGTTCCAGGCGGAGGTGCTCCGGCCGAAACGGACAAGCAGTGGGGTTCGCAAACGATTGCCGCATCTAACGCAGTTGGTAGCCACTGCTGTCACCAGGTCAGAAATGGACCTGGACGAGGACAGCGTGCGTGAGGTCACGTGGCGTCTGTTGTACTCACTGCGGCTCCGAGAGCTGCGACTGGAGGGCGACGAAACCGACCGAACATTCGCGGTCATGAGGCTCCGAACTCTCATCCCCGATAGAAGCGTGGCGGCGGCGAATGGCCTATTTTCCCGACTGGCAGAGGAGGCGAATAAGTGCGCTCCAGCCGGAGCCGTCGTCACAGAGTCTCTTCTACGGCAGCGTCTCTCCGGGACTTCGCTGGACAGATCTCCTTCGTACAGTCCTGCGTGGCGGATCCTCGATGGACTGGCCGAGCGCTTGCGTGACCGAACCGGGTTTCGGCTGACAGACCACCACGCAGATCTTGAGCTCGGACGTGAGGATGCCCGCAAGTCGCTTGCCGCCGCCGTAGAAGCCGCGGTGAACGGTTCGCATGCACTGGTCATTCACGGAGAACCTGACGTCGGCAAGTCGGCGCTCACCTTACGAACTACCGAGGAGCTCGCAACGACTGGAGCAGCCACCATAACTCTCAGCCTTCGCGACCTACCAGATACCGGTCTCGAGCTAGAAGCACTGCTCGGTGGTCGACTCAAGGACGTGCTCGGCAGCACAGCGGTTGGCAGATTTCGCCTGATTGTCGTCGACGGCGCTGAGTCGGTACTGGAGGGTCGAGGCCTGCTGCTGACTGATGTGGTGACCGCAGCACTGCGGGCCGGTCTCTGCGTCGTGGTCATAACTCGCACCGACGGCGCGAGGGCCGTCGTAGAAGCGGTCAGTGGCGCAATCGCCTCCGCAGGCAGGACCGGCAAGGTCGAAGAATACGAGGTCCAAAGACTCACGTCGTCGGAGACGACTCAGCTCACGGCGATGTTCGCCTCACTCGCGCGACTCCAAGAGGAGCCTCGAGCTGCCTGGCTGCTCGGCCGTCCAGGACTTGTGGACCTACTGCTACGGGCAGGAGCGGCTTCCGAGCTGCCTGAAGGCCCACTCTCGGAGGCTGACGTGTTCGCCGTCATCTGGCGTTACCTCGTACGTAATGGAGAAGTGGCTAATCCAGGGAGGCCCTCGCCTGATGCCCGTGATCGGGCACTCGTTTCAGTGGCCCGCCAGCTCCTACTACCAGAGAGCCCAGGTGAACGTCCCGACGCCACGGTTCTGCCATCACTGCGGTCAGACGGGCTACTTCTTGCACCCGGCCCGACGAGCGCGTGGAACCGTGCCGATCAGTTCGCCAGTGATCTCGTTCGTGACCTGTCTGTAGCTCGGCTCTTGATCACCGAAGGCTTCGACACGATCCCCGCCGCAGGAGCACCACGGTGGGCGCTGCGAGCAGTCCGCCTGGCCTGCCAGGCAACACTGGCTGCCAGTACGAACACCGAGGTGGACTGGACGCGGTTGCAGGGCGTCATGGCTGGCATAGCGGCCGAGCATGGTCAGCGGTGGTCTGAGGTGCCCTTGGAAGCGATCCTCACCCTCGGCTCGTCGGAGGAAGCTCTGACTCAGGTGTGGTCCAAGCTGCTGGTGAGCAACACTGCGGACCTCCGGACTTTGCTCCGGCTTGCACTCCAGCGCTTCGCCACCGACGGGTTCGGTGATTCCTCTGTACTCGGCCCAGTGGTGGCGTTGACCTTTTGTGGAAACGGAGACCCTAGTAAAGACGATCCCTACGACCGCCAAGGTACTGGAGAGCGGGTCAGAAACCTGGTGCTGGCCTGGCTGCGAGGTCTAATCGCCACGAAAGCTGGGCCATTCGCACTCCGACAACAGGTGCGCGATCGGCTTCTCGTCAGCGATCTCAAATCCTACGACCATTTTGCGGTCGAGGCCCTGTCGATGCTGGGTCCAGATCTCGACGAGCGAGCCGAGACGTTCCTGAAGAGACTTGCCGAAGAAGGCGGCGCTCAACTCGCGCCGGCAGTCGAGTCCATCGGCCCGATTCTGGCGATGTCAGAGCACCAGCCCCAATTACTCATGACGCTGACCGAAGCTTTCTATATCGACCGTCACGATGACGACGAGTTCGGTTGGGCATCTAGCGGCTTCGATGATGGGATTCGACATCATGAGAGCACGCGAGGGTTCAATGACCCGATGGCCGCTTGGTACAAGGGGCCCTTCTTTCGCCTGTTGAACACCCGGCCTGTCGAGGCACTGGCCCTCATCAACCGAATGCTGGACCATGCAGCATATGTTCGTGTTAGCGGGCGCCAGCCCTGGGAAACCGGAACGCAGGCGAACGAGCTGCCGCCTGGGCTCGATCTCGACCTTCCTAGCGTCGGCGTACGCCGGTGCGTAGGCGACGCCCACGTGTGGTCCTGGTACCGCGGTTCCTCAGTTGGTCCCTACCCGTGCATGAGCGCCCTGCTTGCCGTCGAGCGATTCGCTGATCACCTCGTCGACACGCTAGAGCTGCCGTTGGCACACGTCAGCCAGCTGTTGCTTCGCAACTGTCACAACCTTGCGATGCCAGGCCTCGTTGTCGGCCTCCTCGTGCGTCACCTCAACCAGGTGGGCGACCTGCTCGACTACTGGCTGGCATGGCCAGAGCTGTGGCAGCTGGAGTTCTCTCGCTCCCTCGGAGAATGGACTCCGCCCGTGCAAGGCACGGATCCGCCAGAGCTAGTGGGGCGGGACCGACGCCGCCACAATTTCCGAGATGTGGGAGCAGAGTTGACCGTGCGCGCGATGCTTGCCAGTGACCAATATCGCCTGGCCGCATTGGCAGCTACTGCCGACCAACTCGTCCGGCGTGCACGCGAACTCGTGGAGGACGACGACGAAGGCAACGACGTGCTCACTGTCGAGGGCTGGGCGTCGGCCTTGCGCCCTGAGAACTACCAAGCGTACCAAGCGGATGACGGCAGGCTCATCATCCAGCCCGAACCGCCCGAGGAAATCACAGCGGGCCTCGCGCCAAGCCTTGCCTTACTTGCTCGAGGTAACCAGGCCGTGCGGCTGCAAGCGACGTACGCGAGATCGGACAACCGCGTCGCTCCGGTGGACACGCTCATTGAAGACCTGGCACTCGCCCGCGAGCTGGCCGACGATCCTCCGGTCTCCGGCGTGCTTCATCCAGAGGACCCGATCGCTGCGGTAGCAGCGGCAGCAGTCGTCGCTCACGCACATGGACGCGTTCGCGTTCCGGACGAGGATCTGCGCTGGGCGGTCGAGGTGCTCGTGGAGGTAGCGACTCACCCTCGGGTAGACGCGATGAGCTACGCCTCGACCATGTACCGCTGGGCCGCAGACCGCTCAGCGGCCGCCAGCCTTCCCGCCCTCTTGCTCCCGTCGTTCGACCATTTGGGCCTCGACCGTCTGCAGATCGCTGAAGCTTTGCGGTCTTGCACAACCAGCATGTTTGATGAAGTCCGGCTGGCGTTCGCGCAGGGTGTCACACCTATCTGGGAGACACCCTGCGAAGCGAGAACCGATGCGGGGGGCTGTCGGCATAAGACGGCATGGACCGCCATCGAGGCGGGTCTGGCTGACTGCCGGCTCGGTGACTTTGACTGGTCTGCGCAGCGGCGAATGCCAGATCATCTCGAGGGACCTTACGATGAGACGTTGCCGAAGGTCGAGACCGAGCGTCTCGTCGTGAATCGCCTGATAGCTCCTATCATCGCGACGGTTCCCGTGGCACGCGACGAGAGCTGTATCACCGACGCTGCTCGGCGGCTCTTGCCGATACTGTTCGACGCGCATCGTCGTGGGCTCGACCACTGGGCAATGAAAGGATACGAACGACACAATCGCCATCGCACATGCATGGCCGACCTTTTGATCCGTCTGGCTCTCAGCGGCGACGGCGAGCAACTCACACAATATGTCCGGTTCTTTAGCTCCAACGCTGCCGCGCTCGGTGAGCTCCTTCATGACCTTGCATTGAGGTTCACCTGTGACGACAACCTGCGTTCAGCGCTACAGGTTGTCTGGCGTCAGGTAATGACAACTGCACTCGATGCGTTGGAAGCTGGCGCAGACCTGCATGGTAGCCACCACCACACTGGTACCGCAGTCGCCCGACTCTTGCCGGTACCTCAGATCAACATAAGTGACACCGACCCAGATGCCACCTTGGAACGGGCCCGGCAGAGCTGGGTTGCGCCTGACGCGATCGCAGACCTGGTCACCCGCTGGTTGCCCTTCGCCCACCGAGAACCCGACGCCGTCGACGCTGTCGTGCAGCTCGCGTACTGCACGTCACCTCTCTGGCAGGCAACGACGGGCTTGGTATGGGTGGAAGAGGTTATCGACCGCGACTATGCCGCTGTGGCGCGCAGATGCTGGTTCCTAACAAGTTGGCTTCAAACTGTACGCGCATCTAGACAACTCGACGCAGAGGGCATGGCGCGATGGCGTCGCATCGTGGACGGATTAGCGGCCGAAGGCGATAGTCGGGCGGTACCACTTCAGCAGGCCGAGGAGTAAGCTTGCATTTCGTCAGATCTGCTTTGGCTGTTCCGACCGTTTTTTGGCCTCGTGGCAAGATATGTGGGTTCTTGGATACATTCAGTGTGCCTGCTTGCTTAAACGATACTGTGACCTCATGGTTCGACGCTGGAGAACTTTTTGAGGTAACCCTAATACTACAACCGTAGTTGGCTCTCACTCGTAGATTCAAAAGAGAGAGAATCTGAGTGGGAGGAAACACATGACGGAAGAGGAATTGGAGCAGTGGCAAGAGGAATTTGAAGCGTTTCACGCGCGCTTTGCCGACCTGTTCGAGCGCAGCGAGTCGCGTGAGCAAGCCCGCAAATACCTGCGCGGGCTCCTCACCGAGGCGGAGCGCAAGAATAGCTGGCAGGTGGCCGAAGCAGTGGGCGATCGCATCCCCGATCGCATGCAGCGGCTCTTGTACCGGGTGCCCTGGGATGCGGATGCGGCGCGCGATCGGCTGCAGGAGTTCGTGATCGAGACCTTTGGGGACCCGGATGGCATCGGGGTGGTGGATGAGACGGGCTTTCGAAAGTATGGGAAGAAATCGGTGGGAGTGGCGCGGCAGTACACGGGGACAGCGGGCAAGCGCGAGAACAGCCAGGTGGCGACGGTCTTGAGCTACGCGACCAAGAACGCCCACGTGTTCCTGGACCGAGAGCTCTATCTGCCGGAAGCCTGGGCCTGGGATCGAACCCGGCGAGCCGAGGCAGGCGTGCCGGAGGAGGTGGGCTTTGCCACCAAGCCGGAGCAGGCGATGGCGATGCTGGAACGTGCCTGGGAGCAGGGCGTGCCCATGCGATGGGTGACCGGAGATGAGGTCTACGGGGACTCGCCTCGGCTGCGGGAAACGATCCAGGCGCATGGCCGCTTCTACGTGCTGGCGGTCTCCGCCAACACGCGGGTGTGGACCGAGCGACCAGAAGTCGAAGAGCCAGCGGAGCAGACGGGCGGGCGACCACGGCGCACAGCGCGTGTGGCCAAAGGTGCCCCGAAAGCGCGCATGGTGAGCGAGGTCGGAGCCTTCTTGCCCAAGTCCGCCTGGAAACGATTGGCCGTGGTCGAGGGGGAAAAGGGGATGATCACGTATTCCTGGGCACGGGTGCGTGTGGTAGAGAGTCGCGATCAACTGCCTGGCCCGGATGTGTGGTTGCTCGCGCGCCGATCGCCCAGCGCGCCGGACAAGCTGTCCTATTACCTGGCCTACGCCCCGTCCAAGACCTCCCTTCAGACGCTGGTGCGCGTGGCCTCCACGCGCTACACGGTCGAGCAGTGCATCGAAGAGGCCAAAGGAGAGACCGGGCTAGATGAGTACGAAGTGCGCTTCTGGCACAGCTGGTATCGGCACATCACCTTGTCGATGATGGCCCATGCCTGGCTCGCCAGCATCCGACGGCAAGAGCAGGAAAAAAAAGGACGGGAACCGATGAGCTTGCTGGACTGACCGTACCGGAAGTGCGCCGCTTGTTGGCCATAGCCCTGCCCTTACCCGCGCGTTCGCCCGAGGTGCGGCTGGCCTGGTCGACGTTTCGCAGGAGGAAGCGGCTCTTGGCCC
>WNGQ01012338.1_pt1 | contig 14339 bp, 11 predicted proteins | sample 5407661 | NCBI WGS metagenome assembly WNGQ01 (sample SAMN13153382, study PRJNA577476) | soil metagenome | isolation source: 60 cm soil or saprolite under Garry oak tree replicate 2 | place: USA:California | collected 2016-06-15 | reverse complement strand
CTCCGCGGCGAGGTACTCGCGGAGGGCGGGCTGGTCATGATCGCGCATCCAGGCGTAGTCGTCGGTCTCGGCGCTCCCGTGCAGGTTCCTGACCGACGGGATGCGTGGCGCGGCCGGCGGCGTGTCCGGTCGACAGACGGGTTCAGGCACAGCGGCAGACCCTACCGTGAAAGCGAAGAGATACGGAAGGTGCGGTATGTAGCCGTTGTTTTACCCGTAAACATCTCGAACATCTCGAACATTTCGAAATTGTTACAGTTGCCGGCTGTAGCGGCGGAAACCCGGATAACCCCCATACTGCAGAGAGCCGCGCGGACCCACGTAGGTGGCCGGACCGCCTGACAGAGGAGAACCCCCATGCTCCGATCGACCTCCAGACCGCGGCTGCGGCTGGCCGCAGCCGGCCTGGCGCTCAGCGCCGGCCTCGCGGTAGCGAGCCCAGCCCTCGCGGCGAACTCCGGCTCGGCCGCCAGTGCCGCCCCAGCGTCGAGTTCGCCCGCCACATCCACCTTCGTGGTCGGCGACACCGACGCGGTCGACACGCTGAACCCGTTCCTCGGCTTCACCAGCCAGGACTACGAGGTCTACGGCCTGATCTACGACAACCTGATGGACTACGGCCAGCTCGACTACACGGGCTCGCCCCGGCTCGCCACGTCCTGGTCGCACTCCAAGGACGGCCTAACCTGGACCTACCACATCCGCCAGGGCGTGAAGTGGTCCGACGGGCAGCCGCTCACGGCGGCCGACGTGGCCTACACGATCCAGCGGAACATCGCGCCGAACTCGACCGAGTTCGCCGACAACGAGGCCTACGTCGGCGAGATCACCAGCGCCGTGGCCACCGGCAAGTACACGGTCGTGATGAAGGTGAAGCACTACACGCCGGTGATGACCCGGCTCGAGGTGCCGATCCTGCCCAAGCACATCTGGGAGCACATCAGCGAGAAGCAGCTCGGCTCGTTCAAGAACCTCAACCCGGTCGGCTCCGGCCCGTTCACCGTCTCGAGCTTCTCCTCCAACCGGTCGATCAGGCTGAAGGCGAACCCGCACTACTGGGGCGGCAAGCCGGGCATCAGCACGCTCGTCTTCCAGCGCTTCGACAACCCGACCGCGATGAAGCTGGCCCTGGCCAACGGCACCATCGACTTCGCCGAGGGCCTCACGCCCGCGCTGTGGCGTTCCCTGCAGGGGACGCCGGGCGTCAAGCTGATCAACGCGCATGCCGGCAACTTCGACGAGCTTTCCTTCAACAATGGCGCGGCGACTGTCTCGGGCAAGCCGATCGGCAACGGGAACCCCGCGCTCAAGGACATGAACGTCAGGCACGCGATCAGCTACGCGCTCAACACTCCCGAGCTGGTGAGGAAGGTGCTGCTCAACACCGGCATTCCCGGGACGTCGATCATCCCGCCGATCTACCCGCAGTTCCACTACACCCCGCCGGCGTCGCAGACCTACCACTTCGACCCGAAGAAGGCCGAGGCGATCCTGGACGCCGACGGCTGGAAGATGGGGCCCGGCGGCATCAGGGTGAAGAACGGCAAGCAGCTCGCGCTGCGGCTGTTCGTCAGGAACCAGTCGCCCACGCAGGTGCAGGACGCTCCCTACATCAAGGGCTGGCTGAACGCGATCGGCATCAAGATCACCACGAGCTCGATGTCGGACAGCCAGCTCACCGCGGACGTCGGCAACGGCCAGTACGACCTGTTCATGTGGGGCTGGGGAGTGGAGCCGAACCCGGACTTCCAGCTCTCGGTCTTCACCTGCGGCCAGCGCTCGTACGGCAAGGGTCCGAACTACTCGCCGGGCTGGTCCGACAGCTTCTACTGCAACGCGACCTACGACAAGCTGTACCACGAGCAGCAGGCGCTGGACGGTGCCGCCAGGGCCAAGGTCGTCAAGCAGATGCAGAAGATGCTCTACTACGACGACGCCTACGCGGTGCTCTACTACCCGAACGACACGCAGGCCTACCGCAGCGACCTGTTCACCGGGTTCGCGCCGTCGCCGGACAACCCCAAGGACGGGCTGTACCTGTACCAGGAGATCGCCTGGTGGAGTTACTACTGCATCCGCCCGGCCGGCTCGAGCCCGTCGCTGACCGACAAGAACATCGGCTGCGGCCACGAGATCGGCGCGGTGACCGCGCCCGCCCCCGGCGGCGTCAGCGGCGGCCTGGTCGGCGGAATCGTCGCGGCCGTCGTGGTGGTCGGCGCCGGCGCCTGGCTGTTCACCCGGCGTCGCAAGACCGCGACGGCGGACGAGCGGGAGTAGCGCCCGTGACGGAAGTCATGCTCGAGGGCGCCCGTGCCGCGGCCGAGGACCGCCGCGGCACGGGCGCTGCCCAGTCGTCCGGCCTGGCCCGCACCCTGTCGGTGAAGGTCCTGAGCGCGGCGATCACGCTGCTGGTCGTGCTGGTCGGCAACTTCTTCCTGTTCCGCGTGCTGCCCGCCGACCCGGCCAAGAACCTGACCCACAACAGCACGCTGACCGCGAAGCAGCTTGCCGCCATCAACCGGACCTTCGGCCTCGGCCTGCCGCTGCCGCAGCAGTTCTGGAACTACCTGGTCCAGACCTTCCACGGCGACCTCGGCCGCTCGTTCGTGAACCAGCTCCCCGTCACCCAGCTCATCGGCCAGGCCCTGTGGCCGACGGTGCTGCTGGTCGGCACGTCCACGGTGCTGTCCACGGTGATCGGGGTGTGGATCGGCATCAGGGGCGGCTGGAGCCGGGGCAGCAGGTTCGACCGGTCGTCCACCGCATTCGTGAACGTCCTGTACGCGATGCCGGACTTCTGGCTCGGCATGGTGCTGCTGATCACGCTGGCCGGCAAGCTGGCGCTGTTCCCCGACGGGGGGATGAACAGCTTCACCGGGAGCGGCTCGGGACTGGCCGGCCTCGGCGACCTGCTCTGGCACCTCACGCTGCCCTGCCTCGTGCTGACGCTGGTCTACCTGGCCGAGTACTCGCTGGTCATGCGGTCCTCGCTGATCGACGAGCTGAAGGCCGACTACCTGCTCACGGCCAGGGCGAAGGGGCTGCGCGACGACCTGGTCAGGCGCCGGCACGCGGTGCCGAACGCGCTGCTGCCGTCGGTCACGCTGATCATGCTCAACCTGGGGTTCGTGATCTCGGGCGCGATCACGACCGAGACCGTGTTCACCTGGCCCGGCCTCGGCCTGCTCTCCTACCAGGCGCTCAACGCCCCCGACTACCCGACGCTGGAAGGCACGTTCCTGCTGTTCTCCGCCGCCGTCATCGTCGCCAACCTCATCGGCGACCTCCTGCTGACCGTGTTCGACCCCCGCGTGAGGCACGCATGACCACGACCACGATCACGCCGCGCGCCCTCGCCTGGGCCCGGCGCCGGGCGGCGCTGGCCAGGTTCTGGCGGGAGTTCCGCAGGGACAGGCGCGGGATGACCGGGCTGATCATCCTCGCGGTCATGATCGCGGTGGCGCTGCTCGCGCCGGTGCTGGCCAGCTCGCGCGGGCTGAACCCCATCTACGCGACGGCCACCCCCAACACCGGGGCGAGCCTGCGACACCCGCTCGGCACCGACAGTGACGGCCGGTCGGTCCTGACCATGCTGATCTGGGGGGCGCGCAACTCACTGCTCGTCGGGCTCACGGCGACGCTGATCTCCATCCTGATCGGCGCCCTCGTCGGCGTCGTCGCCGGGCACTTCGGCAGCACCCGCGCGCGAGCGGGCCGGCTGACCGACAACCTGCTGATGCGGGTCGCCGACTGGTTCCTCGTGGTGCCGTTCCTGCCGCTGGCGATGGTGCTGGCCCGCACGATCGGCCCGTCCCTCGGGGTGATCATCCTGGTCATCGGCCTGACCTCGTGGGCCGGCACGGCGCGGATCGTTCGCGCCCAGGCGCTAGCGGTGGAGACGCGGCCGTACCTGGAGCGGGCCAAGGCGCTCGGCGGCGGGCACTGGCACCAGATGTACCGGCACGTGCTGCCGAACGTGATGCCGCTGCTGCTCGCCAACACGATCCTCACCGTGGCCGGGACGATCCTGGCCGAGACCACGCTGTCCTTCCTCGGTCTCGGCGACCCGATCAGGCCGACCTGGGGCCAGATGCTGGGCAGCGCCTACAGCTACGGGGTCGGCACCGGCAACCTGCTCTGGCTGCTCGCCCCCGGCATCGCGGTCATTCTCGTGGTGATGGCGTTCACTCTCGTCGGTCACGCGCTCGAGGCCGTGCTCGACCCGAAGCTGCGGGAGCGCTGATGGCATCGCGACGTTGGGGGCGCCGGTGACACTGCTCGAGCTGCGCGACCTGTCCGTCACCTACGCCACCGAGGGCGGGCCCGTGCCCGCCGTCCGCGGCGTGAACCTGAGCCTGGAACCCGGCCAGACCCTGGGCCTGGCCGGCGAGTCCGGCTGCGGCAAGTCGACGATCGCCATCTCGATTCTCCGGCTCCTCCCGATGTCAGCGAAGGTCACCGGACAGATCCTGTTCAACGGCGAGGATGTGCTCGCGATGAAGTGGGGGCGCCTGCGCGCGGTCCGCTGGGCGGGCGCCTCGATCGTCTTCCAGGGCGCGCTGCACTCGCTGAACCCGGTCAGGCGGATCGGCAGCCAGATCGCCGAGCCGATCCTGCTGCACGAGCCGGGCGTCAGCAAGGAGGCGGCCGCTCGCCGGGTCGCCGAACTGCTGAGTCAGGTCGGCCTGCCCGCGGCCAGGACCGACAGCTACCCGCACGAGCTGTCCGGGGGCCAGAAGCAGCGCGTCATGATCGCGATGGCGCTGGCCTGCTCGCCGCAGCTGATCATCGCCGACGAGCCGACCACCGCGCTCGACGTGATGATCCAGGCGCAAGTGCTGAACCTCATCGGCGACCTGGTGCGGGACCGTGGCATCGGGATGATCATGATCAGCCACGACCTGTCGGTGCTCTCGGCAACCTGCCGGCGGCTGGCCGTCATGTACGCGGGCAAGATCGTCGAAGAGGGCCCCGCGCACCAGGTCTTCACCGACGCGAGACACCCCTACGCCGAGGCCCTGGCCTGGGCGTTCCCGATCATCGGCGACACCAGGACGCGGATGAACCCGCGCGGCCTGCCCGGTGACCCGCCCGACCCGGCCGCGGTGCCGCCCGGCTGCAGCTTCCACCCCAGGTGCGCGGTCGCGCAGCCCCAGTGCTCGACCAGGGACATGCAGCTCTGGCCGGCCGGGGACGGCCGTCTCGCGGCATGCGTCCGGGTACTGCCCGGCAGCGAGGGCGAGCCCTCCGGACGCTTCGTTGAGCAAGAAAGTCATCAGCCCGGTGAGGCAGCGAGATGAGTGCAGGCAGAAGCGGCGACCCGGGCCCCGCCGCCGGGAGGAGCGGACCGGTGCTGTCGGCCGTGGACGTGCGGGTGCAGTTCGCGGGCCGGGGCAGGCGGCGGGCCGCGGCGACGGCCGTGGACGGGGTGAACCTCGACATCGCCGCGGGCGAGATTCTGGCGCTGGTCGGCGAGTCGGGCTGCGGGAAGACCACGCTGGCCAGGACCATGCTCGGCCTGGAGCGGCCGACCGGCGGGCAGGTCAGGTTCGCCGGGCAGCCGCTGTCCTACCGGTCGGCGGCGCTGCGCGGCTACCGGCGCAGCGTTCAGCTCGTGCTGCAGGACCCGACCGGGTCGCTGAACCCGCGGCACATGGTCTACGAGGCCATCGCGGAGGGCGTGCGGATCCACCGGCTGGACAACGAGGAGGCACGGGTCGCCGACGCGCTCTCGCGGTGCGGCCTGCGGCCCCCGCAGCGGTTCTTCCAGCGCTACCCGCACGAGCTGTCCGGCGGACAGCGGCAGCGCGTGGTCATCGCCGGGGCGCTGGTGCTCGAGCCGAGCGTGCTGGTCGCCGACGAGCCGGTCGCCTCGCTGGACGCGTCGGTGCGCGGCGAGATCCTGGCGCTGCTGCTGCGGCTGCGCGACGAGCTCGGGCTGGCCGCGCTGGTCGTCACCCACGACCTCGGCCTGGCCTGGAACATCGCGGACCGGCTCGCGGTGATGTACCTCGGACGGATCGTCGAGGTAGGAACCCCGGAGCAGGTCTTCGACGAACCGCGGCACCCCTACACCAGGGCGCTGATGTCGGTGCTGCCCGAGTCGCCGATTGAGCCGATCGTGCTCACCGGGGAGCCACCCGACCCGACGCGGATTCCGTCCGGCTGCCGGTTCCACCCGCGCTGCCCCGACCTTGCCTCGGGCGCCGCGGCCGCTGCCGGGGTCGCCGAACGGTGCACGGGGGTCGCGCTGCCCGTGCTGCCGGCCGCGGGCCCGGCCAGCGGCCAGGTCGCCTGCCACCTGGCGCAGGCCCGGCTGTCCGCAGCCGGCGCCGAGGCCGGGACCGGGGTCGAGACCGAGACCGGGGCCGAGACCGAGACCGGAGCCAGCGCCTGCGTCGCCTGCGCCAGGGCCGGCCCGCCGCACAGCCGGCGAAGCTCGGCGTGGATCGCGCCGTGCGGCTGGCCGGTGCGGTGATGCCACGCCGCGACCAGCCCGTTCAGCTCCTTGCGCTGCGCGGCGAGCGTCTCGCGCGTCCCCGGCGGTGCTCCCGGCCCGCCGCCGGCGCTCGCGCCATGCGGGCCCGGCCGCTTGCTGATCTGGTCGGCGTGGCGCTGTCGCAGCAGCAGCGCAACCTGCTCGGGTTCCAGCAATCCGGGCAGCCCGAGGAAGTCCTCGTCCTCGGGCGAGGCGCCGAACTCCCCGCCGTCATAGAGCACCCGGTCGAAGTGGGCGGTGGATTCCAGCGCCAGGAACGGCGCCTCGTCCAGCGCATCGGCGTGATCACGACGCCGCTGCGCGTCCGCGAGCGCGCGTTCCTCGTCGTCCTCGGGCGAGCGCGGCCGGAGCACGTGATCGCGTTCGGCCTCCAGTTCGGCGGCGTAGCCGAGCAGGACGGGAACCGACGGCAGGAACACCGACGCGGTTTCACCCCGGCGTCGCGCCCGCATGAACCGGCCAACCGCCTGCGCGAAGAACAGCGCAGTGCTCACGCTGGTGGCGTACACCCCCACAGCGAGCCGGGGGATGTCGACGCCCTCGGAGACCATGCGGACCGCGACCATCCACCGATCGGCCGAGTCGGTGAACGCGGCGATCTTCCTGCTCGCGGCCCGGTCGTCGGAGAGCACCACGACGGGCCGGTGGCCGGTTACCCGCCTGATCAACGCGGCGTAGGCGCGGGCGTCCTCGTGATCGCCGGCGATGACCAGGCCGGCCGCGTCCGGCATCGCCTTGCGTACCTCGCTCAGCCGCCGGTCGGCCGCCCCGATGACCCGGGCGATCCATTCGCCCTCCGGGTTCAGCGCCGTCCGCCAGGCCTGCGCGAGCAGGTCCGCGGTCATCGGCTCGCCAAGCGCCCCGGTGAGCTCGCCCCCGGCCCTGGACTGCCACCGCATCTGGCCCGAGTAAGCGAGGAAGATGACCGGGCGGACCACGGCGTCGCCGAGCGCCGGCCCGTAGCCGTACACGTAGTCGGATGAGCTGCGCGCGGCGCCGTCGGCGTCGAGGTCGTACCTGACGAAGGGAATGGGGTTGGCGTCGCTGCGGAACGGGGTTCCGGTCATCGCCAGCCGCCGTTTGGCCGGCTCGAACGCCTCGCGAACCGCCTCACCCCACGACAGCGCGTCGCCGGCGTGGTGGATCTCGTCGAAGATCACGATGGTGGACCGGCTCTGTGTGCGCTGCCTGTGCAGCGCCGGATGGGCCGCCACCTGCGCGTAGGTGACCGCGATGCCGGCGTAGTCGGCCGACACCCGGCCCTGGGCGTTGCGGTAAGCCGGGTCGAGCGCGATGCCCATCCGTTGCGCGGCCTGCGCCCACTGGTACTTCAGGTGCTCGGTCGGGGTCACGACCGTGATCGTCATGATCTCCCGCCTGGCCAGTAGCTCGGCGGCGATGGTCAGCGCGCACACCGTCTTGCCCGCACCCGGCGTCGCGACCAGCAGGAAGTCGCGGCGCGGCGCGGCGAAGTAGGCCGTGTGCGCCTCCCGCTGCCAGGTCCGCAGGCCGCGCAGCAGCTCGGGCCGCTCCGGCACCGCATAACCAGACCGCTCAGGCGCCGCATAGCCAGGCCGGTCCCGCACCCCATCGCGGGGCCGCGGTGGCGCCGCGCGGCCGGCCCGCCCTGGGCCGGCCCGATCTTCGCCGTTCGCGTCACCTCCGTCCGCGCCGGGGGCAGCGCCCGCGGGTGTGCCGGCTGTGCTGGAGGTGCTGGAGGTGCTGGAGGTGCGGTCCGGGGCGCGGGTGCTCACGAGGGCAAGAGGCTACCATCGGCCGCCGACACCCTCCCCGCACCGCCGCGCCCGCCGCCGACCGACCGCTGCGGGCGGCCATCAGGATCCGCCCGCAGCGCACGTTCGGCGGGCTGTATCAAGTTGGACGGCTTGGGGTCGGCCGACTACGGTCACGGCCGCCCGATTCGAAGCGCCAGAACACCCATGCGGTGCTGACACGGCCTGCTGCATCGGCATGGCCCTGCATGGCGACGCCGAACGGATAATCGTTCCTCATCACGAGAACATACTTGAATCGGGTCATCCGGCCGTCAGCATCAGCGCGACTTGACCTAGGAGGACTCGGCGCAACAAACTGCGAAACCCGGCACAACATGGTCCTTGATCATGGAATCTAGCCTGTCTAGCTGGGATTTTGTCGCCAATGTGCCCTTGATCGCTCCCCTGTGGCCCGATAATAGCCCGTGATGACCGGATATCGCTGTTAGGGCAACTCTCGCTCGACCGCGCCGCGCTGGTGGTAGAGCGACTTCCACCGGTCGGTTCCGCGCGGGATCACGGTGTGCAGCCAGCTTGCCTTTGACCCACACCGACGCTGGGAGATCGAGCCCGTGGACTGGCGGCCTGCTTGGGTGGCGACCGCCACCATGGCACGGCAGACACGGGTCCTTGCCGCGCACAGCCTCGGGGAACTGCGAACCACGCTGGAGAAAGCGATGGCCGAGGGATAAGAAGCGGAGCGGAGAGACTGGGGCGATCGGGATGACGAACCATGCCGATGAGCGCGGTCAGGCGTCAGCGAGCACCTTCGTAGGTGAGATTCGCATCACGCCTTGGGCGGTCTCCCAGCCGGGCGTATCGTCGCCGATGGCGTGGATGCCAGTTCTGATGACGCACAGAGCCTTGGTGGCCGCCTGCGCCGGATCGTCGGCTTGCACGATCATCTGCACATCTACGTGTCCAGACTCCAGGCTTACGGCAAGGTCTGGATCTGCGATCTCCTTGTCGCCACTCTCGATCTCCAGAAGAGCGTTCATGAGCGCATCGACGCGCTGCTCAGCGAGGTCACCTATGGCGGTGATCTGGTGCACAACCAGATATCCAGTCACTCCGGCTCCTTCTTGTTCCAGCATGTTGCCCGGCCGAGCTGCCCCAGCAAGTTCCTCAGATAGTTCGGGTCCGATGGCGTCAGCTTGACCGTCTTCAGGCACCGGCACTTGTTGGGGCACAGCATCTTGCAGTACTTCCTGCCCTTCCTGATGCGCCACTTCTTGCCCTCGGCCTCGGAGAGAACCGCTTCCAAGTCCTTGTCCTGGTGCCGTGGCCTTGTCATATGCCTACTGCCTGGAGTGTATGTACCCGTTGGGTGGCTGCCTGGCCCGTTCCCTGCCACACCCTGGCACAGACTCACTCACGGAGCGCGCCTAACCGCAGCAATGCGGGCTGTGGCGCGGACCCGGTCACCCCGGCCGCCACAGGTAGAGACTGTGGGTCTCACCGATCCCGGCTATCCTTGGGGTAACGATCATGGAAACCTGGGGTGCAGCAAGATCAAAGACCTGCATCGCCGCAGACCAGGTGACTTTCGCGGATCTCTCCTAGCGCCAGAAGGGGAGCACTGATGTATCCGCTGCCTCCGCGCTGGAACTCCGGCCCGGTGCCCGTTGTCCCCGGGCCGCCGCGGACCGTACGCCATGCTGTCCCGCTGATGCTCGCGGGCGCCGCGCTAGAGATCGTGGCGCCGTCGTCACCCTGAACACCGATCCAGCGTTTGCGGCCGCTGAGTAAGGAGTCTGGACCGCTCTACGGGCATCAGCCGACTTCGGAGGCAGCGCCGCCGACGGCGAGATGAGTGACGAGGCTGAGACGGCCAGCAGATTGAGCGTCCAACTCGATGCCGATCCGGAGGGGACCGTCCCCGATCGTCGGCCACGGCGAAAGCCGCTCAGATCATTTGTAACGCTAGTGGCGCCATCAAGCCATCGGGCATCATGGCACTCGTAAGCCGGCCGGGAGGAAAGCCATGACCTATGCGATGAGCCTGGCCGAGCGGGAGCAGTTCCTCGCTCAGCCACACGTCGGAGTCCTGAGCGTGGCGGAGAACGGCGCGCCGCTCACCGTGCCGATCTGGTACGGCTACCAGCCCGGCGGCGCGGTAAGCGTGATCACGGGCAGGGAGTCACGCAAGGCGCGGGCGGTCCGGGCGGCCGGCTGGCTCAGCCTGTGCGCGCAGGACGAGGCGTGGCCGTACAAGTACGTGACGGCATCCGGGCCCGCGACGATATCCGGCCCGGTGAGCCATGCCGACCAGCGAGCCATGGCCAGCAGGTACTTGGGCAAGGAAGGCGCCGACCAGTACATGGCCTGGGTCACGGCGAGCGGCGAGGCGGACGAGCAGATCATGATCGAGATGACGCCACGGACCTGGCTGACTACCGACTACGGCAAGCTGGGCTAGCGGCGCGCGGGGGACGATACCGACGGGGCGGTATCGCGACGTCCGATCCCTGCGACGTCCTGTGGCTGGTTCGTGACAGAGTCGCCCTCAGAGGCTAATCTTCGCTGGCCGCTTGAGCGTATGCGTGTGCCTGCCGCCTTGGTCCAGGCCTTCGCCAGCTCGATCAGCTGCTCGCGGTCGGTGACGACCACGAAGTTCCACGGCTGCCAGTTCTGTGATGACGGTGCTCGCCGTCCCGCTTCCAGGATGCGCTCGAGGTTTTCGCGGACGATCGGCTGGCCGGTGTACTGGCGCAGTTACGGCGCGCCCGGATGGAGTCCCACGTCTCCATGTCCTATGTCCTATCGCACAGCCACCTGGCCCACGATCGAGACGCCGCTTCAGGTTGCTGACCAGCCCGGGGTATGCGAGCAGTTCACGCGCCGACTGGTTTACAAGCGCCCGGCCGCCGCTAGCAACTGTCTGACCTGGTCGGCGGGCAGGCCGCGGGAGTAGTTGCCGTCGCGCCCGGTGACTGTCGGCGCCGCCAGCAGGCTGTTCAGCACCGCCTCCTCGGTCGCCTCGACGACGGCGGCGAAGAGCGGGTCGAGCCCGTGCCCAGTGATCGGCTGCCCGCCTGGCCCAGCGGCACCTGGCCCAGCCGCACCCGGCGCAGCCGCGCCGGACGCGACGGCCTGTGACTCGGCCGCGTCGCGCGGCGCGCGCAGGCCGGTCGCCAGCGCCAGGAAGATCTCGCCGCTGCCGTGGTGCCCGGTCGAGCCGGTCCTGGCCAGCCCGAGCCCGGCCCGCCTGGCCAACCGGACGCAGCCGGCCGGATCGAGCGGCGCGTCGGTGACCGCGATCACGATGCACGACCCGGCCGGCGGCGGCGTCCCGGCGGGCTCCTCGGCGGCCGGCAGCAGCCTGCCTACCGGTACCCCGTCGATGGTCAGCCGTTCCTGGTCGCCGAAGTTCGACATCACGAGCACGCCGACCACGTGACCGGAGGGAGTCAGCCGCGAGGCGGAGCCGATACCGCCCTTGAAACCCAGGCAGCTCATCCCGGTTCCCGAGCCGACCGCGCCCTCCGCGGGCGCCGGTCCCCCGGCCCCCGCCCTGGCCGCGTCGAGTGCGGACTTCACGTCGGCCGCGTTCACCTGCATCCGGCGGGCGTCGGACAGGAAGCTGTCGTCGCACTCGGCCACCACCGGGATGATCACCTCGTCGGCGCCGATCCCTGGGTCCTCGGCCATCAGCAGCTCGCACGCCGCGTCGTAAACCCGCCCGACCTGCATGGTCGAGGTCAGGAAGATCGGCGTCTCGACCAGCCCCCACTCGGCCGCGGCCAGGAACCCGGTGCACTCGCCGGCCCCGTTCAGCACCGCGCCGCCCGCCGGGACCGGACTGCGGAACATGTTGCCGCCGATATCGATCACGGTGACGCCGGTGCGCGCCACGCCTCGGCCCGCCGGCGGCGGCGGCTCGTCGCGCCAGACGGTCGCGTGTCCGACGCCGACGCCGGGGACGTCCGCTATTGATGCAGTCTGTCCGCTTGGCAGAATACCTATCCTGATGCGGAGATCGGCGGCCCGTGTCATCCGACGATCATCGCCGATCGGGCTCGGTCGGGCCTGGCCGGCCCCGGAACTCCGGCGCGCTCGCAGCGCCCGCGCCGACGCGACCGCGAGGAGAACTGCGCGATGACGAACCCTGGCCCTGCCCACCCCGCCCCCACCGGGCCCACCCCTGCCAGCCCCGCCCCCACCAGGACGGCCCCCACCGATGCCACCCCCGCCACGCCCGCCCTGGCCGGGCTGCCCGTCGTATGGAACGAGGACTGCCTGCGGCATGAGCCGGCCGGCGAGGTGTGGCTCGGCGTCTGGGAGACCGGGACCGAGGTTCCCGAGCGGGCCACCGTGCTGCTCGACGCGCTGACGGCGGCCGGTGCCGCGGTGACCGGCGCCCGGCCGCACGGCAACGACGCGCTGCTCGCCGTGCACGACGCCGACCTGGTCGAGCACCTCGCGACCGTCTGGTCGCAGTGGGAGGCCGGCGGCTACGTCCGCGAGCACGGGCGGACCAGGGTCGTCCCCTACGTCTTCCCGACGCCCGGCCTGCTCGGCGGGCTGCCGATGCGGTCGCCGGCCGCGACGCATGGGCGGGCCGGCCGGTTCTGCTACGACACGATGACGCTCGTCGGCCCGGGAAGCTGGGAGGCGATCAGGGTCGCCGCCGATGCCGCACTGACCGCAGCCGGCCTGGTCGCCGCCGGTACTGCGGCGGCCTACGCGCTGTGCAGGCCGCCCGGTCACCACGCGACCAGGGCTGCCTACGGCGGATCCTGTTACCTGAACAACGCGGCCGTCGCCGCCCAGTCGCTGCGCCGGTCGGGGGCCGAGCGGGTCGCGGTTATCGACATCGACGCGCACCACGGCAACGGCACCCAGGCGATCTTCTACGACCGGCCCGACGTCTACTACGGCAGCCTGCACGTCGATCCGGGGGCAGGCTGGTTCCCGCACTACGCCGGCTACGCGGACGAGCGCGGGACCGGCGCCGGAGCGGGCGCCAGCCGGAATCTCCCGCTGGCCCCGGGAACCGGCGACGACGGCTGGCTGGAGGCGCTCGGCGTGCTCTGCGCCGACGTCAGGCACCGCGGCGCGGACGCCGTCGTCGTCTCGCTCGGGGTCGACGCCGCGGCGGCCGACCCGGAGAGCCCGCTGCAGGTCAGCGCCGACGGCTACGCGAGAACCGGCGAGCTGATCGGCGCGCTCGGCCCGGTCGTCGCGATCCAGGAGGGCGGCTACGACCTGCCCTCGCTCGGCGGCCTGGTCGTGGCGACACTCGGCGGCCTGCTGGCGGGCCGAACATGAACGCGCTGCTCGCCCTCGGCGGAGTGATCCTGCTCAGCACCTGAACTCGTCATCGAGCGGCGGCAGGGCTGCGGCAGCGCTAGAGCCAGTCCTTGGCCTTGAACACGAGGTACAGGGTCACCGAGGCCACCGCCATGAAGATGACCGCGGCGGCTACTCCCCAGGGCTTGCCGAACCCGGCGTAGGGAACGTTCATGCCGTAGAAGCCGGTCACGAACGTCGGGACGGCCACGATCGCCGCCCAGCTCGTCACCTTCTTGGTGATCACGTTCATCCGGTTGGCCTGCACCGTCAGGTTGGTCTCCAGGATCGTGGTAACCAGGTCGCGCAGGCTCTCTGTCCACTCGGTGGCCCGCAGCACGTGGTCGTAGACGTCCTGGTAGTACGGCATCAGCGCGTCATCGACGAGGCCGAGGTCCCGGCGGAACAGCGTATTGACGACCTCGCGCATGGGCAGCACGACCCGGCGCAGCAGCACCAGGCTCTTGCGCAGCTCGAAGCTGCGCCGCTGGACGACGCCCTGGTCGCGGGGATTGTCCTCGAAGAGCTGGTCCTCCACGCCCTCGATCTGCTCGTCGAGCGCCTGCACCGTGGTGAAGTACCCGTCGACGATGTTGTCGAGCAGGCCGTGCAACAGGTAGCCGACGCCATGCGTCGCCAGGTCCGGGCTGCCGTCCCAGTAGCTGACCACGGCACCGATGTCGAAGCCGTCGTCCTTGCGGATCGTGATCAGCGCGTGGCTCGTGACGAACGCCGACAGCTCGCTCGTGCCGAGCTGGCCTGTCGCCTCGTCC
>WNGQ01005121.1_pt1 | contig 14339 bp, 14 predicted proteins | sample 5407661 | NCBI WGS metagenome assembly WNGQ01 (sample SAMN13153382, study PRJNA577476) | soil metagenome | isolation source: 60 cm soil or saprolite under Garry oak tree replicate 2 | place: USA:California | collected 2016-06-15 | reverse complement strand
CGTAATAGCAGCACGACGCCGGACATTGCCGGGCTTCGGTCTCACGATGGGACTGACGCTTTCCTGGCTGTCCGTCATCATCCTGATTCCGCTCGCCGGCCTCTTTCTGAAGTCCTTTGAGCTGAGCCCCGAGCAGTTCTGGGCCATCCTCTCCAGCCGCCGCACGCTGAATGCATTGCGGGTCTCGTTCGGACTCGCTTTTGCCGCCGCTTGCGTCAATCTCGTGATGGGCAGCATCATCGTCTGGGCGCTGGTGCGCTACCGCTTCCCCGGGCGGCGGCTATTCGACGCCATCGTTGACGTGCCGTTCGCACTGCCGACCGCGGTCGCCGGCGTCGCGCTGACCTCGCTGTTTGCCGAGAAGGGCTGGCTCGGTGCGCCGCTTGCGGCGCTCGGCATCAAGGTGGCGTTCACGCCGCTCGGAATCTTCGTCGCCATGATTTTCATCGGCATCCCCTTCGTGGTCCGCACCGTGCAGCCGGTGCTCCAGGATCTCGATCCCGAGATCGAGGAAGCCGCGGGTAGTCTTGGCGCCAGCCGCTGGCAGACCGTTATTCGCGTGATCCTGCCCTCGCTCGCGCCTGCGCTGCTTACGGGCCTCGCGCTCGCCTTCGCTCGCGCGGTCGGCGAATACGGCTCGGTGATCTGTTCGTGATCATCTTCGCTGTCAACCGGCTCCAGCGCTGGGCGCAGAGTCGGATTCCGGCGCGGTGAGGTCGAGACGATGACGATGCAAATCGCAGATTCCGTCCAGCTCTCCTCGCCCGATGCGAAGGCGCGCGTGCATGCGGCAGCCGCGCGCAACAACCTCCGCACCGAACCCAAGGCGGTGCGCATCGTCATCATCACGCTGGCGATGCTGTTCCTCTCCGTCTTCGTGGTGCTGCCGCTGGTCGTGGTGTTCGCGGAGGCGTTCTCGAAGGGAGTTCTGGCTTATCTCGCCGCGCTCTCCGACCCGGAAGCACTCTCGGCGATCAAGCTGACGCTGATAGTCGCTGCGATCTCGGTCGGTCTCAATCTCGTATTCGGCCTGGTCGCCGCCTGGGCCATCGCCAAGTTCGAGTTCAAGGGCAAGACGTTCCTGATCACGCTGATCGACCTGCCGTTCTCGGTGAGCCCGGTGATCTCGGGCCTCGTCTTCGTGCTGCTGTTCGGCGCGCAGGGCTATTTCGGCGGCTGGCTGCGCGATCATGACATCCAGATCCTGTTCGCGGTGCCCGGCATTGCGCTCGCAACCACCTTCATCACCTTCCCCTTCGTGGCGCGCGCGCTGATCCCCTTGATGCAGGAGCAGGGCACGCAGGAAGAGGAGGCCGCGATCTCGCTCGGCGCTTCCGGCTTGCAGACCTTCTTCCGCGTCACGCTGCCCAACATCAAATGGGGCGTGCTCTATGGCGTGCTGCTGTGCAATGCGCGCGCGATGGGCGAGTTCGGCGCGGTGTCGGTCGTCTCCGGGAGATCCTCTACAACGAATACCAGTTCGTCGCGGCCTTCGCGATCGCCTCGCTGCTGGCGATGCTGGCGCTGATCACGCTGATCGCAAAGACCGTTCTCGAACGTCATCTGGACGAAGGACACGACGCCCGTGACCATTGAAGTCAGGAATCTCGTCAAGAAATTCGGGACCTTTGCTGCGCTGGACGGTGTCGACCTCAAGGTCGACAACGGCGAATTGCTGGCGCTGCTCGGCCCATCCGGCTCGGGCAAGACCACGCTGCTGCGCATCATCGCGGGGCTCGATTGGCCCGACTCCGGTGACGTCGCCTTCAACGGCGAAGACGCGCTGGCGCAGGGCGCGCGCGAGCGTCACGTCGGCTTCGTGTTCCAGCACTACGCACTGTTCCGCCACATGACGGTGTTCGAGAACGTCGCCTTCGGCCTGCGCGTGCAGCCGCGCGTGATCCGCAAGGACGAAGCGACCATCCGTGCGCGCGTGAAGGAGTTGCTCGATCTCGTGCAGCTCGACTGGCTCGCCGACCGCTATCCGAGCCAGCTCTCCGGCGGCCAGCGCCAGCGCATCGCGCTGGCGCGCGCGCTCGCGATCGAGCCGCGCATCCTCTTGCTCGACGAGCCCTTCGGCGCGCTCGATGCAAAGGTACGCAAAGAGCTGCGCAAATGGCTGCGCTCGCTGCATCACGAGATCAACGTCACCTCGATCTTCGTCACCCACGACCAGGAGGAGGCGCTGGAAGTCGCCAACCGCGTCGTGGTGATGGACAAGGGCAAGATCGAGCAGATCGGCTCGCCCAATGACGTCTATGAGAGCCCGGCCACCGCTTTCGTGCACGGCTTCATCGGTGAATCCATCGAGCTGCCGGTCCAGGTCGCCGACGGCGTGGTCCGGCTCGGCGACCGGCCGCTCGCCCTTGCGGCAGACGGGCTTGCGCCTGGCGCGTCAAAACTGTTCGTGCGGCGACATGACATGCAGGTCGGACCGCCCGGCAGCGGGGCCTTCGAGGGCGCCGTGCAGCATGTCCGGAATTTCGGTCCGGTGCAGCGGGCCGAGGTGGCGCTGTTCGGTGGCGAAACCATCGAGATCGACGCTCCCCGCGACAGGGAACTCCGCGCGGGCGACAGGATCGGCCTCGAACCCCGCCGCTACCGGATATTTGCGGGCTAGGCGTCCTGGCCGAAGGCTCAATTTTTCCGCAAAATTCACCTTTCAGCCACGGTTGGTATGCAACAACGGCCCCTCATTTGGGGGCCTGATTCATGCGCGCCGCGGCCGCAATTCTCATCCTTTTGCTGCTCGCCGGCTGTGCAGGCAATGAAGCGCCGGTCCAGCAGCCGTCCATGTATGCCGATATGTCCGTCCCGGGCTCCAAGCTCGATGCGCAGGCTGCGGCGATCATGATCTCGCAGTACCGCCAGAACAGCGGCCTCGGCACCGTCGTCATCGATCCCGACCTGATGAGACTTGCGGAATCCCAGTCCCAGGCCATGGCGGCTGCCAACAAGATGGACCATGACGTCCGCGCGCCGCTCGCCAAGCGCCTCAGTGCCGGCGCCTATCCGGCCACCGTGGCGGTCGAGAACGTGTCGGCCGGCTATCATACGCTGGCAGAAGCATTTTCCGGCTGGCGCGACTCGCCCCCGCACCGGGCCAACATGCTCAAGAGCGGTGTCACAAAATTGGGCATAGCGGCGGGCTATGCTCCAGGCACCAAGTACAAGGTGTTCTGGACCATGATCCTGGCGTCGACCGAGCCCCGATAAGCCAGACTTGATCCCGGGATGCATTGACGCCGCGGCGAACTGTCGCCACGGTCGCTCGCCATCTGCTATTGTTCCCGCATGACAGATCACAGTCCCGAAACCGCCAGTGTCCCTGCGAATGCGCAACGCGTCCTGGTTCTCCAGGGCGGTGGCGCGCTCGGCTCCTATCAGGCCGGGGGCTATCAGGCGCTATGCCATGCCGGCTTTGAGCCGGAGTGGGTCGCCGGCATCTCGATCGGCGCGGTCAACGCCGCCATCATCGCCGGCAACGAAGGCCAAACCCGCGTCAAGCAGCTTAAGGAATTCTGGGAGATGGTCTCGGCACCGGTGCCGTGGAAGCCGATCGGCAAGAGCGATCACAGCCGCGAGCTGTTCAACTCGACCAGCGCCGCGCTGATCGCGACCTTCGGCGTGCCCGGCTTCTTCGTGCCTCGTCTCCCTCCCGCGCCGTTGTGGCCGCCGGGCCATCCCCAGGCGGAAAGCTATTACGACACCGCGCCCCTGAAGAAGACGCTGGAGCGGCTGGTCGATTTCGACCGCATCAACGATCTGAAGACGCGCCTGTCGGTCGGCGCCGTCGGCGTCACCTCGGGCAATTTCAAATATTTCGACAATTACGAGTTCAAGAAACTCGGCAAGAAGATCGGCCCCGAGCACATCATGGCCTCCGGCGCGCTGCCGCCCGGCTTTCCGTCAGTGGTCATCGACGGCGAGCACTATTGGGACGGCGGCATCGCTTCCAACACGCCGCTCGACTACGTGCTGGATGCGGAGGTCGCTCGCGACCTCCTGATCTTCCAGGTCGACCTGTTCAGTGCCCGCGGCGACTTGCCGGCGTCACTGCTCGAGGCCGCCGAACGCGAGAAGGACATCCGCTTCTCCAGCCGCACGCGGATGAACACCGACAAGAACAAGCAGATCCACAACGCCCGCAGGGCGGTGCGCGATCTGATCAGCAAATTGCCGGATTACCTGAAGAACGATCCGTCCGTCGAATACCTCGCGAAAGCGTCGCGCGAAAGCACCGTCACGGTGGTGCACCTGATCTATCGCAGCAAGAACTACGAATCCTCGTCCAAGGACTACGACTTCTCGCATGTCGCCATGGTCGAGCATTGGGAAAGCGGCGTGCGCGACGTGCATCTGTCGATGCGCCACAAGGACTGGCTCGAGCGGCCGCAGTCGGACGAGACCATGGTGACCTACGATCTCACGGGGGACGTCACCGCGCCCCCGCCAAAAAGGAGCGAATAACATGGGTAGTCTGTCAGGCAAGAACGCCGTCGTGACCGGATCGACCAGCGGCATCGGGCTCGCCTATGCGCGCGCCTTTGCCGGCGCCGGCGCCAACGTCGTCATCAACGGCTTCGGTTCGCCCGAGGACATCGAGAAGGAACGTGCGAAGATCGAGTCCGATTTTGGCGTGAAGGCGATCTATTCGCCCGCCGACATGACCAAGCCGGCCGAGATCGCCGGGATGATCGCACTCGGCGAAACAGCCTTCGGCTCGGTCGACGTTCTCGTCAACAACGCAGGCATCCAGTTCGTCTCGCCGATCGAGGAATTTCCGGTCGAGAAGTGGGACCAGATCATCGCGATCAACCTGTCCTCGGCCTTCCATGCGATCCGCGCTGCGGTGCCGGGCATGAAGAAGAAGGGCTGGGGCCGCATCATCAACACGGCCTCGGCGCATTCGCTGGTCGCCTCGCCCTTCAAGTCGGCTTATGTTTCGGCCAAGCACGGCATCGCCGGCCTGACCAAGACCGTGGCGCTCGAAGTCGCGACCAACAAGATCACCTGCAACTGCATCAGCCCCGGTTATGTCTGGACGCCGCTGGTGGAGAAGCAGATCCCCGACACGATGAAGGCGCGCAATTTGACGCGTGAGCAGGTCATCAACGACGTGCTGCTCGACGCGCAGCCGACCAAGGAATTCGTGACCTCGGAGCAGGTCGCCGCACTTGCGCTGTTCCTGTGCGGGGACGACGCCGCCCAGATCACCGGCACCAACCTCTCGATCGACGGCGGCTGGACCGCAGAGTAGCGGACGCTATTCCAACTGGCTCTTCGTCATGCCCCGCGAAGGCGGGGCATCCAGTACGCCGCGGCTTGTCGATTCAACCCCAACCGTCTCGGAGTACTGGATCGCCCGCCTTCGCGGGCGATGACAGCGAGAGTGGTGCGCCGTTTTTCGTTCAATGGCTCCAGGCCAGAGCCGTCACGATTGCCGTCGACAGGTTCAATTCCGCGAACATGATCCTGCCGGCGACCACGAAAAGGACGCAGGCCAGCGTCAGGCGCAGCACCGTCTCCGGCACGCGGGTCGCGCTATAGCTGCCGAGGATGATGCCGGGCAGCGAACCGAGCAGCAAAACACCCATCAGATGCCAGTCGACCGAGCCGAGCATCCAGTGCCCGGTCCCGGCCACCAGCGTCAGCGGCACCGCATGCGCGATGTCGGAGCCGACGATGGTCGCCATCGGCAGGCGCGGATAGAGCAGCAGCAGCACGGTCACGCCGACCGCACCGGCGCCGACGGACGAAATCGAGACCAGGACGCCGAGCACGATTCCGGTGACGACGGTTGCGATCGCCGTGGTGCGGTCGTCGACCTGCTCCAGGCGCCGGCGATAACGCTCCATGATCGATTTGCGGAAGATCAGCGATGTCGCCGTCAGCATCAGCGCAAAGCACAGCACCAGATTGACCAGATTGCGCTCGGAATCGCTTCTGAGATCAAGCTTCCACAGCACGAGCAGCGTGAGCGCGCTCGCCGGGATGCTGCCGCAGGCGAGCCGCAGCACGGCCGGCCAGTGCACGCTGCGCGACCAGCCGTGCACCACGCTGCCACCGGTCTTGGTCGCGGCGGCATAGAGCAGGTCGGTTCCAACAGCGGTGGCGGGGTGGATGCCGAACAGCAGGATCAGGAGCGGCGTCATCAACGAGCCGCCGCCCACGCCGGTCATCCCGACAAGCAGGCCGACGCCAAATCCCGAGGCAACGTAGAGAGGATCAATCATGGTCTGGGGAATCTTAGGTTTATCTCGTCAGTTGGGCAATACGACGTAGAATAAACTTTCCCAGAGGCGCAACCGGTTGGGCGGAATAAGAAAAATTACGCTGTGTAGCAGTGCTGGAGGGGTGATTCACCTCTTTCCCGAGCTTACTGCGAAACAGCCGTTCCTCAGGTCCGCGGTCAAGCATACTGCCTTCCTGGCTCATTCAGCCCCGCGAGCGGCCGTCGTGACGTGTGGCGGATGTGGACAATATGAATTACGTCGCCGCTGACACGGTAAAATATCCGGAATGGATAGCGGACGATTGTCGCGACGCGGACCTGGGAACGGCGCTTGACGCGTGGCGCCGAGAAGGCGCGCCGCGAATGCGCTCGATGACGTCAGCAAATTTCCGTCCAACAGCCTCGGCGATCACAGGGCTGGCGTCGGTAACGTAGTATGTCGCGATGTCCGCGAAGTCAGCAAGCGCTTCTCGCGTCCAGACGACCTTCATCCGCGCCGAAATTTCGCGAAGGCCTCCGCAACCTCGGCATCCGTAGCGACTTCGCCGCGATCGATGGAGGCCAAGGCCATGTCGATGCTCCGCAATTCCTCTTGCGTCGCAAGATACTCGCCGCCGAGCAGCTCGCTCTCGATTTCGCTAGCAATCGCAACCAGCTCGTTCTGGGCCTCTTCAGGCCAAGTCTGGGCACGTTCCAGAAGATTTCGCAGATCGCTTGCAGCCATGGACCCAATTATATCAGATGCCGCATTGCTTTCCAATTGCCTTAAGCCCTTCGCTAGCGTCCAAACGCCAGCACGTGCAGCCCCAGCCGCTGCCGCACGATCCAGAACAGCAGCACCGTCTCGAAGGTGAGCGAGATCGAGGTCGCGGCCGCGGCGCCATGGCCGCCGAAGCGTGGCACCAGCGCGATGCAGAGCGCGACGTTCATCACGAACGCCAGCGCATAAGCCAGTGCGCAGATCTTCTGCTGGCCGAGCATGTTGAGCAGGCGCTCCACGGGCCCGATCGCGGCGCGTACCACAAGCCCGATCGCGGCGACGAACATGATGTCGTAGCCGATCACGAATTGCGGTCCGAACAGCCAGAGCAGGGGCTTGCCGAGTGCGAGCAGCACGGCGGTCGCCGCCAGCGATGGCCAGAACGTCCAGTTGATGGCGTGCGCCACATAGGCGGACAGGCGCGCCTTGTCGCCGAGCGCATTGTATTCCGCGAAGCGGTGCGCCGTCGTCGCCGACATCGCGTAGTGGATGAACGAGACCAGCGCCAGCGTCTTCACCACCGCAAAATAGACGCCGACTTCGTCGGACGGGCGGAACTGCTGAAGCACCAGCACGTCGGTGTAGGACAGCAGCAGGTAAAAGCTCTCGACCAGCAGGATCGGCAGCGACACGGCGAGCCAGCCGCTGATATCATAGGCCTTGGGGCCGGGCGCGATGTGGTCGGCGAGCTTGCGATTCAGCACGACCATCTGGCCGGTCATCGCGATCCACACCGCGCCGGCGCTCGCGACCATCGCAGCGACTGCGCCGAGATGATAGCCGAGCAGGAAGGCGCAGGCCGTGATGCCGATGATCAGCGCCTGGCGGATGATGAATTGCGGCATCAGGCCGAGCTGCATCCAGTCATGCGAGCGCGCGATGCCGTCCTGAGTGTTGGCGACAACGAAGGCCGGTAGCGTCATGCAGCCGATATAGAGCGGCAGCACCTCGGCCGGATCGATCCAGGGCGAGAGCAGTTTGACGATGCCGGCAAGCGCAAGCGACACCAGCGTGGACACGGCAAAGGTCAGCCAGCGGCTACCGGAGAGAAAGCCGCGCAGCAGCGCATGCTCACCGCTGGTGCGGTACTCCGGAATGATTTTCTGCGCGGAGGCCGAGATGCCAAAGTCCATCATGCTGCCGAGCAGCAGCACCCAGGTCCAGACATAGACATAGATGCCGTAGTCGGACGGCCCCATCCAGCGCGCAAGCAGGACCTGTGCGAAATAGGCGAGGCCAGCGCTGATCACGCGGATGATGAAGATGGTGCCGGCAAGCCGCCGCGTCAGCGACGCTTCGCTCGAGCCGCCCGTCAGCTTGCCGCGCAGCCGTGCGATCAGGCCGGCCGGTCCGGTCGAGGCAGGATCTGCATCCATCACGGCCACGTCGAAGAATCCCCAGGCGTCCCGCATGCTGCGGCAGCCATGTGCGGTATCCTTGGGAATTAGCAACCATTCGTTAAGATTCGGTTGGGTGGGTACCCACCCTCGGTGTCGTCCCGGACAAGCGCAGCGAAGCGTAGCGCCGATCCGGGACCCATAACCCCAGGGAGTAGTTATTTGAGCAAACTCGTAACCACGAGTCTTCGCCAAACCCAATCCTGTGGCTATGGATCCCGGATCGGCGCGCGCTTGAAGCGCGCTTGTCCGGGACGACAGCTGAATGTGGGGCGGCAGCAGTGCAACTCAGTCGCCATTGTCCTGGCTTTCCGCCGGGACGACGTCATTCCAAATTCGTATTGAACTCGTACGACTTCTCCGGCCCGACCAGCGTGAACTTCAGCGCTGCGCCGTCGGGCTTGGCGCCCGGCGGCAGCCCGTCGAGCTCGAAGGAGAAGCGTTTCACCCCTGGCGGGCTGTGCTCGACCGGCGCGGGAATGGGCAGTGACCAATCGGGCGTCGGTCCTTCCACGAACAGATTGACGTTGCCTTTATCCGGCGCAACCACATCGACCACCACATTCTTGGCGCCGTCGCGCTTGACGTCGCGGATGGTCAGCGGATTGGGGTCGCCGATAGTGGCGGGCTTCGGCACCGTGTCGAGCGCTGCACGCAGATTGGCGTCCTCGGTCGAGGCGACGCTGTTGAAGCCAAGCTCGGCATTGGCCTCGACGGGAATGCAAAGTTTTTCGCACACGGCGTAATTGATCTCAGCCCGCAAGGTCACGGGCTTGTCGGCCGCCTTGGGGACGATGCGCAAAGGCAGCACAATCTGGTCGTGATAGCCGATCGAATGGCCGCCCGCGCCGTCGTCGAACTTCAGCGGCGCCGGCCACATGATCGTCACGGCCTCGACATTATCCGACTTCGAGAAGTCGAACCGCGGCGGAACGCCGGAATCGCCGGGGGTGCGCCAGTAGGTCTTCCAACCCGGCTGGATCTGGAAGGCGATACCGCCGAGCAGGACCGCCCCGCTGCGCGATCCCGCGAGCAGCCGCACCGCGGAATGTCCGTCGCGCTGCCATGGCGAGGCGTCGTCGGCGCGGGCCGTCGTCGCCAACAACGACGCAAGCAGGGTTGTCGCGACGCCAATCGCCGCACGCAGGGGAACTATGCTGAGCATGGCACGTCTTTACAGGGTCACCCCGGGCCAAACCATTGAATTGCTTGTGATGGATGCACTTGAATCAGATCTCTGCAAGCCTTGATTTGACAGCGGCCGGGCCCGACATCAGGATAGGAATGGAAACCGGAGTGCTTTACCGATGGCTCCTACTGGCAAAAGGACTGGCGACAGCACCCGGGTCGCGGGCTCGGCGTTTCCCAATTCGGCCGGCTATCTCGACGGCCGGCTCCTGATCGCGATGCCGGTGATGGGCGATTCCCGCTTCGAGCGCTCGGTGATCTATCTCTGCGCCCATTCGGCGGAGGGAGCGATGGGCATCATCGTCAACCATCCGGCCGGCAGCATCGATTTCCCCGAACTCCTGGTGCAGCTCGGGATCATCAAGAAGGGCGAGCAGATCAAGCTGCCGGAGAACGCCGAAAGCATGAAGGTGCTGCGCGGCGGCCCGGTCGATACCGGCCGCGGCTTCGTGCTGCATTCCAGCGATTTCTACATCGACAACGCGACGCTGCGGATCGACGACGGCGTCTGTCTTACCGCGACCGTCGACATCCTGCGGGCTATCGCCAAAGGCTCCGGACCGAAGCACGCCATCCTCGCGCTCGGCTATGCCGGCTGGGCGCCGGGCCAGCTCGAGACCGAGATCCAGAGCAATGGCTGGTTGCATTGCGACGCGGATGCGGATTTGATCTTCGGCGACGACGTCGATGAGAAGTACGGCCGCGCCCTGCGCAAGATCGGCATCGATCCCGGCATGCTCTCGAACGAGGCAGGACACGCGTAGCTGTCGCAACACCCTCCGCTGTCGTCCCGGACAAGCTTAGCTTCTGGCAACGCGTAGCGTTGTCCAGAACGGAGCGCAGATCCGGGACCCATAACCCCAGGAAGTAGTTGTTGAAGCGGGCGGGTAACTACGAGCCTTCGCCAAACTGCGCCCTGTGGTAATGGGTCCTGGATCGGCGCTCGCTTTGCTCGCTGGTCCAGGACGACAGCGCGAGTGCGCGCCTACTCCGCCGCCTGCTGCTGCACCGTCGGCTCGGTCCCCGCAACCGTCGCACGCCGCATGTCGCGGGGCTGGGACTGGTCGTAGCGGCGGACACGGTGCATGGTCTGGCGGTTGTCCCACATCACGAGGTCATGCAGCTTCCACTTGTGGACGTAGACGAATTCGCCTTGCGTCGCGTGCTCGTTGAGGTCGCGCAGCAACAGCCGCCCCTCCGGCACGCTCATGCTGACGACCTTGCCGGCATGTGATGAGAGATACAGCGACTTGCGGCGATGGACGGGGTGCGTGCGCACCAGCCTTTGCAGCACCGGCTTGAACATCGCCTTCTCGTCGTCGGTATATTCGGTGAAGCCGAGCGAGCCGCGCGAATACATCAGCGAATGCTCGCAGACGAGGTCCTCGAGCTCCGCCTTGGTCTCGTCGTCGAGCGCGTCATAGGCTGCGCGCATGTCGGCGAATTCGGTGTTGCCGCCCTTCGGGTTCACCACGCGCGCCGAGAGCAGCGAGAATTTTGCAGGGATCGGACGGAACGAACTGTCGGAGTGCCAGAGGCAGTTGCCGAGATTGAACAGATGCGTGCGGCTGTCTTTCGCCAGCGGCTTGCAGTCCTTGCCGAGATTGGAGACATCGTTCAGGCCGGAATCGAGCCGGTAGTCCTTCGCCTTAGTCACAGTGCCGCCGCGCGCGTCCTCGCGCTGGCCGAAATTCAGCGCGAAGGCCATCTGCTGCTCGTCGGTGATGTCCTGGTCGTGGAACACAAGCACCGCATATTTGTCCATCGCGGACTCGACCTCGCGCGCCTCGCTCTCGGTAAGAGGCTTTCGCAAGTCGAGGCCCGAAACCTCGCCGGCAAAATGTCTTTGAAGCTGCCGGATGGCGATCGTCATGACGTCTCTCCCGCGAACCGCGAGCGGTTGGTCCCGCTCTGCTCTCGAAAAAGCTACTCCCGCTCCCGGCGTTGTCAACGCTGGCCGCGCATGGCTCTCACGCGTTGCGCGCCATCAGGCCGCCGTCGACGGGGATCACCGCGCCGGTGAGGAAGGAGGCCGCCGGCAGGCACAGGCTGAGCGTCATATGCGCGACTTCCTCGGGATCGCCATAGCGGCCGAGTGCAGTGCGGCGCTTGGCGTAGATGGTCTTGTGCTCTTCGGAAATGCGGTCGGTGATGGCAGTGCGGATCGGGCCGGGGCAGATGCAGTTGACGGTGATGCTCTCGCGGCCGAGCTCGACTGCCAGCGAGCGGGTGAGGCTCGCGACGCCGCCCTTGGCCGCCGAGTAGGGGCTGTGCAAAGCAGTCGCGCCGAGCGCCTTGGCCCAGGCGTCCTCGTAAGCCTCGTCGTCGATCGCGACGCGCACGGAGATGCCGGCATTGTTGACGACGATGTCGAGCCCGCCGAAATGCGTCGCGACGTCATTGACGACGCGCTTGATCTCGCCGCCGTCAGCGACGTCGAGCTTCCACGCCTTGGCTGCGCCGGCGCTTGCCGCGATCTCCTTTGCGACCGCATGCGCGCCCTGCTCGTCATAATCGGTGGCCGCGACGTTGGCGCCTTCGGCCGCGAACACGCGCGCAGTCGCGCGCCCCATGCCGCTCGCCGCGCCGGTGACGAGAACGGTCAGGCCCTTCACAGACCGGCTGAGCTGCTTGAATTCGGACATGCTGTTTCCCCGGGTTTTCTTGCTTCTTGTTATGAGATTGACAAGGCTGGCATCGATCCGCAGACAGGTCAAACAAGCAAAACAAAAGGGAGGCCGCGATGGCGAACGAGCTCGATTTCTCAGGCAAGCAGGTGCTGGTCGTCGGCGGTTCCAGCGGCATCGGCAACGGCATCGCGCAAGCCTTTCGCGCCAGAGGCGCGCAAGTCGCGGTTTGCGGTACACGTGCTCAGCCTGCGGAATATTCGCCGGAGGAAGGTTCTGATCTGACGGGGCTTTCTTATGCGCAGCTCGATGTCAGCAATGCCGGTGCGATCGAATCGTTCAAGCCGCCCTTTGACCGGCTCGATGTGCTCGTGCTCGCGCAAGGCGCGGTGCTCTATCGCCGCGGCGAATTCGAGATGAGTGGTTTCCGCAAGGTCGTCGAGGTCAATCTGATGAGTCTCATGGCCTGCGCGACGCGATTCCATTCCATGTTGCGGGATACCAAGGGCGCGCTGATCATGGTGTCATCGACTGCGGCCTATCATTCCACCATGGGCAATCCCGCCTACAACGCATCGAAGACCGGCGCGGTCGGATTGACGCGGACGCTGGGTGAGGCCTGGGCCGAGGACGGCATCCGCGTCAACGGCATCGCGCCCGGCCTCGTCGACACCAAGATGACGAAAGTGACGACCGACAATCCCAAGCGGCTCGAAGGCGCGCTGTCGCGCATTCCGTTGCGGCGATTGGGCACGCCAGCTGACATGGCGGGCGCGGCGCTGTTCCTGGCATCGCCGCTGTCCTCCTACATCGTCGGCCAGACATTGGTCGTTGACGGCGGACTCATTCTTTAGAGCATGATCCGGACCCGAAGGGCCGCGTTAGCGCAAAGTGTGCAGCGGTTTTCCGAAAAGATCATGCTCAAGCCAAATGGAACTGCGCCGCGCTTGATCGGTTACTTGGGCTGACCCCCGAGGAGGACCATCATGGACAAGGATCGGATTGTCGGATCGGCCAAGGAATTCGCTGGACACGTCGAAGGCGCCATCGGTGATGTGGCAGACGACTCAAAGACGCAGGCGTCCGGCCGCGCACGCGAAGCCGCCGGCACCGTGCAGAATCTCTACGGCCAGGCCAAGGACGCCGCCCGCGATGCTGGCGAAACCGCGGCCGGCTACGCCAAGGATGCTTACGAGAACAGCGGCGAGACCTTGCGCGATGGTTCACAGGCGATCGCCCGGAAGGTGCGGGACAATCCGCTCGGCTCGCTCCTGATCGCCGGCGGCATCGGTTTCGCGCTCGCTCTGCTGATGTCGCGTCCCGCGCGCCGCCCGCCGCCGCCGCGCTGGCGCTATTACGGCTGAAGCAACGCTCTATCCATCGTGCCCCGGACGCAATGCGGCGTGAAACGCCGCGTTGCTGAGCCGGGGCCTGTTCTTTTGGGATGTCGCAAGAATCTGGGTCCCGGCTCTGCGGCTGCGCCGCGTCCGGGACACGAGATTTAATTACCGAACCGCTTCCGCCGAACGCCCAACATTACCCGGCGGACGCGGGATCGCGGGATTTTGAGCTGGATTGCGCGGCCCTGGCGCCGGCGCCAATTGGCGCGGCGCTGGCTGCGGAGATCCGAAGCCGAAGAAATCGCGAATTGATGGCGTTGCCTGCGCTGGCTGTTGCACCGTTGGCTTCTTCGGTGCGAGCTTTGGCGGGGCGATCGCAGCGGCAGCACCCGGCGTGCCGGGAGCAGCAGCAGCACCATCAGGCGTCGTTGCCGCCATCGGCGTATCGCCCTTGGCCTGCTCGCGCCCGACTTCGCGGCGTGGCCAGGCATAATCGTCGGCACGGCCCGCGGGCGCCGCCAGCGGCTCGCCCTTCACCAGCGTCTTCGCGGCGAGCGCATCGACGGCAGCGGGACGTGTGCCCGGTCCGCCCAGCAATTGATCGGTCGAGATCGAGGCGGCAACCAGCGGCACTATCGGGCCTGCCAGCGGCCGCGGCGCGGGCTTGCCGGGCTCAGCGCTGGTGTCGGGCGTCGCCGGCTCGCTCGGCAGCGCGATCGGGCCGGAGCGGCCTGCGAGCAGGCGCGTGATCTCGCGCTCGACATAATGGGCGAGCTTGCGCGCGCCGGGCTT
>WNGQ01004213.1_pt1 | contig 14342 bp, 16 predicted proteins | sample 5407661 | NCBI WGS metagenome assembly WNGQ01 (sample SAMN13153382, study PRJNA577476) | soil metagenome | isolation source: 60 cm soil or saprolite under Garry oak tree replicate 2 | place: USA:California | collected 2016-06-15 | reverse complement strand
AAACCGGCAAGAGCGAGCGTCCGGCGCAAGGCAAGCCGCGCGACAATTCCCGCGCGTCGATGACCTCGTCCGCGCCGCGCAAGCCGCAGGAGCAGCCGGGCGGGGCGCTCGCCGAAGCCCTGCGCCGCGCCAGCGAAAAAAACGGCAACGGCAAAACCAGGACCTAAGCGAAGAACGGCCGACGGCAAGGCCGCGACCGGAACGCTTGAATTCACGGCAGCAGCAGTAGCGATTTCAATGCGACCGCACCCATTGTCCCGGTACGGTCGCAAGGAAATCGAGCGCGTTCAGCCGGTCACTTCAGGAGATCGGCGACCGGAATGGCGTTGGATATGGTCCACTCGTCAACGACGCCGGGCTTGCCCGCCTCGGTGTCGACGATCAGATAGCGCCCGCGGTTCTGATGGTGGATCTCGCTGGTGAAGGTGCGAGGACCAAACAGCGTCGGTTCATCCTTCATCTTCTCGAGTTGCGCGGTCACCGCGGCGGTGTCGGTCGAACCCGCACGTTGAACGGCCTTGGCCCAGACATCGATCAGAACATAGCCCGGGTAAACATACTGACTAGACGGCGGCGCGCCGGTCACTTCGGCGTACTTCTTGTTGAATTCGGTCACCTTCGGATTCGGATCATCGCCATAGATCGAGCTCTGCACCGGGACGAAGAAGTTCGAAAGGTCCGGCACCGCTTTCAGCCAATAGCTGCCATCGACGCCGGAGCCGTTCAGGATCATCGATTTGATGCCGGCGGCCCGGATCTGCTTGATGGCGCTGACAACCCCCGGCATCATCGAACAGAGCATGATCGCGTCAGGCTCCCTGGGCAGGTTCTTGATGCGCGTGATCTGCGAGGCGATCGAGGTGTCGTCGTTCTTGAAGGTGTCGCTGCCGATCAGCTTGGCGTCCTTCAGTTTCGGCAGCATATAGTCGAAGCCGTCGCAGATGCCCTTGTTGTATTCCGTCCAATTGTCGAGCAGGCGATAGTAGTCGCGGGAGCTCTTTTTGGTGTAAGACCATTCCGCCATGGTGGCGCCCTGCACCGCGGCCAGCACCGACGCCGAAAATGAATTCGGACCGACGCCCTGGATTCCGGCCTTGATCGACTCGGCGCAGAGAAAGAATGAGGTCTTTCCGGCCGCCTGCGCGGCGAGCGCCGCCGGCGCGCCGAAATCGTAGTCGCAGGAGACGACGACGAGGTCGGCGCCCTTGTCGATGACCTCGAGACCGGCCTTGGCGCCTTCGGCGCGATCGGTTTTGGTGTCGACCGCCACGGCCTTGATCTGACGGCCAAGCAGGCCGCCGGCCTTGTTGATCTCATCGATCCGTATCATGGCGGCGTCCTGCGCAGGCTTGTCATAGGCCTGCATGAAGCCGGAACTCGCCGTCGCAAAACCAACAATGATGTCGGCGGCATGGGCTGCAATCGACGAGCCCAGGAAGGCGCTCGCGATCGAAAGCAATTTCAATCTTGTTCCTATTCGCACGGTAATCTCCACGGTTTGAACCCAGTTCACACTTATCCACGAAGGCTTTGGCCGGAGACCGGTCCGTCACGCGCCTTCGGAATTCCGTTTCTGCGGTCGCTTCCGCCAGCTGATCTCTTGGTTGCGCATCAGGCCTGCAGGGCGAAAGATGAGGATCGCTACCGTGACGACACCGATGGCGATTTCCTGCGTCCCGTTGGGAAGCGCCAGGGTGAGGCCCCCGACGTCGACGCCCTTCTCGAACCAGCGCAGGATCTGGATGATCGACGAGATGACGACGACCCCGATCACCGCGCCGGACAGGCTGTTCATGCCGCCGACGACCAGCATCGAAAGCGCCACGAAGGTCAGGCCCAGGTAGAAGGCATCGGGGTTCACCACGCCGAGGAAATGCGCGTAGAGTGAGCCGCAAAGGCCGATCACCGCCGCGCTGACCACAAAAGCGATCAGCCGCTCGCGCTCGATGTTCACGCCGGACGCGCTCGCCGCAATCGCCTCGTCGCGCGCGGCGCGAAGCGCGAGGCCCGACGATGACACCGCATAGAGCCAGGCCGCGACGATCGCGATCACGGTTCCGGCGAACGAGAGCCAGATACCGGTATACATGGGGATGCCGACGATCGAACTGGTTCCGCCGGTGACCGTTTCCCAATTCGAATAAACCGTGTTGATGATCGCCAGCATGGCGAAGGTAGCGATGCTGGCCGCGATACCCGACAGGCGCATCAGGATGCGTCCCACGATCAGGGCGAAAACCGCCGCAAGCAGCGAAGACAGCAGCGCCGATGTCAGGAACGGAAGCTGATGGTCCTTGATGAAATAGGGCAGGCCGCGCAGCGAGTATTTCTTCATCATCGGCGGTATCGTGAACCATGCCGTGGCGTAGGCTCCGATGCACATGAAGCCGATATGCCCGAAACTGATGATGCCGGAATTACCGATAAAGATGTAGAGTCCGACCACCAGCATGACGCGAATGAACATCTCGACGATGGTGCGGCTGAAGGGACCGGAGCCAGCGAGTTGCGCTGCGATCGCGATGCCAAGCAGCATCGCGACCAGAATCAGTGGCGTCGATACGGTTTTGTAGAGAATGGAACTCCGCATCGATCATCAGATCCTTTGCTTGGCTGAGCGGGGCGCGAACAAGCCTTGCGGACGCCAGATCAGCGAGACGATGACGGCGCCATAGACGAAGGCATCCCGGAACGGGCGCGCCTCGAGCGGCAGCCCGACCTGCATCAGGACGCTCGCGGCGCCGATCAGATAGCCGGCCACCACCGCGCCGGTGAGGCTGCCAAGCCCGCCGATCACCGTGGCGATAAAGGCAACCAGCATCACGGTTACACCCATCTGGATGTCGGCCGTTCCGGTCTGGGTGACGAGGATAAGCCCGACGGCGGCGGCGAGTGCGCCGCTGACCGCGAAGGCGAGCATGATTACCGCATTGGCGCGCACCCCGAGCATGCGCGCCATGGTGAAATTTTCGGCGGCGGCCCGCATTTCGAGGCCGTAGCGGGTGCGTCGAAGAAACGCGGTCAGCGCGATCAGAATGGCGACGGTGATGATGATGGTGATCAATTGCAGCAGAGGAATGCGCGCGCCGAATATTTCCACCGGCAGGCCCAGCGCCGGCCAAAGATTGATCGACTTCGGCCGGCTCGAGAACAACAGCAGCAACACATGCTGAATGATGAATCCAACGGCAAAGGACGCGATCATCATCGTGGCCGGATTGGCACTGCGAAACCGGCGGAACACCAGAATTTCGGAAGCCACTGAGATTGCCGCGCCGAACGCCAGCACGATCGGGACCAGAACGAACCACGGCAAACTGCCGATGAAGACGATGGCGGCGGCGTTGATCGACGGCCATAGCAGCGCGAAAACGCAGAACGCGATATAGTCGCCCTGGGCAAAGTTCACGAGCCGCATGACACCGAAGATCAGCGCGATGCCGAGCGCGCAGATCGCATAGAGACTGCCAAGGCTTAAGGCATCGAATGCGATCTGGAGCAGCGCCGTCATGTCCTCACGACTCCTCATAGCCGAAATAGGCCTTGGTCAGGGAGTGACCGCCGGCGAGGGCGCGCGCATCACCCTGCAGGATGATTTCGCCTGACCGCATCAGGATCATCCGTCCACCGCTGAGCAGGGCGCGGGTCGAACTCTGTTCGACAATCAGCAGCGTCAGCCCGCGTTGGTCGCGCAGCTTCAGCAGAGTTTCGTAAACCTGATCGATGATCTTGGGCGCGAGGCCGAGCGACGGCTCGTCGATGGCGAGAACGCGCGGGCGGGTCATCAGGGCGCGGGCGATGGCGAGCATTTGCTGCTGGCCGCCTGAAAGCACGCCCGCGGAAGAATTCCGCCGCGCTTTCAGCATCGGGAAAGCGGTATAGACCTCCGCAAGGTCATCGGCGATTGCCGCTTTGTCCGCGCGGATGCCGGTGCCGAGCCTCAGATTCTCCTCGATCGTCAGCGAGCCGAAAATTTCGCGCCCTTCGGGCACCAGGGAAATGCCGCAACGTGCGATGTCCTCCGGTGCGCAGGACGTAATGATTTTGCCGTCGAGACCGATCTCGCCAGAGGCGACGGCGACGACGCCGGCGATGGCCTTGAGCAGCGTCGATTTGCCGGCGCCGTTGGGGCCGGTCACGAACAGGGTCTCGCCCTTCGCCAGAGCAAAGGACACGCCGCGGAGCTCTCGCAATGGTCCGTAATGCACCGAGACCTTGTCGAGCGTCAGAAGCGTCAAAGGATCGCCTCCTCTGCGTTGGCGACGTCGACCTCGACCTGGGTGCCCATATAGGCGTGGCGAACCGCTTCGCTGGCGCGAATCAAGGACGGGGTGCCAGCTTCGATGATCTCACCGGAATCGAGCACCTCGATGTGATCGCAGACGTCGAGCACCAGCCCGATATTGTGTTCGATCAGAAGTACGCCGCAGTTCAGTTCGGCGACGATGCGGCGAATCAGGGAGGCGAGATCGGCCGCTTCCCCTCGCGACATGCCGGCGGCGGGCTCGTCGAGCAGCAAATAGGCCGGCTTCTGCATCAACGCGCGACCGATCGCCACCCGCCGCTCGTCGGTATATGGCAAGGCCCCGGCGCCATGCTCCGCCAGCGTGCCGATGCCGATCCATTCCAGCATCGCGGCGGCTTTCGCGGCCGCCTCGCGCCGCCCGAGTCCGAGCCCAACGGCCGTCACGGCAAGATTGTCGAGCACCGAGAGATCGCGAAACAATCGTCCGGACTGAAAGGTCCTGGCGACGCCGCGCCGCCGAACCTGATGGGCGCTCATCGCGCTGGTCGCCGTGCCATCAAGCGTCACGCGGCCGCTGGTCGGCGGCTGAAAGCCTGTCAGCACATTGACAAGCGTGGTCTTGCCGGCGCCGTTCGGGCCGATCAGACCTGTCACCCGCGCCGGTGGAATGTCGAGCGTGACGTTCGATAGCGCCCGTAAGCCGTCGAAGGCGACAGACACCTGCTCCGCTCGCAAGGATCGGTTCATCATACGATCTCATCTCGGGGCGTTGCCCCGTTACCAATCCATCGGGCTCTCGCGCAGCCCTTACAGGCGCGCGCTCAGCCCAGTGCCGCGCGCACCTTGTTGAGCAGGCCCTCGCGATCATGCCGTGCGGCGAGCGCCGCTGGCATGTCGACCTCAACGAAACGCGTCACGGTATGCGGCTGTAATTGTCCGATCAGATCCATATCGGCGGAGATGACGGTGCCGACCATCATGTAGCCGCCACCGGAAACCGCATCGCGATGCAGGACGATCGGTTCGGTGCCGCCGGGCACCTGGATCGAGCCATAGGGGTAGCAGGCATCGACAATGTTGGAGGGATCCGATCCCGCCCCGAAGGGCGGCGTTCGCGGCACGAACTCGAGCGGACGGCCGCCACGGAAGCGGTACCCGATGCGGTCGGCTTCAGGAGCCACCTTCCAGCTATCCTCGAAGAAGCAGCGGCCGGATTGCTCGGCGACGCGATGCCAGTAAAGACCGGGAATGACGCGCAATTCGGCCCGCGGCCCGAGGCCGCGGCGAGAGCCTTCGGCGACCGTACGGCCGGCCGTCGCGGCGTTGCCTTTGCCCATCGGCAAGACATCGCCGGCCTCGAGCTTGCGTCCCTCGTGGCCGCCAAGCGCGCCAAGCGTGTAAGTCGAGCGCGAACCGAGCACCAGCGGCACTGCGATGCCGCCGGACATCGCGACATAGGCGCGCGCGCCCTTCCTGAGGAAATCGAACGTGAGCACATCGCCCTTCTTGACGGCAAAGGATGTCCAGCCGGGCTGCGGCGTCCCGTTCAATTTGGCCGGAAGCTCGGCGCCGGTCACGGCAACGGTCGCATCCGCGGCGAATTCGAGCTCCGGACCCATGAACGTGCATTCGAGCGCTGCCGCCCCTTCCTCGTTGCCGACCAGAAGATTGGCGCAGCAAAGCGCGAAGCGATCCATGGCACCCGATAGCGGAATGCCGAGATGGTAGTATCCGGGCCGGCCGAGATCCTGCACGGTGGTGGAAAGACCCGGTTTGAGAACCTTAATGGCCATGGAGCACCCCATCGAGCTTGCTGTTGTAACCGTCGATGTCTTGCTGGAACTCATCGAGTGAGAAGGTGACGTCGCGCATCAGGGGCGCGAATTTCCCGGCCTCCACATCGGCGACCGCCTGGTCGTAGGCTTCGCGCGTGATCGGTTTCCATTTGACGATGTCGCCCGGACTGAACAGGCACATCGCGTCGCGAAGATAGGAGATGTTCTGGCTGGGATCGTAGATCGGCATCGGCGTGATGCCGAACATCTGGTAACCGCCGGCGCCGCGCACGGAGTAGATGCAGCTGAAGCAGCCGCCGTGGCCGACCGTCAATTTAGGGGTGTCGGTGCGCGGCCTTAAATATTTCGGCGCCTCGATCTGCCGTTGACGCTCGACCATCTGATAGAGAAACGGCAAGCCCGCGACAAAACCGACCATCGACACGAACCACGGCGCGCCCGAATGCGCCTTCACGAAATTATCGACGGTGCCGAGATTGTTGACGCGGGCGGCGTATTCGAGATCGGTCGCCGTGGGATCCTGATGCCGCTCGCGAAAGCGCATCAGCGTCTCGCGCGTCCAGGGATCGTTGTAGAGAACCGGAATCTCGATGATCCGGGTCTTGATCACGGACTCACTCTTGCCGGCCGCGCTCTCGAGCCGCTTGAGCTCGGCGAGCATGTCGGCGGGGCTGATCTTGTCGGGGTCGAATTTGATCTGGAACGAGGCGTTGGCGGGGCAAATCTCGGTGACGCCAGAGATGCGGCTCTCCCTGACGGCATTCGTGATCGATAGCGACTTGAAGAAAGCCTGAAGCGACATCGTCTCGTCGATTTCCGCGAAGATGTGCTCGTCGCCGCCGAAGGAATAGCGTGTCATGGACGAACTCTCCTCGTCAGGTTAGCCGAAACGTATTTTGTTCGAGTCGGCGCTCGAGCCAGCGCGTGTCGCAAGTTGCGGCGCGAACCTCGGGATCCCCGGCCAAAGCCAGATGCAGCGACTTGGTCGTTTTGCAGCCGCCTATCTCCAGCTCGTGCAGCGCCCGTGTCAGGCGCGCGAGCGCAAGGTCGCGCGTCTCGTCCCAGACAATCAGCTTGCCCAGCAGCGAGTCGTAGAACGGAGAGACCTGGTATCCGGCGAACAGCATGGTATCGAACCGGACTCCATGGCCGCCCGGAATCATCAGCGTGTCGATTCTGCCGGGGAACGGCATGAAATTATTCGCCGGATCCTCGGCGTTGATGCGCACTTCGATGGCGTGGCCGCGCACGCGAATTTCGTGCTGGCGCAGACTGAGGCGCTCGCCACCGGCGACCTGGATCATCGAGCGCACCAGGTCGATACCGGTGATCATCTCTGTTACGGGATGCTCGACCTGGATCCGGGTGTTCATCTCGATGAAATAGAATGCTTGCGTTGCGTCGTCGTAGAGATATTCGAGGGTTCCAGCGCCGCGATAGCGCACGGCCTTGGCAAGCGCGACGGCGGAGGTGCAGAGCGCTTGGCGCACCTGATCGGGCAGGGCGACCGCAGGCGCCTCTTCCCACACTTTCTGCCGGCGTCGTTGCAGCGAGCAATCGCGCTCGAAACAGTGAATAACCTCGTCGCCGTCGCCCAGTATCTGGACCTCGATATGGCGGGCGCGCTCAATCAGCTTTTCGATGAACAGGCCGCCATCGCCGAATGCGGCCTGCGCCTCGGCGCGCGCCTGCGGCATCAGCCGTTCGAATTCCTCCATATCGGCCACGACGCGAATACCGCGCCCGCCGCCGCCCGCCGCCGCCTTGATCATCACGGGAAAGCCGAGACGGGCGACGACGTTTCGCGCCGTCTCGGGATCGTCTACCCGTCCCTCGCTGCCCGGAACCACCGGCACGCCGGCGGCCACGGCGGCGCGTCGTGCCGCGACCTTGTCGCCCATCAAGCGGATGGCGCGCGCCGTCGGCCCAACGAAAATCAGGCCGGCATCAACAACGGCATCGGCGAAATCGGCATTCTCCGCCAGGAAACCGTAGCCGGGATGCACCGCGTCGGCGCCGCTGCTTGTGGCCGCTGCAATGACCGCGGGGATATTGAGATACGACTTGGCGGCGTGCGCAGGCCCGATCTCGATCGCCTCATCGGCGAGCGTAACGGCAAGGCTATCCTTGTCGGCGGCGCTGTAGGCCTGCACCGTCCGCAGACCAAGCTCGCGCGCGGCCCTGATGATGCGGACCGCGATCTCTCCCCGATTGGCGATGAACAGGGTCTTGATCTTCACAATGACGCGTCACCTTTGCAGATCAGCCTTCGATCGCGATAATCGGTTGCCCGGCCGTGACCGGCTCTTCGTTCTCGATCAGGAACGCCACGATTTTTCCGCCGAACTCGGACTTCACTTCGATGAAGGACTTCATCACCTCGATCAGGCCGACCACTTCGCCGACGGCGACCTGATCGCCGACGTCCTTATAGGGTGGTTGGTCCGGCGCCGGCCGGCGGTAGTAGGTGCCGGGAAGCGGAGAAAGAAGATGTGTCTGGGCCATCTGGCTGGTCCCTAATGGTTGCGGAGAGATATCAATGCGTCGCGCACGGCGCGGGCGACCTCCACGGCATTTGGCGTATCTGAGTGGACGCAGATTGAATCGGCGCGCACGGCAACATCGCGCCCGCCAATGCTCTCGGCCTTGCCTTCCGCGATGGCGCGCAGGCAGCGGGATGCGGCTCGAACTGGGTCGACCGCTACATGTTCGCGCGTAGCAATCAGCGAGCCGTCATCATTGTATTCGAGGTCGGCATAATACTCGGCGATCAGGGTGTGGCCGCGGGCCGGGTAGATCGTCTCATGCAGCGTTCCGATCATTCCCATCAGCGGGGCCTTGAAGACGTCAGCCGCATCGCAGACCGCGTGCGCGACATCTTCCATCCGTGCCGCCATGTTATAGAGCGAGCCATGAGGCTTGATGTGGTTGAGCGTTGCGCCTTCCGCCTCCAGGAAGCCCTTGAGCGCGCCGACCTGGTAGATGACGCAATTGGCCAGTTCGTCGCGCGACATTTTCATGTCGCGGCGGCCGAAACCCTGAAGATCGGGCAGTGAGGGATGCGCGCCGACCCCGACGCCATGCTGCCTGGCCAGCTGCACCGTCTTGCGCATGTGATAGAAGTCCGACGCGTGGAAGCCGCAGGCGACATTGGCGAGCGAAACCAGCGGCATCAGCGCTTGATCGTCACCCATCCGATACAGACCGAACGCCTCGCCCATATCGCAATTGATCGTTGTCACAACGCTACTCCGGGCGGCTTTCTGAAGCCGATCTCGTCTGTGCCGGTGACGTTGCGTTGGCTTCGACTTATTGTAAAATAGTAATTCCCGGTACCCGTTATCAGAAAAACAGATGCGCCTCAGTTTTAAGCAGGTCAGACATTTCCTAGCCACGGTCGACGCCGGACAGGTTTCGCTGGCGGCGATCGCCCTTAACGTCTCCCAGTCGGCGGTGACAACAGCGCTGCAACAGCTCGAGGTCGAGCTTGGCGTTTCCCTGTTCAATCGCAGTCCGACGGGGATGGCTCTGACGCTGGAAGGCGCCCGTTTTGTGCAACATGCGCGCAACATCATGGCGGCAGTCAACGAGGCCGTCAGTTCGCCGCTGACCGAGGACACCAGTCATTCCGGGCGCGTGCGGGTTGGCGTGACCTATACTGTTGCGGGTTACTTCCTGCCGCGGCATCTGGCGCGGTTTTCACGAACCTATCCCGGCATCAAAGTCGATCTGGTCGAATTGCCGCGCGACGCGATCGAAAGGGGCGTCGTCGACCGGACGCTCGATATCGCGGTGATGTTGGTCTCCAACCTGCAGAACCGGCGCGACACCACCTACGAAACGCTGGTTCACTCGCGGCGTCGATTGTGGCTGCCGGTCGAGCATCCGTTGCTTCTCGCCAGCGCGCTGACGCTCGAAGACATTGCCAAAGAGCCCTACATCATGCTCACCGTCGACGAGGCGAGCAAGACCGCGGAGCGTTACTGGAAGCCCACCGGTCTTCGCCCGCGAACCATCATCCGCACCTCTTCGGTCGAAGCCGTACGCGGCATGGTGGCCGCCGGAATGGGCGTCACGATTCTCTCCGACATGGTCTACCGGCCATGGTCTCTCGACGGCCAACGCGTTGAGTTGCGGCCGGTAGCCGCCAACATCCCCAGCATGGACATTGGTCTTGTCTGGAACAGGAAACGAGAGCCTTCTTCTGCGACCAAGCTGTTTCGTGAATTTTTCAGCCTCAACTTCAGCGGGGCCAGGCATTGACCAGGCATTGACGGGTGTCCGGTCCCCAAGCGCAGGGCCCCTGGGGTTCGACGAAAGCCAAGGCCGTCACCAGGGAAGCCAAGACCGTCACCAAGGAAGAAAGACTAAGATGCGAGGACTGGTTTACGTTGCGCTATTGGTGGTCGCGGGCGCTGGCGAAGTCAGGGCGCAAGACGCCGCGGCTGGCGAGAAGGTCTTTGGCGTGTGCAAGGCCTGCCACCAGATCGGTGAAACCGCGAAAAACAGTGTCGGGCCGGTCCTCAACGGCCTCATCGGCCGCAAGGCCGGCAGTGTTCCCGGCTATTCATATTTGTCCGCCAACAGGAGTCCGGCATCACCTGGGATGAGGCCACCTTCCGCGAATACATCAAGGACCCGAAAGCGAAAGTCCCGGCACCAAGATGATCTATGCCGGCCTCAAGGACGAGCAAAAAACCGGCGATTTGATCGCTTTTCTCCGGCAATTCGATGCCGACGGGAAGAAGAAGTAGGCGGGTCCGCCCTTGGTGGTCCGGTTGGCGGCCGGCCCTGCCGGGGCCGGCGGCGTTTACCGTTTTCCGCGCTAATCAGCGAGATTTGTTGCCTTGCAGGACGGTTGCGACTAAAAGCCCCTCATCAACCGAAAGTCCGAGCGATGGCCCACAATTACGCAATCAACGACGATGTTCTCCATCAGATGCAGGGGCCGCAAGGCCGCGCCGTCGTCAAGCAGCCGAGCGTTTACACCATTGTCACCTGCCTGCCGATCGAGGCGGACGGCCGCCCGCGCTATCGCATCAAGAGCAAGACCGAGAATGTCGAGCGCGTGGTGACCGAGGAACAGATCAGCCGGCTGGGTTGATCCGCCCTCCGTTCTTTTCATGAGCGTTTCGTCATGTTGCGCGGTTTCGCTTGCTATTTGTAGTAGCGCCGCGTATATGCCGCGCATTCGAATAGTCGATTTGCCTTGTTGAACGCGCCGAACTGGCTCACCTCCCCAAGATGACATCGCTGAAATCGGATTCAAGCCCGCGCGAAGGTCGTGCGGGGGTTAGCGCATTTGCGCATTTTGGAGAAGTTAGATGACAACCGGAACAGTCAAGTGGTTCAACGCAACGAAGGGTTTTGGGTTCATCCAGCCCGACGATGGCGGTAACGACGTGTTCGTGCATATCAGCGCCGTCGAGCGCGCCGGCATGGGCTCGCTCAATGAAGGCCAGAAGCTTTCGTTCGAAGCCAAGGTCGACAGCATGCGCGGCAAGACCAGCGCGGAAAACCTTCGCGCCGTCTGACGCAAAATCGATCTGAGATTTCCGCGGATGTACCGGGATCTCTCATCGTCTTAGCGACACCAGATCAAAGCCCGCCGGTTTCCCGGCGGGCTTTTTGTTGCGTCGCAGCGGCGAGCCGCCGGACATGACGGCGGCTTCGTTGTTGCCAATGCGACGCGGTGTTATTGCGCCTTATCGTGCGCCGCGATGCCAATCGCCTTGTAGTCGTAGGTCGGATAGAATTCGGTGCGATAGCTGCCCCAGGCGGAATTTTCCAGGATGCGGTTGACCTCGCGAAGCCGGGATGCCGGCAGCCGCAGCGTCACCACCTGTCCGACCCCCATCATCACATACCAGCTGACGACTTCGACGCCGGCCGGCGGGAAGGCTTTATAGAAGCCCTGCTTCTCGAGCTGCGCGTTGAGTTCGCTGAGCGGCCGCGACTGGTCGTGCTTCAGGAAGATCGTGAGCATGACGGCGTTGTCGGCTGTCGGCGCCGCATTCTCTGCCGGCGCCGCGGTCGTCTGGGCGACCGCGTTGGAATCGAAGCCCAGGCTGCCGGCCAGTGCCGCGATCGCCAGCAGTGAAACGATTGTTCGACCCATCGCCATCTCCTTTGCTGAACATTTGATCAATTTGTGGGGATCGTTGAGGTGGCGATCATCGCAGACTGGCGCGTATTCCGCAAAACCCTGGTCGATATTCACGCCCCTGGGTCAGGTTTTGCGGGCTTGAATCGGCTCACTTGTCAGTCGACAAATGGTGTTCCCGCGTCATGGCGTCCTCATGTACCAGCCACAGCTCGAGCGCGGCGAGGAAGGCCACCGCGGCGCCAATGCCGATACTGAAATGCATTGCGCTCGTATGGGCGAAGCCCAACACCCACGGTGACAGCAACAGCCAAATCCCCAGCAGGAGATTGGCCCACTCTTCCCAGTAAGAGAACGCGGTCATGGCTGCCAACGATATCACCGCGATCGCGGTGCTGCTTGCCCGCAAATCCATAGTCGCCTTTCCGCTTGCGCTCAGGAAAAGCCAGGGCGATACGAAGAGGAACATCGCCAGCAGCAAATTGTACAAGTCCAACACCGATTCCCGTCGCCATTTCTTCATGCAACGATCGCCTCTCACCAAACCTGCTCGAACTCCCTATCCGTATTCTCCGGAAATATCCCTGCCGGTGTAGTCGGTCATCAACGCGGTCGCGACCAGCGTAATGACCGCGCAGATCGCGATATAGACCGCAATCGCATAGGACGAATGATAGGTGCCGAACAGCCAGGTCGCGATCAGCGGCGCCGGGCCACCGGCAATGATGGAGGCAAGCTGATAGCCGAGCGAGGAGCCGCTGTAGCGCAAGCGGCCGGTAAAGCTTTCAGCGATCAAGGCAGCCTGCGGGCCGTAAAGCATGTCGTGTGGCACCAGCGAGATGATCACCGCGAAGAAGATGATTGCCTCGTATCCGGTATTGAGCATGGCAAAATAGATGAAGCCAAATACGCCGGTCACGGCGGCGCCGATCATATACATGTTCTTGCGGCCGATCTGATCGGACAGGTGGCCGAAGAACGGGATCGAGACGAACGAGAGTACGGAGGCGCACAGCACCGCAGTCAGCAGGAAGTTGCGAGAGACGTGCAGCGTGTCGGTGCCGTAGGAAAAGATAAAGGCGGTGAAGATGTAAAACGGCGCCTGCTCGGCCATGCGCGCCAGCGCCGAGAGCAGGATTTCCTTCGGGTGCCGTTGAATGACAGTCAGCATCGGGGTGCGATCGACCTTGCGTTCGGCCAGGAGTCTGGCGAACACCGGCGTCTCCAGGATACCCAGCCGGATATAGAGGCCGACCCCGACCAGGATGAGGCTGAGCGCGAATGGTATGCGCCAACCCCAGGCAAGGAACTGGTCGCCGGACATCTGACTGAAAGCAAGCACGGCGAGATTGGCCATGAAAAGTCCGCAGGGCACGCCAAATTGCGGCCAGGAGGCGATCAGCCCGCGCGAATGGTTGTTGCGCGCCCACTCCATCGACATCAGCACCGAGCCGCCCCATTCGCCGCCGACACCGACGCCCTGGATGAACCGTAGCACAGTCAGGATCACCGCGCCCCAGATGCCGATGCTCGAATAGGTCGGGACCAGCGCTACCGCGGCGGTCGCCACTCCCATCAGCAGCAGCGTTGCGATCAGTGTCGACTTGCGGCCGATGCGATCGCCGTAGTGTCCGAATATCGCGGCGCCGACCGGCCGCGCCACGAAGCCGACAGCGTAGATGGCAAAGGCCTCCAGCGTGCCGACCCACGGATCGGAGTGCGGAAAAAACAGCTTGGCGAAAACGAGGCCGGTCACCGTGCTGTAGAGAAAGAAATCATACCATTCGATCGCGGTCCCGATGGTGGAGGCGATGACGGCGCGGCGAAGCTGAACCTGATGTTCGGAGGCGGAGAGGGAAATGGGGTCGACGCTGGATATGGTCATGAACGATCCGTGCGATTGCTGCGTCCCCCAAAATCAAAGCGGAGTTATTTGGTAAGGAAACTTGCGGCCTTGCGTCCAGGTTCCGGCTGCCGGCAGGGGAACCGCAAAAAAATTCAAGATAGCGGGAATCCTCTTTGCGGCTGCGCGGGACGACGCTGCCTCACGCATCGAGGTTCAAGATCGCGCGCATCGCTGTGTGAAGCAGGTCACATTGGTTCGCCGGGTTCGGCGCTATCCATCGTTCACGCTCAGTCTTGAGGACGTGACAAATGACGACGCGGCGGATGGCATATTGGTGGTTCAGGTTTGTTG
>WNGQ01026299.1_pt1 | contig 14344 bp, 13 predicted proteins | sample 5407661 | NCBI WGS metagenome assembly WNGQ01 (sample SAMN13153382, study PRJNA577476) | soil metagenome | isolation source: 60 cm soil or saprolite under Garry oak tree replicate 2 | place: USA:California | collected 2016-06-15 | reverse complement strand
CGTATTGCTTGCCGAGGACGACCCGTCTATTTCCGAGCCGCTGGCCCGGGCTTTGCGGCGCGAGGGTTACGAGGTCGGGGTTTCGGCCGACGGGCCGGGCACCTTTGAGGTCGCGAAGGCGGGCGGCATCGACCTGATCGTGCTCGACATCGGGCTGCCGCGGATGGACGGACTGGAGGTCTGCCGGCGGCTGCGGCTGGCCGGCCAGGACACGCCGGTGCTCATTCTCACGGCCAGGGTCGAGGAGGTCGACACGGTCATCGGGCTTGACGCGGGCGCCGACGACTACGTGGCCAAGCCGTTCCGGCTGGCCGAGTTCCTGGCTCGGGTGCGGGCGCTGCTGCGCCGGGGCGCGTCGCCCGCGCAGGTCGTGCAGGGCGTGCGGATCGACAATGACGCCAGGCGGGCCTGGCTCGGCGACCGCGAGCTCGACCTGACATCGAAGGAGTTCGACCTGCTGCACCTGCTGGTCTCTGAGGCGGGCAAGGTCGTCACGAGGGACCAGATCATGCGGCAGGTCTGGGACAGCAAGTGGTGGGGCTCCACGAAGACGCTGGACATGCACGTGTCCTGGCTCCGCCGCAAGCTCGGTGACGATGCCCATAACCCGCACTTCATCACCACCGTGCGGGGCGTCGGATTCAGGTTCGAACGCGGAGAATGAGCCTTGATGCAGCGCCGTCTGCTGACGTCGATGTTCGGCGTCGCCATCGCCGCCGTCCTGGTGTTCGGGGCGGGGCTGGAGGTGGTGGCGGTATCGCACCGGTCCGGGTCGCAGCCGATCCGGCTGTCGCCGGTGCAGGTCGGTGTGCTCGGGCTGATCGCCCTGGTGGTCGCCGCCGGGCTGACGATGGCGCAGGCGCGGCGGCTGGCCAGGCCGCTGCAGGACCTGGCCAGGGCCGCGGACCGGATCGGCTCTGGCGACGCCAGGCCGGTCGGCAGGCGGTACGGGATCGGCGAGCTTGACCGCGTCGCCGAGGGCCTGGACAACGCGGCGGAACGGGTCACCGACCTGATCTCGGCCGAGCAGGACTTCGCCGTGGACGCCTCGCACCAGCTCCGCACGCCGCTGACCGCGCTGTCGATGCGGCTCGAGGAGATGGTCGAGGCCGCCGACGACCCCGATGTGGTCAGGGAGGAGGGAGCGGCGGCATTGGCCCAGACCGACCGGCTGGCGCAGGTGGTCGGCCAGCTTCTCGGCCGGGCCCGCCGGTCGTCGTCCGGCGCGCCGCAGCTTTCCAGCATCGACGACATCATCGGCCAGCAGGTGGTCGAGTGGGAGCCGGCGTTCCGCGCGGAGAACAGGAAGCTGGAGGTGCAGGGCGACAAGGGCCTGCGGGCCTATGTCAGCGCCGGCGGGGTCTCCCAGGTTGTCGCGACGCTGCTGGACAACGCTCTCGTGCACGGCGGCGGGGGGGTGAGCATCAGGACCTCGCAGACGCCGCGGTCGGTGGTGATCGAGGTGAAGGACGAGGGCAAGGGCATCCCGGCCGACCTGGTGCACAGGATCTTCGAGCGCAGCGTGAGCGGAGCGGGCGGCACCGGCCTCGGCCTGGCGCTGGCCAAGTCGGTCGCCTCGTCCGACGGCGGGCAGCTTGTGCTGGTCAGGCCCCGGCCGGCCACCTTTGCCGTGATCTTCCCGCAGCCCGTGCTCGAGCAGCTTGACGAGCCGGTGGTGGCCGGACCCGCGTGAGGGCCTCGAGCCCGCGGGCGTGACGGGCGTGACGGGCGTGACGGACTCGCTGGTCCGGCCTTGGCGCGCCGCCGGGCCCTCGACCTCGTAGGCTACGGCCCGTGAGCGTTGCGCAGCCGGGCGAGGCCGGTGAACCTGGCCGGCCGCCGGTCGTGGGGATGGTGGGCGGCGGTCAGCTTGCCCGGATGACGGCCCAGGCCGCGATCGGTCTCGGCATCGAGTTCCGGGTGCTCGCCGACACGGCCCTCGACAGCGCCGCCCAGGTGAGTGCGTGCGTCCAGGTCGGCGACTACCGGGCGGCCAGGGACGTGCTGGCGTTCGGCGCGGGCTGTGACGTGGTCACGTTCGATCATGAACACGTGCCGGGGGAGCACCTGACCGCGCTGGAACGCGTGACCGCGGTCAGGCCGGGCAGCCCGGCGCTGCGTTTCGCCCAGGACAAATTGGCGATGCGGGACCGGCTCAGCGCGCTCGAGCAGGTCAAGGCGCTGGGGGCAAGATGCCCGCGGTATCGCCCGGTGTCGAGCCTGCCCGAGGTGATCAGGTTCGCCGCCGGCGGGGGTGGCTGGCCGGTCGTGCTGAAGGCCACCTCCGGCGGCTACGACGGCCGGGGCGTCTGGATCTGCGCGGATGCGAGCGCCGCCGCCGACGTGATCGCGCACGGCGTCGGTCTGATCGCCGAGGAGTACGTGGCGTTCGACCGCGAGCTCGCGGTGCTGGCCGCCAGGTCGCCCAAGGGGCAGGGCGCGGTCTACCCTGTGGTGCAGACCATCCAGGCAGGCGGAATCTGCCGCGAGGTCATCGCGCCGGCGCCTGGCCTGGGTCCCGGGCTGGCCGTGCGGGCCCAGCGGCTCGGGCTGACGATCGCCGCTGAGCTCGAAGTCACCGGGTTGCTGGCCGTGGAACTGTTCGCCGTGGGGGATGAGCTGGTCATCAACGAGCTGGCCATGCGCCCGCACAACTGCGGGCACTGGACGATCGATGCGGCCACGACGTCGCAGTTCGAGCAGCACCTGCGGGCCGTGCTCGACCTCCCGCTCGGCGCGCCAGCGGCGACCAGCCCAGCTTCGGTGATGGTGAACGTGCTCGGCGGGGCCGATCCTGACCTGTACTCGCGGCTGGTGCACGTGATGGCCGCCGACGCCGGCGTGAAGGTGCACCTGTACGGCAAGGCGGTGCGCTCGGGGCGAAAGGTTGGCCACGTGACCGTGGCCGGCGAGGACGTGGCGGAGTTGCGCGACCGCGCCTGGCGAGCGGCGGACTACCTTAGCCACGGGACCGAAGAGCCCGACGGGACTGCCGGGGGAGCGCGGGCGCGTAACGGGGGAGCGCGGGCGCGTAACGGGGGTGCGCCTACCGGGGGCGAAGGGAGCGGCCCATGAGCGCACAGCCGGCCGTTGGCGTGGTCATGGGCAGCGACTCTGACTGGCCCGTCATGCAGGCGGCAGCGGCCGCGCTGGACGAGTTCGGCGTGCGGTACGAGGCCGACGTCGTCTCGGCGCACCGGATGCCGCACGACATGATCGCCTACGGGAACTCCGCGGCCGGACGGGGGCTGAAGGTGATCATCGCCGGAGCCGGCGGCGCCGCGCACCTGCCTGGCATGCTCGCCTCGGTTACGCCGCTGCCGGTGATCGGGGTGCCGGTGCCGCTCGCGCACCTCGACGGTCTTGACTCGCTGCTGTCCATGGTTCAGATGCCCGCCGGCATCCCGGTGGCCACGGTCGCGGTCGGCGGGGCGCGCAACGCCGGCCTGCTCGCGGTCAGGATCCTGGCCACCTCCGATCCCGCGATGCGGCAGCGCCTGGTCGCGTTCGCCGGCGAGCTCCGCCAGGCCGCTCAGGACAAGGGCGCCGCGCTCCGCGCGAAGCTGGCCGAGTAGCGGCCAGCGCCTCGGCGGGCCCGGCGAGTACGGGAGCCGGCGTGGCCAGTGGTCACGCGGCCGCAGTCGGCCCGCGGTCGCCCCGGGTCAGCCGGTGCGAGCCTCGCCGGGTCAGCCGGGGGGCGAGCCGCCTGCGTCCGCTCGGCCGCCGTCGCCGGCCTCAGTCGGCAGCGGGTCGCAGATCAGCCCCCAGGGCCGGTCGTTCACCCTGGTCAGGACGAGGGTCGCAGCACCGGGTCCGGCCAGGCCGAGCCTGCGGTGAATCCGCGCGATGTCGCCCGCGAGCCCGCGCCTGCGGATGTCGGCGGAGCCGATCCCCAACTCCCGCAGCCGCCGTGCGAACCTCTTCTCGTGCCACGGCGCCGACTCCAGCACACGCAGCGTCCTGGCGAACGGCGTGCGGAGCGGCTCGTCCGACGACAAGAACGCGATCATCGGGTCGACCAGCCGGTCGGCGAGTTCGGCCACGAGGCCTGCCCTGGTGACGGCCGGGCTGGGATCGAGCAGGTAGGACCCCGGTGCGGCCAGCGGAACCGAAGGCCGCCCGGCAGCCGCGGCCGGGGCGGTCAGCGTGTGCCCGGCGGGCAGGATCGTCGCCCGTCTGGTGACGCCGCCCGCGGCTAGTTCGGGCGACCACAGCAGCGCCTCCTTCAGCTCCCGGCCGACCGCCACGAACTCGGTCTCCCACCCGGCCGGAACCAGCTCACGCCGGATGCCGGGCGCCGCCTTCATGCCGACGCGGGGAACCTGCCCGGTCAGCCGCAGGCACCACGGCAGCGGCGGCCGGTACTGGCCGGCGCCGAGCCGCCGCTGCCCATCCCGGCGAGCCGGGTCGACGAACACGGCGTCGAACCCGCCGGGTGGCAACTCCGTGACGTCGGCGCGGACGACGGCGACCCGCGCCCCCGGCGCGCAGACGGAGACGTTGTGCCGGGCGAACACGACGCTCAGCGGGTCGGCGTCGATCCCGACCACGTACCGCTCATGATCGTGGATGACTTTTCGCGTCATCGTCCGAGAATCATCCACGATCCTCGGAAGTCCGCCGGCGCTGCCGGCCGCGTTGCCGCCTGCGCCGCTGGCCGCGTTGCCGCCTGCGCCGCTGGCCCCGCTGCCGGCCGCCCTGTCGGCCGCGGAGCCCGAGGCGGCGAGCGCGACCAGGTTCCCGCCGATGCCGCAGCACAGGTCGGCGACGAGCCTCGAGCCGGCGAACCTCCCGGCTGCGTGCCGTGCGGTCAGCTCCGAGGACGCCTGCTCGAGCCCGGCCCTGGTGAACAGCATCCGGTCGGCCAGGGCGAACTTGGCCCGCGCCGCTACCCGCAGCGCCTGCTGGGTCAGCGCCGCCGCGACCAGCTCGGCCGGATACTCCGCCCGCAGGGACGCGGACAGCGCGAGCGCGCGCTCCGGGCTGACATCCTCGCCAGCGAGCCGGCCGAGCAATTCGCGGCCGGTCGCGGAGAGCAGCAGTCCGCCGGTTGATTCGGCACCGCTAGCTCCTACCATCGGGTACATGAGCCCTGACTTCACCGCCTACGGCCTGTCTGAGGAGCACGACGCGCTCCGGGAGTCGGTCCGCCAGCTCGCCGATGACAAGATCGCCCCGTACGCGGCGGAGGTCGACGAGCAAGCGCGGTTCCCGCAGGAGGCGCTGGACGCGCTGACCAGGGCCGACCTGCACGCGGTCCACATCCCCGAGGCCTACGGCGGCGCCGGCGCCGACGCCATCGCGACGGCGATCGTGATCGAGGAGGTCGCCCGCGCCTGCGCGTCGAGCTCGCTCATCCCCGCCGTCAACAAGCTCGGCACGGTCCCGCTCCTGCTGGCCGGCTCGCCCGGCCTGAACCAACGCTATCTCGCGCCGGTCGCGCGCGGCGAGGCCATGTTCTCCTACGCGCTGTCGGAGCCGGAGGCGGGCTCGGACGCCGCAGCCATGCGGACCCGGGCGGTCAGCGACGGTGATTCCTTTATCCTCAACGGGACCAAGCGGTGGATCACCAACGCCGGCATCTCCCGGTTCTACACGGTCATGGCCGTGACCGAGCCCGGGGCCGGCCCGCGGGGGATCTCCGCCTTCGTGGTGGAGAAGGACGACCCCGGCTTCTCGTTCGGCGCGCCCGAGCACAAGCTCGGGATCAAGGGATCGCCGACCCGCGAGCTCTACTTCGACAACTGCGTGATCCCGGCCGACCGGATGATCGGCGAGGAGGGCAGCGGGTTCCGTACCGCGCTCGCGACGCTCGACCACACGCGGATCACGATCGCCGCGCAGGCGCTCGGCATCGCGCAGGGCGCGCTCGACTACGCGGCCGGCTACGTGCGGGAGCGCAAGCAGTTCGGCACGGCGATCGCGGAGTTCCAGGGCAGCCAGTGCATGCTCGCCGACATGGCGATGAAGGTCGAGGCGGCCAGGCAGCTTACCTACGCGGCGGCGGCCAGGTCCGAGCGCGCGATGGCGGGGGCGAAGGTTCCCGACCTGACCTTCGTCTCCTCTGCCTGCAAGTGCTTCGCCTCCGACGTCGCCATGGAGGTCACGACCGACGCCGTGCAACTGCTCGGCGGCTACGGCTACACCCGCGACTACCCGGTCGAGCGGATGATGCGCGACGCGAAGATCACCCAGATCTACGAGGGAACGAACCAGATCCAGCGCATCGTCATCGCCCGCGAGCTGCTGAAGTAGCGCGACGGCCGGCGTTCTCGCTGGTCACCGGCCATCTCTTGGAGCACGGGCCGACGGTGCGGGCGTCGCCCAAGGCGGACCTGCTCGACGTCGGCGGGTCGGCGCTTTGCCCGTTGTTCCCGGTTGGTTCCCGTCGTTTCCGGACGTGGTGCTGGATCCGCGCTGACCCCTTGGGGTCGCCGACGGGGCGTTCATCATGTGCTGGTACCTGTCAGCTATCCACAACGGCGCGGAGTTGACCTCAGGGGGCCGACACCTGGAGGTCGCGCACGCGGTCGCGACGCGAACTACGGAAATGGTCGAAGTGGTTGCCTCGCGACCGGCCTGCGCCCATACTGGCTCCGGCTGTTCTCTCAGGCTCGGCCTCGTGCTTCCTTACGAGTACGTGCTCGCAGGCCCGCTGAGACTAACTGGCCGGTCGTCTCCCGATGGGCCGGGTCCCGTTGCAGCGAACGGCGCCTGACCCGACTGGGACTCTGCGGAGCCCGCATACGGCGGAACGCCTGGCCAGGTAGCTGCCAGCCGCAACACAATGAGGGGCTGGGCGGCTCCGGCCGGGCCTGGCCTCCTCTCGTAAAGCGGCTGGTTGAGGTAACCACATGCAAGGCGGTGGCTCGTGGCCGCGCCGACCGAGCGGCGTGACCACGTTCGAACTGAGCGCGCTCTGCGCCGCCAGCGTGCCCCCAGTACGGCCTCCCGGCACCCCCGATAGCCCGTTGCTGGCCGGGCTCGCGGGGCGCGAGTTCCGGTTCGCCGTGCCCGGCGCGCCTGCCGCGCGCCTGCCGCGCGATCCGCAGGCCGCTGCGAACCTCTGGAAGTCGATCTCCTTCCCGCCGCAGCATGACGATGCGTGCTGGTCATCGGAAGTGTGGACGGCCGTGATGGCGCCGGCGTCACGCATACCATTGACGCCGCCTGCAGGCGGCGGCCAGGAGTTCGCGGTCCTGGCAGTCGTCGAGGATGCGGCACGCCTGCCGGTGCTGGCGATCGTGCGGATTGGCCTCGCGGCGAGATCATGCAGGTACGCCCATGCCGTCATCGATCACGTGGTCGCGGCCGTCGAGTCCGATCCGGACGCCATGGCTCAGCAACTCGAAGCCTTGTTCATTGATGCACTCCCGCAGGCTCGCTCGCAGGCCCTGCGCGGCGCGGGGCGCGCCATGTGGCTTGGCGGTGACTGCACCGTCGCTGCCGGCTGCCCGGCGTGGCGTGGCCAGGTAGAGGCGGTATGCGCCAGATCGTCGAGGAACCCGCGCGCCGGGTGCGCAGCATCCGGACAGCACTAGGCGATACGCCAGTCCCCGGCCATCTGCTGGCCTGGCAGCCGAAGTGCCGCGGCGCCGAGCAGCTGGTCCGCTCGTATCGGGAACTGCGCGCGGACGGTGAGGTCATCGTCTTGTCCGAGGCCACGTTCCCAGCCGCGCTGGCCGAGGCCAGGCACGCCCTGATCGGGCTCGGGCTTGCCGAACCGGTCATCGGCGAGACCACAGCGGGCGGCCGCCGGCCGCCCGTCGCGGGTGAGGAGCGGTTCTACATCAAGGTCGGTGGCAGCAAGGCGGGCGACGTGCTGGTGCCCGTACCGGACTGCGGGCACGGGCAGTGGCGCGGCGACGCTAGGCGCAAGGCTCCCCGTGCCGTCATGGGCGTGGAACGGCTGGAAGGAGCCCGCCCCCGGGCGCTGTTCCGCTGCGCGAGGTGCACCAAGCACCGCTGGCGGGCCCGCTTCTGAGCGGCGGCTCCTTGGAGGAATGTCGGCGTTCCGCAGTCAGGGAAGAAGGTGACGTGGTGTCAGGCAATTCCGTCTTCGAGCTTGTGCGCGCCCGGCTGGCAGCGAGCAGTCTGTCCGACGGTGCGCGGCGGCTTGCGCTCGCAGCGGTGGCTGGTGAAGCTACACTGCGGCACGCGCTCGAATCGCCCGCCGATCCGGTGACACAGACGCTCGCGGGCAGTACGGAGACAGTGCCTGTGGGGTTCCAGAACTCGGCCCCAGTCTTGACCTGGGATTTTAGGCGGCCCGCTCATACTCGCTGATGAGGCCGCCGAGGACGGGCCGGCGTTTGATCCGCTCCTGGGAAATGTCAGCGACGGGGTGGTCGGGCCGGGGCGGGCGGAGCTGGCGGCTGCGATGAGGTCGCCGTCCGTTGTAATGGGTCTCATACTCGGCCAGGATCGTCCGCAGATGCCGCGCGCTGAAGATGAGCATCCGGTCGGTGACCTCGGTCCGGGCGGTGAGCACGAACCGTTCCGCGTAAGCGTTTGCGCGCGGGCTGCGGGGCGGGATCTTCACCGCCCCGATACCAGCATCGGCCAGGACTGCGTCAGATGACGCGGTGAACTGCCCGGCCCGGTCACGGACCAGGAACCGGAAGCCGGCGGCGCGATCACCCAGGTCCATCAGGAGGTTGCGGATCTGCTGCACGGTCCAAGGACCGTCCGGGTTCGCGGTGATCCCGAGGATGTGCACGTGGCGGCTGCCTATCTCGATGACGAACAGGCAGTACAGGCGCTGCAGGGTCACCGCGCAGTCCACGTGGAAGAAGTCCGTGGCGATCATCGTCGGTGCCTGGGCGTGCAGGAACTGCCGCCACGTCGCGTCGGTATGCCGTTCCGGTGCCGGAGGGATTCTCAGCGCCTTGAGGACCCGGCGGATCGTGGATGCGCCGACCCGGTGGCCGAGTTTCAGCAGCTCGCCTTGGATTCTCTGGTATCCCCAGCCGCGATTCTCGGTGGCGAGCCGCTCGATCAGCGAGGCGATCTCGGTCCTGACCGGCGGCCGTCCGGCCCGGTTCGGGTAGGTCCTTTTACGGGTGACCAGGCGGCGGTGCCAGCGCAGGACGGTGCCTGGGGTGACCAGCCGGTGCTTCCGCAACCGTGCTGGCAGGAGACGGATCAGCGCGGCGAGGACCACCCGGTCCGTGCTGGCAGGAGACGGATCAGCGCGGCGAGGACCACCCGGTCGGCCCAGTCGAGCGGGGGCCGCGGATGAGTGCGGCGCAGCACGGCGACCTCATGCCGCAATACGAGCAGCTCCGCGTTCTTGGAGGCCGATGACCGGCCGGGCAGGACCAGCCAGCCGCAGAGCTGGATGAAGATGAGATAGAGCAGGCGCAGGGACACAGATGATCATGATGCCCTACGGCTGCCGTTGATCATCACTGCAGCTCACATGGCACGCAGACTTCTGGCACCCCACAGGGACAAGGCCGAGCGCTACGCCCAGGCCACCCGCCAAAGCGTGTCAATGGTTGTTGCGGACGCGCTGCGCCAGTACCTCCCGTTGGCGCAGCCCGACGTGGGTCCTGGGCGCAGGTTGTACGGCATGATGCAGCACCTGATGACGGTCGCCGCACATCATGAAATGCCGGAGATTCCCCCAGAGCGCTGCATCGTCAACCGAGAGGATGCGCTCAACGCCGTGCTCCAGCTCGCCGCCGTGATCGACTGGGCGACTCAGGAGGGGCACATCCCGCCGGAGAAGGGCGTTCACGCCGCATCGATGCTCATGGTGGTCCGTGATTACGTCCAGCCGCTGCCCTCCGCGCTCGCCGCCGACGGCGTGACAGACGAGGCGACTGCGGACTTGGATGAGATGGTGAAGGCGATCAGGCAGGTAGCGGGAGACACCGGGGTGCAGGGATAACGGCACGCCCCATATCCATGACATCCGGTGATTGGCTCCCGCTAGCCACCACCGACCTCGGCGGCGTACCTCGGCTGCCTCCAAGCCGTCCACTATCTCGCTGACACGCGCCGTCCCCGCATTTGGAGCGCGTCGGGCAGAAGTGGCCACGGATTGAGCAAGGCCTGCCCTCCCTCGGTCATTAGCGGGCCAAGCCAGCACTGCGCAGACCTGCGGGCTACGCTCACATGCCACGGCCCGCCGCCGAGATGCGAGGACGACGGGCCGCCCGGTGCATTGGAGGCGCAGACGTCATGACCGCACCCGCGACTGAACTGTTCGCGACTGCGCCCAACGGTGTCGCCTGGAAACGCGGTCCCGGCGGCACCAGTTCCGCGCCGGAGTTCCTGGCCGCGCTGGCGACGCTGACCGATTCGGGCGGCAGGATTGCCCGGGAGTGGAACTGGTGGCAGGACGGCCGGCGGCAGGAGGAGGAAGGCCGGGTCATGGCCGTGATTGGCCAGTGGGATCATGCCACGCCGCCGCCGGGCGGGTACATGACCGCACAGCAACTGGAGGCCCGCCTTGACGCCGGGCACGCGGAGCGCGAAAGCCAGCGGCAAGCCCGCGCGGCCGGGTATGACAAGAACCTGGCGATGGCCCGGCTGCGCCTGCTGAGCGCCCAAGCCACCACCGGTTTCATGCGGCACGTGCTCGCCAAGCCTGCCAGCGCGGCGCAGCAGGCCAAGGCGCAGGAGTTCCTGGCCGCCAGCGAGCAGGAGGCCGCCGCGCTGGCAGCCCAGACCGGCGGCCCCGACGCCGTCACCGACGAGCGCGGCGGCCTTCCGCCGGCGCGCCGCGAACGGCACCTGGACGAGCACATGACGTTCTTCCGCCACCGGCTGCTGCGCGAATGGTCCTCCGGGCAGCAGCACAGATTCCGGCAGCTGCTGGCAATGCCGGCGCCGCAGCCGGTCGACATGTGCTCCGAATGCCAGGCACCCGCCGACTGGCACACCTACGCGCTGTCGCTGCGGCTGTGGCCCGGAACCCCCGAGCCCGGGTCGACCGCGGCCAAGATAGCCGCGCTGATGCCCGGCTGGTGGGACCGATGCCCAGCATGCACCGGCTACCAGATCCGTCACCAGTGGGGCGGAACCGGAGCGCTGCCCGACTTCGACGCCGACCAGTGGCGGGCCATGCTGAAACCCGTGCTGCGTGCCGTCTTCGCGCCTGCCCCGCCAGCGCCACCCAAGCAGCCAGACCGGCGCGCCGCCCTGGAAATGCGGCTGCGTGCCGCAGAAGCCGAAGCCGGGCGGCTCCGCCGTTAACTTCACGGCCTCCAGCCCGGAGGCCGGGAGGCCCAGATGTGACCGGAGCCTGATACGGCAGCCGAGTAACTTCATGGTGCGGGTGGCAGTGGTCGGCTACTGCAGTGCGGGCCTCGTCGGCCGGGGCAGTGGCCTGACCCGTCGTCCCAGCGCTTTGCGTCGAGTGTTCTTGTCGCCCGGGCGCGTGAACTTGTACCGCGCGATGTTCTGGCTGCCATCCGGAGCCCTGTTTCATCGTGCCGCTGAGACTGGTCAGCGCGAGTCTGGCCCGTAGGCGCTCCAGCCGTTCAGAAATGGCCGGAGGTCCTCGGGGGAGGGGTCGCAGATGCGGGCACGACCTGCGGGTGGCGAAGCGGGTCGACCTCGTGCCGGTAGCTGGCGATCCAGTCGGTCCACTCGCGTGCTCCGGCCCGCTGCTCTTCGCTGGCGCTCCAGAGGACGGTCCGCAGCCTGCCGAGGTACTGGCCATCTAGGCGCGGCCCGAACGGCGACGGCGAGCATCACGTCCCGGATGTCGTGGTGGCGGCGCAGCCAGGACAGGCCGTGGGCCTGGTCGCGGCGCAGCGCCGAGTGCCACCGGGCGGGGCCGCCGTTGGCGGGCGTGCCGTATGGGCGGACGACGCAGGGCAGGGTGAGCAGCAGTACGGCGATCCCGAGCGTCTCGGCGTTCCCCGCGAACGGCAGGACTGCGGCCAGGCCGAACAGCCAGCCGGCGGCCGGGGCCCGGCCAGTTCGTTTCCGACGATCTGCCCGGCGACGGCGGAGGCGGTCCCGAAGCGGGCCGCCCGGAACCGTGCGGCGGCATCTGCTGGCCACACGAGCAGCAGATGCCGCCGTCACGGATGGCTAGCTGCTGATGCTGGGGCTGGTGCCGGTCATCATGCCGAGTCCCCAGTCGTAGGGTGCGGTTCCGTTGGTCTGGGTCCACAGGTCGGTGTTGGTGCCCTGGACCTCTATTTCCCACTGGCCGCTTGGCAGGGTGGTGATGCTGGGGCTGGTGCCGTTCATGATCTGCAGGCTGTAGCCGCCGTAGACGCCGGCGCCGGGCATGTAGGTGTCGAGCTTGCCGGTGTACCAGTCCTGGAACGCCACGACGATCGGGTTGCTCGGGTCGGAGAAGGCGGTAATGCTGGGGCTGGAGCCTGCCCTGACGTAGGCCACGCAGCGGGTGAGGCCGACGCCGATGATGTCCAGGCAGTTGTTGCTCTCCTGGAACGCTATCTCGACCGTGCCGCTGGGCAGGACCGTCATGCTCGGGCTGGTGCCCGCCTTCATGGCCAGGTTCTGGTAGAAGGGCGGATCGTTGTTGTCGCCGATCCACAGGTAGCCGTTGCTGCCCTGGGCCGCGTACTCGTACCCGCCGCCGATCAGGGCGGTGATCGCCGGGCTGGTGCCCGCCATTATCGGCAGGCCCCTGTCGGTGACGCCGTCAGGCCCGGCCGTCCACATGTCCCCGTTGCTGCCCTCGAAGGCGACCTCGTATCCACCGCCGGGCAATGCTGTGATGGCCGGGCTGCTGCCCGCCACCATCGGCGCTCCCCAGTTCCCGTGGATGTCCTGGCCCACGGTCCACAGGTCGCCGGTATTGGCCTGGAAGGCCGCCTCCCAGCCGCCGCCGGTCAGGCAGGTGATGGCCGGGCTGGTGCCCGCCGCCATGCCGTAGCCCAGATCGCCGCGCTGGTCCTCGCCCACCGCCCACAGGTTCGAGGTATTGGCCCCGAACGCGATCTCGGCGCCGCCACCGCACCCGCCTTCGCCGACGACACTGTTCTGCGGGCCTGTCGTGGCCGCGCTCGCGGCCGAGGTGCCCGCGAGGCCGAGTATCGCTGCCAGCGCTAAGACACCGGCGCCCGTCATAACTCTCGCTGTGCATGAAATCATTTGACTCCCCCTTGTTCCCCGGCTCACGGGGTGACAGCTGATAGCGCCCCGGCGAGCCGATGCCACCCCAAAGGCAGCTCCGTTTCTCGGATACGGGAAAGACGCCGAACCGGGGCCAATGGTTGACATGAGTGGACCCTGTGGGGCTCGAATACGCGATCGTGGCGGTGACCTGCTTCTTCTCGTAGCGGCCTGGGGGCTGTCACGCGGCGATCTGGTACTCGTGTGTGAGTCCGCCGAGGACTTGTCGTCGGCGGATCCGGTGCTCGGCGAGGTTGATCTCCGGCGGCCGGGTGCCGGCTTGGGCCCGGGCGAGCTGCCCAAGGGTGCGGTGCGGCCGGGCCGCGTTGTAGTGGCGGAGGCAGGCGGTCAGCACCCGGCGCAGGTGGCGCTCATTGACGATCAGCAGCCGGCCGAACAGTTCCCGGCGCAGGGTGCCGATCATCCTCTCGCAGATGGCGTTGGACCACATCGTCAACAGCACCTGATCCAGATGATCGGTACCGGCGTGTGCGGGTGACGCACCGGTTCCATCCGCTGTTCGGCCGGGATTTCGAGTTCGTCGCGCACCGCCAGAACTGGGGCGAGGACCGGGTTCATCTGCACGACGAGGGTGGCGTGCTGTTCTCGCTGCCTGCGGGGTGGACTGATGTCGTTCCCGCTGATCCGTTCGCGGTGATCGCGGCGGGCCGGTGCCCTTTCACTGCGTCGGGCCTGCTGGGACTGGCGGATCTGATTGACCGGCTGCGATCTCAGCGGGCAGGCGGTCAGGATGTCAAGAGGATTACGCCGTGATTGTCAGGCGGATTACGCCGGGTGCGATCCTGACCCAGATCCGCCTCCGGACTCCCGTGCCCGTTGAAGCGGATGTCTTCCTGGAGTTTCTGGGAGTTCTGCGGCGTGTCATCATCAGAACATGCCTTACTGTCGGCAAAATTATCCTGACGGTTCTATCGACAGGGAGAAGCCATGCCGGTCCGGGAGCCCGCCGAGGACCCGAAGGTCACGGCGCTGCGCGAGTCGCGGTGCCTGAACCTGTGCCGCTCGAAAATAGGATTCCAGCTTTGACCTGGGCCTTCTCGGATTTTCAGGCGGCTCGCTCGTACTCGTTGATCAGGCCGTTGAGGACCGGTTTTCGGCGGATCTGACACGTGCCGAGGTCTGCTGCGGTGACGCGGGGAGCGGGGCCAGGGTCCGGGACGCGCTGGTCGATGCCCTGATGGGGCCGGGCGGTGTTGTAATGCTCCTGGTACTCGGC
>WNGQ01010939.1_pt1 | contig 14356 bp, 17 predicted proteins | sample 5407661 | NCBI WGS metagenome assembly WNGQ01 (sample SAMN13153382, study PRJNA577476) | soil metagenome | isolation source: 60 cm soil or saprolite under Garry oak tree replicate 2 | place: USA:California | collected 2016-06-15 | reverse complement strand
GTGCTTCACAACGTCAATTTAGCATGAAACCGTCGGTAGTGCACGCGGTTTTTCGGGGGCCAGCCTTGGAGCGGCAAGCTATCCACGACTGATGCAGATTTGTCGCGGCACGGGCCGTTCCGGAAGAAACCAATTCGCTTTCCAAAGAGACACCATCCCTAAGCCTTCGGCTTAGGTCGGTGCAGTGCGTCGGGGGACTGGCGAACGTAGCTCGTATGAAGTCGAACAGACTTCGAGTCTGTTCGGATTGTGTCCGACCCTCATTCGAACGGGCATGAGCAATCTCAACTCCACTTTAGATTGCTCAACACTGGCCGCAATCGCCCCCTTTCTTGCGTATTGACACGCTTACGCAATATGCGTAATAATATACGCAATATGCGTAACCATTCCGTGTTGACTGCGTTGTTCCCACAGGTACGGCAAGGCGTGCTCGCAGCTACGCTTGGCCAGCCAGATAAGTGGTGGTATCTTTCGGAACTCGCCGACCGTTTGGGCACAGGCCCGTCTAGCCTGCAGCGGGAGCTATCGTCTCTGGTGGCAAGCGGAATACTGGTGCATCGTCGGGAAGGCACAAGGGCCTATTTCAAGGCCGAGACCCAGTCCCCGGTCTTCCGAGACCTGCAGCAACTCTTCGAAAAAACTGCAGGGCTGGCTCCGATCTTGCAGCAGATACTAAAGCCGTTTGGGACGAAGATTCAGTGTGCTTTCATATATGGTTCCGTGGCACGAAGCCGGGAACATGCAATGAGCGACGTGGATGTGATGGTCATTGGCAGAACTGGTCTCGCAGACCTGGCTCCAGCGCTCCGCAAGGCCGAGGAGCGGCTGGGAAGAGAGGTCAACGTCACGGCCTATTCCCCAGAGGAGTTCCGGGAGAAAATCAAATCGCGCGACCATTTCCTCGCCGCCGTTTTACGAGGACGGAAGCAGTTCGTGAAAGGAAGTCAGAGTGACTTGGACGAAATTGTTGGCAGATAACGAAGCCCGGAGACACAAGACCTCTAAGAAAGAGTTGGATAACATGCGGGCGCTGATCGCCCGCGACCTCGCAGATGCGGGCATCGCCGGCCTTTCGGCAGATCGGAGATTCGCGACTGCCTACAACGCTGCACTCCAGGCTGCAAATATGGCCATTGCCTGTGCTGGGTATCGGATCATGAGCAAGGTCGGACATCACCGGGTGTCGTTAGAAAGCACGAAACTTGTCTTGGGCAAACCCGCGCACAAGTGCGCCGACTATTTTGAGACCTGTCGGCGAAAGCGAAACACGATCGACTACACCTTCTCCAACGTTGCGACCGAGACGGAGGCGAAGGAGATCCTCGTCCAGGCGAACGAGTTTTACAACCAGGTCGAAGACTGGATTACCAAGAACCATCCCGCCATGAAGAAGTAGGAGAGCCTGTCGAAGAGAACCGGAACGCACGAGCCCACAGCGATCGGGGACGAGGACGTAGAGCCCAACCACGGTTGCCTTCACTCGGGCATTAAGAAGTTCCCACGATCACACGTTCCGTCGGTGCTTTCGAGGGGACGATTGCACCACCGAATGACGTTTGCGTGCTTGGGATGAAAATAGGCGCTAACCAAATGTATTAGGCATAGGTCTGTGCTTGGTTCCACGCGGGCATCACGGGCGGGTGAAATTCGCGAGCTTGTGGTTGAGCGCAATGTAATCGATCTTCGCGTTGTGACGCTTGTCGACCGGAATGCGATCCAGCACGACTACCTGATCCACTTTCGCCCACGCGAGGGAACGCTGGATTTCCTCTGAAGATATCGCAGCCGTGGGCTGGATCTTCTCTGAGAATATGGGTGTCGCAGTTTCGATGGCCAACACGCGACGTCCAGCTATCGAAACCATCGCGGCGCGCCGAATGGAGGGATTCTCCACAGCTGCACACTCGACGGCGAAGGGATAAAGGGTCCCATGGGCGTCTTCGATCTTCGCACTGCATCGTCCGAGCAGCCACAGGCGGCCCTTCGCATCTAGGTATCCCAGATCGCTGGTGCGATGCCAGCGCGTTCCCTCAACGTTGAACTTGGTTTCGGCATCACCCTCGCCCTGGAGGTATCCCGGCAGCACGTGGGCCCCCGAGACCACGATCTCACCCGGCTCCCCTGTTGCCAGTACCATGTGGTCAAACTGACGGGTGTCGAGGCGGGGAATTGCTTTTCCCCACTGGTCGCAAATCACGCGCAAAGAAATGGACGGAATAGGCGGCCCGGCGAGCAGCCCTTTCCCCTGCCGCATCAGATGGAAGTCGTCGGACGAAATGTCAGCGAGACATATCTCAGCCATTGGCTCGGCTTCCGTTGAGCCGTACACGGCGGTGATAACAGCATGTGGACAGAATTGCTCCGTTTTCCGAAGAACACCGGGAAAAACCGGTGCACCGCCCAAATAGACTCTCTCCAATTCTGATATCTGGGTGCCACTCCTCTCGCATTCGTCTAAGAGTCTCGACATAAAGGCAGGCGATGCTGCCGTTGTCTTGATACCGTGTCGCTGAAGTTGGGACAGGACCGGCCGAGGATTTATGGCGCCCGGCGCGCGAAGGTCTGCATCGGGAAGAACACTGGTGACACCCGACGCCAAGTTCGTGAGCACAAAAATAGGCAAGGTCGTTAGATCACACCTGCCGGGTTGAAGTTCGAGGCTCTGTTCCAAAACCCGATGTTGGGCCAGAAGGAAACCGTGGGTGCGCAGTGCAGCTTTGGGTTCTCCGGTGCTGCCACTGGTAAAGGTGACCAAGGCGGGGTCTTCGTTAGAGACCGGCACGATATCTTGCAGAGGGTTTATGTGGTTGTTCAGATCAAGTCGGCGTGTGCGTGGAAACCACCCAAAGGTGAGAGCTTCGGGGACACTGCGAAGTGTAGATAAGTACTGCTAACTAAGCGCCCTTGTCAGCCTTTTACTCCCGGATGATCGACATGATCGACGGCCGCGGGCGCGCCCGCATCGCCGTTTTCAAGCACGTCGTCAAATCTCTGGGGAATTCCCGGCGCAGCCCGGAACTTGTACCTGTCCAAGTTAGCGCGTAGCACAACCCACTCATGCGCTCGAAGCGCTGCTCCTCCTCGAAGGGCCGTTTATCGCCGGATTATTCCAGCAAACAACACAGCAAAAAGGAGTAGCCTAGAAGTGTCTCTTCTAGCATCTTTCCGCCGTGTCCATCGGCTGACGGTTCCTTGCGACAATCTGACATTCGCCGCACAAGGAGCCGTTATGGCTAAGCAGTTTCCTCGTTCGCCTGTAGAAACCTTCACAAAGTCGCCCCAAAGCCACAGCGATGGAAATCGCATGCACCCCGTCACTCCCAAATTCCCAGAGAACAGGAATTGGCGAGAGCTCTACAAAGCCGCAATTTGTGAGCTGGACTCGACCAAAGTCCCTGATCGCATCGCGGAAACGAAAAAAGTGCTGGTCCAACGTGCGAGGGAATTGTTCCAGAAAACCGGAGACAATTTGGAAGAGGAACAAGCCCTAGACGCCGCAATGTGCACCTTGCACGTGCTTCATGGCACGTTGAAGCCCCCCATCCGCTGCACAGACAACACGTAACTTCGGCCACTTGAAGGTAGCGTGAGATGGCATTGGCGCAATCGTCGGAAACAGGAAGCACTTGTTGAATAGGCAGGTTCCATATTGCAAGCAGATTCCATCCCCGAGAGTCCAAACCAAAACGGCTGGCGTGATCGCCAGCCGTTTCTCCTCGATGGAGGCAAGGGGGGAGACGTCATCATGGAGTCCAGCGAGCGCCACAACGAAGTCACGGCAAATGGGCAGGAAGCCGAGGTCAGTTCGAAAGAGAGCGCTTGAACCAGCGCTCGACTTCGAATGAGCGGGAACTACGCTTCCGGAACCTGAGTTCCGTGCTGGAAATGGTATTGCAAAATCTTGGCGGCCAGCGCCGGCGGCATTGCTGGTTCCGGAGCATCCACAGTACGTACAATCTCTCCTCGGCAAGTAACTTCTGCGGCGGACAATCCCGCGATCTCTGCTGGCAGCACAAGATTAATTTCAAGCTGCACATTGGTCGGAATGATTTGCTCCGCTCGGAATAACATTCCCGAGCGGCTTATATTTTCGGTTTTGCCTGTACGCCAATCGTTTTCGCCGATCTGGCGGTATCGCAACGGTACTTCAATCCGGAAACGCCGGGCGCGTAACGATTGTTCCCGGTCTCGCGTTAGTTGAGTTTGCATTACCTGTCCTGCTGAAACGGCCTCGTTCGGGGCTGTATCGAGCACTTCGCGCACCGTCGCCTTGAGCGCCGGCAGAGTAAATGGTTTTTGTAAGAGAGTGATGCCGGCATCCAGCGTACCGTTATGCGCGATAGCATTTTCCGTGTAGCCTGACATGTACAGTACTTTCATTTCCGGGCGCCTTGGCGAAATATAATTGGCAAGCTCGCGTCCGTTCATGCCGGGCATGATGACGTCTGTTAGCAAGAGGTGGATGGGTCCAGGGTGAGCGCTGGCCAGTTGAATCGCGACTGCCCCATCTTGCGCTTCGAGCACCGTGTAGCCTTCACTTTCCAGATATAACCTTCCCATATTTCGAAGGTTGTCTTCATCCTCGACCAACAATATTGTTTCGTTTCCTTTTTGAACAGTAGCCGCAGCGATTGGGGGGTGAATAACGACAGCTTCTCCGGTGCCGGTGACGCGGGGCAGATATACTTTGAAAGATGTACCTTCTCCAGGCTCGCTGTAGACCCAGATATGTCCGCCGCTTTGTTTGATGATCCCGTAGACAGTGGATAGTCCCAACCCGGTCCCTTTGGGACCTTTGGTGGTGAAGAAAGGTTCAAAGATGTGGCTTTGAGTCTCGAAATCCATGCCAATTCCGGTGTCGCTTACACACAACATCACGTATTCCCCAGGCGCGACAGCGCCGTGGAGCCGGGCGTAGGTCTCATCCAGCGATACATTGGAAGTTTCAATGATGAGCTTGCCTCCGTGAGGCATTGAATCGCGGGCATTGACCGCAAGATTCATGATGACTTGTTCGATCTGGCCCGGGTCAGCTTTGACCATGCCGAGATCCGCGCCTGGGACCATCGCCAGCTCAATGTCCTCACCGATGACGCGATTTAGCATCCGGAAGTTCTCAGTTACGATCGCATTCAGGTCAAGCACCTTGGGAGTGAGCAGTTGCTTCCTGCTGAAAGCAAGAAGCTGGCGTGTGAGGCTCGTAGCCCGATTGGCGGCATTGGCGATCTCTTGCGCGGGTACTCTAAGCTGCGGGTCTGAACCGACACGTCCCAGCAGGAACTCACAGTATCCAGAGATCACCATCAAAAGATTGTTGAAGTCATGAGCGATACCGCCGGCGAGTCGGCCGACAGCCTCCATCTTTTGGGACTGGCGAAGCTGCTGCTCCAAAGCTCGTTGTTCCGTGACGTCTTCGGCGTAGAGTTCGTAAAAGAGGGCTTCACGATCCCCGCGAATTGAACGTCCAGAAAGGCGCACGCCGACCAGTGATCTGTCTTTGCGGGACCACTCGGCCAGTAGGCCGTTGAATGGACGCATCAGTCGGAAGTTATCTGCCACGGTGAACCATTGTTGAGAATCTGGGTAGAAGCCCGCCAAATTGCGGCCGAGCAGCTCCGTGGCGAATTCGTAGCGCAAAATGCTGATCAACGCTGGATTGACGTCCAGGAGATTTCCGGCAGAGTCGCATCGGCATATCCCGTACGGCGCATTTGTGACTAACGAGCGGAAGTTGATCTCTGACCGGCGCAATCCTTCTTCAGCAGAGCGCAGCGCCGCATTGAATGAGCAGATCAGTAGAGCTACAAAGACAAATAGCGCGAGATGTATGATTGCCTTGCGATAGTCAGACGAGGAATGTACGCCGGCCAGGGAAAAGTATGCGCTGACAATGGAAGCAAAGGCGGTCGCCACGAGGCCGGGCTTCCAGCCTCCGTACCAGGCGCTCACCATAATCGCAACGGAAAAGACAACAAGCCGGCTTTCGACTACGACATCCGAAAGCAAAAATGCAGGAATCAGCGCCAGAATAAGGTCGACACTCAAAATGGCGACGGCGTAACGGAGGATAGGGGCCTGATCGGGAGGGACGAAACTCCTGCGTAGAAGGGGGGGCTTCACTCGCATGACAATTTCGAATCTAGTTCCGAGATGGTATTGGATCGAGTTACGGTGGTGCATAAGTGACAGGCATATGGGCAGTGGCCTTTTTCTAGGGTTCTCCAGACAACCTCGGCAAATCCAACATGGGCTAGATCAATGGGATCAAACGGTCCACAGAGGTCCGACGCGGTGGGACGGTGATCGACATTCGTCCGAGTGTGCGAAATAAGAGTACTCTTGCTCGCATCGTGCTGTTCACACGTGCGACGAAACTTCCGGCACTGGACTGAGCCGCCCCTCACCCACGATTTTCTCTGCCTAAACTACTGCCCATCGGGTGGACACAGAACCGCACAGAACGCCACGCAGGAAAAATGGCAAGCACTTGTAACTAAAGAATTGCGGGCATTTAGAAAATGAATCTCGGCGGGTGTATCGTATGCGGTACGTTCCTTCACTTATGGCTAAACGCATTCTCTCAATATCCTATGACGTTTCCTTGCTTTTGACGCGCAAGTTGCTCCTCGAACAGATGGGTTTCGAGGTAGTGTCAGCAGAAGGATTCGAGGTAGCGTGCGACGCCTGCGAAGCGGAGAACGAGAAATTTGATTTGGTTGTCTTGGGACATTCAATCCCGCGTCAGGACAAAGAAAGAATCATCACTGGCGTAAGACGAAAGTGCCGCTCCCCAATTCTAGCTCTGCTAATGGCGCACGAGTCCTCGGTAAGGGGTGCTGATCGGTCTGTTGACGCCGACCCGAATGTGTTTCTGGCCACGGTTCGGGAGATGCTTGGATCAGCCTGAGTTGCGGTTGTGCTCAAGCTGCTTTCTTAGTTTTCGACTTCCTGAAGTGTCTGCTGCTCTCTAGTGAGATTGGCAGATCGCCATGATCCACCGACATTGGAGAAGAGCGTTCAACTTCGGAACGCAGTCCCGAACTCCGAAAGGCTGAGATGGATGTGCTGGTGGAGGAAATAGAACAAAAGAGGAAAAGTCTGGCTGAAATTACGAAGAAAGTGAGGAGTGTTAGACCCATCTCGCTGCATACTCCGGCGCCGCGTCAATTTTGGACGCATTGTCTTAGGGAGTGTTTACTCCCGTGCTCGCAAAGCACTCGAAGTTCGTTCTCACTCGTGGACTGCCTTTCAGTTGGCGTGGACCGGATGCAGCGAAACTTTGAGCCGATGCGGAGCAAGTGGAAGCATGCGAGAAAGGTGAATTGACGGACCTCACCGCCAAGGTGGTCATCCGCGAAGCGTTCGTCGAGGGCAATATCAGAAAGGCTCTCGGCCACATGACCAAGCGCAAAAGTAATGTGGCTCAAGATTTCAGGAGCGCAAAGGTGCAGAACCTTGCACAAGCAATGTTTGCCCTCTCTGTTGCAACTCTCACCTTTTCCACGTCTTATACGCAGTCACGTTTGGCAGCAAAACTGCAGGTTTAGTACTTCGGCAGAAAGCGCATACGCGCCTACTTACCTCCTCCGCCAAGAACTAACGGAGGAGCCATGTGTGCACTTCGGCTATTGATTGCTGACGATCACGAAATCGTGCGCTGTGGCCTACGCGCACTGCTGAAATCGCATCCCGAGTGGGAAGTGTGCGCCGAAGCCGTCGACGGTCAGGAAGCTGTCGATATGGCCCGCCAACTCAAGCCCGACATCGTCATCCTGGACATCGGAATGCCAAACATGAATGGGTTGATCGCGGCGCGCCAAATTCGGCAGACCCAGCCCAATCAGAAGATTTTGGTTCTTTCCGTGACAGACGAAGAGCAACTTGTTCAGGAAGTACTAGCAGTTGGCGCGCGTGGGTTCGTTCTTAAGTCGGATGCCGCGCGAGATTTGATAGCAGCCGTGGAAGCACTGCAAGCAGGGACGACGTTCTTCACCTCGCATATTGAAGAAAGGGTTTTGCGAGGATACCTGAATAAGCGGCAAGATGATGCCGACGGAGTACCACATTTATCAAGCCTTACCTTGCGCGAGCGGGAGATCGTGCAACTTGTAGCAGAGGGAAAGTGCACGAAAGAGGTCGCGGTCCTCTTAAACTTGAGGGAAAAAGCGGCAGAGACACACCGATCGAAAATCATGCGCAAACTTGGCGTTCACACTATCAGCGAATTGGTTCTCTATGCCGTTCAAAATCACATCATCCAGGTTAAGGGTGGCTCAAAATGACCGCATGTCTCTTCCTCAGCGCCACCCGAAAGGCGCGAGACCGGATTCAGGCGCCGCGCCGACGCGGCGTGACCGGCACGATATTCAGAATCATTTCCCGCCCGTTCGGGTCAGGGCGTCCCTTCCATGAAGGAATGTGCCAGGTACGCTGAAGCTTCTGCCGCGTAATCTGCGGCAAGGCTCGGTCTCGATTGAGTCATTAGGCAAACTTCCAATGCCTTCGAGTGTCGCAAATCGCCGATTGCGATCGCTTTCACGAAATCGAGCGGCGCCTCGCACGCTGGTTGCTGATGAGCCAGGACAGGGTTGGTTCCGCGTTGTTGCCCTTTACGCACGAATTTCTGGCGAGCATGCTGGGAACAGGGCGAGCGAGCGTTAGCATTGCGGCTGGGATTTTGCAAAAGCCCGGGTTTATCCAGTATAGGCGCGGAGCGGTAAGAGTCCTGAACTGCAAGAACTTGGAACATGCCACCTGTGAATGTTACCTCACGATTAAGCAATTCGAAGCCGAGAGCGAACGGTAGGATAAGGATTGCCAATCGCATGTGATGAACCACTCCGCAACAATCCGTCGGCTTGTTCAAGCAAGAAGATGAACTTCCTATCGAGGAACCATCTGCGCTGAACGATGACGCAAAAAAACATTTCCTGCATCGGACAATTGCAGGACAACATCTGGATCGTCCGGCTGCGCCGCGTGCCAAGCGGCGGCAAGCGAACGCCGCATCCAATGGCGGAGCATTTGGGGAGAGCTCCCGCCATCTCCGGCCGAATGCCATCGTGGCTGCTGGAGGCCCTGCCCCGATCCACCGGCGGAGCGAAGAAAACTCCGGCAACAGACCTTTACTGCTGCAAACGGTTGATTATCTGGAAAAATGTTCACTATCTAAAAAGAGGCAATCGGGTCGAGAGTAGCCTGGCCATCTTGCCAATTGTTGTGCGGCTGCCTTTAGTCCTCCAGCGCACGTCAGCGGCCGGAACCAAATACTGGTCGCAAACGCGATTTACGCGCGTCCAGAGGCACTCGTACTCTTCATCACCGACAAAAGCATGCACGGGCACCTGTGGAATTGGCAGGTGTATCCGCGAGTGCAAGAGAGGGGTTGCTGAATCCGTGAATGGTTGTTCTACCGTCATGGACATTAACCTCGGAGGAAGATTGTCATCGTGGAATATTGTGAGATGTCGACGACGTTCTCCGCAATCGGGGCCATTGCCGATTACTGAAGACCAATGTACTTCCAACAGACGAGGTTCGCATTGCGCCATGCTCGAGGCTTCTCCTGGGAAGTGGCTGATCTCGGAGCGGAAACTCAAGCTGCCGCGGAACAGAGCGCAGCACGAGCTTTATCCAGTAACACTGAAAGGTGCTCCGTTTTCGAAACGATTCCGGAAATACCACTAGAACGGGCTTCTCGCTCGGAGAACACGTCACTGCATGGGCATCGAAAGATCAAGCAAAATTAAGTCGGGGCGTAGTACTTGGGCCATTTCGACGGCCTCCAGTCCGTTCTCCGCCTCTCCACATACCTCAAAGTCCTGCTGAGAAGCAAACAAATAACAAAGCGTCTGACGGATCATCGCTTGGTCGTCTGCTATCAATACCGATTTCACCATGGTGAAACACCTCCATAGCGGCGGTTTTCAAATCTGGACGATGTGGTCGCTTGCGCCTCGCGATGCTGTTCAAACAAAGCTGGGGATCAGCTTGGCGGACGTTAAGAGCTAGGCAAACAGAGAAACCGGATGCGGAAGGCAGGAGCGCAACAAGCAGAAACGTAGTCTCGCGGATTCCCGCACCCTCTCATTTTCAGACGATACCGAATCCTAAACTGTATCAATCAGGTAAACCATGTAGGGAGTAGAAGCCAGAAGTAAGCTTCGTTCTAAGGTGTGCGCGATTAAACAATTTGCGGGTTTTCAACTGCAATGTGAAGCGCAGACTGGTTAGCATTGCCACGCCATGACGGGCAATGCTGTGCGATGATGGGGAGTTTCTAGACTAGAGGTTTGTGACCTGCGGGAATTGATCGGGCATATCTGAGGGAGGAATTGCTTCGCGTCTTTTCTTGTGCTCTGGAAGTGGGCCGATTACCCGTTTCCCCATTGCCCTCACTTCATTATTGTTGCCTAAGCTCTAGCGATGAAGCAAGACTCGACATTCACGCCGCAAAATCTATCTTCGTGATCGGTGGAGGCTCGTGCTTCTCTGCGATCTTACCCTCGCTGCTAATCTTCGCGAGTTCGGAATTAAGTTCTGCTCCCACAAGCATGGCAAACCCGGTCCAATAAAGCCACGTCATCAGCGCAATGCCCGCGCCGAGAGTTCCGTAGGTTTTGTTGAAGTTTGCGAAATGCCGAAAATAGACACCCAGCAGATAAGAGAGCGTGATCCAGCAAGCTACGGCGAGGAGTGCACCGGGTAGTGTTGCCAGGAACCGTTGCTTGACGTTCGGAGCAAGGAAGTAAAGAGCTTCCACCGCAAAGATTGCAAACCCTATCGCGATCGACCAATGAATGTACGGCCAGAGCAAAACGAACAATTTAGACAGATGGATCCGGCTTGCCAGCCATTCTCCAGACCTCGGCCCCACAATCATCACCGACAGTGCGACGAGCAGCAGGGTGCCGGCTAAGAAGGCTAGGCCTAGAGCCAAAGGACGGGTTTTCCAGAAGGGGCGGTCATCATTGACTTCATAGGCAATGTTTAATGCTTCGATCGCTGCCGAAAATCCACCGGATGCTGCCCAGAGACTGCCCAGGATTCCGAAAGAGAGGAATGTCCCCCTGTTGGGTGTGATTACGTCAGCCAGAACTCTGCGGACCAGGCCCATGCTATCCGGAGGTAAGAAGCGTGCCATAACGCCCAGCGCTTGGTTGAAAAGGTCCGGCACTGGCAAATACGCGACCACAGCGGACAAGAAGATGAGGGCCGGAAACAGCGACAAAACGAAGTAATACGAGAGCGCAGCAGCCATCTGCGTCGTATGGTTTCGGAGCACGTCTCCATACGTCCGTGCCAGCGCGTGCTTGATCCGTTCCGGTCGCACGACCGCTTGGATGCGGGTTTTTCGTTTCTGGGAGAAATGTGTGATTCGTTTGGCCATTAACTCAATGCGACCAAAAGCTTCAGCAACCATCCACAAAATCCGCGGGACTACTCTTGGCCATTTTCCCAGCCGTGTAGTACTGAACCGCCGCACTTGCGGGGGCCGTTCTGGAGCTCTGCTTTGCCAAAAAAACCGTGCCGTGACATCATCGTTACCATAGCAGTGCTCTTTCGCGATAGCTGTTCACTCCTGGGGTTAAGAGACGTGCCTGCTAGCTTTTGCTCTTGAAAACGTTAACTCACAACTGCACGCAGCATACGCCTGCGCGGACGCGGCCATTGGCCCGAGTCGTTGTTCGCTCAAATGACGACCGATGGGCTTAACGCGATGAAAGGTTTTTACGATTACCGCCTTGTCACGCTTTCCGTCCTGATCGCTATTTGTGCAGCCTACGCCGCTCTCGAACTCGCGAGCCGGACGGCAGCTGCGAAAGGCCGATCGCGCATCGCTTGGCTCGCGGGCGGCGCTACTGCGATGGGCTTGGGCATTTGGTCCATGCACTACATCGGAATGCTGGCTTTCAGCTTGCCGGTGCCGGTGCTATATGACTGGCCCACCGTGCTGCTGTCACTTCTCGCTGCTGTTTTCGCCTCCGCAGTTGCCTTGTTCGTAGTAAGCCGCAAAGAGATGGGCTGGATTCGTGCCCTGGCAGGCAGTGCAATCATGGGTGGCGGCATCTCCACCATGCACTACACGGGTATGGCGGCGATGCGATTGCGCGGGATGTGTTCTTATGATCCTTTGCTCCTGATTTTGTCCGTTGTGTTCGCCATCGCCATTTCGCTCATCGCGCTGTGGCTCACGTTTCATTTCCGAGAGGATGTGAAAACCTCGCCGTGGTGGAAAACAGGTAGTGCCGTGGTGATGGGGGCTGCAATACCTGTGATGCATTACACAGGAATGGCCGCAGCACGGTTCACCCCCTCAACTGAGGTCCCGAACACCACTCATGCGGTCAGCACCTCCACTCTCGGATTTGCGGGTGTCAGCTCCGTCACATTGTTAGTCTTGGGCGTGGCTGTAATGACGTCGGCTGTCGATCGCCGGTTTTCCGCTCAAAGGTTGCGACTCGCCTCCAGCGAGCGACGATTCCGAGGGCTCCTGGAGGCAGCTCCGGACGCGATGTTGGTCGTGAATCGTGAGGGCCAGATTGTTCTGGCGAACGCGCAAGTGGAGAAGCTATTTGGCTACAGTCGAGAAGAGTTGTTAGGGCACACGCTTGAGATGCTGGTACCAGAACGCTTCCGGGAAAAGCATCCGTCCTATCGGGACGGTTTCTTCAGTGACCCTCAGATACGGCCAATGGGGGCCGGCTTAGAGCTTTACGGTCGGCATAAGGAAGGCCACGAATTTCCGGTCGAGATTAGCTTGAGCCCGTTGGAAACGGAGGAGGGCGTGCTGGTGACGAGTGCCATTCGCGACATCACGGAGCGCAAGCGAATAGAACTGAGCCTCCGTGAACTTTCGGGCCGGTTGCTGCAGCTGCAGGACGAGGAAAGAAGACACATAGCTCGCGAACTCCACGACAGTGCCGGGCAAATGCTCGCCGCATTGAGCATGCAATTGACTCCCCTAGCCGAAGACAGCGAGAGCACTCCTCGTTCCGCCAAGATAATTAAGGAGAGTCTGAGGCTTGTCGGCGAACTCTCCAACGAAGTGCGGACGATTTCTCATTTGTTGCATCCGCCTCTCTTGGATGAAATCGGGCTTTCCTCCGCTTTGCGGTTGTACCTGGAAGGATTCGCGGAGCGCAGCAAGATCAAAGTGGACTTGGAAATTCCTGGTGATTTTGGGCGCCTGTCGGCCGACTTGGAAACGGCCATTTTCCGGGTTGTCCAGGAATGCCTCACGAACATTCATCGCCATTCAGGGAGCACGGTTGCTAAGGTTCGGGTTTCCAAGCGTGACAGGGACCTGCGAATTGAAGTGGAGGACGAAGGCAAGGGTATATCGCCAGAGAAGCGAATAGAAATGGATCTGGCTGGCAAGGCGGGCGTTGGAATCAGAGGGATGCGAGAAAGAATCCGTCAGTTGGGCGGTAGCTTGGAAATCGGTACTCAGCTCAGCGGTAGCGGAACAGTCATAGTAGCCCGGCTGCCGATTGATGGGAGGCCGGTGGAATCCCCTGTCTGAAGGGAATGTCAGTACCACGGTTACAGCTGGTAAGCGGACGCATGCCATCGCCGCTACCTGCGTGTAGACCCGGACAATCGGCTGGTGACCGATACGCTAGAAGCCGATTGGAATCGGAAGCTGCGCGCTCTTCAGGAAGCGCAGCAGGAGTACGAGCAGCAGCGCCAGAAAGATTGCATGGCAATCGATGAAGAGCTGCGCAGCCGGCTGCATACGCTGGCCACGGATTTTCCGCGCTTGTGGCGTGATCCCAACACTCCAGACCGAGAACGCAAGCGCTTGGCGCATCTCTTGCTGGAAGATGTGACCTTGATCAAACGTGAACAGCTGCTGATTCATATTCGCTTTCCCGGAGGAGCGACCCGAACGCTCGAACTGCCCCGTCCGCGCCGAGCGACGGTAACTCAACGATCCGTGATTGCCGAGGTCGATCGATTACTGGACGAGCATTCCCACGAGGCCATCGCCAATATCCTGAACTCGCGCGGTTCTTTATCCGGTTATGGCAAAGCATTTACTGGCCGCATGATCGGCCGCGTGAGGAGCAAATATGGACTGAAGAGTCGTTTCGAGCGGTTACGTGCGAAGGGAATGCTGACGCGGGTAGAGATGGCGCGACGGCTTGGCATCTCTACCAAGCAGGTCACAGCCTGGCGTGCTGCCGGTCTTCTGCGCGGCTATTTATGCAACGAGAAGGACGAGTACCTCTACGAGGACCCGGGATCCGAACCTCCAAGGAAAGCCAAAGGCGTGAGATTATCGAAAAGACTACGGTTCGAGAATGTCTCGCAACGACCGAGTGAGGTGCAGTGTGAAGCGTAAGCTATC
>WNGQ01014523.1_pt1 | contig 14358 bp, 16 predicted proteins | sample 5407661 | NCBI WGS metagenome assembly WNGQ01 (sample SAMN13153382, study PRJNA577476) | soil metagenome | isolation source: 60 cm soil or saprolite under Garry oak tree replicate 2 | place: USA:California | collected 2016-06-15 | reverse complement strand
CCCGCAGACGTTGTACGGAATTGCGGACTCCCCCGTCGGCCTGGCCGCCTATTTTCTGGACCACGATGCGTGGAGCTACGCACTGATCTCACGCGTCTTTTCCGGAGAAGCAGCCGGCCTCACCCGGGACGATGTCCTCGACAACATCACGATCACCTGGTTGACGAACACGGCGATTTCCGGAGCCCGCCTCTACTGGGAAAACAAACTCCCGTTTTTCGGTGTCAAAGGCGTTTCCATCCCGGTTGCCGTAAGCGCCTTTCCGGACGAGATCGATCTGTGCCCGCGCAGTTGGGCGGAGCGGGCGTATCCCAAACTTATCCACTACAACAAGGTTGAGAAAGGCGGGCACTTTGCGGCCTGGGAACAGCCGCAAGTCTTTTCAACAGAGGTTCGCGCGGGCTTCAGATCACTGCGCTAGTTAGAGCGGAGTGGCGGCGCGTACGACGTGCGCGCCGCCTTCCCACAGAGCACACGGCACGGCAGGCACAACAAATGCACCGCCCTCCCGAATGCCTACAGTGAAGCAGCGATTTATTGTGGACTTTCTTTTCACGACGAACCCCAACACATTTTGTCACAGGTGAGACTGTGAAAAGGGCAGGGGCCGTGAGCGGAAGCAATCAGGAGGCTGAGGTGTCACGAATGGACGTAAAGAACGAGAGAGCCGCCGCCTCTGCTGTCCGCCGGTCCGCCGCGGCCTCAAGATTTCGGGCTGATTTATAGAGGCCGTAGAACAGGCTTCCGAGAACTATGAGCCCAGTAGGGTCGAGCAGAGCACCAACGCCGCCGGACGTCACGGCTCTGAAGCTTCCAACGGACACTTCCTTGGAAACTGTTATCACATCGGCCAAACGTCCTTTGTTGTATTTCTGGAAATTCGCCCGCCACTCCCGACCTCTGTTGTTCACTTCGTCCTTGAAAACGTCGAGCTTGGTCACATCATCTTCCTTCCGAAGCTCGGCCATATTAACCGAGTTGCGGATCAGCTCCCGCCATTGGCTGAAGACTTGCTCATCCCGGCGAATGTCGAGGAGTTCACCTACTTTGATCTTCTCGGGATCGGTCGCGCAGCCAGAATTGAGTTCCATTACGACCTGAACATTGAGGTTTTCGATCCTCTTGGCATTGCGCAGAAGAAGCTTCTTGAAGATAGCGTATTGATAATCGTTCGGGAGGTGCGGACAGTAGGCGTCAGGGTCAGCTGTTCCATAAACTATGCTTTCGGCCTGCCGGTACAACCATTCGAACTCGTCGCCTTCTTCGTCCATCAAGTTTCGAATGAACCGATGCCGTTCATCGGAGTCGATATGCTGAAGATCCGGCACGCGCCTGTCGCCTGCGACAAGCCGTATTACGCGTTCGTCGCGGTAACTTGTTGCGGCGGCCACATCGCCGCCAACGATCGTGCCACCCGCCATGCCTGGAATGTCGGCATCAAAATTCTCAATAGGGGCGGGAAAAAAGGCGGTCAGCCGGAGGAGCCGTTTCTCCAGGAGCGGACGCAGTGTAGCCAATTGTTGCAGGCTCTTCTCAAGAAAATGGAGTGGCGGAGCGACCTCCATGTACGTTTTACACATAACCCCGCGGCAAAACGCGAAGATCGGATCTTCGACCACCACAGCGTCGGCAAAGAGGAGCGTGCGCTTGATCTCATCAATCGGGATTTCAGGGTCGCCATTTCTCGGAAGGTAACTGCCCTTTGAATAAGGTGGCGTGCTGCGCTCCACCATCACGCCGTGGCCGAGGCTGACAAAGCTCAGATTCGGTCGGACCTTATCAGGGCTTGTGACGGGCTGTATGCGGTTGTTTTGGTGATATGCATAGAGGGCAGTATAGAGCCGTTCGCAATCTGCGAGCTCCAGATCGAGATCCTCCAGATCGTCAGGAAAAAACGGCCGTCCAAGAGCCTCTTCCAGGATCTGAATCGGAACCTCAAAAACCGGCTCCTTCACGTTTCCGTCAGACTCGCTCGGCCTATCCATCACGTAGCACCGACCCGTTCGATATCGGGTCCGCAGTGCCCGCAAATGAAGACGATTCCCAATTGAACTCTCGGTCTGTCTTCAGGAAGTTTATCCTAAGGAGACTCTGATTAAGTTCTCTCTTTTTCATAGCGAGTAATCTGACGCTCGGTGAAGTCCAGCATTCCGAGCGTGCCTCCGAACGGATGCGGCGGATCGGTACCGAGAAACGCGCTTGTATTGACTGGTCTGGCCACGTTCTGGGTGGTCGGCTAATCGGCAACTACGCTCGCGTCTTGAGGTTTCTCCTCTGACGTCGGCTGCAAATTCGACTCCTTCAAGAAAGTCCTTGGCAACTTCCATGAGATTGATCCGTTCTCTGCCGGTATTCGAATGAGCCGCTCTCTTAGGGCCCGACCAATCCATCTGAGAAACGTTTGCTTGTTGCCCCTGACCAGAACTGGCGAGCATCCGAGCCCTAGCAACGGCGTAATCGCCTTTCGTTGATTCAGTTCGCGCATAAACCAGGGGGCCCACTCCGAAGCCACAGGAAGACCATATCGCGAGGCAACGCGATAGAGGACAAACACTGGATCGTCATCGCACAGAATGGTCCGCGCGCCTTCACGGTCGGCACCAGGTTTCGTCTTGGCTAATTCCGCAGACATGGCGACCAAGTGCTTCGCTGGACGTTTTCTACCCGGAACCATCACACTGCCGCGAAAGCATTGAGCTTCAGGCCCGAGGGAAGCAACAATTGCTGCGCGGCCAGGAAGTTGAATCTGGAACACAGCTACATCGGTTATTGCCGCCCACAACGCACCGATCTCTGAGTCTCCAGCAATCATCGAGATCAGGTGGGCGCTGGCTTGGCCTCGTTCATCTTTCGGAGTTGCTAAAACGGCTCGGTCAATGTGAACCCGCACACGAGTGGTCGTATCCTTCGTGCGCTTGACGAACTCCAACGATCCAAAGCGCTCATGTGCATTTTGCATGTGCGTCGCCCTCCAAGGACTGGTTGCTTGATTTTCAGGTCTGGCAGCGGGGATATCCCGAGGTGGGATCACGTACAAATAGTTTCAAACTGGGTGTCTCGATTCGGGACTGCAATTGCAGACGGATTGTCTTACTGCGGAAGCTACAAGGATTGAGGGCCAGTTGCACGGAGGAAAATTACTGGGTTTCTACCCGCACGTCGGCGAACTTTCGAAAGTCCTGATCGAAGGGGGCCACAGGTGTGTCTTCGGCCGCCGCGGTCGCGGCGAGCACGCAGTCCACGAAATGGACTTTTGTTTTTCGATAGCGTTCCAATGCGTCGAGGTGAATCGTCGCCCCGCCAATCTCAACACCGGGGCTGGAAATGAGCCTGCCGAGCGCCGAGGAGATATGTCCACGTGGATGCTCATAGAAAGACCCCAGTACAAACACGCACTCGGCCAAAACAGCAGGCAACACGACAATCACGACATCGCCGCGGTCACAGGCATCGAACAGTTTTCCGGCGGCCTTGGCATGCTTTTCGTGATCCTGTACGAGATAGCGAACAATCAGATTGGTGTCGACCAGCCTTCGCTTGCTCACCGGACGTCGTCTCGACCACGGGCAGCTTCAGCCGCAGCCTCGCGGATTTGTGCCAAGGACATCCCCTTGCCCTTCTTGCTGGCGAGCGCACCCTTCAGTGACCGCGTACCCGGGTGCACGCGAATGGTGGCATGGTCCCCTTCAACCAGGTACTCAAGCTTGTCGCCCGGCTTGATTCGCAATGCCTTGCGAATTTTCCCTGGAATGGTTGTCTGTCCCTTACTCGTTACCCTGGAATGCTGCATCGCATCGCCCCTTACAATCTAGAAATTCCTTACATTCTGATTGTCCCTTACTTTACGTCGCTTGGCAAGCGGCTTCTTTCGATAGCTAGACGCTGGCCGTACATCCAGCGTTGTGGCTTGATTTGTGACAGCCAGTCCTGGGCCGTCGGAATTCGACCCAGGTCTTCCTTGACGTGTTGTTCTCCGATATACCGGACCGGAACCTGGTTTCCCTCGCTGTTTGTGATCGTCACACCAAAAATCCTCTCACTCAGGAAAATTCCCTCGGCGTGGTGGCGGAGGGCACGGTGGCGAAAGTCGGCGAAGAATGCTTTCGACTCATCAAACCACTTGTGAACGGCGAGATAGTCCTCGGCTTGGCCCCCAAACTTCTTGGCGCTGCTCTGCGCGTGCTTGAGTGGATGCGCCATAGTTAGACCTCGTAGGTCGTCGTTGAGTAGTCCTCGAAGCGATCATTGCGCTCGACGGTGATTTTGCGTTTACCCACGTCCAAGACCACATCTCCGAATCCACCGGCATCGTTTTCGTAACCGTACGGCACCAGCGCTTCGAAATGCTCTTGCAGATAGGAAGCCTCATGCGCGACAGGCTCGCATTCTTCGTAGGCATAGACGTTCGAGTCGTAGCACTTGACCTCTTCGGTTACTCCGTCATCGCCCGATCCATCGAAGTGTGCAGCGGCGAAAGTAATGCCTGCAGCGGCCAGACGGTCACATTGCGCGAGGATCGCGGTTTTGGCTGCGGCTTGGTGTTGTTTTAGCTGTTCTTCGAAGGTTAAATGGTCTTCCATGGGTCCTCCTACCTCTCTGCCCAGTTCGGAAATGGATTGCGTTTTGACTTGCGAAACTCACTGATCAGATCGCGGATCCTAAGGCGTCTTCGATATAACATCTCGATCAGACGATTCATCCCACTTACGTCGTATTCGTACCACTCCTCCGGTACCTGGGCTGCGTATCGCCAGAGTTCGCCAAGCTGCATTTGCTCGGCCCGCGAGAGCGCCGGCTCGAACGACTCCCATGCCGTCACGTTTTCATACACGCGCTGCCGCGCATACGCGCCACGCAGCGGAGCGTCGGGGAAATTCCACTCGCCGGCGTTGAAGCAAAATCCCTGGTCTATGAATACCGCCGTGTATCTACGGCTTCGTGATGCTTGGTGCTTGAAAATAGCTTGGCGTCCGTCGCTATTACACGTCCATTTGTCAAGAACCAGGACGCGCGCGAAATCCTGGATGTTGACGACGTCCTCAAGCTCATCGTCGGGAAGATAGTCGCAAATGCTGGCTTCGACCATCCCTCCCGCATAGAGAGAGGCAAGCTGCCGGCCGCTGCTGCACGGAATACTGGCTCCTGCCACCTCGACACGGAGATCGTCGGTATTTTCGATCAGCTGGTCCGACACGTCGATCACTTCGACGCGGGGCATCGGCAATCCAAGCCGAAGCCCGAGATTTGTTGCCAACATTTCGTTTGCCAGGACCCTAACGTGTTGAGGGTTGTTCATGAACTTGGTGACATAGTGGGCACCATCTGAGGCTCGGAGAAGATGCGATTGCGATCCTCCTCGCATTCTGCGAAGGTGCTGGACTGCGGAGACACAAGTATCCATTTGGGAACCTCGGTCTTTGAATTGGGGTGCGAAGCTGGATTTCGGCGATCGAAGGAAAAGAGCGGGTTCCTGAGGTGCGCGGGTTATTTCAGCGTGGCAATCTCCCCTGAGCAGAAGACTAGGGTCAATTCGTTCGAGAAGCGCTCCTTTTCTCGAATGATCGTCTTCCCGTCTTCTTCCTCTTCAGACTTGTCCACGAGCTTGACCGACTGCCAGTGGGCGATGTGTCGTGCTTCACCATCGCCGAAGATCCCGTTGAGCATTCCGGCTGTGCAGAGCAGGCCAACATGCCCTCCATGCAAGGGTGTTAGTGGGCGTCCAGTCACATCTGCTTGTCGCGCGAAGAGAATGGCTGAGGCTTGGCGATATGCCGACGATTTCGGGAGTAAGTCTTCTATTAGATCCAAGGGGAGGCCGCGGTGAACCAAACTCACGGTGCCGCTCGGCGGCGCAGCGTACTGATGGTCAGGTTCTGCCGGTAGCGCTGGAAGCTCTTCCAGTTTTGTTTCGAGGGAGCTTAGCCATAGCTGCGCCTGAATGATCTCGCGGTCCTGCAAGCGATCCCTCTCCTGCCGAGTGCGACGTACTCCCAGGAGGACGACTTGCTTATAGCGGGCACTTTCAGTTTCCGTGAGGCGATACACGCGCGCGTCTCGGAAATCCCTTGAAAGCAGAGCAGCGCAATCGGTAATTCGCTTGGCAGGAACAACGAACACCAGGATCCCGCCGCGTATCAGCCACCGGTGCACATGCTCCAAGAACAGCTTTTCCATGCGTTGTGATTTCTCTTCGCCGATCTCGAAGTCGTACGGCGGATTCAAATAGATCAGCGAGAACGATTCCACGGGACACTGCACGTCAAAGCAGTTCCCGTGAATCACTTCGAATCGCCTGTTCGGCTCGGCCAGCGTCCAGTTCAACGCCGTACCGCAGAACCCTTTTGTCAAACGTGATTTCAGCGAACGCAGCACCATCCCCTATGCAGGGATCAAGCACCGGACACTGTTGGTCGGGGAATCGCAGGAACCTGCGGATCCGCTCCGCCTCAGGTATCGGAAGAGGATAAAAACCCAAACGCTCACGTCCCGCAAGGCGCATCGAAAGTGCTCCCTTCACGGTTCGGTCAACCTAGACATTGAAGCCAAATAGTCGGCATGCCGTTGGCGCCCGTTCCTAGGCTCCGAAGTTCCCACCGCGTGGCATACAGAAGGTTGGCGAGAGTCTGGCGCAAAATTCTATTTTTGGCCGGTATGTGGCGCCTCAAACGGTGTGCTGGATTCAATGGACACGAACTCAGCCTTATGATTGAATCAATGCACCCCTTACAACCCTATGGAAAGGTCGCATATGATCCCGCCATTCGACATTTTCAAGGTGGAAGGCATTGGCCTTCGCTGGATGGAAGTGGCCGTAGACTTGGAGCGTGCTAAGGCTCGCGTGAAAGTGCTCGCGGCATCTTCGCCAGGCGAGTACATCATCGTCAACAAACAAACAGGCGAAAAGATTTCAATTAGGCCGGCAGCAAAACGGATACTGTTTCAGGTCGGCTATGAGGAAAAAGGACTGAACGCCAGGGTTGAACTGCTGCGGCGTTTCGGTCACGAAGTTATATCGGTGACTCACAACGAAGCTGCTAAAATTGCCCTAAGCTCGTTTCGAAATGTCGACGTATTTATCGTCGACTACACAGCATCCGAACGCGGTGCTGATTACAACGTCGTCCTGAATGACCACGACGAGTGGCTATCGCTTCTCGCAGCTGCAGCGGGTTGATTCCCTGTTGCCACAGAAGGTTGCCAATACAGTAAGGCTTGGCACGAAATTTACTGTGACACGAAATGGCAGGAATTCTGGCACGAACTCCTGTAAGTCGTTTCGCTCCAACTATTGCAATTTCACTTAACGCCGCATCCTGCAGCCAAACTACGCCGCTCCATGAACCTATGTGGTGACGCCCACTTATTTGGCATTGCGGTGGACGGATGCTAAAGTCCGCGACGAAATGAGTGCCGCCGTTCCAGTCAGTCCAAGTGCCCCACAGAACGTGTGCCAACGGGACGTCGTTAAGACAAATCCAAAAGGCTCGAAGACAGAATGCCTGTTTGCTGATGGCGCTTCCATCTTGGTTTCGAATTTCCTGGCGTCTTTTGTTCGCGCTGGAGACGAATTGCTCTTCCCTTTGGACCATGAAGCAGCTAAATCGGGCACACAAGTCTACATTCGCAGGACCCATCCTGAGGAAAGAGGGTGGGACGTTTTTCAGGCCGAGATCGATTACGCGACGCAGCCGCGGAAAGATAAGCGCAATAACCTCTTCGTTTCCGCGGAACTTCCTGACTCTCAGTTGGGTATTTCCACCATCAACCTTCGTTGTGAGGTAATGAGAGATTACTTTTATGTTGGCAATCGCCGCCTTGGGTGGAACCGGCAGCCGACCTTCTACGAACTCCTGCGGGTCAATCCGAAGGTGTCGCCGGCAGAGTTGCGACTCGCTTTCAAACTCCGCACGCTGGAGCTCAGCACTGCACACGCGCCGACTGGGGATCTTCGCGCGCTGAATCGCGCATTCAACATCCTCGCTCGCCCAGAGCTGCGCGCTTGCTACGACGCTCTTCTAAATGACGCAACATCACCGGCACTCTTCCCCTATGGCGGATTTGGTTCCCTGCTAGTTGCAGGTGATATCTCACGCGACGGATCGACATTTTACGCCTCGCGCATCCTTTTGTTTCTCCCGGAGCAGAAGTTCAAACACTTCGGGGCACGATTGCGAAAGGTCGCGTTTTACAACGATCACGCAATCTACCGAGATTCACGTCGTAAACTGGAAGTACTCTTCGACCAAACATCGTTACCGTTGCTGTGGGATTCGAGTTGGAATCAGTGGAAGCATCTTCTGGGCACTAAGATCGGCCTCAAGGCGACTTTCATTCAGAGCGGCAAATATCAACAGCGCGCCGGGGCATGGCATCTGGCGCAGTGGGAGACCGCACTTCCGAGCCGCATCGAAGTCGCACTGCCCTCAAGCATTGCTGAACAGATCGCCGAGGCTCGTAAGATCCACCATCGCTTCGGTGAATTTTCCGAAGCCCTTGACCTGATTCGCATCCGCATCGAATCCGCACCTGTCGAGAGAGCCGATCTGCAAAAGCTCTGCGCTGAGTTGGGAATCCCGGCCGATTTCGATATATCGCTAATTACATGGAAGCCGGACTACGACGCTTTCTATTACAAGCAGCTGTGCAAGCGTGCTCGCCGCTTGTATCTGTTTCGGTCGGAATATATCTTCGACCTTGAGAGGGCGGTGATCGCAGAGAGGCCTCAGCTGGGTCACGCGACTTACCTATTCTCAAAGCCCGTCAACATGACAGAGTTTCTAACAATCTATGGGAGAGTCGCGAGGGAGGACATTCGCCACAACCGAGGCAACGTGGCTGAACGGCTCGGTTTTTTGGGCCGGCTCATTCACGGCTCCAACCCACGAGCCTGGCTGAAAGAACTGAACACGCGCCTCGGCGATACCCACGATTACGCCGAGGCCTCTGCTTGAAGGATTCGGAAAGTGTTTGGGCGAAGGATGAGCTCACACTGTCCTGAACGCATGCTGTTCAAAACGCCCGGAATGCTAGTCATGAAACTCCGCATTGGCGAAAAGAATTGCTCGGAAGAGAGAACCCTTGGCGCAGCGATGCAAGTCGCTGCCCCACAATGAATTGCAGATCTGGATTCATGGGTTTGGGGTGACCTCCTACTAATCACGCTCCAGTCCTCATGGAAGTTCCAATTTGACAGCATTTCAAGACAGCTTAGGATTCCGGTTTTGCGGATGTGCGCGTTGTGGCTTGCCACGATTGAGGGGGGAGGCCTGACAAATGGGGGACGAACCAAAGATTGGGGCGCGCACTGCAATGATCTCCACATCTTCTTTGTAGAAGGAGCCGAGTTATCCATTAGGGAAGTCTATGAGCCCCGTTGCTCTCAGAGAGTCGCCACGTTTTTCAGCAATCGAAGGCGAATGCCCGTTGACAGTAAAGCAAGCGGCAAAATTTCTTGGTGTGAGTCCTCAAACTGTGTATCTTTGGGTTGAACGAAAGCAGATTCCCCATCTCCGCGTAATGGGTCGGAACATCCGGTTCCTCAGGTCGGATCTCGAGCCATTTCGCGCGTCCTTCAGACAGGAGATGGAGAATGTCTAAACCACGGAAGCACGATGGGGTTGTCTACGCTCGCAAGGATGGCAAGATTTGGTGGATTCGATATTGGGACCGAAACGGGAAATCCCATAGAGAGTCCAGCCATACTGCGGACTGGGATGAGGCCAACCGGAAACTTCGGGAAAGGCTTCAAGCCAGGGATGGCAACCTTTTAGAGGTGATTCGTAAAGGAGAGGCCCTAAGCTTCGGAGAGTGGGCGGATTCTTTTTTGAAGAACTATTCAAGACCGCCCATACGTGCCCCCAAAACTCACGGGGCGAATATTCGCTGCGTAACCCATCTGAAATCTGCGTTCGCAGACAAAAAACTGGTGGGTCTCACAGCCGACGCGATCGAGCAATACCTTCGCGACCGTCTGGAGCAGCGAGTCCGCGTCAGGGTCCATGGCGGCTACCGGGAAAAGGGACCTCTCAAGTCGTCCACAGTACACCAGGAGTTTCGGGTGCTTCGGCGTATGTTGAACATCGCGGTCCGCAAGAAGTTGCTCGCAGCGAACCCCTGTGCGGGGGTGGAATTTCCGGTCGCCGTGAAGGGATTGTTCCGGCCACACTACGTTACGTGGTCGGAGCAGGAACGTATCGAATCTCACGGCCCGGAATATCTGCGCAACATTGTGCGGATCATTACGGAAACGGGGCTGCGAGTCTATAAGGAATTGGCTGCGATGAGAAAGGACCAAGTGGACCTTTCAAACGCGGTCGTCTGGATTCCAGACTCGAAGACCCCAAACGGCATCGCCGAAGTTCCACTGACTCCATTGGCGCTTGAAGCCTTTCGGCGGCAAATTGCAATCGCACAGGCGAGTCCGTTTCTCTTTCCGAGTGATCGCAATGGGAGCGGGCACCAAGCCACTTTCAAGACGGTTTGGAGCAAAACGCTTCGCCGAGCAAACGTCCCCTATTTCCGCATCTACGACCTTCGATCCACTTATGCTACGCGGCTGAGTGCTGGGGGAGTGGCGGATGAATGGGTGACTCAAATGCTACGCCAGGGAGACGCGCAGGTGTTCAAGAAATACTCTCAGATGAAGTTGCAGATGAAGCGGGAAGCCCTGGAGAAGCTCAACCGCCGAGCCGGCGAAATAGCGCCGGTGACTGCAGAACGAATGTGCACGGTCATGGTCCAATGAGCGATTTGAGCAAATAAATGCACGGTAAGTGCACGGTCGAGGCCAAGAAGCCAGAGTAGGAGCGGGCAGAAAATCGGAAAGTGCTTTAGAATGAATAGTGCACTTCATGTCGGGGCGTAGCGCAGCCTGGTAGCGCGCCTGCCTTGGGCGCAGGAGGTCCCGAGTTCAAATCTCGGCGCCCCGACCACTTACTTCTTTGTTATCAATGAACTGTCTCTGACACTTCAGCGTTGGAGACTGAACTTGGGTCCAACTTGGGTCCAAGTACAAGTCTCTCCACACTTTCTACTGCTCGACGTTGTTCTTCCGGTATCGCGTGCAAGTAAATCTCGCGCGTGATCTCCGGTGCGGAGTGCCCCAACAGTGCCTGCATGGTTCCTATTGGAGTACCTACGCCATCAAGCATCGTCGCGTGACTGTGCCTCAGAAGATGCCAAGTGACACCTGAAAGGCCTAACTTCTTCGCGGCAGGCTTCAGGTGCTTGCGCAAGAGATTCCATCGGTCTAATGGCGTCTGATCGCTTTTGGCAAATATCAGGCTTCTGGCATCAACGCCCGCTGGACGCAGGACAGCTAGGATTTCCGCCGTCTCTGCTCCAATTGGGATTGTGCGCATGCCTCGCTTCGTCTTAGGCTTGTCGAAATGACCGTCGTACACGGTTTCAGCTACTCGAAGTAGCCGAGCCTTCAAATCGACATTCCCCCACCGAAGCGCAAGCAGCTCACCGACTCTCAAACCCGTCAACACTAGCAGCAATGTAAACGAACGCACTGGCTCTCTCAACGCTTCAGCAAGCATTTGCACGTGGACCGGAGTAAGGACGATTCGCTCCGTGCCATGTTGTCGTCGCGGGAGCTTCGTCTTCAGAGCGACGTTCTCGGTGACACAGCCCCATTCTTCAGCTGCTCCAAGAATCTTGCTGAGCCCACACTTGAAGTGGTGAACGGTTTCCCACGACAACCCGCTGTTGAGCTTCCGACCTAGAAATCCTTGCAAATCTTCTCGCGTCAGATCCCTAAGTTGCGATTTACCGAAAGCCGGAACCAAATGCACGTCGAGCATATAGCGATAGTGTTTCTGGGTTGCGAACTTGAGCATTGGCAAGATCACAGGCATCCAATCATTCTTTACAAAATCTCCGAATGTACGGACGGACTGTGGTCGAGCATCGCCGCGGTTGATTGCCCTCAACTTCTGAGACAGTACCTGCATTGCTTTACGGCGTGTCGGGAATTCGGCAACAGTTCCGATCACTTCTGATCGCCTCAAACGCCCGAGCGTGCCGTCTACTTGAATTACATCCTCCCACCAACGAGCTACCCAAAGTTTTCTTCGAGTGCCCCGCTGGAAAAGAGTGCCTTGCTGGAAACCTCTACGAGCCATCGTTCCTCCCTTTTCAGGGACCTCGATGGCCCGCCCAGCTTGTTCTGCGTCAGTTTTCAGTTTAGCCCTCATGTCAAGCAGCATGCGATCCGCCGCAGTGAGAATCGACCCACGCCAATACTTCATCCTTGCGGAAGCGCCAGTATTTCCCAAGCCGATAGCCCGGCAACCGTTCTGAGGACCGTTTGCGCACGCGCCCGTAAACCCAAGACACTGGCACCTGCAATAATTCGGCTACTTCGAGCACCTTGAGAAGATGGCGTTCGTCTCTCCCGTCTCCCACTGTGGTCCCGTCCTGTGACACGGTGCGCAGGGAGTTCTCGGAGCCTTTCGCTGAACGAGCGTCGTGTGGCGAAGTCAGTTGAGTTTCCAGGTTTTCTTCCGCAAGATGGGCAATATTCGAACGAGTATCTACTGCGAGGCGCGAGGCATGCTGTCTTGGGGACGTTGTATTCTCGCGCACACCGAATTGGGTTGGACGGAGTTTCATGTTTGCTAGACGGCCTTGGCAAGAACCTTTCCATTTGCTTTTTCGTTGTTGTGGTTGTTTGTGTGTTCATCTACCCAGCGTCTGAAGTCGTCATCCTTGCGGAAGAGCAGCTTCAGGGCTTCGGTGATCACGTAAGACGGTGAAGCATCGATGAACTCAGCGTAGAGCTCCAGCTGAGTCTTTACCGATTCTTCGACACGCGCTTGGATGGTGACTGCTTTGGGCTGTTTTGGTGGTGACTTCAATATAGACAACGGGTTTCTCCTTTCATTTTCATACAAATTGTCAGACCTCTTGTCTGACAAATTCTCAGGTCTGTGTATGGAACCGCGCAAAACGCGGCCCGAAGTTCCTATGAGGGCGGGAGCGACCCCACGAACTTTTTGGGCGGCTGAAAGCCGAAAAAGTGGGGTCGCTCCCGCCCAATTTGGTGATTTTTTCTGTGTCACTTTTCTCTTCCTCGTGTCTCTTATTTCCTCGTTTTCCCGAGACTTATGCGGAACACAAGGAGAAGAAGATGGTGAAGACGAAGCTGAAGTACGTAATTCCTACCTTCTTCACCTGCTTCGCCCAAATTCTCACCGCGCGCACCGAAGGAAGTTTCTTGTTGAGCTGGAGCGACCCACGGTTCACTTTGGGCACGGAACCGTGTACAAAAGTGGGGTCGCTCCAGCCCAACACGGTGCCATTCCGCGGCCATTTTGCTCATTCTGCCGTGCACAACTCTCTCTTGTCTGGGCATTTGCTCGTTCGCCAGGGTGAAAGCGAGGGTGACGGACAGGGTGAACAGGCTCTTTCGTGCACCGTTCACCTTCACGCGTTGCAAATAGCGATCGAGGCTCTTTGAAATAGTGATGTCCCACAACATTAAGAGGCCTCGAAAATGAAAAAGCTCAATAGCAATGTTAGCCGCCTAACCTACAAGAAACCGTAGCGAACCGCTTCATCGTAAAAAGCTGACCGGGGCGCTCTACTTACTAGGGAACATCCAATCCGGAAAAGGTAAGAAAAAACTTTGATCCCTTGGAGGGTCCCAGGGTGTAAGAGAACTCCCGGCCACAGCCCCCTACTTATGTAAGGAACATCGAAACGGGAAAAAGTAAGAAAGAATTCTCAACCTTCTTAAGCGAACCGAGCAGGGTAGGTATTTCGGCCGCGATCTCCCTATTTATATGAGGAACGTCGAGAAGGAAGAAAAGGAGAAAGAATCTTGGTACTAGTACGTTTTTCTGGAAGTCGCCATAAGGAGCGAGACCACAGGGGGAAGACAGGGAGAGGAGCTCAATGCGGTTGCAGGTTCGTGAACCGTCGCGGCCGCCAATTCTCACGAGAGTATATTGGGCTTCTGTGACTCCAGATACCGAGAGTGCCGCTTCGAAACGGACACTCAGAAGTCTGCGATCAGGCCGAGACCTGCGGAAAAGCGGTTGGCGCACGCATACAGAGACGTGACGAGCACCGCGTCGAAAATGGCTGCTTCACTCCACCCGGTTTCCCGCAAGCCGTCCACGTCGGCCTTTTCCATCTCCCCAGGACTGCGGGTCAGCTTTTCGGCAAAGCGGAACAGCTCCATGACTTTGGGGTCAACGGGCGCGCTGGGATAGTTCAGCGCCAGTTTGCGACCGATGGCCTTGTCCATGCCCAGTTTGCCGAGGATTTCCAAGTGGGCCGGCAAACAGTAGGTGGAGACATTCAGTCCGCTCACCACGATGGCGAGTTGTTCTTTGACCACCCTAGGCA
>WNGQ01024767.1_pt1 | contig 14359 bp, 9 predicted proteins | sample 5407661 | NCBI WGS metagenome assembly WNGQ01 (sample SAMN13153382, study PRJNA577476) | soil metagenome | isolation source: 60 cm soil or saprolite under Garry oak tree replicate 2 | place: USA:California | collected 2016-06-15 | reverse complement strand
GGGGCCAGTGTGTTGATCGAGACATCGAAGCGTACCTGGTCGTTGCCCTTGCCTGTGCAGCCGTGGGCTACAGCGACCGAACCTTCAGCGCGCGCCACTTCTACCAGCAGACGTGCGATGAGCGGGCGAGCCAGCGCGGTAGCCAGGGGATACTGCCCCTGGTAGATCGCACCACCTTGCAGAGCGGGCCACACGAAGTAGCGCACAAAATCGTCGCGGCCATCGACCACCAGCGCCTTTACCGCGCCTATCTCCAGGGCGCGGTTGGCGATGGAGGGTAGATCGCGATCGTTGCCTACATCGATGGTCAGCGCAATCACATCCAGGCCATATTGTTGTTTAATCCAGCGAATAGCCACCGAGGTATCCAATCCCCCGGAATACGCAAGAACGACAGTTGACATCTATTACTCCTCTTCCATTATCTGCACATTGCAGGGACCAACCAGTTGTTGGATGGCCTGCTTAAAGTTCTTTGCACGTTCAATCCAGAGCGCCTGGAGCAAGCTCAGGCGCTGTTCGGCCTGTAGCAATCCCGGATTGCCCGCAGCGCCGAGATGGCTGCGCGCATGCAACCTCTGCACAAGCTGTTCCTGGCTCTCCACCGGGAGGGCCGTGTGTCTATCGAGCAGGGCCGTCACCTCCGCGCCTACAATGCGATAGGCGTCGCGGAACGGCATACCCGAAGAACCGGCCAGCTCGTAAGCACGATCAGCAGCGAATAGCTCGAACGTGCAGGCGGCAACCAGGCGCTCCGTATTAACTTGTATATTATTGATCGTTAGCTCGCATATATCCAGGCTCTCCTGCACCAGGTCGAGGGCCTCCATAAACGGTCGCTTGGTTTCCTGATAGTCCATATTGTAGCCTGATGGCAGGCCGCTCACAATGCCCAGGATCTGCTGCTGGAGAGCCTGCATCGTCTGCGTGCGAGCGCGCACCAGTTCCATGATGCCCAGGTTGCGCTTCTGGGGCATAATGCTGCTGCCCGTACATAACTCCTGGGGAATGAGGAAGAAGCCGTACTCCACTGTCGAGAAGAGCAGTACATCCTGCGCGAACTTGCTCAGGTCGAGCATGATCTGCGCCAGTGCCTGCACGATGGCCGCCTCGATCTTGCCGCGGCTGTTCTGCGCGTAAATCACATTGTTCTGCACACGCGAGAAACCAAGCTGATCGGCCACGAACTGGCGATCGATATTGATGGGTACCCCGTAGCCAGCGGCTGAACCAAGCGGAGACTGGTCGTTGAGCGCGTAGGCTGTTGAAAGTAGTTGCTCGTCATCCAGTAGCGCCTCGGCGAAGCTGCCCGCCCACAGGCCGACCGAAGAGAGCATCGCACGCTGCATATGTGTATAGCCTGGCATGGGCACATCGACGTGCGTCTCAGCGAATGCCAGCAGAGCTGAGCAGAGTGCGAAGAGCTTCTTGCCGATGTGCTGCAACTGCTCTTTGGCGTAGAGACGCGTATCGACGAGTACCTGGTCGTTGCGCGAGCGGGCCGTATGGATCTTCTTGCCCGCTACACCTGCTTTGGCTGACAGGTAGTTCTCGATGCTCGTATGCACATCTTCATCCTCAAGGAGAATGGCGAAATCGTGCGTAGCATCCAGTTCTAAAACACTGCACAGGGCAGCGTGGAGCGCCTGGTGTTCCTGCTCACTCAAAAGACCAATGTGTTGTAGCATTGCGGCGTGCGCCATCGAACCCCAGACATCGTAGCGCACGAGGCGAGCATCAAGCAGACTGTTCTGGGCTGCCTCGAAGCGCTCAACCTGCTCGTTCACGCTATAGCCCTTTTGCCATAGTTTGGGCATCGCTAGTTTCCTCCCTGCGCGATGTCAGCCAGTTCGTTGCGTCGCGCGATCAGTTCGTAGGGGATGCCACGCAGATGCGCCGCCGGAGCGCACTCCTTCTGGTTGAAGCTCGCGCTATTGATCGAGCGCACATCGGGGAAGAAGAGGCCGCTCTTTGATGAGCGCGAGCGAATATCGCTATTGCCCTTGTACAGATCAATCACGTATTCGCCATTGACCGCTTGCTGCGTCGTCGCTATAAATGCATCAATGGCATCTTTGAGGGGGTGGAACCATTCGCCGTGATAGACCATTTTCGCCCACTGGGCATCAAGCTGGCGTTTCAACTGGATCTCTTCTTTGGTCAGGCAGTACTGCTCCAGGTCGCGATGCACCTTGAGCAGGATAGCGGCGGCGGGAGCCTCGTAGATCTCACGCGACTTCAAGCCCATAATGCCATCCTCGAAGAGATCGATCTTGCCGATGCCGTTCGCGCCACCGATCACGTTGAGCTGCTCGATAATCTGATCCAGCGGCAGCGGCGTGTCGTTGAGCGCCATGGGCAGGCCATTCTGCCAACTCAGCTTGATCGTCGTCGGCTTATCGGGCGCTTTGGCGGGAGGCGTTAACCACAGCCAGATCGAATCGGGCAGTTCGGTATCAAGACCGATGCCCCCGCTGGCAATAGATCGGCACCACATCGTTTTATCGTCACCCCCGGCGATTAACTCTTCCACCGGCATGCCGAAGTGCTCCATTAGCAACTGTTCCTCACCACGGGTGAGATCGAAATCGCGTACTGGCACGAAGATGGAGAGCTGGGGGGCGAAGAGGCTAAAGACGTTATGCATGCGGTACTGATCATTACCCTTGCCGCTGGAGCCTTCCATCAACGCATCGCAGCCCAATTCGAGCGCCTTCTTCGCCACCTTGCCTGCGATCAACTGGCGCGTCATGGATGTAGAGACAGGATAGCCGTTGTAGTCGTGGCCTGAATAGCCTTTGTCAGCCATTGGTCGGTGAACTCCTGCTTAGCATCGATGATGATAGGCGTGATGTTGAGTTTTTTCGCTCGCTCGATACTCTCTTGTATCTCCTCATCGCCTTGCCCAACATCAACGCTGATCGCGAAGAGCTTTTTGGCATGGTACCTGGTCTCGCTGAGTTTCACGCAGAGCGTCGAATCGAGGCCGCCCGAATAGGCGAGGGCGATCGTCTTGCCCTGGGGTACATCTACCGAGGCGATTTTGTCGAGTGCCAGTTCGAGAGCGCCTGTGCTGTTGCTGGTTACCATTGTGTGTTCTCCTTCAAAATGATGTGTCATGGAAGGAGCAAGGCAATAAAAAACCCTCGCCCCTTCCGAGCAAACATTGAAGGGACGAGAGTGTATAATTTGTATAGCTAGTTTGTATACTTAATGCCTATACACACCCGTGGTGCCACCCTAATTGTCAACATCCGTACCCGTACAGCGCGGGCGTCATGCCGTAACACTTGCGGATAACCAGGATGAAGACCACTTTTACGGTTATATGCTAGCGCGGGAACCACCCGCCTGCCCTACTTACCTCCCGGTCTGGATGCCAGATCAGGAAATTTTCTTCGGTCAGCCGCTCACGAAGGCGTTCTGAGAGCACATTACCATTCCGAACTTCCACTCTGCTTCGGATCGCTGTCGGTGGTTACTCTCATACTTTATTCGATCAACGCGGGTCAGACTTTACAGATTTATCTTATAAAAGGATAACAGGATATATGCCGAATGTCAAATAGAAAAATGTAAATGCACATTCTCAATTGGCCTGTGGCCTGCTTTAGTGCTCTTTGCTTGCCAGTCCTTTGATGAGATGGCCGGAGTGGGCGAGGACATCCATCGCTTCTTCCAGAAAATCTTTCTGGATCAGCAGGTGGTCGGTCTCATAGGTGGCGATCGCCAGCACGCTGATATTGGCCTGCGCCAGCGGGATAGCCAGAGAGGCGTGAATGCCAGCCAGCGAAAAGTCGAACTGGCCCTCTACTTTGACACAGCGCCATCCTCTCTCTGCCCTGGTATCTGGTGGTACATTGTTTTCCAGGCAGATAATCGAAAGTTCTGTACGTGTGCGCGTCAGAGAAATAAAATCATCGCCCAACAATGCCCAATGAGGAATGTGCCCGTTCGGGTCCAGCCGGCATACAGCGTATTGTTCCGGCAGAATAGAAAGTATTAATTGTGGCATGCGTCTCACGTGCTCCCTTGATGGTAAACTGCTCACCGGAAATTAAGAAGTTGGTCAAGAATCGCGTGTTGCGGGATTGGATAGGTTACGCTGCGACGCTGCATGTAGACGAGAAAAAGCGAATCCCGACAGAGTAATGAAAACTCCTTGTGCTATTTATACTACAATATTTGCTAAAAAGGTAGTCGCAAGATGCACATTTTGCGAACGAAACAGGGCAAAATGCAGCAGCTCAACAAGAGAAGTGTGCATATTGACCATACCTCCTTGTAGGGTGATTTAGCCTGTATTCCTCAAGCCCGCCGCAATTCCATTGATTGTCAGCAGTACAGCATAAGTCAGGCGTGTGCGCTCCTGTTCTAGCGGATCGTCGGGCGGTTGGGTATCGCGTTCGGGCATCAGTGGTCCGCCAAGCGAACGCAGGCGGCGCAGCAGCGCGACCTGGAAGTAGCTCAGGGGATCGACATAGGGATTGCGCCGACGGATCGACTCCTGCAAGCCTGGAGAGGTGTCCAGCAACTCCCGACCGCCCACAATAGCCACCAGCCTGCGTTTTGTGCGTTCATACTCGTCCTGAATGACGCGTGAGAAACGGCTACGTAGGGCTTCATCTTCCACTAGCCGAGCATAATGCTGTGCAATATGCATATCGGCCTTCGAGAGCGTCATCTGCAAATTGTCCAGGAATGCGCGCCAGAAAGGCCAGGAGCGATACAACTGCTGGAGTTCTGCCAGGCACGCGGGGTCCTCCGCGATGTACTCCTCCAGCGCGCTGCCCACGCCGTACCAGCTTGGTAGCACGTAGCGGCTCTGCATCCAGGAGAAGACCCAGGGGATAGCGCGTAGATCCTCGATCCCGCGCCCTTTGGTGCGGCGAGCGGGGCGGGACCCGATGTTGAGCCAGCCGAGTTCGAGAATGGGCGTTGCCTGCTCGAAGAAGCTGAGGAATGCTGGATCGTCGTAAATCAATGCACGGTAGCGAGCATGAGCGCTGGCTGAGAGGCGATCCATCACCGCGATCCATGCCTCGCTGGGACGTGGGTGCACCTGCGTTTCAATGATTTCCTCATCGGGGATGCTCGATTGCACCACGCCGGCCACTATTAGCTCCATGTTGCGGATGGCTATCTCGTGCAGGCCATACTTGAACGAGAGCATCTCGCCCTGTTCGGTGATGCGCAGGCGCCCATTGACCGTACCAGGAGGCTGGCCCAGGATGGCCTCATAGATTGGGCCGCCGCCGCGTCCAATAGCGCCCCCGCGACCATGGAAGATCGTGATGCCGATATCAAAATGTCGTCCCAGTGCCGAGAGATGTTGTTGAGCTTTATACAGTTCCCAACTCGATGTTAAGATACCGCCGTCCTTACTGCTATCCGAATAGCCCAGCATCACTTGCTGGAGACGCCCACAGTTGCGCACATACTGGTTATATTCGGGATAGCTAAAAGCCTCCTCAAGGATTGTCATGCAGGTATGCAAATCATCAATCGTCTCAAAGAGGGGCACGATCGGCAGATCAGTGATGCCAGCCTCTTTGCAGAAGAACTGCACCTCCAGCAGATCGCTCAGCGTATGGGTCATGCTGATAATATAGCTGGTAATAGCTAGCTGGCCGAACTCCTCGCGGGCTATGCGTATCGTTTGAAATGTACGCAGGATGTGCCAGGTTTCGTCGCTCAGGCACAAATCGGGTCGGGTGAGCACGCGGGGATCACGCAGCAGATTTTGCAGGATGGCGATGCGCTCATGCTCGTTGAGGGTCATATAGTCGTCCTGGCGCAGCCCGGTCACGCGTAGCAGTTCGGCCAGCGCTGTCGCGTGTCGCTCGCTGTGCTGACGCACATCGAGGGAAGCGAAATAGAAGCCGAAGACCTCCACCTGTCGTATAAGCTTGGCCAGTTTGCCCTGGGCCAACTCGGTCTCGCCATCTGAGTGCAGGCTCTGCTGAACTAGCCGAAGATCGTCGAGCAGTTGCTCTGCATTATCATAAAGAGCATGCTGGCGCTCTTGTGTCGGCGTGCTTGCCCTTGTGAGAAACCTTTCAGGGACAGTAGGTGATGAGAAGGAAGCGAGCGTATTGCTCAAGCGTTTCCACATGAAGGAGAGCTTGCGGCGATAAGGTTCCAGAGCCGTCTGGGGACCGAGTTCCTGATCATAATCTGGCATACAAGCGGCATCCTCTTCAAGAGAACGTTGCAATGCTGGCGTGATGTGAGCGTGCTGAAGGGATTGCGAGTACTGCTGTGCCAGGGCTTCGATATTGGCGCGATAATGATTGATCACGTGCTCGCGTTGTAAACGCAGGGCTGCGAGCATGGTATCAGGACCAACAAAAGGATTGCCGTCCTGATCACCTCCGATCCAGGAGCCGAGACGTAAAAAGGGCGGTACACGCAGTTCCGGGTAGGTAGCGCGCAGAAGCTCTTCAAATTCCTCGTAGAGATCAGGAATAGCCCGGTAAAGCACCTCATCGAGATAGTAGATGCCCATCTTGATCTCATCAAGCGGCTGTGGGCGTACCTGACGTACAGCATCTGTGCGCCACAGCAGATCGATAAGACCTTCCAGTTCCTGCCGCCAATGTGTATGTTGGCGCGGAGTCATCGGAGCGATCTGATCGTTTTGCTCCAACAGCCCGGCGATACGGTTCGATTTTGTAATCAAACTGCGCCTCGTCGCCTCTGTGGGGTGAGCTGTGAAGACCAGTTGGATCAACATCTCATTGAAGAGATATTGTAGCGTCGAGCTATTCAGATTATTTCTCTTAAAGAGCTCGATCAAGGCAGCGAGCGAGCCGCGCTGTGGCTGCTGGCTAGCGCTTAGCTCGTGCGCGCGGCGACGGCGAATACGGTGATACTGCTCAGCGGTATTGACCAGGTGGAAGTAGATGGTGAAAGCACGTATGACATCGATAGCCGTATCCAGGTCACAATTATCGACCAGGCGTGTAATGTCTGAGTCGAGTTGTGCAATTTCATCAAGCGTCTGACCGGCTTCATTGGTAGGAAGAGTGGCCAGGTGATCAGCACGTTCGCGCAGGCTTCTACAGGCTGCACGAAGTTGTTCGACCGTCGCGAAAACATCGTGACCACCATGTCGTTGAATAGCGTGGCCCAACGTATCACCGAGGGTACGGATATCGCGACGAAGGGGCGCATCCTTTTCGCGGTCCCTATCGTGGGGTTCAGGCATGTGTAGGTCCTTCTGATAATGAGACGGCTCACATTGCCGTTGACGTGCAGTTCATCCTGATAACAATACAGATCTATTTTATCACACCGCCCGTCCCCTCCCCAGCCCTTCTAGGCATGAGGAGGATGTCAACATTAAGAGCAGATATAGCGCAGAGTTTGTGAATTATCCGCAAGCTTGCGCCTGCGGCGCTCGTAGGGAGTCATAGGGTGTGTGTTTTGCGGGCGCAGCCCGCAAAACACACACCCTATGACTCCCGTGCCCCGCGAAGCGGGGCACAAAAGCAGGGTAGCAATAATTCACAGGTCCTGAAGTATAGTGGGGGCATATAGATACTCTGCACAATCCCCTGTGAATAATAACCTTCAAAAAATCATGGGTGAGAAAAGTGTATCGTTCATCTATGCCGTCATTGCAATGTTGTAATCTGAAATTAGTACATTATGCACAAAATTAAGTGAGCAGGATCTTATATATTCACCATAGCACCCTCCATTTTAAATACATATACTTTATACAAGAGAAATAAGGGAAGGTGTACAAAGGTGGCACCTCATCCTTTTATCAGGCACGGAAGCTCCTCTTAGTGGTAACGATGCCAGAAAAAATTGAGATTGTTGAGAGACAGAAAAGAGGAGTACAACATGGCATCGCAAGAAGCTAGCGAAGTCAAAATGGTGCCCACGCTGGGCCTCACTGGTGTCACCATCAACGCCATGGCGCTTATCGCGCCTGGAGCCTTCCTTTGGACCACCTATGAGCTCCAGGCTCAACCCGGCTCAGCTTCGAATATGTGGTTCGCCGTCTTTATTGCTACCGCTATTTCTATGCTGACCGCAATTGCTTACTCCAACCTCTCCAGGCGTTATCCTGAAGGAGGGGCAGGCAGCGTTTCGCCAAGTTTGTCGTTGGTTGGGCCTCGCACTTGTATTATTGGGTCTATCCCGGTGTGATGGTCTCATTTATGGTTCTGGTCATTACCTATATTATTCAGTCTTTTGTCCCGAGTTTTGGGGCACCCTGGGAGGAGGTGCTGGTCTGTGTAGTCTTCGCTATGATTATAGGTGCTATTGCCTACGTTGGCGTGCAAGGATCGACGATAGCAAATATCGTTATGAACGTCGTCCAGATTACGGGCCTGCTTGTCTTCTCCATCCTAGCCATCATTTTTCGTGCCCAGCATCCCGAGATTCATTATCTGCATCCTAGTGCTCTGAGCGTGATCTTGCCACATGATCTGGGCGGCCTGGCCTTCCAGTCCACCATCGCCATTCTCCTGATCGTCGGTTTTGAGTCCTGTACCGCTCTGGCAGCCGAAGCGAAGAATCCTGGCCGTGACATCCCACGAGCCGTGATTTTCTCCCTGGTGATCCAGGCAGTCATCTTCTACTTCTTCGAGTACTTCGCCGCCAATTTTGTGGTCAACGACAGTACGAAATTCTCTGCTGGGGGCACTGGTTTTGCGGGGGCTTACGCTTCGGGTGCACCAATTGGCGACATTGCAAAACAGTTGGGCGATGCTCTGCTGGGGGGCAACGGCACGACCCTGGCGATTGTTCTGGCCTGTTGTGTGGTCTTCGCTCTGCTTGGTACGACGCTCTCCTGTCTGAATACTGGTGTGCGTGTGACCTATACTATGGGCAAAGATACTGAGATGCCGCTGGTCTTTGGGTTCCTGCATGGAAGATTCCGCACTCCGCATGTGGCGATCATCTTGCTGGTGGTGCTCTCGGCGATCATCGGTTCGTACGGGGTGCTCGACATCAATAAGCTGACCCAGGTGACACTGATCTCGAATATTGGAACCTTCCTGCTCTATGGTATGGCTTGTATTATCTGTATCCTGGCCTTTATCGGTGCGGAGGGGCGTAACTGGTTCACGACCTTCTGGGCTCCTCTTCTGGGGGCCATATTGAATGTTCTGATGCTGATTGGCGTGGCATACTATGATCTGTTCACACAAGGAAGCGCAGTGACAACCGACACGATTGTCGCGATTGTTTTCAGTTTGGCCTGGCTGGTGATTGGCTTTGGCTATCTGTATATCCGTAAGGTGAGGACAGGTGTACCGATCTTCCACCCCGAGGATCACAAAGAGAAAATTGATATCGCTGTCGAAGCCGGCGGTGACTAAACAATAGATAATGCATACACTGGAGTGTCTTCACAGGGAGATGTTCCAGTGTCTTGCGCATGATGGTAGGGGCGCGGTTGACCGCGCCCCTACCATCACACTATCAACAGAGCCATAGGCATGGTGAGGGGAAGAATATGCAAACGCAATCACCCATTTATGTAGTGGGGGATATCCACGGGGAAATCAAAAAACTGGAGCATTTGCTCAAGGATGCTGGACTCCTGGGGAATAATCATTCGTGGTCCGGTGGCACCTCAGAATTATGGTTTTTGGGGGACTTTGTCGATCGCGGACCCGATGGCATTGCCGTGATCGATCTAGTCATGCGTTTGCAGGAGGAGGCTGCGGCTGCCGGGGGCAAGGTCTCGTCATTGATGGGCAACCATGAACTGCTCCTGTTGGGAGCGTATCGCTTTGGCAGGCGTTCGACCGGGCTGGGAAGCAATTTTATCGCTAAATGGAAGCAGAACGGTGGCAATCGTAAGGACATCGCCGGGCTGAAACCGCACCATCTTGAGTGGTTGGCACAACTGCCGCTGATGGCCAATGTTCACGACCATCTCTTTCTGCATGCCGATGCTCCCTTCTATATACGTTACGGGAAAAGCGTTGAGGAGGTGAACGCGGCCGCGAGGAAGATCTTGAAGGGCAGCGACGCCCTGGCGTGGGAGGAGTTCATCGAAGATTTCGCGCGGCGGGGCGCTTTTCAGTATACCAGTTCAGATTTGCTCCAGCGCTTCTTGAATATCTACGGGGGACAGCAGATCGTTCATGGACATACCCCTATCAACACCGTGCTGGGCTGCTCGGCCAAAAAGGTTACCAGTCCGCTGATATATGCCGATGGAAAATGCGTCAATGTTGACGGGGGCATGTGTCTCGGTGGTGTTGGCTTTGCCTATAAGGTGGCATAAAGAAGGGTCACAATTAGACTTGGTGCTTTAATTTGCTATATGCTATACTTATAGCAATATACGACTGTTCAGGATCTTTTCCTGACTCCTCAGCGCCTGCGGCGCTTCGCTAGCTATAGTGTGTGAGTTGGCGTGTGTGGCTGCCCCAGGGCAGCCACACACGCCAACTCACACACTATGGTAAAGAGAAGGCAACACGAACGTATGACCGTTGTATATGCACCAGGTGCAAGGGTCGATCACTACGAGATTATTCGTAAATTGGGGCATGGTGGCATGAATTATGTCTATCTTGCCCGTGATTTAAATAATCAAGAAGAGGTCGTCCTCAAGTTCCCCAATGATGATTTAATTGGCGATATTGCTGTGTTTGAGCGCTTCAAGCGCGAGGCCGAAATAGGCAATCGTCTCACTCACCCCAATATACAGCATTTGCGCAATAATAGTGAGGAACGTCAAGACAATTACCTGGTCGTTGAGTATATTGAGGGGCGCACGTTGCGCGCGGTGTTGGATGATTACGCGCCCAATGGTTTGCCAATAGAACTGGCAATGGGTATCGCCCTGCAAATTTGCGAAGCGCTCGTCTATGCGCATGAGCATGGTGTCTATCATCGTGATATGAAGCCAGAAAACATCATGGTGCGCGAGGATGGCAGCATAAAGATCATCGACTTTGGCATTGCCCTGCTGGAGGGTGCACGACGCGTGACATGGCGTGGTCTCTCGGGCACAGTAGGCACACCCGATTATATGTCCCCGGAGCAGTTGCGTGGGGAGCGCGGTATGGAGAGCGCTGATATCTATGGTACGGGAGTGATGCTCTACGAGATGTTGTGTGGCCACACGCCTTTCGAGGGAGAAAATATCTTCGCCATCATGAATCTGCATGTCTCGCAGGACCCTCCTTCGCTGCTCGATTGCAATCAGAATATCTCTCCTGCGCTGGCAACCGTCGTCATGCGCGCAATCCGTCGTGATCCTGATAAACGTTATAAGCATATAAAAGACATGCTGGAAGATCTGCGCGATCTGCAACATGTGAAGCCTGTGCCTTACGAACCCGATCTGCCAGGTCCGAGCAGATTAAGGCGGCAGATCGTTATGGGGATTATCATTGCCGTAGTCATTTGTCTTGTTATCATTGCCATTGGTTTCCTCGCTCAGTTTGCCCAGCACGTCGCTCGTTAGTCGCTGATATTTGTGATATAGCAACTGATCAGAGTGTGGATACTATATACATGCTTCAGGACTATTATCTTGCCTGGTTGTATGCTATACTCTCTAAAATGGCGATGCTGCCAACTCCGCTCAACGTCGTGCTGCTTTCCCTTCACAATGAAGCCTCTTTCAGAGGTGGAACTTCAATACATCGGTATCGTAGGCATAACACCTATTGTTTTGGAGACCACAAAACTGGAAGTTGAAAAAAATGACTTCGGTGAACGCTGTTTGATCATCGAAATCCTGGCTCCGATGCGGGTGTCTCTAGCATTGAGTAGATAGTGTACCTTTGGAGAGCAATGCATGAAGCACGAGCAACAAATTCAAAATTCTGCTTATCCTCTTTACGACAGCCGCTGGGAGCACGATGCCTGTGGCACGGGGTTCCTGGCTAATGTCAGTGGTGAGCCGAGCCATAGCATTGTACAAACTGCTCTGGTGGCCCTTGCCCACCTCACTCATCGTGGGGCCCAGGATGCTGAAGCTGAAACCAGCGACGGTGCTGGTATCATGACGCAGATTCCCAAATCTCTCTTGATTGAAGAGCTTGACCAACAGGGTATGTCAGCTCATCCCGATGATCTGGCTGTGGGTATGCTCTTCTTACCCGCGCAGGATCGATCTCCAGACGCGTACGCGCGCAGTTGCCAGATTATCGAGAAGACGCTGTCCGAAGTGGGTTTTGTGTTTCTCGGGTGGCGCAATCCTCCCATCGATTTTGATGTAATAGGGATGCGTGCCAGAGCGATAGTGCCATCCATCAGGCAGGTGCTCATTGCTCGTCCTGAGGGACTTGATAATGCCGCATACGATAGGAAGCTCTTCTATGCCCGTCGCCTGATTGAGAGGCGATTATTGGCAGACCAAATTACAGACTGTTTTGTCGTCTCGTTCTCGCGCACCACCCTCATCTACAAGGGATTGCTGGCGCCCGATCAACTGGCGCGCTTTTATCTCGATCTGGCCGATCCGCGTTACACAAGCGCGATGGCGCTCTTTCACCAGCAGCGCTATAGCACCAACACCTTCCCTTCCTGGCCGCTTGCTCAGCCGATGCGTTTCCTCGCTCATAATGGCGAGATTAATACCGTTCAGGGCAATCATAACTGGATGCAGGCGCGCGCGAGTTCGCTGACATCGCCATTATGGGGGGATGACATTAAAGAGTTGCTGCCGATAGTGCAGCCTGGTAATAGCGACTCCGCGCAGTTAGACAACGTGCTTGAACTGCTTGCCAACTCAGGTCGCGCTCTGCTACACAGTATGCAGATGCTTATCCCGCCCGCGTGGGAGCATGACCCGGAGATGGGCGAAAGTGAGCGAGCGTGGTGTGAATATCACGCCGGGCTTATCGAGCCGTGGGACGGTCCCGCCGCTCTGGTATTCAGTGATGGTTGCATCGTCGGTGCAGCGCTTGACCGCAACGGATTACGACCGGCGCGTTATATGCTGACCACGCAAGGAATGCTCATTGTCGCTTCAGAGGCTGGCGTGATTCCCTACGAGGCACAGGATGTCGTCGAGAAAGGCAGGCTCGGACCGGGTCAAATGATCGCCGTCGACCTGGAGAGAGGCATCTTCTTGCGCGACCAGGACATCAAAGAAAACCTGGCACAACGGCAGCCGTATCAACAGTGGCTTGAGGCGCATATAACGCGCCTGAGCAATCTGCCTGCTACAGAGGATATGGCGGTGCTTGAGGCTACGACATTGTTCGCACGCCAGCAACTCTTTGGCTATACGCATGAGGATGTTGAGATGGTCCTGCGTCCCATGCTGACCGACAATAAAGAGCCGACCTGGAGCATGGGTGATGATGCCCCTCTTGCCGCGCTATCGAACGTTGAGCGCTCGTTCGCCGACTACTTCCGGCAGCGCTTTGCCCAGGTTACCAATCCTCCGATTGACCCATTGCGCGAGCGCATCGTTATGTCGCTTGAATGTTATCTTGGACGCAGCGAAAGTTTATTGACCGAAAGTGCCGAGCATGCGCGCCTGATCCAACTTCAGACTCCACTGCTCACAGAAGCGCAACTCACAGCTTTGCAGGCTTTGCAAGATGTCAGGTTCCGCGCTGGCACGCTTGATACCACCTTTGAGATAGCGGGAGGACCCACGGGCCTGCGCACTGCTCTGACGCGCATAGAGGAACAGGCTGTAAAGGCTGTGTCAGAGGGTATATCCTTGCTCGTACTCAGTGATCAGGATGCCACGCTAGAGCGAGCGCCGATACCCATGCTCATCGTCGTTGGCGCGGTTCATCGTGCTCTGATCCGCTCTGGCTTACGCATGCAAACGTCGCTCATCTGCGAGACTGGCACTGTCTGCGATATCCATCAAATCGCGCTCCTGCTCGGTTTTGGCGCTGAGGCTGTTGTACCCACTCTGGCTCTGGCAAGTGTGCGCGCCCTGGCTGGCGAGAGGCACCTGGAGCACCTGACGCCCGAACAGGCTGTTGAGCGCTATCTGCACGTAGTAGAGGATGGACTGTGTAAAATCATGGCGCGTATGGGTATATCGACCATACGCAATATTATCGGCGCGGGTCAATTCGAGGTGCTCGGCCTCACCTCCGAGTTTGTCGAACGCTGCTTCGCCGGTTCTGCTGCTCGTTATGGCAAGGTCGATTTTGAGCAGATTGCCGAGCAGATCATTAAGCATTGTGCTACTGTACAGCAGGAACAGCAGACGGTCGCCGCGAATCCGGCACCGGCACGGCGACGGAAACTGACCGATCTTGGCCGTTATCGTTTCCGTCGCGATGCCGAATATCATGCCTTTAACCCGCTCATCGTGCGCGCTCTACAAAAAGCGGCTCTGAGTGGCGCTAAAGAAGATTATCATCAATTCACCAATATGGTGTATCATAGGCCC
>WNGQ01015457.1_pt1 | contig 14359 bp, 11 predicted proteins | sample 5407661 | NCBI WGS metagenome assembly WNGQ01 (sample SAMN13153382, study PRJNA577476) | soil metagenome | isolation source: 60 cm soil or saprolite under Garry oak tree replicate 2 | place: USA:California | collected 2016-06-15 | reverse complement strand
GACCGCTGACGTTTGCCGTTGGCCGGTGCTGTTGCTGTGACGGTTGCTGTCAGGGCACCGATGGCCTGACGCGGCGCCCGCCTCCGATGCCGGGATTGGGCACTATCAGGCACCGGGCTGGTCTCTGAGTTCAGGTCAACTGTCTGGCTCCTGGGCCTCTTGTTGGCGCCTCTTGCTGGCTTCCCTGAGCGCGGCCATCCATTCGGGCTCGCCACCGAGGTCGAGCCCGCGCAGGATGAGGTCGAAGGCGCCCGCCATTATGGTCTCGGGGTGCTCATCGCCGAGGACGCGGCGGCGGCGGGCGATGATGTCGTCGTTCAGCTCCCGGGCCGCATGGTGCTCGCCCAGCTCGCTCAGCGCGCCGACGAGCTGGAAGGCGGCGGCCAGGGTGTCGGGGTGATCCTCGCCCAGGACGCGGCGGCGGGCCAGGGTGTCTTCGCCCAGCTCCCGGGCCGCCTGATGCTCGCCGCGGTGACCAATGCTGGTGGCCAGGCTGCTGGCGGAGGTCAGGGTGCCGGGGTGCCCGCCGACAGCACGCAAGCTGATGGCCAGGCCGTCGGCGGAAGCCAGGGTGTCGGGGTGGTCCTCGCCCAGGACGCGGCGGCGGCGGGCCAGGGTGTCTTCGTCCAGCTCCCGGGCCGCCTGGTACTCGCCGACCGCACGCAGGCTGACTGCCAGGCCGCTGGCGGCGGCCAGGGTGTCGGGGTGGTCCTCGCCGAGGTCGCGGCGGCGGCGGGCCAGGGTGTCTTCGTCGAGCTGCACCTGGGCCCTGCCGTCATCACCAGCCATCCCCGCATTGTCGCCCCGGCGGCGGGTGCGTGCCAAGCTCCCGCCATCGACGAGCTGTTCGGAGTGTGAGCGGCTGTGGCTACAGTCGGGGCCGGTTCATGATCGCAAGTGGCCTGTGGCCTGGCGAGGTCTTCACGTTTAGGGCTGACCTGGGCAGATGGGGTGCGGCTGAGGGGGTGCCCACAGGTTAAGCGGGCGCTGCCCACGTTATCTGGAGGCTTGTGTTCCGGTTCGGGTGGCTGCCGGGCCCGGCCGGTGCGGGCGGCTGGCTGGCGTTTCCAGCGGGGGTCGGCGTCGAGGGCGGCGGCGCCGAGGGCTTCGAGCCGGGCGAGCAGTTCGTGCAGGCGGCGGTCGTTGCCGACCCAGGCCTGGTAGTCGCGGTGCTGGTCGGGGCTGAGCCAGCGGCAGATCGTCTTGGCGGCGACCTTGCGGGTCCACTGCCAGTACGGGCCGTGCAGGCGGGGCGGGTCGGCGTGGCAGCCGCAGTTCGCCCGGCCGCAGCGGGTGCGCCGCTGGGTGATCGAGCCGGGCAGCACCATGCCGGTGCGGGCGATGGCGGCGAGCTCGGCGGCGATCTTCTCGGCCTGGGCCTGGTGGCTGGCGGCGACGGGCACGGTCTCAGGGTGGCATAGGTCTGGTATCCCGGGCATGTCCTACTGTATAACTACAGTTGTGGCACGGGCGGCCCGTCCGGCGCCGGCGCCCCGGGGCACCGGCCCGGTCGCCGGCTACGTCGCGCGCTGGCGGCCGGCGTCGGTGAGCGGCGAGGCGGCGTGCTTTGCCCGGGCCGTGGTGGAGCGGGCCTGCCCGGGGACCCGGGCGCGGGCGAACGCGCTGTTGTGGGCGGCGGCCCGGCTGGCGGCGTTCTCGGTCCCGCTGGGGCTGGACCCGGTGCCCGAGGTGCTGTTGCACCCGTCGGTGATCGAGCGGTTCGCGGTCAGCGCGCCGGGCCTGTCCGGCTCGGCGCGCCGCACGCTGCGGACCAACCTGAGGTTCATCGCCCGCCGGGTGGTCCCGCAGCTGGCCCCGGCGGACGCGGCGCTGTCCCGGGAGCGGGCCAAGGCGCCGTACGGCCCCGCCGAGATCGCCGGCTACCTGGCGCTGGCCGACGCGCAGCCGACGCTATCGCGGCGGATGCGCGCGGCCGGGCTGGTCTGCCTGGGCGCCGGCGCCGGCCTGACCGGGGCGGACCTGCGCGGCGTCCGCGGCGCCGATGTCGTGTGCCGGTCCGGCGGGGTGCTGGTGGAGGTCCGCGGCGCCCGGCCGCGGGCGGTGCCGGTTCTGTCCCGGTACCACGACGTCCTGCTCGCCTCGGCGGCGTTCGCCGGGTCCGGGCTGGTCACCGGCGGGACCAGCGCCGTGCGCAAGAACATCACCACGCCGCTGACCCGGTCGCTGACCGGGGGGACCGGGCTGCCCCGGCTGGAGGCTTCCCGGCTGCGGATGACCTGGCTGGCCGACTGCGCCCGGCTGCTGGGCCTGGCCACGTTCATGCACGCCGCCGGGATCACCTGCTCCCAGCGGCTCGGCGACCTGCTCGCCACCCTCGAGCCGGCCGGCGAGGCCGAAGCGGTCCAGCTGCTGGGGGCCGGCCGGTGAGCGCGCCGACGGCGCTGGCGCAGCTGGAGGAGATCATCGATACCTCCGGCGTGGCGCCGCGGATTGAGGCGCGGCTGCCGATCGGGGTGCGGCACCGCCAGCTGCGGGTCCGCACCCTGCTGGCCGGGATGCTGCTCACCTTGGCCGATCAGCGGCCCGCGCACCTGACCCGGGTCCGGGACGCGCTGACCGCCCTGCCCGGGCCGGACCAGGTCCGGCTCGGCGTGACCGGGGACTGGAGAACCGGCCCGCACCGGCTCACCTACCGGCAGACCGAGCGCACCTTCGGCCTGGTCGCCGATGCCCTGGCCAAGGACGCACCCGACGGGCTGCCCTCCGATACCCTCGCCGCGATCTGCGATGACCTGCTGGAGGCGTCCATCCCGGAGGAGCACAAGCACGCCTCCACCTCGCTGGCGGCGGACTGGACCGACGTGGAGACCTTCTCCCGGCCGCCGCCGCACGGCACCCGCGACTGCGCCGACCCCGAGGCCTGGCGGGGGCACCGGGCCGGCGGCGGCCCGGGCCAGGACAGCGAGCTGTTCTTCGGCTACTACCTGTCGGCCGTCACCATGATGCCCGGTGAGCACGGCCCGCCGGTGCCCGAGCTGGCCCGCCGGATGACCGCCTCGTCCTGCGATGCCGACCCGGCCCGCGCCCTGGTCCCGGTGCTGACCGGGATGCCCGCCCAGGGGATCCCGCCCGGCGACATCCTGGCCGACTCCGGGTACGCCCACCGCGACGCCGGAGCCTGGGCCGTCCCGCTCCGCCAGGCCGGGGCGCAGCTGGTCCAGGACCTGCACCCCTCCGACCGCGGCCCGAAAGGCACCCACGAGGGCGCCATCATCGCCAACGGCAACCTCTACTGCCCCGCCACGCCCAGGCCACTGCCGGAACTCGCGCCCCTGGCCCGCGACGCCACCCCGGGCCAGGCCGCCGCCCACGACCAGCAGACCGCCGGGACCGCCCGCTATAAGCTCGGCCGGATCACCAGCGACGACGAAGACGGCTACCACCGGGTCGCCTGCCCCGCCGCCACGGGCAAGATCCGCTGCCCGCTCCGCCCGGCCTCCATGACCCTGGACCGGCAGCGGCCCGAGATCCTCACCCCGCCCGGCCACCCGCCCGCCTGCTGCACCCAGCAAACCATCACCGTCCCCCCGGACGTCGCCGCCAAGACCCGCCAGAAGCACGACTATCCCTCGGCCGCACACCGGAAGTCCTATGCCCGGCGCACCGGCGCCGAGCGGACCTTCTCCACCGCCAAGGACCCGGCCAGCAACAACATCGCCCGCGGCTGGTGCCGCCTGATGGGCCTGGCCCCGCTCACGCTCTGGCTCGCCTGCCTCCTGGCCGTCCGCAACCAGCGCATCCTGATCGCCTGGACCGCCCGCCAGGACGACAACGCCCGCCGCGCCGCCGCCGGGCTGCCGCCCAGAACCCGCCGCCGGCGCCGCAAGACCCTAATGGGGGCATGACAGGTCACCGCCTCCTCCGGCCAGGGCGCAAGAGTCCCTCTTTGAGATCGCGGAGCCTGCCGATAACGGTGATGCCGGCGACACCCGCGGCAAGACCCAGGGGAATGACCTCTCCGGTGAGATCCGGGCCCCCGGCATCACCGTTGTTACCGGGCTGTGAGCAACACGCCGCACGGCCTGCGCGGGAACGGCCGTCCGTCCCGGTATGGGTGGTCGTGGTCCGAGCCACCCGCAGGAGGAACCCCTCATCACCGCCGGAGCCTGCGAGCTCTTCGCGAGACCGGGGCCTGCGGGCAGCTGGGGTCACGAACGGCTGATCGGATGGCGGGCCATCGAGCCCTTCCATTAGGGAGCGTGCGTGCCCCGCGCGGCCTGGCCTGCGCGAACATCACCGTGACGGATCGGAGGAAGGAATGGATACCTACTGCGGGATCGACTGGGCCGAGGGTCACCACGACATCGCAATCGTGGACCAGAACGGCAAGCTGCTGGCCCGCAAGCGCATCAGCGACGGCCCGGCTGGGCTGACCGAGCTGCTCGGCCTGCTCGCCGGGCATGGCGACGCGCCCGGCGACCTGATCCCGGTGGCCATCGAGACGCCCCGCGGCCTGCTCGTCGCGTGCCTGCGCGCCACCGGACGGCACGTCTATCACATCAACCCGATGTCGGTTGCCCGCTACCGGGACCGGCACTCGGTCGCGGGACGCAAATCCGACCACGGCGACGCGGTCGTCCTGGCGAACGTGCTGCGCACCGACATGCACGCGCACCGGCCGCTACCCGCCGACAGCGAACTCGCCCAGGCCATCGCGGTGCTCGCCCGCGCCCAGCAGGACGCCGTCTGGGATCGCACCCAAGCGCATAACAAGCTCCGCTCCCACCTGCGTGAATACTTCCCCGGCTTCCTCGCCGCGTTCCCCGCCGCCAGCGGGAGCATCACCCGCCCGGAGGCCCGCGCCATCCTCGCCGCCGCACCCGCCCCGGCCGCCGCCGCGGCGCTGACCGAAGCCCGGCTCCGCGCGCTGCTGCGCAAGGCTGGCCGCAGCCGCGGCATCGACGCCGAGGCAGCCCGGCTCCGCGCGGCATTCACCGCCCCGCAGATGCGCCAGCTCCCCCTCGTCGAAGACGCCATGGGCCAGCAGTCTCTCGCGCTGCTCGGCCAGCTCAACGCCGCCTGCGCCGCCGCAAGCGACCTCGAGCAGGCCGTCACCAGGTCTTTTAACCAGCACCCGGACGCCGGGATCATCACCAGCTTCCCAGGGCTCGGCATCCTCACCGGCGCCCGGGTGCTCGCCGAGATCGGAGACGACCGATCCAGGTTCCAGGATGCCAAAGGGCTCAAGGCCTACGCAGGCGCCGCCCCGATCACCCGCGCCAGCGGCAAGAGCACGAGCATCACCTTCCGCCGCGTCAAGAACAACCGGCTCAACGCCGCCGGCTACAGCTGGGCGTTCTCCGCCCTCACCGCCTCGCCCGGCGCCCGTGCCCACTACGACCGCCGCAAAGACGCCGGCGACAGGCACGCCGCCGCCCAGCGCAACCTCTTCGGCCGCCTCCTCGGCTGCCTCCACCACTGCCTGACCACCGGCCAGCACTACGACGAAGACACGGCCTTCCCCAACCCAGCCAAGAAAATCCCCGCAGCAGCTTGACAACTAAACCCCATCGGATGTCTCACCGACCTGGCCACCGCAGGCACCCCGCCCTGACCCAGCCGGCGAACCACGCACGCTGACCCGACCACCACCCGAACCCAGGCACCCCAGGCCAGCCGGCCCTGCCCAGGAACACCCCGCCAGGCATCTCGCAGCCCGAAACCCGCCAAGACGGCCACCCACGCGGAATGTCAGTCCGAAACGTGAAGATAAGTGCAGGTCAAACGTGAAGACCTCCTGGCGCGCTCGGAGGGACTCGAACCTCCAATCTTCTGACCCGTAGATTCCTGTACCGGCATCCGGTCCTGTTCAGATCAGTCCACGACCTCGGGCCTGCCGCTGCCCACTGTTCACATCCGTCCGGAGAACTACAAGGTCGTTCATTCGTGTGGCTCCCAGCGTGGCTCCCATCGGTCGGCCACCATTACCCCCTGGTCCTCCACCACCATCGGGCCTTTGCCCGGCGCCGTCACAGCACCCTGTCCTTCCTCCGGCGCCCAGATCGCGCTCGATGAGTAGAGCTCCATCTCGGGCTTACTCAATCAGGACCGCGCTGTGCAGGGGGATGGCCCGCGCTCGGTCCGGGCAGGCTCCCGCCTGGCCCTTGTCGTCTGACCGGAGTGCCCGTAGAGGCTCCGGGGTCAAGCGTGACTTTGCGTGTACGTTCACCAGGCACTTTTACCTGTGGTCGTTGTCCTGCGGTCACAGTCACGCTTGAGGCTGGAGGGGCGGGCACGTACGCTCAGCGGGCCATCCCCGGATCTGACCTCCTCCGTGTCAGTTCAGGGTAGGTACCTGGTTGGGAGCCGCGACCTCGCTATGGGCGGCAGCGCAGGTCGGTCTGGGCGAGTCGTCGTGCGGTGTCGTTGCTGTCACATCTGCTGTCAGTCCATCCTGGAGCCCGAGGTCCCCGCCGGAGGCAGCTATGCGTTCTTTACCGGACCCGGAACCCACGGATTAAAGGCTGGCTCGGCAGAGTCGAAGCCGTCCGAGTCCGTCCGGTCCGTCGGCGTGAGCAGGCACTTGCTGCCGGACAGGTCAGCGCCCGCTCGGCTCTCTTCTTGCCGTTTGGGCCTGCGTGGGTGACTCTTAGTCCATGCCCAATTGGCTCAGCTGGCCCAGTGGGTGGGCGGATTTCCTCCAGGTCGTCGGTGTTCCTCTGGCGCTTCTGGGCCTCCTCTTCGGCTGGCTTCAGCTCCGCAAAGCAGCCCGGACGGCCAGGGTCCAGGTTCTGCTCGCCCTAGACGAGAGCCTGTCCGATTTTGAGGACATCCGTGTGAAGGTGAACCGAAAGGTACTAAGGCGAAATTAGGTTTTTGGAGATTCTTCCGTTTTAGGCGTAGGTGCGACGGATATAGGCGAGGTGAGGGTCGGCGAAGAATGCCCGGATTTTCGCCGGGGCGGCATGAAGCGTGCGGAGCGCTCGTCTGGCGATTTCAAAGAGGTGGCCGGGCCGCTGCGGGACCTCGCGGGCTACATGGTCGTTCTTCACGTTTTTCCAGACCCATTCAGTGGGGTTGTCACAGTGCAGGTGGCGTTGGACGGGGAGATGCGAGCACGCCGATTATCGGCAGGGAGGGCCTGCTGCGGCTGGCTGAGCTGGCCAGGCGGCTGCAGGCCGGTGATCTGGCCGAAGGAGACGTGCCGTGGACCGTGAAGGCGGGGAGTGCCCCAGATCCTGGAACCCTTGGCGGTGCCAGCGACGCGGTGGAGCGTGCTGCCGGAGCTGAACCGCCGGGCCGCGCTGCAGATGCTGGGCGTCCTGATCGACCGGCTGGTGGCGGGCTGGCCCGGCGAGGTGGCTGCCCCGGCCGCGGGAGCGGGGGGTGAGCCCGATGCTGGTGCAGGAACGTAGCGGGAGCAAGATCCAGGGCCGGCATCGCGACCGGCTCGCGGTGGTTTACGTCCGGCAGTCTTCCAGGCAGCAGGTTGCCGATCATCAGGAGTCCACGCGGCTGCAGTACGGGCTGGCCGAGCGGGCGGTGGCGCTGGGCTGGGCGCCGGGCCTGGTGCGGGTGATCGATGAGGACCTGGGCCGCTCGGCGGCGGCCGCGGAGGACCGCCCGGGGTTCCAGCGGCTGGTCACCGAGGTCACGATGGGCCAGGTGGGGCTGGTGCTGGGGATCGAGATGTCCCGGCTGGCCAGGGCCGGGCGGGACTGGCATCAGCTGACCGGGCTGTGCAGCCTGTCACAGACCCTGCTCGCGGACGCGGACGGCGTTTACGATCCCGATGAGTACAACGACCGGCTGCTGCTGGGTTTATCCGCCCCCGCCTGACCGGCGTCTTTAACGTCGCGCAACGACCTGGCGCGCCTCCCGCCTGCCTCGTTGACGACACGTTATCTTCCCATCACGGACAGCGTCGGCAAGGGGGGCGGATGAGCGTCTGCGTGCAACCAGTCCAGATGCCGGACGGGGACAGGACCTGGACGGTGCTCGGGGCTGACCACCGCCGCGTGGGGCCGGTGGAGGAGTTCCTCGAGCATCACCGGAGCTGCAGCTGTGGTGGCAGTATCTGGAACTCGACGGTCGCGATTGGGCCGAGGCTGATGTGCCCGCGCTGGCCGGGTTCATCACCTGGCTGCGGCAGGGCACCGGGCCGGGCGTGGTGCTACTGGACCCGGCGGCGGCCGCGCCGCCCCGGCTGGCGGAATCGACGCTGGCCACGCGGCTGGCCGCGGTGGTCAGCTTCTACCGTTATCACCACGACGCGCACGGGGTGGCTCCGGCGCTGGCCCGGGCGTGGTCGGGGCCGCCTCGGCGCAGCCGCTACCGGGCGTTCCTGGCCCACCTGGACGGCCGTTCCCGCACCACCCGGCGCAGCCCGATGCCGGTGCGGGCCCGGCGGCGGGATACCTGCCCGCTGCTGACCCCAGCGCAGGTCGCGGCGATCTTGTCGGGGTGCGCGGCGCGGGATGCGGCCAGCGGCGAGTGGTCGGGGTCGCTGCGGGACCGCCTGCTTTTTGCCACTTTGGCGGAGACGGGCATGCGCCTGGGCGAGGTGCTGTGCCTGACCCATGCCGACTGGCACCCGGGCTCGGGAGGCACGCCGTTCATCGAGGTCGTCCCCCGAGGCCATCCGCACGGGGCCCGGGTCAAGGGCGGGCGCGGCAGGCGCATCTACGTCTCCGACGAGCTGGAGCGCCTTTACGGGGATTACCTGTGGGACCTGGCGGAGCGGGCCGGGCGGGCCGGGCTGGATCAACCTCGACGGCGAGCCCCGGTTCGCCCCGATGCGCCCCGAGCGCGTCTACCGGGTGACGGATCGGCTGCGCCGCGCGCTGCCCGGCCTGCCGGAGGGCTGGTCGCCGCACTGGCTGCGTCATACGCACGCCTCGGCCTTGCTGCTGGCCGAGGTGCCGTTGCATGTGGTGTCGCGGCGGCTCGGCCACGCCGATGTGCAGACCACGATGGACCTGTATGGCTGGGTGACCGAGGACGCCGAGCTGCGGGCGGTCGCCGGGTGGCGGTCGTTCACCGAGGGCTGGCGGGTGGCCGGTGCCTAGCCGACGGCCGTCGGCATCCGGGCCCGCGGACGCGGCACCGAGCCTGGCGGCGCTGTTCGCCGCCTTGCCGGCCAGCTTCCAGACGGAGGCGGTCGATTTCACCGCCGAGCCGTTCGCCCGGCTCACCTACGCCTACCCGGCCCGGCCGCCGGCCCGGCTGGAGCTGGCGGCCCTGCCCGGGCCGATGCGCCAGGAGGTGGCGTACTGGCTGCACACGCTGGCGGTGGCCGGGGAGCGGGTGAACTCCTGGGCGCTGGCCGGGTGGGTGCGCGTGGCCGCAGCCATGGCGGCCGGCGGCGGCGTGTCCTCGTTCACCGCGCTGAGCGTGGAGGAGTGGGTGGCGGCGGCCCGCCGCCGTTACCACGACAGGCACCGCCGGCTGCCGCCGCCCAGCTACCAGCACAACCACCGGGCCGCCATCGCCCGGCTGCACGCGGCGCTGACGCTGGCCTGCCAGGGCGGCCAGCTGTGGTGGCGCTGCCCGGTGTGGGACCCCCGCCACGACCGGCGGATCCCGGTCCGCGCGCATGAGCCGCTGGAGGGACAGCGGCTCAACTTCGCCCGGGTCAGCCCGGCGTGGCTGCGCGAGGCGATCCAGTGGTACTTCGCGGCCGGGCTGAGCACCGGGCTGTTGTCGTGGAGCTCGCTGCCGGGCTTCCTGAGCTACCTGGGCCGTCACTTCGCCGCGTTCCTGGCCGCCGAGGGCATCGGCACCCCGGACCTCGGCGCCGATCCTGAGACCGGGATCCGCCCGGTGGCGCTGCGGCTGGCGGCCTGGCTGCGTCAGCAGCGCGCACCCTCCGGCCGCCCGCTCGCGCCGTCCACCGTCGGGCTGATCCAGACCACGGTGTCCGGGTTTTACGCCTTCATGGCCGACCGGCGCGCCGAGGCCGCCCGGGAACTAGGCGAGCCGCGGTGGGCCGGGCTGACCGACGCCCACGCCCGCTGGTGGCGGCCCGGCGAGATCGCCGGCCGTTACCGCGGCCCAGCCGAGGGCAACTACATCGACGCGGCCGCCTTGTCCCGCATCGCCGGGCACGTTGAGATCCTCGGGCTGCCCCGGGACCAGGTCAGGACCGTGGTGGTGAACAGGACGCCGCGCCAGGTCCGCGGGCTGGGCGATGAGCAGGCGATGCGGGCGTTCCTGCTCGCGATCGCGACCGGCCGGCGGATCAACGAGATCTTGATGATGGACTTCGCGCCGCTGTCACCGGTGCCCGGCCTGGACGCCAGCCAGGCCGCCGGGGCGGGCGGCCCGGCCGCGCGGCTGCGCTACCAGCAGACCAAGATCGCCGGCGCGCCGCAGGCCATCCTGGCCGGCGCCGACGTGGTGGCCATCGTGGCCGAGCAGCAGCAGTTCGCCCGCGCCCTGGTGCAGGCCGGCGATCCCGGCGCGGCTGACCCGCCGTATCTGTTCCTGGCCTGGCAGGCCAACACCGCCGGACAGCGCCACTACCGGGCGAACACGCTGAACGGGCTGCTCACCCGGCTCGCCGCCGCGCTGCAGGTCACCGACGCTACCGGGGCGGTAGTGGATTTCCAGCGCACCCACCGGATGCGCCATACCAAGGCCACCGACCTGCTGAACGCGGGCGTGCCGATCCATGTCGTGCAGCGCTATATGGGGCATGTCTCGCCGGAAATGACCATGCATTATGCCAAGACCCTGGCCGAGACCCACGAGGCGGAGTTCCTGCGGTTCGCCAAGCTCCGCCGTGACGGCCGGCCGCTGGAGATGGATCCCGCCGACGTCTGCGAGCTGGTCCAGCTGGACCGGCACACCGACCGGATCTTGCCCGACGGGGTCTGCCTGCTGCCGCCGCCCAAGCGCTGTGACCGCGGGAACGCCTGCCTGACCTGCGATCATTTCGCGACCGACGCCCGCCACCTCGGCGAGCTGCGCGCCCGGCTGGCCGCCACCGGGGAACTCATCCGGGCCCGTCAGGCCCAGCACCGCCAGCGCACCGGAGCCGAGATGGGACCCGGACATGTCTGGCTCACCGAGCGGAATGCCGAGCTGGCCTCGCTGCGGACGATCATCACCGCGCTCGAAACCTCGCCATGCGGCGCGGTCCGCGGCGCGGGAGTACCGGCCCGGCCCGGCCAGCCGGTCCCCGTCACGATCAGCCAGAAACCAGGAGGCCACGGCAATGCCAGCTGAGCAGGACAAGATCGCCACGCTGCGCCAGGCCGCAGCCGCCAAACGCGAGGCCGCCATCGCCCGAGCCGAAGCCGGGATCCGCACGCTCGCCACGACCGGACAGCCCGTCACCTTCCGCGCGGTCGCCGCCGCGGGCGGCGTATCGGTGGATTTCCTCTACCGCCACCCCGACCTGCGGGCCCGCATCGAGCGGCTCCGCGGCCACAAGCCCGGGCCCGCCAGGCAAGCGCCATCCCGCGACCAGGCCACCTCCAGCGTGGTCGCCACCCTCACCGCCAGGCTGACCGAGCTGCGCCGCGAACTCGCCGAGACCAAGGCCCAGCTCGCGGCCGCCCATGGTGAGCTGCTCGCGTTGCGCAGGCACCCCGGGCACGCCGCTCCCGGCGGCTGACCCAGCCGCCGCCGTCTTCGACGACGCCACGTTAAAGACGCGTCATCAACGACGTGACCTGGCCATTCACGTCTCAGAAACTGATCAAGGTCAGATAACTCGGGCTGAAAGGGACCATGAGCGAGGCTGAGCTGCACCTGATCAGGCAGCGGATGGCGGCCGGGCGGCTGGCCAAGGCCGCCCGGGGCGAGCTGGCCGTCCCGCTGCCGGCCGGGTATGCCCGCCGGCCGTCCGGGGAGGCCATCCTGGACCCGGACGAGCAGGTGCAGGCCGTGGTGCGGCTGGTGTTCGGCCTGTTCGAGGAGCTCGGCACCGTGCACGCGGTGCTCGGGTTCCTGGTCGCGCACCAGGTGCAGATCGGGATGCGGGAGCGGGGCGGCCCGGCCAGGGGCGAGGTGGTCTGGCGCCGCCCGCACCAGACCGGGATCCAGAACATGCTGCGCAACCCGGCTTACGCCGGGATCTACGCCTACGGGCAGACGCGCTTTGATCCCGGCCGGAAGATTCCCGGACATCCGCACACCGGGCGCCGGCGCACCGCGGCCGCGGACTGGCTGGTGAAGATCCCGGGCGTGCTGCCTGCCTATATCACCGTGGAGCAGTATGAGCGCAACCTGGCCCGGATGGCCGAGAACCGGGCCCGGGCCGAGGCGGCCGGCGCCCCCCGGCAGGGCCCGGCCCTGCTGGCCGGGCTGCTGGCGTGCGGTATCTGCGGCCGGCGGATGGGCGTGACCTACGAGACGAACCGCGCCGGGCTGATCCACCGGTACGTGTGCGTGCGCGAGCACCAGAGCTACGGGACACAGCGGTGCCAGCAGATGGCCGGGGCGTTCCTGGACGACTGGGTAACCGGTCAGGTCCTGGCCGCGCTGGCCCCGGCCGCGCTGGAGCTGTCGCTGCATGCAGCCGGGCAGGCCGAGCAGCGCCGGGCGGAAGTAGACCGGATCTGGCGGCAGCGGCTGGAGCGGGCCGGTCAGGCCTGTGACCGGGCCCGCCGCCAGTACCAGCTCGCCGAGCCGGAGAACCGCCTGGTGACGCGGCAGCTGGAAAAGGACTGGGAAGCCGCCCTGGCCGCCCGGCAGGAGCTGGCCGAGGATTACCAGCGCTTCACCTGCTCCCGCCCGGCCCGGCTCACCGCGGCCGAGCGGGCCGCCATTGAGCGGCTGGCCGGGGACATCCCGGCGCTGTGGCAGGCGCCGGCCACCACGCACGCTGACCGCAAGAAACTGCTGCGCTGCGTCATCGAGCGGGTCGAGGTCGCCGCGCCCGGCGCCGGCGAGAAGGTGCGCGCCGTCATCGTGTGGGCCGGAGGTAGCACCACTACCGCCGACCTGACCCGGCCGGTGGCCCGGATCAGCCAGCTGTCTTACTATCCGCAGCTGGTGGCCCGGCTCCGGGAGCTGGCCGGGCAGGGACTGACCGCGCACGCCATCGCCGATCAGCTCGCCGCCGAGAACATCCGCCCGCCCCGCCAGCACGAACGCTTCCACGATGGCCAGATCCTCCAGCTCCTGGGCCGGCACAGCCTGCGGCCCGCCCCGGCCAGCCGCCGGCGCGCCCGCCGATCCCTCGGCCCCGGCCAGTGGTGGCTGGCCGACCTCGCCCGCGAGCTCGAGATGCCGGTCGCCACGCTGACCGGATGGCTCAACCGCGGCTGGGCAGCCGGACGGCAAGAGCCTTCACCGCCGCACCGGTGGATCGTCACCGCTGACCCCGCCGAGGTGGAACGGCTGCGCGCCCTGCACCGGCTACCCGCCGGCTACCACAACCGGCACCGCTGGGCCGACGACGATACCCTGACCAGCAGTTCCCAAGACAAGGAGCCCGATACTCATGCGAGATAGGCCCTACGGAGCTCGCACTGAGACAACGACATCTCGACCGGGTTGAGGTCAGGGGAGTAAGACGGCAGGAAGAACAGCTCGATGCGATCCTTGCGCTCTTTCACCCATTCGCTGGTCTCTTTAGATGTGTGATATTTGACGTTGTCCACGATGAGGAAGATCTTGCCGTCGATGTCGTGGATGAGGAGATCCAGAAACTCGGTGAAAAGCGCCGAGTTCATGGTTCCGTCGAAGGTCATCCAGAACATTGCGCCGCGCATGCTTATGGCAGATGCCATGCCGATTGACTCGTGTTTCCCGAGGTTTCTCACGATCGGGGTCTGGCCAACGGGCGACCACGTCGTCCCGGAGTGGTGATCGGTCCGGCACCCCGCCTCATCTGCGAAGAAGATCTTCGCCCCCTCCGTCTCGGCGCGTTCCTTAATGGCTGGAAATGTTTCTTCCATCCATATCCGCCGTTTTCCCTCATTTCGCTCCAGTGCCTGGTACACCGGACGCTGCGGGGAGAAGCCGAGCATCTTCAGGATCCGGCCGATGTTCTGTTCCGAGTAATCGATCCCGAATCTCGTCCTGATCAGCTCGCGGACCAGCCTCCTGGTCCACAGGCCGAAATCGAACTCGAGCTGCCGGGGGTTCAGGCGGAGATACCTGGACAGCTCCAGCATCTGCTTATCGGTCAGCAGTCTTTTCCGGCCTGACGCTATCTTCGTCGATAGCGCTGCCAGTCCGCCTTCGCGGTACGCTTTCTGCCAGCCGTAAACCGACGACTCGGTGACATTGAAAATCCGGGCCACCTGCACCTTGGTATATCCTTGTTCCAGCAGGCGGATCGCATTGATGCGTTCATCTTTACTAGAGCGCCGTCCCTTGCGTGCCATACGGTTATTTTATCATGAATAACCAGAACCTCCAAAAACTTACGTTCTGGTTGGTA
>WNGQ01006063.1_pt1 | contig 14364 bp, 12 predicted proteins | sample 5407661 | NCBI WGS metagenome assembly WNGQ01 (sample SAMN13153382, study PRJNA577476) | soil metagenome | isolation source: 60 cm soil or saprolite under Garry oak tree replicate 2 | place: USA:California | collected 2016-06-15 | reverse complement strand
AAGATACGACAAGTTGTCAAGGATCAGGGCGCGATACCCTACGACTGCGCAAACGTCGAGTTGACGCACTACAAGGAAGATGGCAATGAGAGGGTCAGCTTCGATGCAATCATCAAGAAGTACAAACTGAAGGACCCAGCATTGCTAGAGCTTGCGAAGATTGTGAGAGGAGCTGACGCCAAGATTCCCAATCCGCCTGCTGAGTCAGCAGGTCTTGAAGCGGCCGCTCACGGCTTCCGGAACCTGGCCAAGGATGATTTCGACAATATGCGGCTACAGTTTCCAACATACGATGCTTTGTACAAGTATTGCCAGCTCAAGGTCGTGGGCACTCAGAAACTAGAGTACAACGTTTCCGCCCAGTCAAAGTAGATCTCTGGGCTTTAGCCTGAAACACATAGGCAACATAGCATTACCCGAACACCAGAAGAGCGGCGGGTTCGACCACGCCGCAGTCCATACCGAGTCAGGAACCGTGTACGTCGCACATACCTCGAACGATTCAGTCGACCTAATCGATTCAAGCAAGGATGTGTACGTCCGTTCGATCCCCGGCCTACCTGGAGTCGCCGGTGTCCTAGTCTCGAACGAGATGAGCCTTGTCTTCACGTCAAACCGCGGAGAGAAGACTGTCGGTGTGTTTCATCACGGCCGAGATGAGGGGTTGCACAAGATTCGGGTTGGCGGTTATCCGAACGGGCTGGCTTTTGACCCGAAACGGCACCATTTGCTTGCAGCGAACGTTTCCAGACAGGATGACCCGGCCCCGACTACCGTTTCTATCGTAGATCTTCACAAAAGGATTCTGACCTCGGACATTGTAGTCCCAGGTCGAACGAGATGGACGGTCTACGATCCTGAGAACGATTGTTTCTACGTCAACATCTCCAAACCCTCTCAAATCGCCAGAGTCGACAGTGAGGATCCTGATGGGGTTGCGAGCGCGTTCGAGATTCCTGCTATTGGTCCGCACGGGCTCGATATCGACTTGGAGGGGCGGCGTCTGTTCTGTGCGTGTGATCAGGGCGGGCTATTCACGGTTGAACTGGAAACGGGAAAAGTGTCCAAGGCATCATCGCTTGCTGGTACACCTGATGTGATATTCTACAATTCACGACTGAAACATCTCTACGTTTCCATCGGGGACCCGGGGGTAATCGAGGTGTTCAACGCTGACACCATGAGACTTATTCAGACGGTCAAGACGGAGTCTAGGTCGCATACGATAGCATTCAACCCCGTGAATGACAAAGTGTACGCGCTCATGCCTGGGACCCATCAAGCTTCAGTCTTTGTGGACGAATGAAGGGATACGGCCTCTAAGGAGAGGTGTTGTAATTCCAGTCCCAGTCTGATGGTCCTACGAAAGGCTCGCTTGCGCGACGGCTCGGGACTACAACTGCAACCCTGATGACTGCAGGGATGATTATTGGAACAGGAATATTCGGAGCTACAGGCGCGGCTGCTGCGCAGGCCGGCAGCGGTATTCTGCTTGCTATGGCGCTCGGCGGCCTGGTCTGTCTCTTCACCGGGGTCAGCGCGGTCCAGCTTGGAGTAAATTATCCGAAGGAAGGTGGAGCCTTCACTTGGGCTCGACAGTTCAACCATAAGCGACTCGGTTTCGTTGCCGGCTTCGCATATCTCGGCAAAGCAATATTTTCGCTCAGCGTGATCTCGCTAGCCTTCGCAGAATATACTGCTCAGCTCACGCCGGGCGTGCCCAAGAATCTGCTCGCAGCAAGTGCGATGATCGCGATGATATTCGTGAACATGCTTGACATTGCGCTGACAGCGAGACTGGTGATCGGACTGATGATTGTGAACGTTTCCCTTTTTGGAGTCTTCACCGCGTTAGCCGTTCCATCTGTCAATCCAGTGCATTTGGCAGATCCGATTGGGGCGAATGGGCTGGCAGGGCTACTGGCGGGGGCGGCTATTTTCTTCTGGACTTGGGACGGCTTCATGCGGACCGCCATTATGGCGGGCGAGGTCAAGGATCCGCGAAGGACGATTCCACGTGCAGTAATTGGTGGAATCGGAATCGCTGCGGTCGTCTTTCTGATCGTTGGCGCAGTAACTCTCGGAGTACTGGGTCCGGTTTCCCTGGGGACGGATAACGTACCACTGTATCGTGCCGGGCTTCTAGCTGCGGGAGTCTTCGGTGGAGCGGTAGTGTTGTTGACTGCCTGGACGGCTTCGGTGACCGAGCTTATCGGGGATCTACTTGCCGCGTCCCGTGTGGCCTACGCGATGGGTGAAGCGCGTGAGCTCCCGAACTGGCTGGGCAGAGTTCACCCGAGGCGAGGCGTGCCTCGAAACGCTGTATTCGCATTGGGACTCGTTGTGGTGTTCCTGGTAGTGTTCTTTGATCTGCGCAGTCTGCTGGCCGTTGCCAGTGTCTTCACTCTTGTCTGGTACACTATCACGCATTTCTCGGCCACGAGGCTGAAGAAACAGCAGAGGATAGCGACGCCTCTGTTTACATGGCTCGGACTCGCCGGATGCTTCCTGCTCTTCGTTTCTCTTCCTGGATGGGCGATAATTATTGGGCTGCTAATCCTGTTTCTCGCGACTGGTATCAGAGAACTGGCTCTAGACCGAAACGGAAAGGGCAGGGCGATGTTTTCGTCCAGTTCGAGCTAGCTTTTCAGCAGCTCAAGATAGGTGTGAGCGAATATCTTCGTTACACTGACTATGTCGCCGATTCTTACTTGTTCGTCTACGCCATGAACCCGGCTATCGTTCCTTGAAGCTCCGATAATCGCGACAGGTATTCCGAGCTGACTGACGGCTGCGACGTCCGTGGAGCCCTGGGAGCCGCGTGCGGGGACCTCGCGCTTCAGTACTTTCTTGGCGTGTTTTCTTAATACTTTGACAAGCTTGTGGTCTGGGGGTGTGAGCATTGGCTCGTAGCCGAGTATCGGCTTCATATCAGCTTTCACGCCGGTCTGTCGTGAGAATTCTCTCACCACTGCTCCTACTTCCTTCTGCACTTGGTCCTTTTTTTCTTCGGGGATGAAGCGTCGGTCAACCAGTATCTCGCAAGTGTCAGGTATGATGTTTCCCTTGGTCCCACCCTTGATCATGTTAACATACAATCCCGGTCTCATTCGCGTGTTTCCAAACGCTGGCTCGGTTGGGATTTTCGATCTTCTCTTCGACACTACCGCTCCCAGCAGTTTCAACCGTTCTATCAGCGACGCAGCGTATTCTATCGCGTTGACTCCGGTCCATCCTCGTCCAGAGTGTTCTGCTCTTCCTCGGACCTTGATCAGCAGTTCAGTGTCTCCGAGGCTGGCGATGTCCACCGCGTGAATGACGTTGTCTGGTGAGAGGCAGTAGTCCATGTCTTTCGAGATAACTTTCTGGTCGATTAGATACTCAACGCCAGAGTATCCTCCCACTTCTTCATCGGTTGTGAAGGTTGAGGTGATAGAGCCCTTGAACGGGGCGTTGGTTTCTGCTAACGCTTTGAGTGAGTAGATCATCGCCGCGTCGGAGCCTTTCATGTCCGCGCTTCCGCGGCCGAAGATTCTACCGTTTTTCACGACTGGCTTGAACGGGTTGTGGGTCCATCCTTCCGCCTGGGCTGGGACCACGTCCACGTGACCGTTGAGAAGTATGTGCGGTCCTTTTCCGTTTCCTGTGAGGGTACCATAGACGTTCGGTCTGGGACCGCTGAGGCCGACTTCAGGGCTGACTCGTCGCTTGATCGTTGCTTCAGAAATGTTTCCGATGCTGGTTTTGGCTCCAAGCTCTCTTAGCTCTTTGCTGAGCACTTGGGCGATTCTTGGATAGTTGTGTCCTGGAGGCACGGTGGTGTCGATGCTGACGAGTCTGCAGGTCAGGTCGACAAGGTCGTTCTTGTGTGTGTCGATCCAGCGGTCGACGTTTCTGATTGAGGCTTGTAGAGACAATGATGGGTTCTGGATGGTCCTGGGGGACATTCGGGTTAAATGTTCTTCTCGTCCCAGCATGACTATCTAGTGTAGAGAGGAGTTTCTCGTTTGCCCGCGGAGTCCATGACAGGCTCGAAGAAGACGGAGCGCAGGCTCTGGCTGGGCCTAGGACTGGCGTGCGGGATTACACTTCTAGAATTCTTCGGAGGACTCATCAGCCACAGCCTTGCACTAGTCAGTGACTCGGCCCATATTCTAACAGATGTGATAACGTTCGGGCTTGGCATTCTAACGATAAGATTGGCTCGGATGCCTCACACTCAGAGGCGAACATACGGCTATCACCGAGCAGAGATCTTCGCTGCTCTAATCAACGGTGCAATCCTGGTTGGAGTCGCACTGTTCATTCTCTATGAGGCGTATTCTAGGTTCAGGGAACCCTCAGATGTTCATGGGATTCTAGTAATGGGGGTCGCTTCCATAGCATTGGCTGCGAATCTTGTAATGCTGAGATTGTTCAGACACTCATGGAAGACCAGTCTCAACATCAAGGGCGTCTTTCTCCACGCTGTCAGCGACGTATTCTCATCCGCAGGGGTCATAGTGAGCGGGGCGATAATATTCGCGACTGGCTACCAGATGACTGACCCAGCTATAGCGGCTGTAATCGGGGTCCTAATTCTGAGGAACGCTGTTGGCCTAGTCCGTGATTCCACGGATATTCTGATGGAGGCGATTCCCAAGCATCTCGACTTGACAACTATTACCCGGACAATACAGCAGGTCCCAGGGGTCCGTGGCGTTCACGACCTGCACGTCTGGACCATTACCTCCGGACTTTATGCCGTAAGCGGACATGTTACGGTCAGTTCGCGGAGCATGGAGGAGGGATCGAAGATTATCAGTCAGATCTCAGACCGCTTGAGAACCACATATGGAATCGACCACGTGACGATTCAGCTCGAACCGGAGAGCTTAGAGAAGATCCAGGAACCGGACGTCTGACCCAGCAGCCTGCAGCAAGGTCCTACAAACTCAGACCTAATTTTCGGACCAATTCAATTTTCTGCATGATTCTGTTCCTCGCATAATACTTCCCTGCGCATTTGGGCACTGTCTCTTAAATATTGAGGAGAACGTGAACATGCCCTTGGTGTCTTTCTGAGGCGAAGACGGGACGCGACAGGAGTATTGTATGACATTCTCTACATGACGAGGAACCATGCTAGGAAGAAATGGATTAGACGATGGCTCGGTCTGCCCTCCAGACGATGGAAGGATTCTATCGGTTTTCTTCTCGCTGAGGGATATGTCAAGGCTGAATCCCATGGTGGACTCGTCGTCTATTCTATAACTCGTGAAGGGTACAGTCTCCTATATCACATGTCTATAGTAGACGAGAAGCTGAATGGTTTCTTTCCTCAGGGGGAAGGGTTTGACCACCAGCGACGAAGGGAGGTGGAGAAAGGACTGATAGAGCTCTTGTTCCGGTTTCCATGTTAGTTTTTTGGCGCAGCTATCCTTATACTATCGAACAGTGAAATCTCCACAGGAGTCGGTGATTAGCTTACGGTCAGGTCATTTCTTGGAATAAGACTAGTTTTGATTATTCTTGTGATACTGTTTTCTTTGGCCACGAGTTCTACTGTCATGGGTAAGCAATCATCGAGCATTACTTGGTCACATACTTACGCTCCCGAAATTGGTGCAGATTCTATCCAAGGGACCTCTGATGGAGGGTTCGTAATGGCAGGTGGCGGTATCGTACCGTGGATCATTAGGGCGAACGCTGCAGGGGAACCGGAATGGAGTCGGAATTATGAGCCGATAGGTTACACCGCAACCTGCTGCTCTACAATCGAATCGATTGAGCAAACCTCCGACGGAGGGTATGTTGCCGCCGGTGTGGCCGCCTCGTCTCCCGGGCCATCTGACGCCTGGCTCTTCAAACTTGACCCAAACGGCAACGTCCAGTGGAGCAAAACCTACCGTGGAGACCAACGTGTAGAGGGTTTCTTCCAAGCAGAGCCGACTAGGGATGGCGGATACGTAGCCGTGGGTAACACTTTCTCATTCGGTTCTCCAGGTCATCCTAGCAACGGCTGGGTTTTAAAACTGGACCGAGCTGGGAACGTGGTCTGGCAGGAGGCCTTCGGAGGTCAAGACACCTTCTCCATAGACCAGACCAAAGACGGCGGATTCATCGTAGCGGGGACAGTGGATGTGGACGGTAGGGCAGAGGCCTGGGTTTTCAAGCTGGATCGCGAGGGGAACATTAGCTGGCAGAAAGCCTATGCTGTTGCCGCACGGACGGAAGCCTTCTCAATTCACGAAACCCAAGATGGAGGATACGTCGTGGCAGGCCACTCTACGCTCGGTGCACTAGTCCTTAGACTGGACCGAACGGGCAAGATTCAATGGTTGAGAACTCTTGAAGGAAGCGGATTTACAACTTCTTCAGTCGTCGAATCATCTGATCATGGATTCGTGGTCGCAGGCAGATCAAGCGGACCCTATCTGTTGAAACTGGACCCGAAAGGAAACATTGTTTGGGAAAGGGTTTACGGAAAGCCCAATGACATTTTCTTCCAAGCTCGAGTGGCCAGAGACGGAGGACTTGTGGTAGGAGGTTACTTATTCACAAGTGACTCAATCTGGGGTCTCAAGCTAGATCGTGAGGGTGACCTGGGAGGCTGTCCACTAGGGACCCCGTCTAACGGACCAATAACCGGCAGCCCGGCAACAGTGACCAGCCCGACTGTCAGAGTTGTAAGTTCCAGTGCCACCGTGGTCCAGACAGATGTAAAATTGATAGTTACTATAACTGGTGTAAAGACGCAATGTCTCAGCGTATTAGATAGTGGAAAGAGAGGAAAGAACTGGTAGAACTCTAAATCCATTGGTTTAGGGAAAAGAAATCTGACAGTCTGTGCCTTCGCGTCAATAATTGCGCAAAAGCACCCTTAACCCCCCGGTTTTGATAAGATTGTCTAATTGATGTACATATTCACAAGGGGGCTAGAAGCCCTCCCCAACTTATGTGGGAGAATTCAATCATCACCTCAGAATTGCCTCGCATCAATGGTATGCGTAATAGAATCACGTTTCTCAGACTGCTCAAACGCGTTCATGCTATTTTTATCGCGCTACTCTTGCCTCTATCCAGTTTCGTTGGCTTCACTCCTTCAGTCAGCGCTTTGGCATCTCCAACTCCGAAATTCACCTTCGCGGTGAGTGGAGATTGGGGGAGGGATCACATCGGGGACTAATGCAACTCTGGTCCTGCAGAAAATCAAGAGTTCGGGGTATGATCCCAACTTCACAATAGCCCTTGGAGACCTTGGCTACGGCGACCAGAGCCCCAAAGACTGGTGTGGCAACTTCACGAATATCTACACCAGAATGGTTTTCATAGCTGGAAACCACGACACCTTGAACTCAACAAACGCCGTCAACTACAATGACGGTACGAGGGCTACTCCCAAAGATGCTCTAACATCAGAGAAGGCTGACGGCCTGAGCGGGTTCCTCGACCCTATCACAGGTACGAACGGATATGTCAACTCGTGTCCCGCACCGTCTGTCTCTGGAATAATCTGGGCAGGTAGTGGTAATAACGTATCCAGCCGTGGGCTCTCTTGTCTGACAACTCTTTCAGCACCAAGCTGTTATGGAAGAGAGTACTATTTCGACTATCCAGCCTCCAATCCGATCACGCGGTTCATCCTGATTTCCGCTGGAATTTGCGGCCCTTGGTTCAACGGCTGCCCTCAGAACGCCACGTACACAGGATGGAAAGCCCCTACCTCTCCGGCCACGTGTACGACCCCGTCTCCGGCCGGGTCCGAACATTACTGTTGGCTGAAGTCTAGAATCGAAGAAGCAAGAAACCAAGGCCTATGGGTCGCGGTGGTTCTGCACAAACAGTGCATTGCGGATGACGGTAATTCATGTGAGTCGACTTTTGACCCGTTCAATTTGGCCTTGCAGGAGAGAGTCGATCTCTGGCTCGATGGGCACGACCACACATACCAAAGAAGCTACCAGTTGTCAAGCCCAGCTTCAGACCCTTGCGCTGCTACTGGGACAAACGGGTTGAATTTCCAATATTGTCACGTAGCCGACAGTAGACCAGGCTCACAACCGACTAATCCATACTTTAGAGGGAACGGTACCGTTGTGAACATTGTAGGCACAGGGGGTGCGGCTGAATCTCGAATTTGCGACCCAAACACTGGCAACTGCTCAAACCAAGGATATTTTTACAAGCTCTGTGGATTAAATGGCGTTATCGCAAACCTCAACAAAACCAGTGGGTGCAGCACAGGGGGAGACCATGGATTCTCGTACTTCTCTGTCAATACAAATTGGCTGAATGCCAGCTTTGTTTCTGCAACTGGTGTGTTCACTGACACATACTACGTAAAAGTCCCTAATCCTCCAGGGGACTTCAGCCTCCATCCGTTCCGAACTGATTTGACTGTCCGTCGACTAACATCGAGCGGTGGTGGTTACCATAGCGGCAGCATCAATCTTAATCTCACCAGCTTTGGTGGCCTCTCAGGATCAATCAACCTAAGCGCGAATGTTTCTGATGGTCTCTCCGCGGTCTTCAACCCAGGTCCCGTTCAACTTCAAACTGGAGGCATCGCAACTTCTATCCTGACGATTTCCACAGCTCCCACAACTCCCTGCGGCAATTCGACATATCCCAAGATCTACACAATCATCGTCACAGCGACCGGCAATTCAGTCACGCACCAATTCTCCTTCAAACTTACGGTTTACCTTCAAGGCGACGTCAATAAGGACGGTCACGTTGACGTTGCTGACCTGTCTCTGATAGGAGCCCATTTTGGACAATCAATCACGCAATTTCCGCTCTCTTCAGACGCGGATCTCTCCAATGACGGTTACGTAAACATCTCTGACTTATCGAGTGCCGGCTCAAACTTCGCAGGTGCCTGCTAGTGGTGAGACACACGAAGAATTTTGTTGGCGTGGCGAAAAGCAATGAGTCCAATTGGACACCGGTTTTTCGGAGAGGCTTCTCAACCCGGACCAAAGCCGTTCTCTTGTCATGTACCATCGTTATCTCTGTGTTGCTACTGTTCTTTGTCTTTCATGCTCACGCCGCATCGCCTCCGAACCTAGCCATGCCTGATCTGTCCGGTCAATGTCTCAGCAAGGGCGCCACGGTCACCGCCGCCCTGACAGCGAGCAATCTTACAAATACTCAATCCTGGCAGGCGAACATTACTTTCACATCCGGGCAAATAGCGTCAATGAGCTACACCCTCGGAAATTCCTTTACCGGTCAGAACATCTTTACTGCCATAAACAACAGCACCAGCGGTGGATAGTTCCTTATCAGCTGGACAGCCTACAATGGCAGAGGGCCGGTCACGACGACCAGCCAGGTGACACTCGTTATCCTCAGATGGAAGACTCTTGTCTATCACGCCACATCGTCATTCCACATTGTAACGTCCTCAGAGAATCCACCATTCGGAACTATGCTCTTAGACCCAGCCGTGAACAGCCAATCATACACGACCACCGACGGGGCTCTGAGCTGTCAGCTAGCGCCCAGGCCCTGACCCCCCGAGCTGTTGAAGTTAGTAAGAATCAAGATTAGGAAGGCGGTGAGTTCTGTAGCAGGGTTGTAGATGATGTGAAGAATCTCCACCCATGGGGCAGGCTTGGGGTAGGTTTCATTGTTGAGACTGATTCTCAGCCGAGTTTGCTTTTTTTCAAGCCAGTATTCTTGCATGCTTTATTGTCCTGGTTTTCCTCGTGAAGACTCCTGCACGTATTTTCAACGTCTCCTTCATAGTTGCTTATCCCTACCGAGCATGGATAGTACTCTCATGTTGAGCCTTTTGAGGAACAACTTCTTGCTCAGTGTGAATCTTGCAGAATAGTTTGCCTTCGAGTTTCTACGCACCAGGTGGTTTCTAACGACCAACACTCTCCTAGAGGTAGGTTTCATTCCCAAGAGTGACTTGTGCTCAACTAGAGGCGTTCAGATTTGGAAGGCTTCTGATTCTTGAGACCGTAGCCCCCCCCACCGGGGGTGAAGATCGTGAGAAGCTCGCATCTTCTAGCTCTTACTCCGCATTTTGATGGGAGGTTTCTCGTGCTACCGTTCCCATTCTTGATCATGTATCTTCCCGGTCTGCCCGGTCCTCCGCCGAACAGTCCATACGGTCTGCGTGATTGTCGGTCTCCCATTAGCGAGATTGTCGAATCATCGGCGAGAAGCTCAAAATCTTTTCTCACGCCCATTCCGCCCCGGAATTTGCCACGTCCTCCTGATCCGCGTATGAACTCGTATCTCTTGATTCTTAGTGGGTACGCGACTTCTAGTGCTTCGATGGGCGTGTTTAGAGTGTTAGTAAGGTGGCTGTGAATTCCATCTATTCCATTCTTGTTATAGCGTGCGCCGAAACCTCCAGCAATGGTCTCGTAATAGGTGAAGTAGCGATTTGTCCGCGGGTCGCGTCCGCCGATGGTCAAGTTGTTCATCGTTCCTTGGCATGCGGCGCATACTCGCTCTGGGATGAGATCAGCGAAAGCGCGCAAGGAGACGTCGACAATACGTGTTGATGTTTCGACGTTTCCCCCTGCAACAGGGGCGGGAGAGAGGGCATTGACAATGGTCCCGGGTGGGGCGATTACTTGGACGGGTTCGAAGCATCCTTCGTTAGCTGGAATTGTCGGGTCGGTAACGCAGCGGACCACATAGTACACGGCTGAAAGTGTGATGCTGTAAACAGCGTTCAGCGGACCCTTGACTTGTGAAGATGAGCCTGTAAAGTCAAACTCCAGCTGACCGTTATGAGCGGTGATCTTTACTCGGATTGGGATATTCTTCGTGTCGAAGCCGTCGTTGTCGAAATAATCGATTGCGCGTACCGTTTTCTCAGGCATCTTCTCGATTTCCTTCACCATCAAGTGTTTCGAGTAGTCCTGAAGCTGCTCCATTCCTCCGAGTACCGCGTCGCGGCCAAACTTGCCAATCATTTCGACAAGTCTCTTGGACCCGACCAAGTTAGCCGACTGTTGTGCTCTGAGGTCCCCGAGTCTTTCTTTCGGGGTTCGGATGTTGGCGAGGAGGATTCTCTGGACTTGATTGTCGGTCCGGCCCTTTACTACAAGTTTGACTGGAGGAATCCGAAAACCCTCCTGGTAGACATCGGTTGAGAGTGATGACATGCTTCCTGGCGCGCCGCCCCCGACGTCGGAATGATGGGCACGGTTGGCCGCAAAGCTGATTCTCTGGCCGTCTAGGAAAATTGGGGTTACAACTGTAATGTCAGGGAGGTGAGTTCCACCTCGAAAGGGATCGTTGAGCATGACCACATCCCCATCGGAGAGGTCGTCTCCGAATTCTTCGAGAACTGTGCGCACCGAGTGGGGCATTGCTCCTAGATGGACTGGAATATGCTCGGCTTGCGCGGCAAGTCGACCATTGGTGTCGAAGATGGCGCAGGAGGAATCACGTCTCTCCTTGATGTTCGGCGAAAAGCTGGCACGGCGAAGAGTGATCCCCATCTCCTCGGCAATTGCCGTGAGAGCGTTCTTGATGATCTCGAATGTTAGGACCTTGACTTGTCAACGCAGAAGAAGCTTCCACTCCGATTCTACAGGGTCTCAACAAGGTCAGCTCTAATCGCTGTCTTCGTAGGTCTCTCGCTCGGGACGAATTACGCTCTCTCGGATCTGCCGAACGTGAAGTTCATGGACTCATTTGACTTTATCGCAACCTATCTCTTCGGTCTCTCCATAGGACTTCCCGTCGTCATTCTAACAAGAACAATCTACGCTCTAGTCAATCCTTGGGGGCCAGCCTCTGGTTGGCTAATAGCGCTCTTGGTCCTGGGAGACTGTTTCTATGCAATAGCGGGGCTTTTCGCACGGAAGGTTAGCTCGCTCGAACGTAACGGAGAAGCTGTTCAGCGGAGTCTCAAACTAGGCCTGTTAGGGTTGTTCAGCGCCTTGGCCTTCGATCTCATGACCAACATCGGAAGCGGGTTACTTGTTCTGACAGGTCCCACACCGCAGGTGTGGCTCGGCAGAGCAGTAATCTGGGGTCTCATAACGATGAACTTTCCACTTCCCCTTGGAATACTGCACGAGGTGACCGATTTTCTGTTTTTCGCAACCTTGGTGCCAGCCTCAATACTGCTCCTTAGGCGTTCAATTATCACCGATCAAACCACTCTCCCAGGCCTCTCTGTTCGAAATGGGTCTAAGACTAGATGAAGACAACGCTGCTAGCGCTCTTAGTCGTCGCGGTCATTGCTATTGTATCTAGTTGGGAGGGAGCCCAATATTTCGGACCCAGGCTATTCACCTCTCAAACCGGAAATACTAACCCTCCAACACCAGGGCACACCAACAACACGAATGAAACCTCGCTCGCAACTGTCAACTTGCTGGTAGACTTTGGAAACGGGACTGTGATCTGGTTCAACAATACAAAAGTTCCCAAGGATTATGACTTCTACCAGGTCACGCTCAACGTGACAAGAGGCAATATGGCAGCTGAGTATTATGATTCCCCAATTATCAAAGGTTACCTAGTAACGAACATACTCGGCGTCGGCTGTCAGGATCCTTGCTTAACCGGCGAGTACTGGAGCCTATGGGTTTGGAATGGAAACAATAATTGCTGGAATTACTCGTCTCAAGGCGCCAGTCTTCTGAAAGTATCCACAGTAAGCATGGTCGGCTGGTACTACACCGTTAATTCTTCACTACCCGGACGATGCGCCTGAAGAGAAGGAGGAGCAGGGTGATTTTGTGCAGATCCGCAGTGGGGGAATAGGCCTAGAAGTAAGAGTCACCAAAACTGTTAAATCCAGTGACGCAGCCAACCCATCTAGCGGGTAACTTTGCCCGCTATCAGGACCTTCCTACGAATGTCCATCTACTTGCTTCCACTCCTGACAATCCCGCTTCTCCCACACGTCCTTCCAAGCTCCCAGGGGACTCCCGCGAGCAACCTTCCAGTGAACCTTGCGATAAACTACGGAAACGGAACTGTCGTCTGGTATAATGGAACCTCAGTCCCGATCGACTCGAACTTTTTCAACGTGACCACCCTCGTCACCAACAATAACACTGGCGCAATCTTCTTCGCCTCATTCGGAAGCCACTTCGTTTACTCGATAAATGGAGTAGGCTGTCCAGCCAGCAACCCGTTCTGCGATGTGGCATGGAGCTTCTGGACACTAGATGGAATTTGCTGGGACCCTGCTCAGGTCGGGGTCGATCAGGTTTCCGTCTCCCAGGCAACGACAGCCGGGTGGACCTTAACCACCGTCAATGAATTCGGGCAGGTCCCGCCTACTGGACAGACCTGTTTAGATGCGAGCATCGACGTGAAGCCCGGTAACTCTCAGAACACAATAAGCCTGTCATCTCGCGGATCCATTCCAGTTGCTATACTCACAACTTCCACCGTTAACGCGAGGACTGTGAACCCATCTACGGTCCGATTCGGTAGAACTGGAACGGAAGCTGCCCCGACCCAATGGGCCTTGGAAGACGTGAATGGTGACGGTAAACTAGACTTGGTCCTACACTTTAACACACAGGCAACAGGGTTCCAAGCTGGCGACGCTCAAGCCATCCTCATGGGCAGGACACTTAATGGGACTCCATTCAGGGGCACCGATACAATCAACACGATTCTTCACAATTGACGGTAGGACGGTGAGCCTGGTCTCGAAAGATGACAAACCTGTCCTCCTTCGCTCCGAGAAAGCGTCTGGTCCCAAGGCCGTAATTCTCGCTAGTCTGGTCGCCATATCGCTATCCTCGCCGGGAATAGTGCGGCAGGTCGTCGCAGGCTCACGCACTAGCTCTATAGACTCGGCCATAACTTGGCTCGTGAGTCATGAGCTATCCGACGGCTCTTATGGCTTCTACAGCGCACCTCAAACAGCCTCGGCCGCGAATGCAATGTGGATAAGGTCAGGCAACCCTCTGAATGTCCAACATTCTTACACTTGGTTGTCATCTCAACTTGAGAACTCATCAACCTGGTTCTGGGGCGGATCCAACGGGCTGGCAGAAGCCGATGTCCCCGGCGAAGTCATGTACAGCCTAGTCACAAGCCAACATCTGGGAGAGATCAACCTCTCAATAGTTGGTCCCAGACTGCTCAACCTCCAGCAATCCAACGGGGGCTTCTTGGGATACCTCGACCCAAGGCTCAACCAACAGGTCACGAGCAGCGTGGACACGGCTGAGGCGCTCAGAGGTCTAATCGATGCTCGTGCAATCAAGCCCTCAAACCAGCAGTCCGCGATTAACTATCTATTTTCACTTCAAAATTCGGACGGCAGCTTCAACCTAACTCGAACAGTAGCTTCCGATGCGCTTTATTCTCTTGGACCTGAACGTATCAGCGTTACGGCGCTTGTTCTACTGGTTCTCAAGGATGCTTCCTTTA
>WNGQ01011066.1_pt1 | contig 14369 bp, 20 predicted proteins | sample 5407661 | NCBI WGS metagenome assembly WNGQ01 (sample SAMN13153382, study PRJNA577476) | soil metagenome | isolation source: 60 cm soil or saprolite under Garry oak tree replicate 2 | place: USA:California | collected 2016-06-15 | reverse complement strand
GCTGGACCTGCCGCGCTCCACTTGAGATCTATAGCGGGACCGGCAGTCCAGCACAACCGCGAAAAAGGGCCCAGTATTCGGGGCTCGACGGGGCGAGTTCTGGAGAGTTGCACTAGGTTGGAACCATCAATGTTCATCGTGTAGACGTTGTATCTGCTAGCATACGGAATGTTAGCCGTTAGGCCCGTAAAAGCTATTTTCTTTGCGTCGGGAGACCACCTGATATAACAGCTTTCGTTCTCGTACGATGCGTCTTGTACGCTTATCGTCGTTGGGATCTGTTGCAGTTGGGAACCGTCAGGATTCACGGTCCATATATGCCAAGAATTTCCGCGGTAGGAGCAGAATGCGATCTTGTCACCGAACGGAGACCAAGAGGGGGCGAAGTCGCACTCAACGCCTGGCCCGCAGCCCTCGGGAACGATCAAAGTGTTGTTCAAACCATCTGCGTTGACAACAAACATCCCAGTGCCACCGATCGTGTAAGCAAGCCTGTTACCGCCAGGCTCCCAACTCGGATATGTTCCTGCCGAAACTATCTGGTAGTCGTTCGAGCCGTCCGCTGTCCGAGCTGCACGTATCCCAGCGCCACGACCGGTACCGCTGGGGATGGCTTCATACGCAACGTACCCAAATGCCGCCAGCTGGCCCTGCATGAACGCAGTTCTAAGCCCACTCCCTGCGCCTGGGCTTCCGGTTCCTGTCGGATCGACCAAGATGCTGTTGGCGTCGGCGTTGTAATAATGATTCAGAATGCACCGCCAGTCTCGCGGCATGATTGGCACTCCGTCAGAGTTTAGGATGGGCTGTCCCGTATCCCCTTGTGCCCCTGTGTTGTCCAAACCTGAAGCCCAGCGTTGAGAACCGCGCTGGCACATTCCTCGTGAGTGCGTGCTCGCCTGATGTTTTCCTGTGTCGACGAAGTCCTTCATGCATGGCCAACCCTGCGCTGGTTCCCCGACCTGACCGTCATGGCAGGTTGCGTACTGGGTGTCGCTGGCTAGGTTACTCTCAGCAGCATGTTCCGCTTTGAAGATGTTTACATTGTCACTGGATAGGACAACGCCTAGTGTCGCCGAAACGTCGGCCTTCTCACGTGTTGTCGGTTTGAACATTGCGGGATTGTAGACTTGGCAGAGCGCGCTGTCGCAAATGTCGTAATTAGCGGAGAGTGGATGCGCGACGCGCCATGCACCATAACTCCTATATGCGACTGAACCAGCTTTCAGCGAGTCATCTACCCATGGAGATAGCCATTCCCCGAGCAGACCATTACTAACGTATGTTTCTAGCGAGATAGCTGGATCCCAAGCTGTGCAAATGATCTGATTATTGGATACAGTGCAGTTGTGACCCACCTTGATGCTGTTTGGAACGATGACGCTCTGCGGTGTTGGCATTGCAGCCGCGGCGGCCCCACCGGAAAAGAACTGCCCTTAGCTCCAAGCCATGAATAGAGCTGAGGCGATAAGGCCTGTCCCGAAATTTCGGGCTGTGGAGTAGGCCCGCTGACTGAGTCCTTTCGCATCAGGTTGTGGGTCGCATCTCGATCAAGTGCACCGGTGCCTTTTTCCATGTCCACCGCTGAAGGCCCCATTTCGTCCGGCGCGACAGCGAGATTTCGCAATATTAGCGTTTTATATCCGGGCTTTTCGTACATCAGAGTATCCATTCCGACGCCGCCCGGATTCTCCGGTTTCGGTGTGGGTACTAAGAGCACGAAATGTCCATTCAAATCTGTTTGAGTATTCATCGCAGCGTTTATGAAGCTCACCTTTACTCCGGAGATCGGGTCCCCTGTTTTCGCGTCCACGACGTATTCGTGAAGCAAGGTATAGTCTGTCCGAAGCAAGGGATCTAGAATCGCTCGGCTCTCTTCTTCAGGCAGGGTCTGAGGATCAAGAAATGCTCCCCCCACCGTAGTCTTGCCGTTCTCAACAAGGTAATGTGTCCGGAGTTCGGAGTAGCCCGATGCTGAGATTTGCAAAAGGTAGTCTCCTACCGGCAAGTTAATTCTTGTGTTGCCTTTGGCATTTGTAGGTGTCGAGAAAGACTGCGGCCCTTCGCCCTTAATCACGGCTTGAATAGGATGATGGGTAAAGCTGTCTCTGACTCGAAAATCAAGGATTCCCGTAGCCGCTGACATCGGCAGAGCAGCCACGACAAGCAGTACTAAAACGATAAGGCTGTTTTTTGTAACCATAATGCATTCCTCCTTTTTTGGCTTATGCGGACCTGATACGGACGGATCGAATTCCATTAGCGGTACTATGTCCCCAGCACCCAACGACCATCTTGCTTTGCGACTCCCCGACGCATATTTCCCAAAAGCTGTAAATTTCTGGGAAAAGCGATTCAGACTAGCAAGCGCTGGGGCTGAGGAAAGCGCTTTTTCTGTTTTGTTACGAAAGCGGAACAAGAAATTCGTAGCTTGTTCATAAGAGCTACAACCCTTATTTTCAACCGGATACCCCAGAGACTACGGACCACTGATAGCAGTTAACTTACCTGGTTCCTTGATTGATCCGGCGTCGCTTCTGTTGTTTCCACCGATAACGGTGCACCTGCGTGCCGTCCTCGCCGGCATGAAATATGCGGCGCGAGTCATGGCCTCACAAGGAACGGGCAGCATCATCAACGTCGCGAGCGTCAACGGAATGAGAGCAGGACTGGGAGGGCACTACTACTCGGCCGCAAAGGCAGCCGCGATTCACCTGACGCGCTGCGCCGCCGTCGAGCTGGGCGAAAAGGGAATTCGCGTGAACAGCCTCTCACCCGGGATGATTGCTACTGGAGCTTTCGGCAAGTATGTGGGCATGGAATCCGACGAGGCGAACGACAAGCCGGAGTATGCCGAGGCCGCCATTGGTTCCATCCTGCCCCGATGGCAACCGTTGCAGTATGTAGGGCGCGTGGACGATATCGCGCAAGCGGCACTGTTCCTGGCCAGCGATGCGGCACGCTTCGTGACCGGACACAACCTGGTGGTGGACGGTGGCATAAGCGCAGGCTGGCCGATTGCCGCTGTCCGCGCGGACCGCGAGTTGTTTTTCCGCACATTTCAGGCCAGCCGCTCGGCTGATTCCGCGTAGGTCGACTTGTGGACAACTCCGGGACCAGCCCAGCTTTGAGCTGGGGCGTCGAATGGTGGAAGGACTGCCGACCATCTTCCCAGAACCGTCGTCAATAAGCGCTAAATGCCCGTAGGCGTCAATTGAGAACTGCGCAAAGCGGTCATGCACACACGCCGACTTCAAAGGGCCGTGCTAGCGCCACACAACGAACCATCTCCTGATGCTAAATGCGGCAGTTTGACATTACGGAAAGCATTACCATACAGTAATACATTGCTTAACGGTAATGTATTGGGGATCCCGTATGCCGCAGGTCATTCGTTCGATTGAGATCCAAGCTCCCCCGAGCAAAGTCTGGCGCTGGTTCGCAACTCAGGAAGGACTGCGCCGCTGGATCAGTTCCAATATTCAGATCGAGCTACGCGTCGGTGGCGGATACCGTTTCCTTGGACCCGATGACCAGACGTGGATCAGCGGTACTGTGCTGGAGTTGGTGCCAGAGAAAAAGCTGATTCTGTCCTGGCTCGAAGAGGATAGTGGGTGGGTGCATCCGGCGCGGTTGGTCGTGACGCTTGCTCCCACGGCCGTCGGCACGCAGGTTACGCTCATTCACGATGGTTTCGAAGGCATCGGTCGTCCGGACTGGCCCGAGACGCTACAAGATTACGAGCGCGGCGCCGACCTCCACCGAGTTCTCGACCGGCTAGCCGATCTGGTGAGCGCAGGTGATGCCCAGCAATAGTGATGTCCTGTTCCGAATCCTTGCCGACCCTACGCGCCGGTTGATCCTCGATCTCCTGGCCGAACGCGGCCCCTTGGCGGTCGGTCAGCTGGCCTCTGAGTTCCCCGACCTGGTGGCATCGGGCATCTCCAAACACCTGATGTGCCTGCGGGCTGCGAGTCTGGTGTCCGCAACGCGTCGGGGTCGGCGGCAGATTTATCGGTTGGAACCGGGTGCCCTGGCCGCTGGGCTGACACCGTGGATTGCGAAATACGAGCAGTATTGGTCCGCCGCCCTCGAACGGCTGCGTGACCTTGCCCAAGAAGGTCGCGTAAAAGACGGACTCACGTCGCCAAAAAATCTTCGACGAAAGAGGTTGAAATGAAATTCATCGGCAGTGCACTTGTTTTGGCGTTCTTCCTTACGTCACGAGGAACGCCTCAAACCGCAAAAACACCTTATCCGGCCATGGCACCGCTTTCGCAATACTTGATGCCCCCAGTACCGGTTCCCGTCTTGGCCTTTGTCCTCTTCTTCGCGCTACTGTTCGGAAGCTGGTTCGCTTTTTCGAAATTACCCAGTGGCTGGTCTCAGGATGGTTCGCGGAATTCTGCGCAAGTGACTAACAAGAGCAAGAAAGTGTCCTCAATGATCACATACCGGGAACCTATGATTAACTACTACGTCAGGGATCCTGAGCGGATTGCCGCGTTCTACCAGGAAAACTTCGGCTTTGTCGAAAGATTCCGGACACCTGAGACGGGCCCGGCGATTCACATTGAGGTGGCACTCGGAACCTTCGCTGTCGGACTGGCTCGCATTGACGCCGCGCGGTCGATGCACCATCTCGACCTCGATCCTGGCAAACCGCGAGGCGAAATAGCTATCTGGACGGACAATGTCGATGCTGCCCTCGCCGTTCTTCGCAGCCATGGCATACGCGTACTCAGCGAACCGCACGACTTTCTGGTCGACCCACCGCTCCGCGCAGCTTGGGTAGAAGATCCGGAGGGAAATCCAATCCAAATCGTTTGTAAGAGGCCAAAACCTGCATCGGCATTGGTTCCGAAGGGTTTTCAAAGGGCAACTTTTGTCCTCTCCCGGAGCCATGAATCGAGCACACTCCTATTTTCTTGAGCAGGGGGCGTATAGGAATGCAACCGCTAAATATCGGCGCGCTGGTCTATCCAAATATGGATCAGGCGGACTTCACGGGTCCTTTCGAAATCTTATCCAGAATACCTGAATCGGCATTTTACGTCATCGCGAAGGACCGAAATCCGATTCGAGATGTGCGCGGGCTACTGTTGACTCCAGAAACGACGTTTCGAGAATGTCCCGACCTAGATGTCTTGGTCGTCCCCGGTGGCGCCGGACAAGAGACACTGATGAATGAGGAAGTCACATTGGCATTCATTCGCGACCGAGCGCAGGTTGCTCAGTATGTCTTCTCGGTCTGCACCGGGGCTCTCCTCTGTGGTGCCGCCGGCCTGCTTCGCGGCATTAAGGCTACAACGCATTGGTCGGTTTTTCACCTGCTCCAGTATTTTGGGGCCATTCCCGTAAACAGTCGTGTAGTGGTTGATGGCAAATACGTAAGCGCCGCCGGAGTTACCGCTGGATTAGATGGTTCATTACGGCTGGTTTCGTTGCTGCGCGGTGAAACCCTTGCACAACAGATCCAACTCGGGATGGAATACGCACCTGAGCCGCCTTTCGACGCCGGCAGCCCATTCACCGCTCCTTCTGATGTCGTTAACGCAGTCCGGACTTCGTTGAAAGGAATCACTGAACGACGGCTCACAACGGCACGGCAGGTGGCTTCTCGACTTGGAATCCCGGTTCAATCGAGTCGTTAGCGCCTGATCAGTCACGCCGATGCCCGCATCGCATCAAATCAGATCTTCCAGCGTTCGGTAACCAAGAGCTAGGCTGTCACAACCGCACCCGTCTTCTGGAGAGAGATCTTGCCGGATCCAACAAATGGTGCACGCACCACCGACCTCGATCCTCTGGTTAATGACACGCACTTTGATTCGTCCAGGTCGGTTGACTTCATCGCACTGTTCGATGGTCAGCCATTCACCATGAGGTGCGAACCCGCGTGCTACGAGGTGCGCTGCAAGGGGCCCCGCTGCGCTGCCGGTCGCTGGATCTTCCGCGATGCCGATCCTGGGAAAGAAACCGCGGGCGTGGGCTAAAGAGGTCCTCTCCAAAGTTTCTAGACAATAGCAGTAGCAACCCTCACATCCAAGCGGCCTGACCAGCGATATTAGCTTCTCCGCCTGCACACGCACGCGGAGCAACTCAGCGAGGCTCCGAACGGATACGAGCAAGTGTGTGGTTGCGCCTGTGGAGACGACGCGAGGGCTGACTTCCGGCATGTTCAGCGCGTGGTCATCGACCGCAAGCGCCCGCGCTAACACCATGCGTTCCAGTGCGATGCTGGACTCCCGCGTAACAGCTTGAGTCATAGCAATGCGGCGCAACGCTCCCGAGTCGAAGGTAAAGTCCACGGGCAGCACACTGTCGCCCAACTCCTGCCAGACGCTTCCGCTTTCCTTCAGCGTTAAGTAGTCTCCGGCGATGATGACCCACCAGGCCCCGAGCGCGTTGTGACCTGCACCAAACACTTCCGCGACCGGCGAAAAACAGCGCAACCGACATGTGGCTCGACTGTTGCGTGGCGGCAGGACGAACGTTGTCTCCGAGAAATTGAATTCGCGAGCGAGTGCCTGCATAGTCGCGTCGTCGAGGCGGTCAGCTTCGGGGAAGACCGCCAGCGGATTACCTGTGAGTGGCGTATCAGGTGCAGGGCTAGCAGATTCACCGATTATCGGATTCAATCATACGGAGGAGCACTTGACCGTGTTTATCATTCCCCTTGGCAGATGGTCGGACGGGACCACTTCGACGTCAGAAGAGCATTGAATAACTAAGACGGTCCGATTTAGCGTCGGTTCAGGGAACTTTGGCACAATGATCCACCGGGGTGTCAGCACGGAAGAGATCTATCCCGGAACGGGCCGAATTGGGGAACGCTCATTAGCTTCGGCTCTCCCGTGGGCGATTCTTTCGCTATTTGTCGCTAAGTCGGAAAGCACCGGACAATGCGCGCTGCTGATTCAACAGCGCCAACACTTCTAGGGCTGCGAGCCACGCGGCTAGGACAAGAGCATGGCGAACGTAGCTCAACTTCGCCCACCGTAGGGCTGAGGCCGCGGCTTTGGTCGAATCCGGCATCCGCATCAACCCGATCATGGTTGGGATGAAGTAGGAGAAAGTGAAGATTCTTTCTGCCAGCGCCGCCAGTACGGCGCACAACCACCAGGCTTGCAACATGCCGGCTGAGCGCCAGGCAACGACCAGATTCGCGAGTGTGAGCAGAGTGAGCGGTACCGTTGTAACGAAAGCCCAGAATTTCCGCCCCGTATCATCCCGCCGTGCCGCATCCGAATTCCAATGGAGCACGGAATCGGGCGAGGAATCGATCCACCGGGCAACTACGATTCGACTCTCGTAGATTCCGGCCCCGAAGGTGGTTCCCAGACTGATAATGAATAACCAAAGCAAAATTATCGAAAAGGTTTCTGGCATCGCGTATTTCTCACTGTGGCAAGTGTGGGCACTGCTTTAGGTTCCCGATGGAACCCCAGAACCGCCTTGGGCGATCGGCGCCGACCATGTCGGCCACCGGATGGCCATTGCGGTTTGTGCTAGCCCGAAACGAAATTAGCTGTCGAGTGCGCTCTAGCGGAAGAGCGAGCAGCTTGCGGCAACGCAACCGCGCCCAGCAGCAGCGCTCCACCAAACGCGGTGAATACCGAATAGGCCAGTGGCGCGACGATGCCAAGGGCAACAGTCATGGTGAGGCAAAACGACATCAACAGCGCGGCGGTGCCCCAGGCGACTTGGCGTTGATAAATCCCCAGGAGAAGCGCGATGCCCAACCCAGACTCGATGATTGTCTCCAAGACAGCGAGTCCCGGGATCAGCCCCTTCGGAAGAAACCAATTAAGCACACCCACGTATTGGACGAAGTGTCTCCAATCGCCCCACGACACATTCTTGGCGCCGTATGGGCCTAACCAGCCGAAACGGTCGGCGACAGCAACCAGAAAGGTAATGCCCAAGGCCAGACGCAAAAACACTCTTGCAATCTGCAAAATGCGGTCGTTAGTCATAAGGGCTTCGTTGTTCCTTTCTTCGATTACCGGTTTCACTCGCAGGACCTAATGCATATTCTGTTTGGGCCGCATCCGAAATCCGCGCCACAGGTGCTTTTTCGTCCATCGCGTTCGCCAACAGCAGGATGGCTCCGCAGAAAAGCAGCGTGTCGAAGAAATAGTTCAGTGCAACGACGTCTGTGGGCGCTCGGAGTAGCATCGGCAGGTAAATCCACAACGCAGTCAGCAGAATCGTGAGCCCTAAAGACGTGGCTGCCGTGCGCGATTTCTTATTCATGAGCAAGCAGACGCCCGCAACAATCAGAATCACGCCAACAAAATAACTCAAGAAAATTCGCCCGGAGATCCACTCGGGCGTGAGTTTTTGCAGAGCGGAATGAAGGCCCATGCCGTATTTGCCGGCACAGGCGACTGCCGTTGCGGCCGAGTCCTCCACGGCGACATCGCGAAAGCGAAAGCGCTGCCGCTGAAGGCAAGTTGTCTCAACGCCAGGGCCCAAAAAAATCTGTTGTGTGGGTGCCGAAGCGTGCCGGGCAGATCCATTACCAGCACGAAGATTAAAAACGTCATTCCCACCAGCGCCGCTGCCAGCCGTGCCTGAACGAGAACGGCAATACTAAGCGCCGCACAAAGAAAAGCGAGCCCCACTAGATAGACCCAAAAGATATGCGCGGGAATCCAGCGTGGAACGAGGGTCGCAATATCCGCCGTGGCGGTGAAATGCTCGGAACCAAAAACGCCCATGGAAATTGCAAAAAACAGTCGGCCAAACGGCATGATCTTGTCGACGCCATGTTCCTGCGGCAGTTCCTTGAGGATTTTGATGAAGCCGATGATGAACAGCAGCGACGCACAAACATAGATCCAGAGTACCGTCGCCGGAATGCCAAATGGCGCGGCAGCCAGAGCGAGTACGCCGACAGCGAACTGTTGGAAACAGCAAAGGAGGATTTGCAACGCTGGCGCTTCCCCGCGTGACTTCGAGTGAGGGATTCTAAGGCAAGCCAACCAAAGCAAGCAATCAGGCTGTGACCGGCGCACAAGATTCGCGCGCGAGACGCTGGCTACCCGCCGTGAATGACGCGAAGAGGCCAACACCAATTCGCCACACAAAGAAGCAAGGTCGAGTCAGGCGAGATGAGAAAGAGATGGGAATTCCGCCAAACACTATTTTTCTGGAGCGTGAAATAACAATTTCGTCACATAACGGCGAAGCAGAGAGTTCCTTTGACGTAGGTTGCTTCATCTGAGAGAAGGAGTGAGGACCTGAGGGAGCAAGTACGTGAATGATCGACCCGCGCTAGCTGAGGCAATCATGACCAAAACATGCACCATAATCGCTTTCTTATTACTTACAGTCTCGGCAAATGCAACCGACGCGCGTCCGTTCCCCAAGGCACCTGAGTTTTCCAGTGATGCAGTCTGGATCGATGCCGGAGAGAAAGCCCCCCATTCCATTGCCGGCTACCGCGGACGCGTGTTGTTGGTTGATTTTTGGAGTACACCTGCATCAACTGCATCCGCGACTTCGCTACCCTAAAGCGCTTATATGCCAAATACCACCCGTACGGTTTTGATGTGGTGGGCGTGCATTATGGCGAATTTCCCATGGGCTTCAGCGTCGAAAATGTCCGGCAAGCGGCTGCCCGCTTTCAGTTGCCTTGGACGGTAATAGCGGATCTTCACGGCTCCATCTGGAATGCCTACCAGTCCAACGCGTGGCCAAACGCATATCTCGTTGACCAGGATGGAGAAATCGTCTTTCACGAGGAAGGTGAAATCCTCGATACACGATTGGAGCAGCTATTCGCATTCTGCTGAACCAGAGTCACCCCGGAATTGAGCAAGGCTCCGCTTGAATCGGCCGAAGACGTGCTTGCTGCCCAGTGCGGCGGCGAGACTACCGCGGAAGGCTACGTTGGCGATTACCACGGCACAGGACATGGCGCCGTTGAAAACTCACAGGGATACCACGATGGCGCCGTGACTAATTTCCGCGCTGAACACAAGCCTAGTGACGGACGCGTTATGCTATCAGGGAGATGGCGCACCGATAAGGATGGCGTAAGCTCGGCCGAGGCGCAAGATGTTGCCACGCTTCGCTATCATGCGCGTTCTGTGTACGCAGTCTTGAGCGTCGCGGACCCGAAGAAGCCAGCCCGGCTAGAGATCCAACAAGACGGCAAGCCACTGTCACAAAACGAGGCAGGCATTGACGTGCGATTCGATCCCCAAGGCTCCTATATCGAGGTCAGCAATCCCCGAATGTACTGTCTTGTCCGGAATCCCGCATTCGGATCACACCTTTTAATGTTGTACCCGCAGGACAAGGATCTCTCAGTACATTCCTTCACGTATGGCAACAACTGTCAGCAGAACTTTGAGCACAAGTAGGACCGTGAAGACACCAGCAACGACAATAAATTTCGCAATGAGAAAGTCATGAACTCTCAACCCAACATCGCCTCAACCACTCGCCGCCACGTTGGCCCGCATCTCGGAATGCTGGCAATTGCCTACACAGTTCTGTTCAATGCCGGTCTTACCGCCGTCAGCGCCTTCGGCACGCCGTTCGGTCTCTGACCATGAGCGACCGCCGAAAGCGGCAAGACGATTTGGTGCATAAAGAAATAAACCAAAGCACCGTAGATTAAGCCTGAGAGCACAGCGCGGTGAACCAAAAACCTGAGTTTGCGGCTTGCGCGGTAGTACACAGTCGCAGCGCCAAATGCGATGACGAAATGGAGCAAGACTCCGAAATGTATTTAGAGCGCTATCAAACTGTTCTGAATCAGATTTTCTGCGCGCGGGAGAGTGCACCGCGCCCAGACTGTTCGAGTCTTCCACGACGGGGGCGGATACCAGCCCCGAACCAGATTGGTGATGAACCAAAGCAAGGGTGTCGAAACATACTTGGCATCTTTGGGTCTCTTACTGGGGCAGACTCTGGAGGAATGATCCGAGCTCCTCATCGAACCGTTGCGGAGCGTCAATAAAAATCGCATGACCTGCTTCTGGCACGACGACGAATCTCGCTCCCGGTATCATCGCTGCCATTTCTTTCTGAACATCTATCAACGGCGACTCGGACGATCCAATCACCAACGCCGGTTTATCTAACTTTGCTAAAGCCGCGCGCCGATCAGCCCCGAATATGTCTGCCACCAGCATTGCTATTCCGGTATCGACAGGCGTTTGTAACGTGGACTTCACAATCCTCGCGATATCGAGTTCGGAATGCGGCTTTTTGAATAAGGACCGGACCATGCCTTCCGAGTATTGCTCTGGCTGGCTCGCATACGTGGAAATCCCCGAGAGAATGACTTTGCTGAAGGTCTTGTGAAGCTCGATCTCCTCAGGCCCGGCGGAAACCGGGCTATCGACAAGGACCACGGCGGCAACCGAAACGGTTCCAAACTGTTGCAGGTACGCCGCCACGTCCTGAGCGCCCTGCGACCAGCCAACTAGCACCGCGCGCGATACTCTCAGGCTGGCAAGAACATCGTGCAAGTCTCTGGCACGGCCCTCGGGCGTGTCGCCTTCGGAGGGCTTGGTGGAGGCCCCTTGGGATCGAGGATCGAGGGCAATGACCCGGATTGTCGACGAGAATCTTGTGAGCTGCTCCTTCCACAAAAAGGCCGGGAGCCGCCACCCAGGGATTAGAACCAGTGCGCGCGATGAATTGCCCCGACCCGATTCGAGGTAGTGGATGCGTATGCCTGAGCTTGTTGCAACGTCAGCCTCACGAATGTCTGCGGTCGGCCTGAGTTGCGCAAGCGCTTTTCCAGCAACTAAGGACAGACTGAGAATCGTGACAAGACGGAACATTTTCGGTCGCATCTGTAACTCCTGACCCATGGATTAGCTCGTTATGCGATCGGGTGTGGCCGGTGACGACCAAAGTCTGAGGTCAACGATCTGGGCGGTTGGACGCGCTGCAGGCGGTGCAATATTCAAAATACGTTCATAAGTCATACGCTTTGTTATCTGCTCTCGGCAGCGGGCAGTTCTTGCGCACTTATGGCTTGCCACTTGCCGTTGCGGTACGCGAAAACGTCGGTAAAAAAAGTCCGGCGCGTGGCGGATGCGCCGATTGCGACCACCATCCCGTTGACGATGCCGATTTCCCCGTAGATCCGCACGTGCATATCTTCAAAATGCTTTTTGGCGTTCTGCGCAGGCGCCGGGTGCGAACGCATGAAGCTGATCTGTTCTTGCTTGGTGACGATTCCGCCCGGCAACACATGCAGGAAATCGGGCGCCAGAATCGATTCCAATGCGCTGGCATCGTCTTCTGATTGGAGCCAATAGTTCTCGAGTTCAAGCAATTGCTGCTTCGCTTTTTGCAATTTGCCGTGCTCCTGCTTCTCTTGGCACCAGCCGGGCGAGCCAGCCAGTAAAAGCATTCCGCATAAGATCAAACAGCCGGCTGACCTCATTGGCAGCGCTCCTTTTATGTCAATTTGGGCAAGAAGATTTCTTGCGAGGCCCAAGTCCCGTGACTGAAACTAGCATGTAGCCACTCAGATTCCATAGTTCTTCGTACCCTAATAAGGTATGTTCAAAGCTTGTTCTCGTCAGTTCGTTCCGCCCTATCCACAACAGGATGGCTATGATGCAGCTTGCATCACCGTGTCTGATGGCTGCAGAGGAATAAACATTGGGGTTCAGACCATTTTTCGGCATAAGCCGGTCGCCTCTCTTCTCAATTCGGGACCCGGGGATCAGATACGGAGCAATCTGCAAAAAAGGTAATCGAAAAAACTTCGTAACAAATTTCGTAACAAATGTGCCTAAATCTGCCTATTTGTGCTCACCAAAACTGCCGGGAAATCGTTGAAACCACGTATTTTGGTTATTGGTGTGAAATCAGTAGGTTGAAGGTTCGATTCCTTCCGCGCTCACCATCTTTTCAAGCACATACCTACTGCATCCGTTCCGGACTGTGGGGACTGTTGTGGGGACTTTCTTGGAAGCGCGCGAGTTCCGCGTGCTCCCGGTTGCGTTCATCTACTGCCATCCGGATCCGCTCCAATCCGGGATGTTGATACTTCATTGCTGTTTTGGCATCTGCGTGTCCCAACGCTTTCATCAGCGCTGCCAAGTTTCCCGTTCGCTCCAACGCATCTGTGGCGAACGTATGCCGGCAACAATACAGTTTTATCGCAGGATCCAAACCGATCGCCTTGCGGGTTTGCCTCCATTGATTGGCCACGTTGGAGATGTGGCCGCTTTTGGAACGGCGTGAGGGGAAGACCCAGCCGTTGGCAGCTGCACCTCGGAACTCAAGCGCCTTTATGACGCGCTCGCTCAAAGGCACATACCGACGGGAGTTGCGTGTCTTTCCATACGGAATGAAGAGCACACGTTTAAACCAGTTGAGGTGTTCCCACCGCATCCGAAACACATCCTGCGGCCGCATGCCCGTGTCCTGCATGATGAGGATGACATCCCGCAGGGGTTGGGGACTTGCGGCAAGCAGCTTTGCTTCGGTCATGGGATCAATGAGCATATCCCGTCCGCGTTCCTTTAAAAGTTTGATCCGCGGGCAGGATTGGAGCAGGTTCCATTCGGTCGCTTTGCGAAGCATCCTTCGAAGCGTGCGCAAAGCGACGTTGCCGTTTGCACCCGATCCGGGGAAGCGCAGAACTTCCGCCGCATCGGTTGAGATTTGATCTAACCGCATGGCGGTGATCTGGGTTTTCTGAAGCATCCGCCATCCGTACTGGTAGTAGCCCTTCGTTGCCGGCTCCAGGGTGGAGGCGTTCACCCAATCGAGAAACCTTGGGGCCAGCTCCGACAGAATCGGCATGCGATTCGTCTGAATGAATCCCCGTTTCTCACGGACTTGAAACATCAAAAGCATTTCCATGCGTTTTGCTCGGGTTTTGCTTGCCTCTTGGGTCGAGCCGCGGTACCGCTTTCCGCGGCACCAAAAGTCGTAATGCCAGATCCGATCGCGTCTATAGAGAGACATCGTGTTCCTCCACGTACGCGCGCACGGAAGGTCTTCGACGGCCTCTCTCGATGTATTCTACGAGATTCGCGACGTCATAAAAGATCCGGCCTTCGATCTTGATCCACTGAGGCCCCACGCCCACGCAGCGCCAATAGCGCAGCGTGCTTTCGGGACGAACAAGAATCCGCGCGGCTTCTTTGGGAGTGATGAGCGTGGGTACTTTCATTGCACGATACCGGCTTTACCGTATTAGAGGACCCGGCGATCAACCCCGTGTCGTAAGCGTCCATCGACGTCCTTGCTATATGGAACTGATCTGCGCGGCCTCATAGTTCGCAAAAGTTGGCGTCCACCCGCCCTGGGCCGGTGTGCGCCCGGCGGGTGAGCGATGTCATAGTTAGATTTTTTGTACTTAATAGGCCTGCGTA
>WNGQ01005355.1_pt1 | contig 14370 bp, 13 predicted proteins | sample 5407661 | NCBI WGS metagenome assembly WNGQ01 (sample SAMN13153382, study PRJNA577476) | soil metagenome | isolation source: 60 cm soil or saprolite under Garry oak tree replicate 2 | place: USA:California | collected 2016-06-15 | reverse complement strand
GGAATAGCTTGTATCAACATTGGAGACGCGACCCGCTCAAGAGATGGCGTGTTCCATCTCTACCCAAATCATTCGCGAGTGATTGAGGATTTTGAGAGGCTCGGTCTCCAAAGTCTCCCCTATGTTTTGTGGAAGAAGCCCACGACGAAACCGCAGTACAAGGGCAAAGGCGCGTTTCTAGGCTCAGGATTCCTGCCACCCAACGCCTATGTGACTCTAGACATGGAGTTCATTCTCATCTTTCGAAAAGGCGGACTCAGAAGCTTTGCACCGAAAGACCCGGACCGGTACAAGAGCAAGTTCACCAAGAAGGAACGGGATCAGTGGTTTTCGCAAGTCTGGAGCATAACCGGGGCCCGACAGAACATTGAGGGTCTTGATCGGAGAATCGCGGCTTTCCCTGAGGAGATTCCTCGACGCCTGATCCGGATGTTCTCAATTGTTGGCGATCTTGTTGTGGATCCGTTCTTGGGGTCAGGAACGAGCCTCAAGGCCTCAATGGATTTGGGGAGAAAGTTCGTCGGCTACGAATGTCTTGATAGCCTGGTCCCTGTGATTAGGAGACGGCTAGGAGAAGACTCCAGAAAGGTCAGTTTTGAGAACCAGGCTTTGCGCATGGAGCCTGCTCGCTAGGCGGCAAGCAATGCGGGTATCTCTTTCAACGCTTTGACCTCGAAAGCTGGTCTCTCGTCCGTTGCTGGCGGGTCTCCGTCGTTAACTGGAACCCAGTAAGGCTTCCTCTTTACTAGAATCGTAGTCATTCCGACCGCTTTCGCTCCTGCAATGTCGGTCTGCGGATTGTCGCCGATGTATGCGCATTTTTCGGTTGGAAGATTTAGTTTCCTGGCCACTAGTCGGAATGGTGCTCTGCTCGGCTTCACCTTCGGCGTATCCTCTCCCGCGACAATTAGGAACTCGAAGAGGCTGCGAAACGGGACCGCGTCAACACGTTTCTTCTTCATGCCACGTGTGCCATCGCTGTCTGAGACGATTGCTAGTCTGTAGCCTCGTTGCTTGAGCGCTCTAACGGTTGCTTCCGCGTCGGGAAAAGGAGGGCTGGAACTCTGATAGGCATCCCAGTACCGCATGGTGGTTTTGTGGATCCATTGACCCTGGATTTGAGACGCGTGTATGTTCTTGAGCAGAAGCTTCCACCAGTTGTCCCTATCATACAGATTCCTCGGGACCAGTCCCGATGAGGGCGCCCTCCTCTCTCGTTCAATCACGTTCAATTTCCTGAGAACCTGAAGTTTGCTGAACGGCAGACCATGCTTCCTCAGCTCTTGTGAGATCTCGGACGCGGCTACTCGTAGTCCCGCGGCGGCCCCCAGTCTCGATTGAAGAAGCGTGTTGTCGAGATCAAAGACGACTCCGCGAACGTCAATCACCAATTCTCAGTTTTCACCATGACGGGATTTGTTTGGTTCATGCGGATTACGGAGGGTCATTGGCCCCTTCGTTGCGTTAGCGAGCGTTGTCATCGGCGACGCGGCTATTGGAAGGCTATCTAAGGTCTTGAGACGAGAATTGCAAGCCATGCGGCAGCGAATATCAAACGGTAGTCCATAGCCGATCACATTGGGATGGCATATCATTGTGAAGACGATAGAGAAGATGAACCTGCAATATCCAGTGTCGACTAGGAGCCAAGCACCACTACGACCGAATATCAAGACTAGTTGTACGTGCTAGGTCTTCTGTCAGCGAATCTTGCCTTCCTGAGGTGGTTGTGAAGGTCAAGGTCGAACTCGTCGAGGAGGACCCCTACGCCCGGCCTCGGTAGAGAGATGAGCGACTATGGGGAGGCGATTCTCTAAGGATCTGACGATCACGTATTGGTGCCAAGGAAACGTGCCTTCCCTAATAATCCGGGAAGGACATAACAGTAACTCTGCACCTTTGAGAGCAAAGGTTCGCGAAGCTTCTGGAAAATCCACATCATAACAGACCAAGACTCCGAACTTGAAACCGTTGGCCCTGAAAATCTCGTACTTGTTACCAGGTTTTACGATTTTCTTTTCGCGTCCGAACGGGTGAACCTTGAACTGTCTCCCGAGAACTCGTCCACTGGGACCTATAACTGGACAGCTAAGACGCAAATGACCCTGCTGTCTTTCATAGAAGGCCCCCGCCGCGATAATAACTCCATACTCTCGCGCCAATTTCTGAAGAGCTGGTATCGGGTCGACCGGTGTTGGAATTGTCTTCTCTGGTAGCCAGTGTTCGGGCAGACAGATTACATCAGCTTCCTTTTCAGCCGCCCTCCTTGCGAGTCTAACCCCCTGCTCTATCGTCTTCTGCGGAGAACTCGTAATGGGGCGTGTTTGAACTGCTGCGGCTCTAACTATTCTTCTTCTCAAGACCAAGGCAATGGTCCTAGTGTTTCAGACGGTTGACCGCTAGGTCCACCAGCTGCCTGGCAACCTCTCTCTTATCGGACAGTGGGATATGAACCACTTTCTTCTGCCCATCCACGACATAGAGCTCGTTCGTATCGGTCTGGAATCCAACTCCATCTCGGCTAACATCATTAGCAGCGACCAGGTCAGCGTTTTTCTCGCGGAGTATCTCGAACGCCTCGTTGACCAGTTCATCGTTGGAGACATTGCTTTCCGTCTTGAACGCGACGATGAATGCCTTCGGACTTGCCTTTCGCAGCTCAGCAATTATCTTCGGAGTAGCCTCCAAGTCAATCGTCAATGTCTTCTCTTTCCGGGTCTCTATCTTGCGACCTTGAGGGTGTTTCGGCCTGTAATCACTCGGTGCCCCTGATGCGAGAATCAGATCGTATCCTCCGTCTTTAAGTTCCTTGAGCGATGCCTCAAGCATCTGCTCAGTACTCTCCACCCGTAATGTCCTGATACCCTGGGGCGGGTTGGCGGAGCCTGGACCGAGGATTAGCGTGGTCTGCGCGCCTCTAGAAGCTACCTCTTCAGCAAGGGCGACGCCCATTTTCCCAGAGCTGCGATTCGTCAGTATTCGGACAGGGTCGATATGCTCAATCGTCGGACCCCCAGTCACAAGGACTCTGTGACCGGCCAGGTCTCTCTTGAGACCGGCGAGCTTCGCAATAACTGACCTGACAATCTGCTCAGTCCCCGCAATCTTCGCCTTTCCCTCAATAATCTCTGGCTGTATGAACTGGACACCGATCTCCTCAAGACGAGCGATGTTCTGTTGGACCAGTGGATGGTCATAGAGCGGCTCGTGCATTGCTGGTGCAATCAGAACAGGGATTTTGGAGCCGATGGCAGTCGCAGCGACCGTCGTGACCGGCGTATCATCTATTCCCGAAGCCAGCTTGCCAATAGTGTTAGCTGTTGCGGGAGCAATTAGCACTAGGTCAACATGCGTGGAGCTGTGACCTGCGAGCGCGATGTGCTCAAGTTTTCCAGTCAATTCGTGTACGACTGGATTACCGGTTGCCCATTCCAGCATGGCTGCGCCAATCATTTTCTCTGTTGCCTGCGTCATTACTATGTGGACGTCCGCGCCATGCCGCATGAGCTCCCTCGCAATCTCTGGAACTTTGAACGAGGCAACACTGCTGGATACTAGCAGTGCAATCTTCCTTCCTGCTAGCTCGCTGCCTTTGGAGCCTATGATGTCTTTCGACGGATGGCTCATTCCCGTCCCTACCTGCTCAACTGCCCGTTTTCATATGCCCAGTCTAGTAACTGGATTATCTCGCCAAGCGAGTATTTTCCTGCGCTGGGAGGTATGCGTCGGAGAACGTCGGGTAGACTGGGAAGCATTGAACGGAATAGACTCGGAACCTTGTCGTACATGGCCTGGACGCCGTCGATTATGTCCTTGGCGTCCTTCTCGCTGATGCTGGTTCCCTTGACTCCAGCCTTGATGCTCTTGCTCAATTCGGTGACCTGCTCGACGGCTCCTGTACGGGTCAATATAACCAGTTCCCGTTCGTTCCGTTAATGGTTCCCTCTCGGGGAACATCAAATATGCCTAAGGACTTTCCAGCCCTCTTCAAAGAATCCGCAGAGAGCGGGCTTCCATACTAGGAACGAAATACGATGCAGCAGGAGAAGAAGTTCCACTCCGCCCTTTACGGACGGGCAGAATGGTCAATGGTAAAATGTTGCACTATGTCTGAACAGCAGGTCCAGCCTGCTTCTCCAGAACCTGACGGGTTTGGCTCTCGTGTTGTACGCTTTCTTAGACGTCATCCCATTCTCTGTCTCTTGCTCTTCTCTCCAGTATTCCCGAGTATCTCACGGGCTCCGGCTCATTCGCAATACTGACATTGAATCCCGTGCTGTTCCTCATGTTCGTAGGACTCAACATGGGCTTGTATGGTCCTGGCGTGATCCTGATCCGCGAGGCGATAATCCGATGGAGGAAGGGATGGGCGTCTGTATTTCTCCTCGGATTCGCATACGCGATTGTTGAGGAGGGTCTCGACCTCAGCACATTCTTCAACCCGAACGCGGGACCAGTCGGCATTCTCGGAGCATATGGTCACTGGCTAGGCGTCAACTGGGTCTGGACTGTTGGTCTGATGCTCTTTCACTCGGCAATCTCCATCGCGTTGCCGATTCTCCTCTTCCGCTTCGCTTTCCCCGCGCTAAAATCGCAGAGTCTCGTAATCGGAAAACAGGTCTACGCATGTTTCACGGTTCTCTTCTTCAACTCAATAGCACTCTTCGCGATCGTAAGCTACTGAGCAGGACCCGCAATCATAATCGGAAGCTCAATCGCCGCCCTAACATTCATCATCGCCGCTAGAAAGATCTCGGCAAACTTTCTCGCCGCCTATCCATCTAAGGCGGCTAGAGGCCCTAGAACACTTGCATTACTGGGCGCTCTTTTTCTTTCCGGCATCATTGCTGACAGGCGGGATCGCGGCAGGAGTCAACGCTCCTCCTGTGCTGCTGCCAATGATTTTCGAAGTGTTATTCTCGTTTCTGATTCTCAGAGCAGCTCTTTGTTCGCTCGGTCCCTCGAAGAATCTGGTAGGGAAGACCTCACTGGCTGTGGGTCTTGTTGCACCGATAATGGTTTTTGGGATGGTCGCGAGCTTAGCCACAAGCCCGCTAATCCTGATCGCCGACATGACGTTTGCACTGTTGCTGCGACGACTATGGCGCAGTCATACTATTCATCCCTCGTTTAACGTGACGCCTGTCGTTCCCTAAATGAACTCGGAGATTCCTGATGCCAGCTGTAAGATTACCTAATACGAGAAATTGACGCCGCCCTGAGAGCACTTCTCATCCTACCCTAGCCAGGATGCCGATGAGGCAAAAACCAGCGCACGGTTCTCCGAGTCCTTCTCTCAGTTACATTCCAAATCTTAGTGCTATACTCTTCTTCCCTTACGTGCTTATGCCCAGCAGATTAGTTTGGTCTAGCCTGTGAAGTTCGAACAGTTTCACTGTTGCATTATTGTTTCTGCGCTCGGACGCTCCGAAGCTCAGTGAAGAGGCGAATAGACTTCAATATGCTCCATGACGTAAATGGGCCAAACTTTACGAAGAGGTACAATACTGGCTGCGGGCCCAATCCTTGGCTGGACTCTTTTCCCTCGTCGGACTTGTGAAGATTCTGTGGAGATAAGGCTCAAAGAAGTCGATGTTTGGTATTCAAATCCACAAATTTATACCCGCAACTATAATAGGAACATGAACGACCTTTCATCTATTCTGGTCGTCTCATTGAGGGTCCTGAAACCATGGCCCCTACTGCTCTTGGTGTTCAGTATCAGCGTTTTTGTTCCGCAATTCGTGCGTGGCGATCTCAATTTCCCTCCACAGGTGCTAACAAACCCTGTTTCTTCATCCAAATCAGTTTACCAAGTAAGTCTGGACGCGTACAATGTCGGTCAAACAGATGTCAACGTGATCTCCAGCGCCTCACAGGATAAGAGCTTCAGAATCGGCGCAGTGATCAACAGCTCTAGCACAAGCCCTCTGACCGGAGTCTACGCCTGGCAGTTTGCAATAAGCTATAACGCTTCCGCGTTCACTGCCCAGGGAGACCCGTCTTCCGCTCCCTACCCCGACGGCGCGAGCAGCATGGTCATGTTCGGCGCTCAAATCAGCGCTGGAACCATAAACTGGGCAGGATTAATCGCGACTGGCCAAGGGTTTGGGGGCTCGAAGATCTGCAACCAAATTCCCAATATTTACGACTGCGTCCCTGGAAAGATTTACGTCTACTTCACACTTTTAGCCGCACCTAGCGGCGTATCGATCTTGGCAAACACTCTTCTCGCTAGTGTGAACTTTGAATCCCTTACAAGACCGAGCACTCCTCAGTCATTCAGCGTTACCGAAGTGAAATTCGTCAACTCTAATGGGGTGAAGATTTCGGGTCTCCTGGCTGGAGCATCTATGGTTGAGTCAGCCTTGAACGCGCCTCCCCATGCCATCTTCAAAGCGTCCCCAAACCCTAGCGTTGGACCGTTCGCCTTCACCTTTGACGCGACCGCTAGCTTTGACCCTGACGGAATGATACCGGACCCCAATGGATATTTCTGGGATTTTGGTGATGGAACGCAAGACCTAGGAGTGACGGGAAGGGTCGTCACGCATGACTACGGAGTGAATGACACATTTCTCGCTACCCTTCGGGTTCAAGATGATCTCGGATCCACTGGTGCGTCTCGAGACCCTTTAGGAGCAGTGCTTTTTGACGAACAGCCCAGTCACGCAAGAATTGTCACGGGGTCCAGGCCGGATGCCCCGCCCATTGCTTTCTTCACATTCAACCCACTTGATCCAGGAGATGGCCAAAACGTGTACTTTGACGGACGCGCCAGCTATGACCTAGATGGATCAATACGGAGCTGGTTATGGTATTACGGAGATGGTTCACAAAGCTCTGGCTCTCCGCTGGACTTTGCTCCCTATCCCCAGACCCACCACTTTTACCGGCTACCTGGCAACTACACAGTTTCCCTAACGGTTACCGATTACAACGGCATATCTACCAATGCAACAATGGTTGTCCCGGTCCATGCCCGGCCCCTAGATGACCTAGCAATGGTCGCATTATCTGCGTGGCCAAGCGTAATCTTCGTCTCGCAGACCGTTGATATCGGGCCACGTGTAATCGTGTCCTCGCAGAGCCTCATAATCTCGTTTGGCGTCATAAACTATGGCGTCAACAACGAGACTGCAGACGTTACAGCGTTCTACGGTTCGAATGTCATCGGGACAATTAGGGGAGCATTCTTCCCAGCGACCAACATTCCCTGCGACGATTGCTCGAACACCCAGTATTTGTCCATGGAATGGGATACAACCGGGATCGCACCTGGAAACTACACTATATCAGCAACGGTTTTTCTGGCTACAGACCACACTCCGTCAGACAATACCGAAATCGGCGGCTACGGGGGAACCGGGGAGGTGCAAGTTCTTCCACTTCCAGCATCAACCATAACCATTACCCCCTCAAAGGGGCCAGCTGGTAACACCATTCTAGTGCAAGGCTCGGATTTTCCACGCAACTTCTACAATGTAAAGATAACGTATGACAGCCAGCTTGTGGGCTTCGCAAAAGCAGGCCCAGGCAACGGCCGATTCAACTTCACGTTCACCGTTCCCCCTTCCTACACAGGTCCCCACATGATCGAGGCCCAGGACCAAACATCAGCAGCTTACGGCCAAATGGTCTTTCACGTTCTACCTCTACAAATGAACAGCCCTAACGACCCTAATAGATCACATTGTTCCGCCGGCGACGGACATGACCGATACTCGTGTCTGAGGGAATCCCAACAGACCGTTGGCCAACCGTTGCAATATGCTTCCACAATTTGGCCCAACCCAGTAACAGCAGTCCTAGCGACCACTGATCTAACTGCGGGAACATTCCAGACTATGTCAAAATCCACGCCAAAAAAAATCACGACTGGGCAAATAACCTTCTTGAAAAAAAAATCCATCTCTTGTAGTCAACCATGGTGGTGATGGGGCAGCAGCCATCCGAGCGTTCTTCCAAGCTGCGTCACTTTCTTCCATCCTCCTGTGTGGAACGCCTCTTGCTCATCCATGACTGGCACTACGAGGAGGTCCGCACACACTCTTCCTGCCAAGCTCACGAGACTGGGGACGAGCTCCAATGGAGGCTGAAGAGAATAAACTAACGCAGCCCCTTCATACAAAGCAAGCCTAGGATTATCAATGTCATCCACGACAGCCTTCACCCTCGGGGTTTTATGGAGACGAATCCACGACTCGTCTTTGTCTGTGACAACAACCTCAGTGTTCGGAAGCCGCGACTTCACCTCAATTGCAACATCAATGCGATGACCTACTCCCACCTCAACAATCTTCCTAGCACTAGCGTAGTTTTTGGCGACGAACCTTGCAAAGTCTTCGAACATTTCCGATAACAGTGGAGACTTATTTCGGCCATCGGGGTTGGAAGACCCCGTGATCTTTCCCATTGTCGCGCAAGTTCCTCATGCCCTCAAGAATCAGCTTCTGCTCAATAGCGGCCACCAACTGCTTCGTCTCAATCACCTTGTCGGGGTTCACACTCATACTGACCGCGCCCTCGCGAACCAGAAACTCCACAACCTCCGGATGGTTCGACGGCGCCTGGCCGCAAATAGAGGTGGTGACGCCTGCGTCTCGGCAGACTCGGATGACGTGGCTCATGGCCCGGAGGACTGCTAGGTTTCGTTCGTCGTAGATTTCCTGGATGGACGCGTCGTCCCGGTCGATGCCTAGGATCAGCATTGTCAGGTCATTGGTCCCGAACGATATGCCATCGATCCCTTCCTGGACGAACTTGTCGATGAGCAGTACGGTCGCGGGGACCTCTACCATTATCCAGAGCTTGAAATCAGGTCCGCGCTTCAGCCCTTCTTCCTCGAGAATCTTCTTCGCGTTCCGGAAGTCTTCGAGGGTCCTGACGAACGGTAGCATGACGTTGACGTTGGTAAGCTTGAACTCTTCACGGACCTTCTTGATGGCTCGGCATTCCAGTCGGAAGATGTCGGGTTCTTTGACGTATCGGAAGCAGCCCCTGTAGCCGAGCAGCGGATTGGGACCGACATGTCCCGCTTCTTTCTCGTACTTCTCGCCGCCTGGCAGTCCTAGAAACTCGTCAGGCTTGAAGTCCAGACAACGATAAACTACGGGCTTGGGCGCGAAAGGAGTAGCGACCCTTCGTATTCCCTCCGCGAAAGCATCAACCATCTTCTGCCCTCCACCCTCCTCAATCAATAATCGCGGATGCTTGCCCACCGAGAGCATCATGTGTTCAGCGCGGAGTAGTCCGACGCCGTCAGCTTGGGTCTCGCGAGCAACTTTTTCCGCGAGCTCTGGTAGTGAGATGTTCACGTAGATCTTTGTCGAAGTGATTGGAATGACGGTGGGGATATGCTGGACTGTTGGTGCGGGTTTGAGAATGTCCTCGACTAGGCCTCGATAGACCAGGCCGGTCTTCGCGTCAACGGTGTACTCGCTTCCGGTTTGTAATAGGTGGGTTGCGTTGCGTGCACCGACGATGCATGGTATGCCCATTTCGCGTGAGACGATGGCTGCGTGGCAGGTGGTCCCGCCGTCTTCGGTGACGATGGCGCCGGCGATTTTCATGTATGGAACCCAGTCTGGATTCGTCATTCTAGTGACGAGAATGTCCTTGTCCTTCATCAACCGCCCCGCATCCTGTGGAGATATGATGACCTTGGCTCTGCCCGCGTGTAGTCCCGGGCTGGCCGGTAGGCCCTGCACGACCATGATTCGTGTGAGGTGGTGAGTTGACTCGTCGACCGGGACCTTCATCTTCGACCAGAAAGTCTCAGGCCGAGACTGAACGATATACACGGCGTTACCAGTCTTCCCCTCCTCAATCGCGAACTCGATATCCTGCGGGACCCCGTAGTGGTCCTCAATGTCCAGTGCAAGCTTGGCCAGCTCAACAGCCTCATTATCAGTCAAGCATGGAGCGCTGCGTCTCTCGACTGGGACTTCCCGCTGCATCGTCAAGCCAGTCTCTCTATTCGGAACGTGCTCGATGCTTTTCGCTACAATGTCCTTGTGAACAATATGGAAGGTTCCCTTGTCAATGATGAAACGGTCAGGATTGACATGTCCAGCGACGAGGGCCTCGCCCAGACCCCAAGTAGCCTCAATTACAATCTTAGACGGGTCCCCATTAACCGGGTCAACCGTGAACGCGACGCCTGAGCATCGCGAGTTGACCATCTTCTGGACTCCGACGCTGATGAGAACCTTCTCATGCGGGAATCCCTTCTCCTCGCGGTAGAATATGGCCCGTGGTGTGTAGAGGCTCGACCAGCATTTTTGGACGTAGTGGACTAGCTGGTCCTCGCCTTTCACGTTCAGATAAGTGTCCTGCTGGCCTGCGAAGGATGCGTCTGGCAAGTCCTCGCCGGTCGCCGAGGATCTAACGGCCACGAGCACGGGGTCAGCGTTGGTCCGCTTGCATAGCTCTCTGTATGCCTCGCGTACTTTGTCAGAAATGTCGGCGGGCATCTGAACGGACTCGATGAGTTTCCTGATTTCCTGTGATGCTTCCTCGTACTGTCGAGGATCCTTGGAGCCGTTAGAATTGTTCAGTGTCTTGTGAATAACTTCCTCAATCTTGGTCTCGTCTAGAAAGTGGCGAAAAGCGTCGGCTGTTACGGCAAATCCTGGCGGGACGTGTACGCCTTTGGCTGTTAGCTCGCCTAGGTTGGCGCACTTGCCCCCTACCCTGCTTATGTCGTCTTTCCGGACGTTTTCAAGCCATAAAACCACGTCTTCCGGGGGACGACCCAACTGAACTATTCTCCTGCGGGAGATTGTGCGGCCAGTGGTTCCTCTTCTAGCTCGTGTTCAGGTGTAACAGTGATCGGTGACGGGGTCGTAATTGGAGCAGCAGGCATTTCGTCCATTTGAACTTCTTCAACCCAGACTTTTGTTTTCATCGGGAGCTTCGTCCGGGCTGTCGCGCAGGCCTTCAATCCTGTCTCAACCCCATCCTCTTTGACAGAGATAGAGAGGATTTCTTGGCCCACGTCTATACGGGCGGCTCTGCCTGTGGGCTTGCCGAAAGCACGCCTCATGCCCTCCTGTAAACGGTCAGCCCCTGCTGTAGCGATCATCTTGTTCTCTCGGAGGATGATGTGCGGGTAAGGACGTATTGACAGCTTGTACCCCGTCTCGCCATACTTGTCGGACAAAACCTTGTTCGCGGCGACCCTGGCTGATTCCAATGCGTTATGGCGTACTTGCAATCTCTCCTTGGAGACAAGGTGGACCGTTCGGGGAAATTGTACTCCTAGGTCTCCCATGTTAAACTTGGAAATCTTCAAAGCGGGAGAGCCGTGAATGTACTTCATTCTCGTGTAGGGCTGGCCGGCTGCGGACCTATAGTTGCGACCCTTCAAGATTAAACACTGACATGAGCATGTTAAGGGGCTAATATGAGGATTGTTCCGCAGAGCCCTCAGGAATCAGTCTTATCGCTAGATAAATCCGGGAAAATACATCATTCGACAGGCTTCCTGGCCTAGTAGAGATCGCCCAGTTTTCGGGCTAAAGTACAATGTGAACAAGTCGTTTCCAACGACAAGGTTGAGATTCCAACGCCCTGTGCTGGGGTGACTTGCAGCGTTTGCCCGCCTATGGCCTGCTATGCTTCACGGGCCTTGGTTCTCAACAGGTCGAAGAGCCCCGGCTCCAGGTCTTTGATCGTAGGGATGAAGGTCCGCGACCGGCGCACCTCGTCTAGGTCAATCTTGCACGGTTGAAACTCTTCCACGTCATACTTGCACTGGGCCAGTACAGAGCCGCTGGGCGATACAACGCGGCTTCCGCCCCAGAACTGTAATCCCTCTTCTATGCCGACGCGGTTGACGTATGCTAGGTAGACCGCGTTTTCCATTGCCCTGCTTAGACAGAAGCTTTCGAAGAACCGGCGCCTCAGGCTTGGGCTTGCGGAGATCGCGATGATTAGCTGTGCGCCTTGTAGCGCCATGAGCCTAGTGAGTTCTGGGAAGTATAGGTCGTAGCAGATCGTGATTCCTATCGGTCCAAACGGTGTTTCGAACACGGGCGCGGTCTGGCCTGGACGATAGTATCGCTTCTCCTCGAAAACGGTATGTGTTGGCAGGTGGACCTTTCGGTATTTTCCGACGATGCCTTTTGGCCCGACGAATATTGCTGAGTTGTGGAGGACGCCTTTGACCTCGCTCTCCTCAGGCATACCGCAGACGACGTGGACGCCGTGCTCCTTTGCAATCCTCTCGATCTTCTTCGTGCTGGGACCAGGTATTGGTTCTGCCTGGGTGAAGACTTCGTCCCTCATCGTGTAGCCTGTGAGGTGAAGTTCGGGGAAGATGAGAATGTCGATGTTGTTCCGACGTGCTTTTGCTGCTTGCTCGCTAATCCTCTTGATGTTCCGCTCCTTGTCCAAGAGTTTCGGAGCGGTTTGTGCCAATAGAAGGGTGACAGGCTTCGAGTATTCTCACCAGAGATAGTCGATGTCTTCCTGCTATAATTCTATAACTGTTCTTAGTCCATCATTCTACGTCGTGATTCGGTACAAGTCTACTTGTATGGTCTCCCACTTCTTCCTGTGGAAATCGAACAGGTGAGGGATCCGCATTTCGAGGCTTCGGACCACATCAACCCTCCTGCCATTCTTCTTGGCTAACTCGGTGAGAAAGTTTCGCGTAGAGCTCTTGTGGATCGAGTAGGTTACAGGCGCTAGCTCGAACGCCCTTGTGAGAAAGCGAGCATCCATGTGTGGAGAACGCGTCCCGTAAGGCGGATTCATCAAAACGGTCTGAAAACCACCGACAACACTATTCAGGTCTCCAATCACCCAGCCAACATTAACATTCGATTCGCGCGCGTTTCGGACGGCGATATAGATCGAGGGTCCATCCACGTCTAGGCCGACAATGTCGCTTGCCCCCATGAGCGCTGCACCGATGGCGAGTCTCCCAGTGCCGGTTCCGAGGTCGATGATTCTTCCTTCGAGGTCGTTGTGTTCGAAGCTTGCCATATAGAGCAGTTCGGAGGCGGCCTCGGCGGAGACAGGGTACTGTTCAAGGCCAAGTTTCGGGGTCTTGAGAGCCTCTAGCTTGTCGAGCCTGATTTCCAGTTGACGTTTTGGTATAATCTTCTTCGGTGCCAACTAGAGGCGGACCAGTCCACGCTCTAACAGCTCATCCCAAGTCCATGCCCCGACCGCGACCATAATCTCATCACGTGTAAGGATGGGTTTGGGAAATCTCTGCGGATCGTCTAGCGCAAGCCTTGGACAGGCGGTGTCGACGAAGACGTCGATTTCTGAAAAGTCCATGAGTTTCTCTGGCAGAATCTCGTCCGTGTAGAGCAACACTGCAGACTTGCCTTTTTCCTCTAATTGGTTCCTGATGGATAATGCGATCTGGGGATTGCACTGGCCCGGCTTGGTCGAGACGAGTATTCCAAAGCTCTGGGACCTGCGTGCTTTCTCGATCATAGCGTATCGTTGTCGTACGATCTTGTCCCGGTCCGCGTCGAGGCTGCGGGCGGTCCCGTCGTAGGGGTCGGCGAGTATTGTCGGTTTTTCGGTTGAGAGTGCTGCGCCGAGTCCGTGGAAGTAGCTGCCGACTATGAGGAACGAGTCGACGCTTGGTTGTAGTTTTCTGAGACCGAAGTAGTCGCAGCCGAGGACCTGGCCGGTTTCGTGAGCCCATGGTCCGCGTCCGGGGGTCTGTACGGTGTAGCCTCTAGCCTCTAGAACTTTCGTGACCTCGGGAAGCGTGTGAAGGTGTTGGACTGTTGTTGCGAGGCCGATTGTTTTTCCCTGGAGTAGTGAGACTGCTTTTTCGACGACGGGTATGACGTCGTGTTTGGCCTTTGCTGGGACGTACAATACTGGTATCCCGTTGGAGCCGTCTCGGAGGAACTCGTTATGACCATAATGAACTAACAGGTCCGCTTTCAGCCGGGCCGCAGCATCCAGGGACAGGTCGCATGCTCCCCATGCGGGGGTGGCGGATACGAAGACCTCGGCCCCCGTCCTTCGCCGGACGAGGCTGGCCAGGCGTGGTCCCTCAGCCTTCAGTCCATCTGGTAGTTGGAGGATTATCTTTCGGGCACCTCTCCCCTCTATCTCCGCTAGGAGCCTCTCCTCTTCGAGGTCAAACATGCCCATGACAAATCCTCTAGGAAGAATGGTCATGATTGTTCGTGTTCGATATAAACAATCGAGAAACTATGCGCTGTCCCAGAGCAGGCAGAGGCAGGGTTACACGTGCGATAAGCCCGTTCCAACGTGGAGGGCTGAGCTATGACTCAACAGGTAAGCAGGGTCGAGAGCAGGCCAATACAGGTCCCACCTGACGCCGAATCAATAGCGGACACGATCAAGACACGGATCAGACTTGGCAGC
>WNGQ01006497.1_pt1 | contig 14377 bp, 11 predicted proteins | sample 5407661 | NCBI WGS metagenome assembly WNGQ01 (sample SAMN13153382, study PRJNA577476) | soil metagenome | isolation source: 60 cm soil or saprolite under Garry oak tree replicate 2 | place: USA:California | collected 2016-06-15 | reverse complement strand
GGCATCGCCGGTGCGGATGGCTCGGGCACGGGCGTGCACGAGAATCGTCACACCATCGGCGTGGATGCCCGCTATCGCATGGGGCCGTTCCAGTTCGATCCGACCTTCATGTACCAGTTCGGCTCGCGGCAGGCGTGGCTGCTCGGCGGCGGCGAGGCGCCGTATGGCCCGTCCGGCACCAAGAAGACGGCCGACATCAACGCCTGGTTCGTGGATGTGCGCGGCGGCTTCAGTTCGGTCCGCTTCTTCTCCAGAGCATGGTGATGTGGACGTCGGGTAGCAACGCGAAAAACAACCCCTACCAGCACATCGGCTGGTACCAGCCTCTCGATACGGACACGAGCTACAGCGCGGACTGGGGCACCCAGATCTTCTCGCTGGGTATCGAGTACAACCAGATCCTCAACGGTGGCGCTGCTCAGGGCGGTCTGAACCTGGGTAACTCCATCGGCTATGACAAGTACGGCCGCATCCAGTTCGGCGCCAAGGCTTCCTACGCCATCACCCCGGCCCTGACGGTCGGCGCCGGCATCACGCCCAACTGGACGGACAAGAAGGTGGACACGGACGGCTTCTTGGTGGCAAACGGCGGAATCCGGCCCAACTTCACGAGCCGGAAGTTCGGCACGTCGGTTGCCCCTCAGGGTGACAGCCAGTACCTCGGCACGGAGTTGAACGCCGCGTTGACCTATCGCTTCGCCCCGGGCTTGGCCTTCGACTGGGCGATCGGCTATGTCTTTGCGGGTAACGCGTTGGCTCACCGCTGGGTCGGCGCGGACTACGGTGTAATCTCGCCGAATCCGCGGGACATCGGCGTCAGCGACATCCTCATCACGACGGCCCGCGTCCGCTTCAGCTTCTAAGCGGATCACGGTCTAGGGATTGCGGGCCCGGGGGTGACCCCGGGCCCGTGGTCTTTCTGGAGACGCCATTGCTTGCCGTGGCTTCCCCGGGCCGGTATCATTGCCGCATGAAACGGCCGGTTCTCGGCCTCCTCTCGCTCCTGGCCATCGCAGCCCTCCCGGCTTCCGCGCAGACGCCGGCTCCCGCGAGTGGCCCGCCCCCCAGCCAGATCGCCGCCCTCGTGACCCAGGTCACCGCGCTCTTTCCCAAGGTCGAGGGCGACATCATCAAGGTGGACGACGGCCAGGTCACCCTGTCCATCGGCAAGCGGGATGGCGTGGTGGCAGGGGTGGAGCTCGAGGTGTATCGGGAGGGCGAAGAGCTCAAGCACCCGAAGACGGGCGATGTCCTGGGCCGGAAAGAAGAGATCCTGGGTCGGGTGGTCGTGGATCAGGTCGCCGAGGCCTACTCGACGGCGCGCGTCAGCAAGGGCAAAGGCATGGCCGGCGGAGACAGGGTCCGCGTCAGCGCGGGAAAGGTCCGCCTCACGATCCTCCCGCTCTCCACGGGCGTGCGGGACAACCTGATCGAGGCGGCCGTCCAGGAGCTGGTGGACGGCTTCTCGCGCGCTGGTCGCTTCCAGGTCGGGATGGGCGATCCCATCGGGGTGGCCCTCGGGCAGCAGGGGGTATCGCCCGAGCAGGCCCTGGAAGGCAAGGGGCTGGCGCAGGCGGCCGAGAAGTTCAAGGTGGAGCACCTGCTCGTGGTCCACTTCAAGCGCGTGGAGACCAAGCCGTACATGGACGTGCGCTTCTTCTCCCTCCCGCGCACCGTGCCCGACGTGACCACGGCCTTCTTCGTGCCCCCGTCCATACGGCCGACGCAGCAGGGGAGCCGCTTCTCCCAGGGCGGTCCCGCCAATCCGCCCCAGGCCAAGCCGCGCTCGCTCCTGGCGCGCCTCCTGGGGCGCGAGCTCGAAGCGGGCTCCTACTCGAGCGGCGAGGGCTCGATTCCCCTCAAGGAGGTGGCGAAGTTTCCCTTCGCCGTGCTCGCCATCGACGTCGCGGTGACGCCCAAGGACAAGATCCCGCGGATGGTGGTGAGCGACGGGGAGAAGGTCTACCAGTACAAGATCGTCAACCAGAAGCTCGAGGCGGAGTGGTCCTTCAACGTGCGGGCGCTCGGGCGGGTCTTCTCCGTCTATTTCGTCGACCTCGACGGCGACGGCAACTACGAGGTCGTGGGCGGGCGCTACGAGCCCAACCTGGGTGTGAACTCCTTCATTCTCGGCGTCAAGGACGGCAAGCCACGCTTCCTCGCCGAGAACCTGCCCATGTTTCTCTTCCCGCTGGATCCCGAGGGCAAGGGGCACAAGAACACGCTGTGGGCGCAGCGGTACAGCCCGGAGAGGTTCTTCACCACGGGCCAGGCGGACCTGATGGCCTGGAAGAACGGCAAGCTCGTGACGGAGCGGAGCGTGCGCGTGCACGGCTCCTTCCGCCCCATGGGCGCGACCTTCTCGAACGTGAACGGCAAGGATGGCGTGCGGGCCCTGACTTTCATCGACGAGTTCAACCGGCTGCAGGTGAGCCTGGACGGCGAGGACCTCTGGCGGTCCGGTACCTCGGTGGGGGGCGGTGGCCTGACCGTCGAGCTCATCCAGTTCGGTCAGAGCGGCCGGAACAGCCGGAGCGCCTTCTTCAAGATCGAGCCCACCCCCCTCGCCATCGACCTGGACGGCGACGGCATCGACGAGATCCTGGTACCCCAGACCATCGTCAAGGAGGGGCTCCTCGGGGTCGTGTTCAAGGGGCCGGCCGGCTATCGCCTCCAGTCCATCGACACGGGCTTCGAGGGCACCATCACGGCCCTGGGCGGCTTCAAGACGGATGACGCGAACCAGCCGACCATCATCGCGACGGTGGTGCGCTTCAAGAACTTCCTGAAGACCTCGGGCGACACCCAGGTCATCATGACCGTGCCCCAGGAGTAGCGTCGCTGCCTCGCGTCTTGGCTTCGCCTCCGCTTCGACTCGGACCCCTCACGTGATCCACGCGTACCCGCTGCCCGCTGACGACCGCGCGGCATCGGCCGAGTAGCCATGGCCATCAAGGCGGTGCGGGGGGTGCGCGACATTCTCCCCTCCGAGACGGGCAAGTGGCAGCGAGTGGAGGCGGCGGCCCGGCGGACCTTCGAGGCCTACGGCTACCGGGAGATCAGGCTGCCCCTCTTCGAGCGGACGGAGCTCTTCGCGCGCGGCATCGGCGACGAGACGGATATCGTCAAGAAGGAGATGTACACCTTCGAGGACCGCGGCGGTGACTCGATCACCCTCCGGCCCGAGGCGACGGCGGGACTCCTGCGCGCCTACATCGAGCACGGCTTCCAGGTCGAGCCCAAGCCCGTGCGCCTCTACACGGTCGGTCCCATGTTCCGCTACGAGCGGCCCCAGGCGGGACGCTACCGCCAGTTCCATCAGGCCAACGTGGAGGCGCTCGGTGAGCCCCAGCCCGCCGTCGATGCCGAAGTGATCGCCATGCTGATGGACTTCTTCCGTGAGCTGGGGCTCGTCGAGCGCCTCGCCCTGCACGTCAACTCCATCGGGGATACCGCGGACCGCGCCGCCTATATCGCCAGGCTGCTGGAGTATCTCCGACCGCACGCGGCCGCCCTGTGCGGGGAGTGCCAGGCCCGGCTGGAGCGGAACCCTCTCCGCGTCCTCGACTGCAAGGTGCCCGACTGCCAGCCCGTCATCGAGAAGGCTCCGTCCATCCTCGATTCCCTCTCGCCCGAGGCGGCAAAGCACTTCGAGCGTGTGCGGGAATACCTGGACGCCCTGGGGCAGGCGTACACGGTGACGCCCCGGCTCGTGCGCGGGCTCGACTACTACGTGCGGACGACCTTCGAGGTGCTGACCACGGAGCTGGGCGCCCAGAACGCGGTGGCGGGAGGAGGGCGCTATGACGGGCTCATCGAGCGGCTCGGCGGACCTGCGGATCCCGGCGTCGGCTTCGCCATCGGGCTGGAGCGGGTGGTCCTCCTGCTGGGAGACCACGATGCGGCGTCACGCCCCTTCGTGCTCCTGATCCCCCTCGGCGAGGCCGCCCTGCGGCGCCTCCTGCCCGTGGCGCGCGCGGCGCGGCAGGCGGGGGTGGCGGTGGAGCTCGGCTATGGCGGCCGCAAGCTCCCGCGCGAGCTGGAGCGCGCGAACAAGCTGGGCGTGGCCTATGCGGTGATCGCGGGCGACAACGAGATCGCCTCGGGGGAGGCCGTGCTGCGCGCCATGGGATCGGGAGAGCAGCGTCGCGTGCCCTTCGCCGCCCTCGCGGCGGAGCTCGTCGGCCTCGCCCGCAAGGACGGAGCTCCGTGAGCGCGGCGCGCGTGGAGCCCATGGGCGCCTGGAAGCGGACGCACGGCTGCGGCGCCCTTCGCGCCGCGGATGCCGGACAGACCGTCACCCTCATGGGCTGGGCCTTCCGTCGCCGTGATCATGGCGGTCTCGTTTTCGTGGATCTGCGGGACCGCGAGGGGCTGACCCAGTGCGTGTTCGATCCGAAGGAGGCGTCCGAGGCCCACGACAAGGTCGAGGGCGTCCGGGCCGAGTTCGTGCTCGCCGTGCGCGGCACCGTGGCCCTGCGCCCGCCCGGAACGGAAAACTCCAAGCTTCCCACGGGCGCGGTCGAGGTCCGGGTGAGCGAGATGAAGATCCTGAACGACTCGCGCCCGCTCCCCTTCCAGCTCGAGGACGAGGGCGAGGTGGACGAGACGCTGCGGCTCAAGTACCGCTATCTCGACATGCGGCGTCCCTCGGTCTTGAAGGCGTTCCAGGTCCGCGACCAGGTGTGCCGGGCCGTGCGCGACTACCTGCACGCCGAGGGCTTTCTCGAGGTGGAGACGCCGTTTCTCACGCGATCGACGCCGGAAGGCGCGCGCGATTTTCTCGTCCCCAGCCGGATGCAGCCGGGCAGCTTCTACGCGCTCCCCCAGTCGCCGCAGCTCTTCAAGCAGCTCTTGATGGTGGCGGGCTTCGAGCGGTATTTCCAGATCGTTCGTTGCTTCCGCGACGAGGACCTCCGGAAAGACCGCCAGCCGGAGTTCACCCAGATCGACATCGAAACGTCCTTCCTCGACCGTGACGATTTCCTTCCCATCATCGAGGGCATGGTCGCGGAGATATGGCGGCGGGTGAAGGGGGTGGAGCTCGCGCGTCCCTTCCCGCGCCTGGCCTATGACGACGCCATGGCGCGCTTTGGCTCCGACAAGCCTGACCTTCGCTTCGGGCTGGAGCTCCAGGACGCGTCAGCGCTCTTCGCGGGCGGCGAGTTCCAGGCCTTTGCCCAGACGGTGGCGGGGGGCGGAGCCGTCAAGGCGCTGCGCATTCCCTCGGCCGGCGGAATGAGCAGAAAAGAGCTCGACGACCTCACGAGCGAGGCCAAGCAGCTCGGGGCAAAGGGGCTCGTCTGGATCAAGGTGACGGCCGAGGGCCTGCAGTCCCCCGTGGCAAAATTCCTGACCGCGGTCCAGGACAGGCTGCTGGCCCTCACGGGCGGCACGGCGGGGGACCTGCTCCTGCTCGTGGCCGACACGCCGGTGGTCGCGGCGAGCGTGCTCGGGCGACTCCGCGTCGACCTGGCCCGGCGCTTCCGGCTCATCCCCGAAGGCCGCGACATCTTTGCCTGGGTCATCGACTTTCCGCTCGTGGAATGGAATGCCGACGAGAAGCGCTGGGACGCCGTCCACCATCCCTTCACGGCGCCGCGGGACGAGGACCTCGCCCTTCTCGAGTCGGATCCCGGCAAGGCGCGGGCCAAGGCCTATGACCTCGTGCTGAACGGTCAGGAGGCGGCGGGAGGGTCCATCCGTATCCATCAGCAATCGGTGCAGGAGCGGCTCTTCGGCCTCATTGGCATCTCCAAGGAGGAGGCCCGGGCGCGCTTCGGGTTCCTCCTGGAAGCCCTCGAGTTCGGCGCCCCGCCCATGGGTGGCATCGCCTTCGGTCTCGATCGGCTGGCCGCCAGCCTGGCGGGGCAGGAATCGATCCGCGAGGTCATCGCCTTCCCCAAGACCCAGAAGGGCACCTGCCCTCTCACCGATGCCCCTGCGCCCGTCGATGCCCGCCAGCTGCGGGACCTCGGCATCCGGGTCGTCGAAGGAGCCGGTCCGGCGTGACCGAGGCCACCCGTCGCATCGTGGTCCCGCCAGACCTCAACCTGTTGGCGTTGCTGGGCCGGAACGAAGCGCACCTGCGCACCATCGAGACGCAATACGACGTGCGGGTGACCTCGCGCGGCCACGACATCACGCTGCGGGGGGCGGAACAGCAGCTTCAGGAGGCGGAGAAGGTGCTCCGCGAGCTCATCGACATGCTGCGGGCGCGACCCACCCTGGGCGCCCACGATGTTCGCTCGGCCCTTCGCGTGGCCACCGCCGAGCCCGGCACCGACCTCAAGAGCTTTCTCGCCGACGCCATCGCGGTGCCGTCGCGGCGGAAGCTCATCAGCCCCAAGACGCCGAACCAGAAGCGCTATCTGGCGTCCGTGCGCAGCCACGATCTCGTGGTCGCCATTGGTCCCGCGGGCACGGGCAAGTCCTACCTCGCCGTGGCCATGGCCGTCTCAGCGTTGGTCAAGCACGAGGTCTCGCGCATCATCCTGACGCGACCCGCGGTGGAGGCGGGGGAGCGCCTCGGCTTCCTGCCTGGCGACCTTCTCGAGAAGGTCCATCCGTATCTCCGCCCCCTCTACGACGCGCTGTACGACATGCTCGAGACAGAGCGGGTGGCCTCGCTGAGCGAGAAGGGCGCCATCGAGATCGCGCCCCTCGCCTACATGCGGGGGCGCACGCTCAATGACGCCTTCATCATCCTGGACGAGGCGCAGAACACCACGTCGGAGCAGATGAAGATGTTCCTGACCCGCCTGGGCTTCAACTCGAAAATGGTGATCACGGGAGACATTACCCAGGTGGACCTGCCCGCCAGCCGCCCGTCGGGGCTCATCGAGATCCAGACGGTGCTGCGGGGAATCGACGGCATCGAGTTCATCTACTTCGACCACCGCGACGTGGTTCGCCACGACCTCGTGTCGGCCATCGTGCGCGCCTATGACCGCGCCAAGCCGGGCCAGCCCACGCTCTCTCCCCGGGAGGCGTCCGCCGCCGACCTCCCCCCCGATCGTGAAGGCGGAGGTCCTGCCTCCCGCCCCGAGCCTCGTGGTGAAGAGGGACGAGCCGCCTCTCCTTTCATGCACGTGGAGGGGGAGGACTGACGTGAGAGCGGATGCTTGATGGCGGCCGCCGTGGCCAATCTCCAGCGCCGCGTGCGTGTCTCGCCGGCGCGTCTCAAGCGCACGGCTGAGCGCACCCTGCGGTCCCTGGGCCGCGCAGGCCGGGACGTCCACGTCACCGTGGTGGACGATGCGGCCATCCGTCGTCTCAACGCTCGGTGGATGGGCACGCGCCGGAGCACGGACGTGCTGGCGTTCGACCTCGACGCCCCCGGGCCCTCGCGGCTCCTCGGCGAAGTCGTGGTCTCGGCGGATACCGCGAAGCGACAGGCCGGGCTGGTCCGCGTGGCTGTCGCCCTCGAGCTCGACCTCCTCGTGATCCACGGCCTGCTCCACCTGGCCGGCTATGACGATCGCGAGCCTCGCGCGGCCCGCCGCATGCACGAGCGCGCCCGCAAGATCCTGGCCGACGCGGGCCGGCGGGCACCCTCGCGCTTCTGGGCCGGTCTCCTGGACCAGGCATCCCGCTCCCCCATCGGAGGAGGGGGCCGCAATTCGAGCCGAGACGCCCGCTTCGGGCGACGAGGCGAGGGCTGAGTAGGTGAGGGGGCCAGCGAAGCCGCGACTGCGAACCATCCGGACCGGAGATACGCGGTGACCTCGTCACGCCATCGTGCCGGCTTCGTCGCGCTGGTGGGCCGCCCCAACGTCGGCAAGTCCACGCTGCTCAACCGGCTGGTGGGCGAGAAGATGGCCATCGTTTCCCGCCGGCCTCAGACGACCCGCACGCGCATCACCGGCATCAAGCATCTGCCGGAGGCTCAGGTCGTTTTCGTGGACACGCCCGGGCTTCACGAAGCCGAGGGCAAGCTCGGCCAGCTCATGGCCAAGACGGTGGAGCGGGCCCTCGAGGACGTCGACGGGGTCTGCCTCATCCTCGAGGCGACGGAGCGGCCCGAGCGTCTCGATGCGACGTTGCTCGAGCGTCTGCGGAGGGTGCGGGCGCCCGTCTACGCCGTCTTGAACAAGACCGATCTGGTCGCCCCGAAGTCGAAGCTCCTTCCCCTCATCGCCGCCTGTCGCGCGGCCTTTGCTTTCACGGAGATCGTTCCCGTCTCCGCGCAGACGGGGGAGAACTGCGACCGTCTGCTCGACCTCCTCGTGGCGGCGCTGCCCGCCCGTCCCGCCTATTTCCCGCGTGAGTCGCTGACGGATCAGCCCGAGACGTTCTGGGTCGCGGAGGCCATCCGGGAGAAGATCTTCCGCCTCACCCACCAGGAGGTTCCCTATGCGTGTGCCGTCCGCGTGGAGGAGCTGAGCGAGCGGAAGCGGCCGGAGTGCCTGTACATCCGGGCCACCATCTTCGTCGAGCACGATTCGCAGAAGGGCATCGTCATCGGCAAGGGCGGCGCCGCCCTCAAGCGCATCGGCACCGCGGCCCGGGAGGACCTCGAGCGCTTCTTCGGCATCAAGGTCTTCCTCCAGCTCACGGTGGCCGTCCGCAAGGGCTGGCGCAAGGACGATCGCGCCCTCAAAGAGTTCGGGTTCCTCCTCACCTCCTAGCGATGGCCGTCCACCGGACGCAGGCCGTGGTCATCGGCCGCCGGGCTCTCGGAGAGAGCGACCGGCTCGTGGATTTCTATACTCGCGATCACGGCAAGGTTCGGGGCGTGGCCAAGTCGGCGCGGCGGCCTCGATCGCGCTTCGGAAGCGCGCTCGAGCTGTTCACGCTGGGCGAGCTCGTCTTCTTCGACACCGGGCGCAGTGATCTGGTGCGGGTGGACCACTTCGACATCGTCCATCCCTTCGTGCGGGTGCGCGAGCATCTGGAGCGGCTCGGGCAGGGGGCGTGGGTTCTGGAGTGCTTGGCGCGCCTGTCGCCCGAGCGCGATCCGCAGCCGCCGCTGTTCGGGCTGGTGCTCCGGAGCCTCCGGGCCCTCGAGGCGGGCGCGCGCCCGCCGCGGGTGGCCGCCTGCTTCGCGGTGCGCGCGGTGGACCTGCTGGGGCACCGGCCGCGCCTCGATCGCTGCGTCGAGTGCGGTCGTGCCTATCCGTTCGGCGAGGCCGCCCTGGATGCCATCGCGGGCGGTCTGCTGTGCGGACGCTGCGGGTTCGGAGCCGACGCCATGCCGCTTTCGGGGGGGGCCGTCGGCCTCTTGAAGCGTCTGCGCACCCTGGGATGGGAGGAGGGGCTCAGGCTGCCCCTTGCCGCGGACCTCGACACCGAGCTGCGCGCCCTGCTCGAGGGCGTCATGACCCGGCTCATCGGCCATCTGCCGCGCTCCTCGCGCTTCCTCGCCCAGACGGCGCGAGGGCTCTCGGATCGTCCCTCACCCAGCCCTCTCCCCTGAAGGGAGAGGGATCTTCGAGGTTTCGTTTCAGCAGAGCGGACGGATCCGTAAGGAATCCTCTCCGTAGAGAGGGAGAGGGCGGGTGAGGGTTGAGGTTTGCCCTCGTGCTATTCTCGTTTCCATGTCAGTGACCATGGATGCCCTCGTCTCCTTGTCCAAGCGCCGCGGCTTCATCTTCCAGTCCAGCGAGATCTACGGTGGCGCGGGATCGTGCTGGGACTACGGCCCCCTCGGCGTCGAGCTCAAGCAGAACATCAAGAGGGTCTGGTGGCGGGACTATGTCCAGCGCCGGCCCGACATGATGGGGCTCGACGCCTCCATCCTGATGCATCCGACGGTGTGGAAGGCGAGCGGCCACGTCGACAATTTCACCGACCCCATGGTCGACTGCCTGGAATGTCGCCGTCGCTTCCGCGCCGACAAGGTCGACGAGACGCCGTGGGTGCATTACTGTCCCGCGACCAAAGGGAACAAGTTCACCATCTCCGCCGGTGAGCCGTGCAGCCACTGCGGCGTTACCCGGACGCTGTGCCCCGAGTGCGGCAAGGGTGAGCTGACTCCGCCCCGTCAGTTCAACCTCATGTTCAAGACCTTCATGGGGCCGGTGGAAGAAGACGCGTCCCTCACCTATCTCCGGCCCGAGACGGCCCAGGGCATCTTCGTCAACTTCGACAATGTCCTGCAGTCGATGCGACGCAAGCTGCCTTTCGGCATCGCGCAGATCGGCAAGGCCTTTCGCAACGAGATCACGCCGGGCAACTTCATCTTTCGCACCCGTGAGTTCGAGCAGATGGAGATCGAGTTCTTCGTCAATCCGCTGGAGACGGTGGACGGCCGCCCCGCCGACGAGTACTGGCACGAGCGGTGGATCGAGGACAGCATGGCGTGGTTCCGGCGGTACGGCCTCAGCGAGGAGAACCTGCGCCTGCGCGAGCACGCGGCCGATGAGCTGGCCCACTACGCCAAGCGCACCGCCGACATCGAGTATCACTTTCCCATCGGCTGGAGCGAGCTCATGGGCATCGCCAATCGCACGGACTTCGACCTCAAGCAGCACGCGAAGTTCAGCGGCAAGGCCCTCACGTACTTCGACGAGGAGCGAAAAGAGCACGTGGTCCCCTACGTCATCGAGCCCTCGGCGGGCGTGGACCGGGCCCTGCTGGCCTTCCTCGCCGATGCCTATCGTGAGGAGGAGGTTCGCGGCGAGAAGCGGGTGGTGCTTCGTCTCCATCCGGAGCTGGCGCCGCTCAAGGTCGCCGTGCTGCCCCTCCTCAAGAAGCGCGACGACATCGTGCGCACGGCGCACGCCATCCGCGACGAGCTGTCCAAGGACTGGTCGGTGGTGTATGACGACACGGCGGCCATCGGGCGCCTGTACCGCCGGCAGGACGAGGTGGGTACGCCCTACTGTGTCACCGTGGACGTGCAGACGGTGGGCGACCAGGCCAAGGGCGAAGTCGGCGATGGGAAGGTGACCATACGAGACCGCGACTCCATGGAGCAGATCAGGGTGCCCCTCGACTCACTCGGCTCTGTCTTCCGCGAGCTCCTGGGCGGCTCCGCCTGGGCCAGCGTGGCGGGTCGCTTCGAGCGCAAGCCGCAGTTGTTCCTCGGCTCGGTTCCCGCGATGAAGGCCATCATGACCGGCTTTGCGCAGGTGCCGGCCACCGAGAGGTCCACCGGCACCAGCACCACGCCCTCCGGCACCGGGAAGTCCTCGACGGGCGAGCCGTGCAGCACCTCCTTCATGAAGGCCGTCCAGATCGGCACCGCGACACGCGCGCCCGTCTCGTCCTTCCCGAGGCTCCGCGGCCGGTCATAGCCCACCCACACGCCCGTGGCGAGATGAGGCGTGAATCCGATGAACCACGCGTTCGAATAGTCGTTGGTGGTGCCCGTCTTCGCCGCGGCCGGCCGGCCGAGGGCCTTGGCCGCCTGTCCGGTGCCGCGCTCGATCGTGCCCTGCATCATGTGGGTCACGACATAGGCGAGGTCGGGAGGAAGGGCCTGGCGCCCCTGCGGGACGTTTTCCTCGAGCATCTTGCGCTGGGAGTCGAGCACGTAGCGGATGGCGGTCGGCTTGACCCAGGTGCCCTGATTGGCGAGGGAGCCGTAGGCCGAGGTCAGCTCCAGGAGCGTCAGGTCGGATGTGCCGAGCGCGATGGAGAGGTTCTCGTGCAGGGGGCTCTCGACGCCCAGGCGCCGGGCCACGTCGACCGTGCGACGTACGCCGATGCGCTCCTGAACCTTGATCGTCGCCACGTTGATCGACTCCTCGAGCGCCTGCTGATACGTGATCGGCCCGCGGAACTTCCGGTCATAGTTGTCGGGCTTCCAGATCTTGCCGTTGGCGCCGAACGGGTACTGCACGGGCGAGTCGTCCACGACGGAAGCCGGGGTCAGACCCGCCTCGAGGGCGGCGATGTAGACGAAGGGCTTGAAGGCCGAGCCCGGCTGGCGGCGCGCCTGGACGGCGCGATTGAACTCGCTCTTGAAGAAATCGTATCCACCCACCATCGCGCGGATGTAGCCCGTCTGCGGCTCGAGGGCGAGAAGAGCCCCCTCCGGTCGCTCCGGAGCCGGAGCATCCTTTCCTGCCGTCGCTGCCCGGCGGGTCTCGAGAGCACGGAGCCCCTCACGCAGCGTGGACTCGGCCTTGAGCTGCATCGCGGGCGACAGCGTCGTGTAGACGTGGAGGCCGCCCTTGAAGACGAGGTCCGGGCCGTATTGCGCCTCGAGATACTGCTGCACGTATTCGAGGTAGTACTGGCCGGTTGTCCGGCGCCGCTCGGGCGGCACGAGACTGAGGGCGCCGTCGCCAAGGCGCTTGGCCTGGTCGGCCCTGATCGCGCCCGTGTCCACCATGCGCGTCAGCACGATGGCGCGGCGCCGCTTGGACGCCTCGGGGTGATCGAACGGAGAATAGGTGGCGGGTGCCTTGGGCAGCCCGGCCAGGAGGGCACACTCGCCCGGCGACAGCTCGCTCACGCCCTTGCCGAAGAAGGTGCGCGAGGCGGCCTCGACCCCGAAAGCGCCGTGGCCGAAGTAGATCTGGTTCAGGTAGATCTCGAGGATGCGGTCCTTGGAGTAGCGGCGCTCGAGCTCCACGGCCAGCACTGCTTCCTTGAGCTTGCGCTCGAGGCTGCGATCCGGCGTGAGGAAGAGGATCTTGGCGAGCTGCTGGGTGATGGTGCTGCCTCCCTCGACGATCCGCCCGCGGCGGAAGTTCTGGTAGACGGCGCGGGCGATGCCCATGGGGTCGACGCCGAAGTGAGAGTAGAAGCGCGCGTCCTCGGTGGCGATGATCGCCTGCTTGAGGGCGGGCGGCATCTGGCCGAGGGAGACGAAGATGCGCCGCTCCACGTGGAACTCCGTGATGAGCTCGTCGGTCTCGTCGTAGATGCGCGATCCCACGCTGGGCTCGATGCTCTCCAGCTGGGTCACCGAGGGTAGCGAGCGAGGCAGGATGGCCAGCACCCAGAAGGCGGAGACGCCGGTGGCGAGCACGCCCACGGCGAGGAGCGCCACGAGCGGGACGCCGATCCAGCGCAGCCAGCGACGGCGCCGCACGGCCGGCTTGGACGGTTGTTTCCCTCGCGATGGGGAGGCCACGGATTGCTATTATACAGACGTGAACCCGACGAGTCCTCTCGCCCCACGTGTCGTCGCGAGCGCATCCGGGGCGCCGACTCTGCCCGTCGACGAGCAGATGGCTCGGCTCCGGCGGGGGGCCGCGGAGATCATCGTCGAGGGTGAGCTGCGCTCCAAGCTCGAGCGCTCTGTGAAGACGGCTACTCCCCTCAAGGTCAAGCTCGGACTCGATCCGACCGCGCCCGACCTGCATCTGGGGCACACGGTCGTCTTGCAAAAGCTGCGGGACTTTCAGGACCTGGGGCACCAGATCATCATCATCATCGGTGACTTCACCGGCATGATCGGTGACCCGACCGGTCAATCGGAAACGCGCAAGCCCCTCACCTGGGACGAGATTCGCGCGAACGCCGAGACGTACCGGACGCAGCTCGGCAGGGTCCTCGACATGAGCCGGACTCGCGTGGAGTTCAATTCGACCTGGCTGGCTCCGCTAACCTTCGAGAACATCCGATGTCGAGCTGGGCGGCACGGACCAGACCTTCAATCTCCTCGTGGGCCGCGATCTGCAGCGTGCTCACGGCCAGGAGCCCCAGGTGGCGCTCACCGTGCCGCTGCTCGAAGGCCTCGACGGCGTGCAGAAGATGTCCAAGAGCCTGGGCAACTACGTGGGCATCATCGAGCCGCCCGCCGAGATGTACGGCAAGCTGATGTCGATCTCTGACGACCTGATGTTTAGGTACTTCGAGCTGGTCACCCGTGTCTCCGAGGACGAGATCCAGGCGCTGCGCCGCCTTCATCCCATGGAGGCCAAGAAGCGCCTGGCTGCGACGGTGACGGCGATGTACCACGGCGAGGCGGGGGCGAGGGCCGGAGAGGATCATTTTTCTCGGACCGTGCAAGGAAAGGAAACACCTGAAAACATTGAGGGAATAACGATATCGTCGCCTCAAGGTATCGAAGTCTTCAAGGCGGTCCTGGCTACGGGCTCGGCATCCTCAAACTCAGACGCACGGCGCAAGATCAACGAGGGTGCGGTCGATGTAGATGGCCGGCGGATTTCCGATCCGAACGAAACCCTGCCTGCCGGCAGGACGTATCTAATCAGGGTCGGAAAGCGGGTCTGGAAGCGGCTCCAAGTCACCCGGGACTGACTGTTGCCAAACGCAAAAGACGAATCACTTGACAGGTTGTTGGGCGATCCGTATTATCAACCCTTGCCCTACCCGTCAGCAGATTTTGCGCGGGTAGGCTTTAAGAGACGGTAGCGGGTCGGAAGCACTCAGGCTGACCTGTTCCACCTCTTCGATGGGGTCATTACCCCTCCGTTCTTTGAAAATCGCATATGTTACTGGCTCACCGACGAAG
>WNGQ01015436.1_pt1 | contig 14401 bp, 14 predicted proteins | sample 5407661 | NCBI WGS metagenome assembly WNGQ01 (sample SAMN13153382, study PRJNA577476) | soil metagenome | isolation source: 60 cm soil or saprolite under Garry oak tree replicate 2 | place: USA:California | collected 2016-06-15 | reverse complement strand
CGCTTCAGGTGCGGGAGCAGGGCGCGCAGCGTGGCCGCCGCGTCCCCGACCAGGTTGACCTCGTAGGGATAGCGCATCCCGATGAACTTGCCGTCGATGTCGATCTGGACCCCGCGGGCCTGGCCGAACTTGGGCAGGAACTGCGTGTACGGGAAGCTCGAGCCGACCGTGAGCAGCGTGTCGCAGTGCCGCATCATCTCGTAGCTGGGCCGGGTGCCCAGTAGCCCGATCGCCCCGGTGACGTAGGGCAGCTCGTCGGAGAGCACGTCCTTGCCCAGCAGGGGCTTGGCCACGCCGGCGCCGAGTAGCTCGGCGACCTCCTCGAGCTCGTGCCGTGCCCCGCGGGCGCCCTGCCCGGCCAGGATGGCGACCTTGCGGCCGGAGTTGAGGACCTCGGCGGCGCGCAGGATGGCCTCATCGTCCGGCGACGTGACCGGCCAGTCGGTCCCCAGTGACGACGGCACCATCTTGAACGCGTGGCTGGGCGCGGAGTACTCCAGTTCCTGGACGTCGGCCGGGATGATCAGGGCGGTGGGCGCCCGCTCGGCGACGGCGGTGCGGATCGCCCGGTCCAGGACGTTCGGCAGCTGCTCGGGAACCGTCACCATCTGCACGTACTCGCTGGCGACGTCCTTGAACAGCGAGAGCAGGTCAACTTCCTGCTGGTACGAGCCGCCCATGGCGCTGCGGTTGGTCTGGCCCACGATCGCCACCACCGGCACGTGGTCCAGCTTGGCGTCGTACAGGCCGTTGAGCAGGTGGATCGCCCCGGGGCCCGAGGTGGCCATGCATACGCCGAACCGGCCGGTGAACTTCGCGTACCCGACGGCCTCGAAGGCGGCCATCTCCTCGTGCCGGGCCTGGACGAACTGCGGCTTGTTGTCCGCCCGGCCCCAGGCGGCCAGGATGCCGTTGATCCCGTCTCCGGCGTAGGCGAATACGTGCTGTACGTCCCAGGCGCGCAGCCGCTCGAGTAGGTAATCGGCAACTGTCGGTGCCATGTTTTCTGTCCTTCCGTGACGCGATAGGTCTGTCAGGAGATGCCGCCGGCCACGCCGACGGTCAGGTGATGGGCGGTCCGCGCGGCCACGGCCATGATCGTCAGGGCGGGGTTGGCGCTGCCCTGGGTGGGGAGCACGCTGCCGTCGGTGATGTACAGGTTGGGGACGGCGAAGCTCCGGCCGTGCCGGTCGACCACCCCGTGCCGTTCGTCCTCGGCCATCCGGGCCCCGCCGACCAGGTGGGCGTAGCGCTGGATGGTGATGACCTCGTCCGCCCCGGCGGCGTGCAGGATGTCCTCCATCACCGACTGCGCGGCGTGGGCCAGGGAGCGGTCGTTGTCGCACTGGGAGTAGGAGATCCGGGCCACCGGCAGGCCGTAGGAGTCCTTCTCGTCGGCCAGCGTCACCCGGTTCTCCGGCAGCGGCAGGAACTCACACAGCGCGCCGAGGCAGGACCAGTGCACGTAGTCGCTCACGTACTCGCGCAGCGCGGCGCCCCAGTGCCCCTGCGCTGCGACGTGCTCGGCCCAGGTGATCGGCAGGGGCGATACGGTCTGGATCGAGAACCCCCGTTTGTAGTCCTGGGCCGGGTCGGTCTCGTAGAACGCCTCGGTGCTCACCTCGGGGGGCGGGGCCTTGTACATTCGCACCTCGGCGTCGAAACGGCCCGCGGTCTGCGGTGCGCCCTGCACCATGAGGTAGCGGCCCACCTGGTCGAAGTCATTGCACAGGCCCTCGGGGAACCGGCTGGACGCCGAGTTCAGCAGCAGCCGGGGCGTCTCGATCGAGTACCCGGCCACCGCCACCATCCGGGCCCGCTGGAAGTGCTCGCGGCCGCCGGTGACGTAGTGCACCCCGAGCGCGCGGCCGCTGTGCTTGTCCACGGCGATCTGGGTCACCATCGCGTCGGGGCGCACCTCCGCGCCGTGCGCCAGCGCGTCGGGGACGTGGGTGATCAGCGGTGACGCCTTGGCGTTGACCTTGCAGCCCTGCAGGCAGAAGCCGCGGTAGATGCAGTGCGGGCGGTTCCCGAACCGGCCGTTGGCGATCGCGACCGGGCCGACCTTGGCCGTGATCCCGAGCTTGGCCGCCCCGCGCAGGAACACCTCGCCGTTCCCGCCGACCGGGTGCGGCCGGTGCGGATAGCCGTGCGGATCTCCCCACGGCCAGCGCTCGCCGGCCACCGGGAGTTCCTGCTCGATCTGCTCGTAGTACGGGCGCAGCTCGGGGTAGCTCAGCGGCCAGTCGGCGCCCACGCCGTCCACGGTGTGCGTGGCGAAGTCGCTCGGGTGGAAGCGCGGGGTGTAGCCCGCGTAGTGAACCATCGACCCGCCGACGCCGCGCCCGGAGTTGTTCGAGCCCATCGGCACCGGGTCGGACCCGGCGATCACCCGCGGGTCGGTCCAGTACAGGTGGTGCGAGCCTGCCTCGTCGCTCACCCAGTCGGTGTCGGGGTGCCAGAACGGGCCTGCGTCCAGGGCCGCCACCCGCCACCCGGCCCGGGCCAGGCGTTGCAGCACGACCGAGCCGCCCGCGCCGCAGCCGACGATCACCAGGTCGATCTCGTCCTCATCGGCGAACCGGCGCATGTCCCGCCGCAGGCGGTGGTTGGTCCTGGTGCCGTCGTTGGGCAGCAGCCAGGCCGACTCGTTACGCGCGCGGACACCATCTCGCGGACCCATCAGGTACCCTCCCGGACCGGGTCCTCGGATGGGTGCGCGTCACCCACCTCGAACGGCTCCAGCTTGCCCACCCCGGCGTTCTTGTAGCCGCGCGGATAGGCCGGGCCGGGAAAGCCGATCTCGGCCCACGCGAACGGATGAGCGTAGAAGGCCGTGCAGGCGTACCGGGTCCACAGGCTCCACACGTGGGCGGCGGGCAGCCCGTGCCAGTCCGCGGACTTCAGGTCCTGCACCGCCTGGATCAGCGCCAGCTGATCGGTCGGCGCGGCGTCCGCGAACGGGGTGCCGCAGCGCTGATAGGCGTCCGCGTCAAGATGCGCCAGCGTGTCCCGCCACGCCTGGCCGTCCTCGGGCATGTCCGCGTACCGCCAGCCATCGGTTTCTCCCGCCGCCAGCCGGGAGTCGACCATCTCCAGGACCGGGACGGCCAGCTCGCTGTCCTGCCCGTCCTGGCCCGTGAGCAGGTTGAGCAGGGCGCGCGCGCAGGACTCCTCCGATTCGGTGAAGAACTTCACCGCCCCGGGGGAATCGGTTCTGGCCAGGACGACATCGACCGTCACCTGATCCCAGTGCCGGACCTGGTCCAGCGCATCGAAACCGGGAAACCGGCCGGCCCAGCCGCGGGTTTGCCGGGCGGCGCCGCTCACTTCTCCCGCCGCAGGATCGCCGCCAGCAGTCCCATCCCGCCCACCATGGTGACCAGCAGCGGGGCCAGCAGCGGCGGTCCCATCTCCATGTTGTAACGGGCGTTTCTCCAGCCTCCGGGCTTCTGGGCGATGCCGCGCGCGTGCAGGTACAGGCCCTGCACTCCGTTGGCCACGATCGCCGCCGACGTGATCGGCAGCGCCGTTTTCGCCATCCGGCGGCTGAAGAACCCGGCCAGGCCCGCCGCCGCTCCCACCGGGCCGAGGGCGACCGGCAGCCACATCATCTTGTTACCGAAGCTGGCGCTGTCGTGCTCGAAGTAGATCTCCGCCGCGGTCACCAGCGCTCCGGCCGCGGTCAGGGCCGAGAGGCTGCGCTCGAAACGCCCGGTCTCCACGTTGCGCAGCATCCGGTCGATGCCCTGCGCCGTCCGGTCTACGGCATCCCCGCGCGTCCGCCGAGCGGTCATCTGCTGTCCTCCTCTGTCGGCTCCGCACCGCACTACCCTCAACCGCGACGCCAAACCTGTTCTCCCGGCTCGTGTCCGCCGGAACCGGTTTGCCGGTACGTACTGCAGGTAGAGGGTTTGTGTCGATGGCGCGGCCTGAGGCAGCTCGCTTGTGGAGCCTGAGGTGGACAGCGGCGCGCGTAACCGGTCTGGCGCTACCGGAACCGGTGAGGAGGCGATCGCATGGCCGATGACCATCCGGCAGGCGAACCAGGCGTCCCGGTCCTGGACCTAGCGTTCGATTCCGGCACGCTCGACGCACTGCGAGAAGGAGTTAAGGCTCATGCCTGTCAGGCAGGCCTGCCCGAAGACCGAGCCGAGGACGTAGTCCTGGCCGTTCACGAGCTGGCCGCCAACGCGGTTAGTCATGGCGCCGGCGCGGGACTGCTGCGTATCTGGAAGCTAGCCGGGGCATTGCACTGTCAGGTTGAGGATGGCGAACCGTTGGCCTCCGGGCGTCCAGCTGAGCCGCCAGACCGCGTGGGCGGCGTGGCTACCGACGCGGCGGATGCCTCCGGCCATACGTCAGAGCACTCGTTGCCTAGCAGGCACGGCCACGGCCTGTGGCTCGTCCGGCAGGTAGCCGACCGGATGCGGATTCTGTCCGGCGCTCGCGGTACCCGTGCCACGGTCGCGTTTGACCTGCCCGCCCGCAGAAAAGGCCAGGGCTGCCTCCAGGCCTGACGTGAATACGCCCCGGCCAGGCCGGGGTCCGCGCCCATCCGGCCCTGGTGTAGCGGCAAATAATCATGCGGAACGGGCCGTGGTGGCTGCCTCGGCCCGCGCGGATCTGCTCATCATGGCTCGAGATCTCAGCGCCTTTACCTGACCGTCGGCGTTGGGTTTGATCAGCAGTACCGTCGCGGTCAGCCAGAGCGCAGCGAACAGGAGGCTGGCGAGGATATCGGTCGGGTGGTGCTCGCCCCGGTACATGCGGGACAGAGCGACCAGAACGGGCATGGCGATCGCGGGGACGAGGAACAGCCACCGCCACCAGCCGCGGGCGTGGCCGATGACCAGGATCGCCACGGCGACGTAGAGACAGCAGGTGGCGGCCTCGTGCCCGGAGGGGTAGGCGGAGGTGGGCAGGTGCTGGTCGAGCTGGGTGACGCCGGGCCTGGGCCGCTTGACCACGGCGGCGGCGGCGAGGAACGCGCCCAGTTCCCCGAACATGACGGTGGCTACGAAGGTGACCGGCCGCCAGTGCCGGGTGACGGCGAGAAATACGACGCAGGTCGCCAGGGCGACGATGAGGATCGCCTGGGTCGCCCCGAGCGTGGTGAAGATCAGGCTCCAGTGGGTCCAGCTGGCGGTACGGTGGGCGGCGAACCAGTGCGGGATCGTCCGGTCGCCCAGCACGTTGCCGTTGCCGTCCTTGGTGATCAGCTCGCCGATGCCGACGATGATGCCGAGGATCAGCACCCAGGCCACCACGACCCCGGCGGCGATGCGGCCGTAGTGGCGTCCGGACCGGCGACGAGCGCCGGGTTCCGGCCGGGCCGGCTTGAGGTCGGCGCGGGCCTCGGGTTCCAGTCCCTCGGTGACCGGATCGGTCACCGGCTGGCCGGCGGTGCTGCGGGTCAGCTCGAAGGCGAAGGCCGTGACCCCGAGCCAGGTGATGCCGACCGCCCAGGCGCCCAGGACGTCGGACAGGTAATGCACGCCGAGCAGGATCCGGCTGATCCCGATCAGGGCGATGAGCGTGATGATCACGGTGATGAAGGCGGTCCGCCACCGGCCGCGGGCGGCGGGCAGGAAGACGAGCAGGATCGCCCCGTAGCAGACGATCGAGCCGAGTGAGTGGCCGCTGGGGAAGCTGTTCCCGGTACCGTGGGCGATTTGAGGAGGGGATCCAGGATCAGCGCGCCCGCGCCGGTGACGAGCAGGTAGGCCGCCAGCCGCCATCGCCGCCGGATCGCGAGGATGACCGTCGCGGCCCCGATCACGGTCCACAGCACGCCGTTGCTGCCGAGCCAGGTGACCGCCTTGACCACGCTCACCAGGGTCGCGTTTCCCGCGACCAGGCTGTTGATGTCGGCGGCGGCCCCGTGGTCGGCCGATTCGAGCGGCGCCCACTGCAGGCGCACCGCGATGAGCAGGATGGCGAAGACCAGCGCCGCGACGGTGACCGTGACCAGCGGCGTGAGGCGGTGCTGCCGGAGCTCGAGGTTCACGCGTGACCGCCTCCCGCCGCCGCGGCCGAAACGGCCGCGGCCTGGGCCGGGACGCAGATCGTGATGGAGCCGGGGCGGGCCTTGATCCGCAGTCCCCGGCAGGCCGGGCGGGCACCGCCGTCCAGCTCGACCGGGATCTTCCGGTCGAACCGGACCTTGACCTCCGTTCCGCGGGTGACCTCCACGAAGGGGGATCGCTCCGCTTGGCCGAGGGCGAGCCTGCTGAACGTCCAGGCCCAGTCGGCCGGGTTCTTCGCGGTGACCACGCCGAACTCCAGGAGCCCGTCGTCCGGCCGCGCCTGCGGGAAGGCCTCGATCCCGCCGAGTACCCGGCCGACGTTGCCGGCCAGCACGCAGGAGACCCGGCCCTTGAAAAAGCGCTCGCCGTCGACGTCGACCGTGGCCTTGACCCGGCGCGTGGACAGGTTCCTGATTCCGGTGTACAGGTAGGCCGCGCGGCCCAGGCGGTCCTTCATGCCCCGGCCGGCCTCGGAGATCATCCGGGCATCGAATCCCGCGCCGGCCATCACCGTGAAGTGCTCGCCGTTCACCGACCCGGTGTCCATCCGGCGGCGGTCTCCGCGCAGCCCGATCCGCACCGCTTCGGGGAGGTCATCAGGGATCTGCAGGTTCATGGCCAGGAGGTTCGCCGTGCCCGCGGGCAGGATGGCCACCGCCGTACCGGTCCCGGCGACCGCGTCGATACAGCGCTGGACGGTGCCGTCGCCGCCCCAGACGAACATCACCTCAGCGCCCTGAGCCGCTGCCCGCCGCGCGCATACGGGCGCGTGTCGGCTCTTCTTCACCTCGTACCACAGCGGATCGGTGACGCCCTCCCGGGCCAGGACCGTGCGCAGTTCGCACAGGCCACCGCCGAAGCTCTTGCGAGAGTGCGCCACCACGGCCACGTTAGGCATGCTGAGCCCCTCAGACCCTGCGCCAGCGGGCTTCGCACAGCCCGTAGATGCCGAAGACGGCCAGGCCGAGGGCGGCCAGCAGCATCAGGAACTCGCCGAACGGCTGGTTCCGCAGCGTGAGCAGCGCCTTGTCGATGCCGCCCGACTCCGATGCCTTGTGGGTGATGGCCGAGTCGATCACGAGTGCGCCGGCCAGGGCGAAGACCAGGCCGCGGGCGATGGTCCCGATCATGCCGAGCACTTCGACGACACGGCGCGTCCGGGGGCTCATCTGCGACGTCCGCAGGTACTTCGTAAACGTGCGGCGAGCGCCCTGGCTGACCAGGACCAGGCCGATGACGACGACAATCAGGCCGACGATCCCGACCAGCCACCGGCCCTCGGTGTGCCGCATGACCGTGGCCGTGACGTCTTGCTGCTGGCGGGACTGACTGCGCTGCGAACCGGAGATCACCGTGAACGTCAGATAGGCGAAACCCGCGTAGATCACTGCCCGGCCCAGCGAGATCAGCCGGGGGCCCGCGCCGTCCCGCTCACCGGTCACGCCGAAGGCGGCTTCGCTCAGCCGCCACAGGGCGTAGGCGGCGAAGCCGATGCCGAGCAGCCACAGCGAAACCAGCCCGTAGGGCTTGCCCGCGAGCATCTGCAGAGCGCCTTGCTGATCCGCCTCCCGCGAGCTGTGGCCGAGCGCGACCAGCAAGGCGACCCAGCCGATCAGCAGGTAGATGACACCTCGGGCGGTCAGGCCTGCCCGGGCCAGGATGTGCGCCGCTGGGCTGCGGGAAGCCCGCCTGGCTCTGCGTGTCGCGCGGGTGGCAGATATCGAGTGCATACCCGTCTCTACCTCGAGAGCGCGCGAGGAAACACGCGGCCCCGCAGCGCTGGCGTTTGACCCTGGCCGGGGCAGGTAGCAGTCAGCCAGGACCAACGGAGCACGACCGCAAGGGGGTTCAGCCGTGCGTGATGACGGGCCGATCGTGCGGGAGGTCACGGCCGCTGTCTACGTGATCCCCACGGATACACCCGAGGCAGACGGGACGCTCGCCTGGGATAAGACCACGATGGTGCTCGCCTCCGCCCGCGCCGGAACGGCCCGCGGCATCGGCTGGACCTACGCGGCGGCCGCGGCGCAGAGCGTCATCGCCGACGTGCTGGCCGACGTCGTGATCGGCCGCAGCGCGCTGGACGTGCCGGGAGCGGCCGAGGCCATGGCCCGCGCGGTCCGGAACATCGGGCGGCCGGGGATCGCGGCGACCGCCATCTCCGCCGTGGACATCGCGCTCTGGGATCTCAAGGCGCGGCTGCTCGGCTCCTCGGTGGCCCAGTTGCTCGGCCAGGCCCGGGACAGCGTTCCCGTTTACGGGAGCGGCGGCTTCACCAGCTACGACGATGGCCAGACCCGCGAGCAGCTGGCCGGCTGGGTGGAGAAGGACCGTATCCCGCGAGTGAAGATCAAGATAGGGGAGAGCTGGGGTACGAACGAGCACCGGGACCTCGAGCGGGTTGCCCTGGCCCGCGAGGTCATCGGGCCGGATGCTGAGCTCTACGTCGACGCCAACGGCGGCTACACCGCCGGGCAGGCGGTGCGGGTCGCGGACCGGCTCACGGACCACGGGGTGACCTGGTTCGAGGAACCCGTGTCGTCGCAGGACCTGGCCGGGCTCGCCGCGGTGCGGCGCCAGGTCCGGCCCGACGTGGCCGCGGGGGAGTACAGCTGGTCACTGGCTGACTCGGCGCGGCTCATCGCCGCCGGCGCGGTGGATTGCCTTCAGCTGGACGTGACCCGCTGCGGCGGCATCACCGAGTTCCTGCGCGGGTCGGCCCTGGCGTCCGCGCATAACCTCCAGGTCTCCGGTCACTGCGCTCCAAACCTGCACGCGCGGGTCGGCGTCGCGGTGCCTAACCTGCGGCATGTCGAGTATTTCCACGACCATCAGCGGATCGAGCGGATGTTCTTCGACGGGGCCCTGGACCCCGACGGCGGGATCCTGACCCCCGATGCGGACCAGCCGGGCCTCGGCTTGGTCCTCCGGGAATCCGACGCCGAACGCTACCGCCGCGACTGACGGCCGTCATCTGCGCAGGCTACGAGTGACCATCCGGCTCCTGGGCCGATTGGCAACTCGTGGTCCGGGACATCAGCGGCCCGGGCCGGCAGCCTTGCGCACCGGAGCTGTTAATGGCCATCAAGACAAAGAGCGTCACCAGGCCGAGGATGAGCGGGACGGCGATGATGGCGCGCGCCAGCGTGGTGGTAACGGGGCTTCCCAAGCAGGCGTTTGCGATGCGGGTCCATCAAGCGCGTCCGCGGCCCCAGCCAGGGCGCAGGGAACCGATATCTCGGCGGTGCGCTGCGCGCGCCGCGGGCCCGGAGTCCGGGTTAGAACTCGCTCTTGAGCCGTTCAATGTCGCGGGTGTGCTCCCGCAGCTGCTCGTAGGCGGGGCGTTCGGGGATGCGGGTCAGGGCCCAGCGGATCGCTTCCGCGCGGTTGTTCGCGATGCCCGCGGCGATCAGCGTGTCCACGATGTCCAGCTCGGCCGTCTTGAGCCGGACCATCACGTGGGTGAACTCGCCATCGGCGGCCACCGTGCGGTTGTCGTCGAGGAACTGGACGTTACCGCCCACCCTCTGGCCGCTGTCGTCTTCGAACCTCACCTCGACGTACCGGATCTCGGGCCACCGCCGCAGCAGGTTGTCCCGGAACTCGTTGAGCCCGGGGCCGACGGCCCTCTTGAACGCTCTGGCCGCCTCGCGGCGATCGCGGAGCGACACGTTCGGGTCGTGCAGGTCGGCGGGATTGGCGAAGACGAACCTGGGCATCAGCTGGCCCGGCTCGATCATCGGTGCGTCGCCGTGTTGCAGCAACTCGACCCGGCGTATCCGGCCGGGGAAGAGCTTGTTCGCCGCGATTTCGATCTCGTGCTGGATGTGGTCCCTCTCCGCCTGGCCCATCTGGGCCCTCCCGTAATTACCTGAGTAACTCAGATTACTAGACTTCATGCGGTAAGGCTACGTTACAAACCCCGCCCAAGCCGGGTGATCCGCTCCTGCGCTGACGCGCACCCGAGGGCCCGCCGCCCCCGACCCTTGCATCGGCTACCTCATCGAGCAGGAGAAGCCCGCGGCGGCGAAGGCCGCCTCGGTCAGCGCGTCGGTCAGGGCGGCCTGGCGCCCGGCCCGGCTGACCGCTGCCAGCAGCAGCATCGACGCGGCATGCACGGCATCGACCTGCCCGCCGGTCGCGAGCACCGCCGGCTCCGGTGCTGCGGCGGTCAGCGCGGCCTGGATCAGGTGCCGGATCCCGAGCACCTGCGCCACCCGGCACGCCCGCCGGCTGGGCAGCTGCCCCGTGGCCAGCCAGATCACCGGGCCGGGCACCAAGACCAGCGCCGCCCCGTAGGTAGCGCGGACCTTCTGGAGCCCGCGCGCCGTGGCCGTCACCGGCGACGTCCGCGCCATCCCGCGACGAACGCCCCGGCGACGGCCGCCCCGGCGAGCAACCCGGAAGACACCCGGGCATGCTGGGCGATCCACAGCTGCGGGCTGCGGCCGTGGGACTTGTCGTCGAAGATCCCGTGCGGGCCGTGATCGTGCCCGTTGCTCCCATCGACCGGGTGGAGCAGGTTATCGGGGCGGCCCGCCGCGACCTTCTGCTCGGTCTGCTGGGAGCGGTAGCCGGTCCGGGCCAGATACCGGTCCAGCACGGCCGGGACCACCCGGTTGGCCAGGAGGGTGGCCGCGGTGCTCGCCCCCACCCAGTACTGCCTCCGGCCCGGATGATCGGCGGCGAACAACACCCCGCGCGCCGCGACCTCGGGCTGGTAGATCGGCGGTACCGGCTGCGGGTGGTTGGGCAGCCGGGACCGCACCCAGGAGAACTGCGGCGTGTTGACGGCCGGCATCTGCACCACCGTCACCTGCACGCCGGAGTTCTCGTGCAGCAGTTCGCACCGCAGCGAGGAGGTGAATCCGTTGATGGCGTGCTTGGCGCCGCAGTAGGCGGACTGCAGCGGGATGCTGCGCTCACCGAGCGCCGATCCGACCTGCACGATGGTGCCCCGGCCGCGGGGGCGCATCAGGGCCAGCGCCGCCATCGTCCCGTGCACGAACCCGAGGTAGCTCACCTCGGTCACCCGCCGGAACTCCTCCGCGGTGATCTCGCTGAAGGGCGCGAACACCGAGGTGAACGCCACGTTGACCCACACGTCGATCGGCCCGAAGCGCTCCTCGGCCTTCCGCGCGGCCGCGGTTACCTGCTCGTAGTCGGCCACGTCGGCGCTGATGGCCAGGGCCTGGCCGCCGGCCTCCGCCACGTCGCGCGCCGCGCCGTCCAGGCCGGCCTGACCACGAGCGATCAGGGTGACGCGCGCCCCGCGCTGCCCGAACAGGCGCGCGGTGGCACGCCCGATTCCGGCGCTGGCCCCGGTTATGACCACGGTCTGAACGTCACTCACGCTGCCCTCCGATCCTGGGGATCCGCACGGCCCCCGCGCAAGGTCCCCGCCTGCCCGGCAGCAAGCTGGCTAAACACGAGGGCCCGGCGTTTCGGCCCGGCGCTACCGGACAGGAGCACGTCCATGACCGGATCGTTCCGCCCGCACGTCCTGCGCGAGTACTCGCTGATCGCCGACGGGGAGCGCGGGGCCCTGATCGGCCCCGACGGGGCGATCTCGTGGCTGTGCGCGCCGCGCTGGGACAGCCCCGCGGTCTTCAGCGGACTGTTCGGCGGCTGCGGCACCTACGGGGTCACGCCCGCCGATCCCTGGTACGTCTGGGGTGGCTACTACGAGACCAGGACCCTGATCTGGCGGAGCCGCTGGGTCGGGACCTCGCGAACCGAATGCCGGGAGGCCCTGGCCATGCCGGCCGATCCGCATCGCGTCGTGATCCTGCGGCGCATCGTGGCCGTCGACGGCCCGGCCCGGGTGAACGTGACCCTCGATGTCCGCGCCGGGTTCGGGCGCAGCCCGATGACGGACCTGTCCCGGGCCGGCGGGCGCTGGACCGGCCGTAGCGGGCGCCTGCGGTTCCGCTGGTCGGGCGCGGCCCGCGCGCGGCCCGGCGACGGCGGGCTCGCCCTCACCGTGACCCTCCCCCCCGGGGGCCACCACGACCTCGTCCTCGAGCTTTCCGGCCGGCCGCTCAACAGCGAGCCGCCCGACCCGGACCGGACCTGGGCCGCCACCGAGGAAGCCTGGTCCGCCGTGGTGCCCGCGTGCGACGACCTCACCGCCGCGCGCGACGCCCGCCACGCCTACGCCGTCCTGCGCGGGCTGACCGCGGGCAGCGGCGCGATGGTCGCGGCCGCCACCACGTCGCTTCCCGAGCGGCTGGAAGGCGGCCGGAACTACGACTACCGGTACGCCTGGATCCGCGACCAGTGCTACGCGGGCCTGGCCGTCGCGGCCCACGGCCCGCACCCGCTCCTGGAGGGCACCGTCCGCTTCGTCACCGAACGCCTCCTCGCCGACGGCCCCGGTCTCATGCCCGCCTACACGGTGGCGGGCGAGCCCCTTCCCGGGGAACGCGCGCTGCGGCTGCCCGGGTACCCGGGCGGGACGGCCCGGGCCGGCAACCGGGTGACCGGCCAGTTCCAGCTGGACGGGCTGGGCGAAGCGCTGGAGCTGTTCGCCGCAGCCGCCCGCCTCGACGCGGGCATCTGGGAGCTCGAGGACCGGCACTGGACGCATTCCCGCCTCGCGCGCGTGTCCGGCCTGCGCTCCCTGGCCGCCGCCGCGAACGGGCCGCCGGGTGGTCCCGGGCACCGGCAGGCGGCCCGGTGGAGCGCGCTGGCCGACTCGCTGCTGGCCAGCCTGGGCGACGCGGTCCACCCGACGGGCCGCTGGCAGCGCTCGCCCGACGACGGCCGCGTCGACGCCGCCCTGCTGCTCCCGGTGATCCGCGGCACCCTGCCCGCGGACGACCCGCGGAACCGCGCGACCGTCCGCGCGGTCACCGGCGAGCTCACCGAGGACGGGTACGTCTACCGGTTCCGCCACGACGCCCGGCCGTTGCATAAGAGCGAGGGCGCGTTCCTGCTGTGCGGGTTCTGGATGGCGCAGGTCGCCCAGGCCTGCGGGGACACCACCGCGGCGGCCCGCTGGTTCGAACGCAACCGCGCGGCGTGCGGCCCGGCGGGCCTGTACACCGAGGAGTACGACGTGCACCAGCGCCAGTTGCGGGGCAACCTGCCGCAGGCCTTCGTCCACGCCGCGATGCTGGAGTGCGCCGTCCGCCTGTCCGCCGCCCCGGGACAGTGACCAGGAAGGCGGCGGTGCTGTTCGCCGCCACGTCGGTCATCTGGGGCAGCTCGTTCCTGTTCATCCGGGTCGCGGTCGAGCATCTGCCGCCGTCCGCGGTGGTGTTCGGGCGGACCGCGCTCGGCACCGCCTTTCTCGTTCCGCTGGCCATCCGGAACCACGCGTTCCGCGGGCTGCGCCGCGCCGTCGTGCCGGTGCTGGTGGTGACCGCGCTCGACATGGCCCTGCCCACGTTCCTCACCGCCTGGGGTGAGGAGCGGGTCAGTTCCTCGGTGGCGGGCATCCTCACCGCCACCGACCCGCTGTTCACCGCCGTGCTGGCGCTGTGGCTGATCCGGTCCGAGGCCGTGGACCGCAAGCGGTTCACCGGGCTGCTCATCGGCCTGGCCGGCGTGATCGCCCTGCTGGGCCTCGATTTCCGCGGCCAGGCCGGGGAACTCCTCGGCGCCGCCGCCGTGCTCGCGTCCGCCCTCGGATACGCGGGCGCGGCGCTGCTGTACCGCCGCTGGCTCGCCGACGCCCCGGCCCTGGGCGTCACCGCGCTCATGACCGCCCTGTCCGGCCTGGCCTTCCTCGGGCCGGCCGCCGCCGGCCTGCCCCGGCACCCGCCGGCCCTGACCAGTGTCCTGGCCCTGGCCGTCCTCGGGATGGTCAACACGGGCCTGGGCTACTGGCTGTTCTACCTGCTGATCGACGAGTCCGGCGCGGCCACCGCGTCGGTCATCACCTACGTGATGCCGGTCGTCGCCCTGTTCCTGCGCGTGGGCCTGCTCGGCGAATGGCTCACCGCCGGCGCCGTCGCCGGGCTGGTCCTGATCGCGATCGGCGCCTGGCTCGCGACCGGCCCGCCGCGGGTGTCCGCGACGCAGGCCGGGGGAGGTGACGCACATGACCCGTAAAGAAGCCCTGGACACCGCGGCAGCGCTGGCCTCACCGGGCCCGGCCAGCGTCGCCGCCTGGCGGATCTGCAACGACCGGGCCGAGGAGCTGGACCAACGTTTGCACGCGCTGGGTCGCCACCACCGGCAGCCAGCCCGTGGCTCCGAGCATCGACACGTTCGGCGTGATCGCCCGCCGGGTGCAGGACGCCGCCGCCGTGGCCCGGGCCGTGGCCGACGATCCAGCGCAGTTCACGGCCACCGAGAGAACGGGCGCCCCGCGCCTCGGCGTGCTCACCGCCGCGTTCGCCCGCCAGGTCGAGCCGGTCATGCGC
>WNGQ01004185.1_pt1 | contig 14401 bp, 11 predicted proteins | sample 5407661 | NCBI WGS metagenome assembly WNGQ01 (sample SAMN13153382, study PRJNA577476) | soil metagenome | isolation source: 60 cm soil or saprolite under Garry oak tree replicate 2 | place: USA:California | collected 2016-06-15 | reverse complement strand
GGCCGGGGAGACTGCTGTGCGGGTTTCATCCCTGGACGAACTGCCCGGTCTTCTGTCCGCGCAGCGGCGTAACTTGCTGCTGCAGCGCAAAGGCGGAAGCGCGGTGCCGAATCAACCGTCAGCACGCGCCGGCCGCTGAGCGCCACGTTATGCGTCATTATCTTCACCTCGTTGATACGAACACGACCGGTCGCCGAAACGACGTCACGCCCGTCTTCGCGGACGCCGAGGCACTGAGCGAAATGGTGCGCGATCTGGTCGCGCCGTTGACGCGCGCTTTGCTCGCGGTATAAATGTCATTCGCTCTGGCCCGTAAGTGAAGCCAATGACGCATGACGCCAGTTAGGTCTCGAAGCATGTATGGCGCGGGGTGCTCAAAGCTCTCATCTTGAAGCAGGACATTACCTGCGGCGCTAATCCGAGAGCTTGAAAGAGTGCGCGCACAATTTGGCTGTTAGTCCTGCGAGAGCACCTACACAAAGGAGGATTTATGCGCCGGTACTTCTCTCTGCTCGGCCTTCTGGCTCTGGTCATTGCAGGGTGTGCCACGATCAGCAACGACAGCTCGCGGCTCGTCACGGTGGATCATTACGTCCGGGTGAAATCCACCGCGCCTGCCATGGCCGGTCAGTATGCGCAGATCTACGTCCGCGAGGTGGCGTTCGCGGGCACGGCTTCGCGCGGCGGGGCAGCCGCGGATCGCGTAGTGCTTTTCGTGCACGGCGCGGGCACGCCGGCAGAAGTCACGTTCGACGTTCCCTACAAGGACTACAGCTGGATGGCATACCTCGCCAGAGCGGGCTTCGATGTCTTCTCGATGGACACGACCGGCTACGGTCGCTCCACGCGGCCGCCGGCGATGAACGATCCCTGTAATTTTTCGAAGGAGCAGCAGGCGCAGTTTGTCCCGAGCCTGATCCCGGGGCCGTGTGCGCCTTCGCATCCCACGCCCATCGCGACCATGAGCTCGGACTGGGACGACATCGGCGCGGTGGTCGATCACCTCAGAGCGCTGCGCGGCGCGGATAGAGTTTCGCTCGTGGGATGGTCGCAAGGCGGCCCGCGCGCGGGCGGCTACGCAGCGCGTAACCCGGCGAAGGTGGCCCGCCTGGTCGTGCTGGCACCTGCCTATACTCGCGCGTCCCCGCTCGAAGCGCCCAACCCGCTTTCCCCCGGCAGCGGCCCGATGACCGCGCAGTCCCGAGCGGACTTCACAGCCAACTGGGACGGCCAAACCGGCTGTCCCGACCAGTACGAACCCGCCGCGAGCAACTCGGTCTGGTCTGAGATGCTCGCGGCCGATCCTGTCGGCGCAAGTTGGGGCGCCGGCGTGCGTCGCGCGCCGCAGGTGCCGACCTGGGGCTTCAATCAGGCGGTCGTCGCCAAGATGCAGACGCCCTTCCTGATGGTCACGGGAGCGCACGACAAGCAGGTAGCACCTGAGCGCGTTCGGCAGCTCTACGCCGATCTCGGCTCGAAGCAGAAAGTATTCATCGACCTGGCCTGTTCATCGCACAACGCGATGTGGGAAAAGAACCACCTGCTGCTGTTTCAAGCCTCGCTCGAATGGCTGAAGGACGGCAAGGTGAATGGAACGTCCCAAGGCGAATTGAAGCTCGGCTACTAGCTCCTTCGAGCATAAGCCGCCTAACTTTTCGCCACCGCCGTCGCTGCGGCGATCCCGCTGCGCACGGCGGCTTCGAGCGTTCCCGGGTATTCGCTCGCCACGTAGTCTCCCGCGAGCGCGAGGCCGGGAACTGCGGTAAATGCTTCGGGCCGTTCGAGCGAAGGCGTGCAGGAGAACGTCGCGCGCTTTTCCGTGATCACCCGCGACCATTGCGGCGAGGGCAGCTCGCCGAGCGCCGCTTTCAATTCGATGCCGATGCGCGATACTAATTCCTCTTTCGTGAATTCTTCGTGGGCGCCCGATGCGCTGATCACGGCAGCGAGCAGGCCCTTCGGCCCGCCGAGCCGGCCGCGGTCGAATACCCATTGCGCGATTCCCCCGCTGAACCCGAGCATGGGCGCAGGCAGCGATACGGATCCGGGATACTGCAGGTAGCAGGTGACGATCGGCTCGTACGCGAAGGCGTTGATCGCGGAGAGGGCATCGTCGAGTTCGGACAACTGTACCAGCAGCTGCCCTGCCTGGTGCGGCCCGCAGGCGATCACCACGCCGGAGAAAATCTCGGCATCGTTGAGGCGGAATCCGCCCGGGACGTGCGCGATGCGGCGCACCGGCGTGCCGAGCAGGACCGCGCCGCCACGCGCCTTCACGTATTCCGCGGCCGGCTCGGGGAACAGGCGCCCGAGGTCGGTGCGCGCGATCAGCAGATCGCTCGCTGCGCGCGCGCCCGTGAGGCCGTCGCGCAGCACGTTGACGAACACCTGCGCGGAGGCACGCTCGACGGGCGTGTTGAGCGCCGAGACGCACAAGGGTTCCCAGACGCGGGTGCGCAGCGCGCCCCTCTGCGCGTGGTCGTCGAGCAGCCGGGCGACGCTGCAGTCGGGCAGCACGCGGAAATTCCGCACGCGCAGCGAAATCAGGAAGCGAATCGCGGCAAGCGCCTCGGCGAAGGTCAGTGTTCTCGCGCCGAACAGCGCAGCGAGCAGATTGAGCGGATAGGGGAGCCGCGGCGCGCGCAGGTGAAAGCCGTCGGCGTAGCGCAGCTCGAGCGGCAGCCGCAGCAGAAGCTCGTCCGGGTCGGCGCCGACCTTGCGCATCAACCGCAGCGTCTCGTAGTACGCGCCGATCAGGACGTGCTGGCCGTTGTCGAGGTCGATTCCGTCGATGGACACGCGCCGCGCCCGGCCCCCGAGGCTGCGCGAGGCTTCGAAGACCGCTACGCGGACGCCTTGCTCCGCGAGCGCGACCGCGGCAGCGAGTCCGGACCAGCCGGCGCCGACGACCGCGACGCCGCTCAAGCCGTGACCCAGGTCCGCCACGCGATCCAGAGCTTGCGGATCGGGGTTAGCGCCGTGCGCTGGTCGAGCACCCGGTAATCGTCGCCGGCAATTTCGTCGAGGAGCGCGCGATAGATCGCGGCCATCATCAGGCCGGGGCGCTGAGCGTGGCGGTCCTCGGAGGGCAGGAGCGCGAGGGCCTCGTCGTAGCAGCGACCGGCGCGCTCGGCCTGGAAGCGCATCAGCCGCACGAAGCTCTCGCTGTGATTCGCGTTGAGAATGTCCGCCGCGGTCACCCCGTATTCCTTCAGCTCGTCGATGGGGAGATAGATGCGGTTTTTCCGCGCGTCTTCCCCCACGTCGCGGATGATGTTGGTCAGCTGGAACGCGAGCCCGAGCTGCTCCGCGTACTCCAGCGTCCTCGCGTTGCGGTAGCCGAAAATGCCCGCCGCCAGCGCGCCGACCACGCCCGCCACGCGATGGCAGTAGAGCCGCAGCCCCGAAAAATTCAGATAGCGGCTCTGGTTCAGATCCATTTCCATCCCGTCCATGATCTCCTCCAGCTTCGCCCGCGCGATCCCGAAAGGCCCGATCAGGGGAGCGAGCGCGCGCGTCACCGGATGCTGCGGATCGCCCGAGAAGAGCCGCGCGACCTCGCCGCGCCACCACGTCAGCGTCGCGCGCGCGACCGATGCATCGCTCGGCTCGTCGACCGCGTCGTCGACCTCGCGGCAGAAGGCGTAGAGCGCGGTGATCGCGCGCCGGCGCTCGGGCGGCAGGAACAGGAACGAGTAATAGAAGCTCGAGCCGCTGTGCGCGGCCTTGTCGCGGCAATATTCGTCGGGGGTCATCGCATCACGAGCGCCCGCGCGAGCATCAGCGGCCAGTCCCAGGCGTGCAACACGGGCCGGCGACCGAAAACGTTTCCGTGTTGCAGCTCGAGCTTCTCGAGGACCCTCAACCCTCCCTGGACCACGGCGCGGATTTCCAGCCCGACGCGGCCGCTGAGGCGCGTCGCGAGCGGTGCGCCGCCGAGCATCATCGATCTCGCGCGCTCGATCTGGAAGCGCATCAGGTCCCACCAGCCGCCCGAGGCGTCCCCCGCGGCGATCTGGTCTTCGGTGACGCCGAACCTGGCCATGTCGTTCTGCGGAAGGTAAATGCGGTTCTTGCGGAAGTCGATTTCCACATCCTGCCAGAAGTTGATGAGCTGCAGCGCGGAGCAGATCGCGTCCGAGCACGCGACGTTGCGGGCGTCGCTTTCACCGTACAGGTGCAGCATCAGGCGCCCGACGGGATCGGCCGAAAGGCGGCAATAATCCATCAGCTCGGCGAAGCTCGCGTAGCGCTGCTTGGCGACGTCCTGCGAGAACGCATCGAGGAGGTCGTAAAACGGCGCAAGCGGAAGGCGGTGAGCCGCGATCACCTCGCGCAGCTCGTGAAAAAGAGGCGACGCCGGGAATTGACCGGCCTCGAGCCGGCGCAGCTCCGCGCGATAGCCTTCCAGGCGGGCGAGACGCTCGTCCGGCCGCAGATCGCCTTCGTCGGCGAAATCGTCCGCCGTGCGCGCGAAGCGGTAAATGAGCGTCACGGGACGGCGCAGCGCCGCCGGGAGCAGCACCGAAGCGACCGGAAAGTTTTCGTAATGGCCGACCGACATTGCCCTATTTTTCAAAGGGTTTCAGCCTTCTTGGGCTGACAGTATAGGAGGGTTTGCTGTAGAATGACACGCGCGTTGCGGGACAGTTTTGTCGTCAGCCCGCGAAGGTGGCGGAATTGGTAGACGCACTGGATTTAGGTTCCAGCGCCGCAAGGCTTGGGGGTTCGAGTCCCTTCCTTCGCACCAGGAACAGGGTTTTCGGGAATGCAAACGAGCATCGAAGCGTTAAGCAGGCTGGAGCGGAGGCTCAACATGGCGGTTCCGGCCGAGCAGATCGACCGCGAAGTCGAGCAGCGGCTGCGCAAGCTCTCGCGCACCGTTCGCATGGACGGTTTTCGGCCGGGCAAGGTTCCGCTCAAGATCGTCGCGCAGCACTACGGGCCGCAGGTGCGCTCGGAAGTGATCGGAGACGCCGTGCAAAAAGCGTTTTCGGAAGTCGTCCAGGAGCAGAAACTGAAGGTCGCCGGTTATCCGCGCATCGAACGCAAGGAAGGCGGCGACGAGAAACAACTGAGCTTCAGCGCGACTTTCGAGATCTACCCGGAGGTCAAGCTCGGCGATCTCGCGGCCGCGACGATCCAGCGGCCGGCCCACGCGGTGGACGATGCGGACGTCGAGCGCACCCTCGCGATCCTGCGCAAGCAGCGCACGGGCTGGGAACCGGTCACGCGCGCTTCGCAAACAGGTGACCGCGTCACCGTGGATTTCACCGGCCGCATAGCCGGGAACGAATTCCCCGGAGGCAAGGGCGCGGGCGTGGCCGTGGTGCTCGGCGATGGCCGAATGCTGCCCGAGTTCGAGTCCGGCATCACGGGCGTCAGCGCCGGGGAACACAAGACTTTTCCCGTGGCTTTCCCCGCCGATTACCCGGGCAAGGAAGTCGCGGGGAAGACCGCAAGCTTCGAGGTGATCGTGCAGAAAGTCGAGATGCCCAAGCTCCCCGCGATCGATGCCGAATTCGCGAAATCGCTCGGCGTGGCCGACGGCGACATCGCGAAAATGCGCGACGATGTCAGGGCGAACGTCGAGCGCGAAGTCAAGAAGCGCGTGGAAGGAGAGGTCAAGCAGAAGGTGATGCAGGCGCTCATCGACTCGACGACGCTCGAGCTGCCGAAGTCGCTCGTCGAAATCGAGATGCAGCGCATGGTCCAGCAGACGCGCGCGGACCTCGAGGCACGCGGAGTGAAGCTGGAAAGGCTGCCAGTGAAGCCCGAGGCGCTCGAGGGGCAGGCGCGGCGGCGCGTCACGCTGGGACTCATCCTCGGCGAGCTGGTGAAATCGCACGGGCTCGCGGCCAAGCCCGAGCAGGTGCGCGCTCTGGTGACCGAACACGCCCAGACCTATGAGCAGCCCTTCGAAGTGGTAAGATGGGTGTACTCGGAGCCGCAGCGTTTGAACGAATTCGAGGGTCTGGCAGTCGAGTCGAACGTCGTCAGCTGGGTCCTCGAGCATGCAAAGGTGGAGGATAAGGCGATCAGCTTCGAAGAACTGATGGGAGCAGCCACGTGAGCCAGGATCCGCAAGGCCTGGGCCTGATCCCGATGGTGATCGAGCAGAGCGGGCGGGGCGAGCGCGCCTACGACATCTACTCGCGCCTGCTCAAGGAGCGCGTCGTTTTTCTCGTCGGTCCGGTCAACGAGATCTCGGCCAACCTGATCGTCGCGCAACTCCTCTTCCTCGAGTCGGAGAACCCCGACAAGGACATCTTCTTCTACATCAATTCCCCGGGCGGTTCGGTGTCGGCGGGGCTCGCCATCTACGACACCATGCAGTTCGTCAAGCCCGACGTCTCCACGCTTTGCGTGGGGCAGGCGGCCAGCATGGGCGCGCTGCTGCTCGCGGCCGGGGACAAGGACAAGCGTTTCTGCCTGCCGAATTCCCGGGTGATGATCCACCAGCCGATGGGCGGCTTCCAGGGCCAGGCGTCCGACGTCGAAATCCACGCCAAGGAGATCCTCTACCTGCGAGCGCGCCTGAACGAGATCATGGCGAAGCACACCGGCCAGAGCGTGGAGCGCATCTCGCGCGACACCGATCGCGACAACTTCCTTTCTGCGGAGGAGGCGGTGAAATTCGGCCTCGTCGACCAGGTGCTGACTTCACGGGCAGAGGCGGCGGCGGCAGCGGCGGCGGGTTGAAGGCGGAGTGATGACCGAAAAGACCGGCGGAGAAAAGCTTCTCTACTGCTCCTTCTGCGGCAAGAGCCAGCACGAGGTGAGGAAGTTGATCGCCGGGCCGTCGGTGTTCATCTGCGACGAGTGCATCGAGCTGTGCAACGACATCATCCGCGAGGAAAGCGCCGCGGACAAGGGCGGCAAGCCCGCCAAATCCGACCTGCCGACGCCGCGGGAAATCTGCGGGATACTGGACGAGTACGTGATCGGGCAGGAGCTCGCGAAGAAGATCCTTTCGGTCGCGGTGTACAACCACTACAAGCGCCTAAAGCACCTCTCGAAGAACGACGAGGTCGAGCTCGCCAAGTCGAACATCCTCCTCGTCGGTCCCACCGGGTCGGGCAAGACGCTGCTCGCGCAGACGATGGCGCGCCTTCTCAACGTTCCATTCGTGATCGCCGACGCGACCACGCTCACCGAGGCGGGCTATGTCGGCGAGGACGTGGAGAACATCATCCAGAAGCTGCTGCAGAACTGCGACTACGACGTCGACAAGGCGAAGCGCGGCATCGTCTATATCGACGAGATCGACAAGATTTCGCGCAAGTCCGACAACCCCTCGATCACCCGGGACGTCTCCGGCGAAGGCGTGCAGCAGGCGCTGCTGAAGCTGATCGAGGGGACCATCGCGTCGGTGCCGCCGCAGGGCGGGCGCAAGCATCCCAACCAGGACTTCGTGCAGGTGGACACCACGAACATCCTGTTCATCTGCGGGGGCGCGTTCGACGGCCTGGAAAAGATCATCCGCAGCCGCTCCGAAAAGAGCGGCATCGGCTTCGGGGCGGACGTGAGAAGCCTGAAGAACGGCAAGGACATCAGCGAGATCCTGAGGACCGTCGAACCGGAAGACCTTATCAAGTACGGGCTCATTCCCGAGTTCGTCGGGCGGCTTCCGGTCGTGGCGACGCTCGTGGAACTCGACGAGCAGGCGCTGATCCAAATACTGACCGAACCGAAGAACGCTCTCATCAAGCAGTATCAGAAGCTGTTCGGCATGGAGGGAGTCGATCTGGAGGTGCGGGCGCAGGCGCTGCAGGCGATCGCCAAAAGAGCGCTGGCGCGAAAGACCGGGGCCCGGGGCCTGCGTTCGATCCTGGAACAGGTGCTGCTCGACCTCATGTTCGATCTTCCGACGATGGAGAATGTGAGCAAGGTCGTAGTGGACGAGAACACCATCATCGGCGAGGGCAAGCCCCTTCTCATCTACACCGAACCGCCGAAGGTGGCGGGCACGGCTTGAGCGACGGCTGTCGTCCCGATCGGGGCGCGGCTTGAACGGGGGCACTTCGCCCCAATGTAACTTTTGATCCTTTTTCCCGGGAACGCCATGGCTGACGAGACCGCATCCGCACCCAACCAGTATCCGCTGCTGCCGCTGCGGGACGTGGTCGTGTTCCCGCACATGGTCATCCCGCTCTTCGTCGGGCGGCCGAAGTCCATCAAGGCGATGGAGATCGCCATGGAAGCGGGCAAGAGCATCCTGCTCGTCGCGCAGAAATCCGCGGCCAAGGACGAGCCCACTGCCGAGGACCTGTACAAGATCGGCTGCATTTCGAACATCCTGCAGATGCTCAAGCTCCCCGACGGCACCGTCAAGGTGCTGGTGGAAGGCAACCAGCGCGCCCGGATCCAGAGCATCGACGATATGCGCAGCCATTACCTCGCCGAGGCCAGCGCCGTCCCGGCCGACGCGGGAGAAGTCACTGAGATCGAGGCGATGCGCCGCGCGCTCATCGCCCAGTTCGACCAGTACGTCAAGCTGAACAAGAAGATCCCGCCGGAGATCCTCACCTCGCTTTCCGGCATCGATGAAGCAGGGCGCCTCGCCGACACCGTGGCGGCGCACCTGCCGCTCAAGCTCGAGCAGAAGCAACAGGTGCTGGAGATGTTCGAGGTCAAGGCGCGCCTGGAGCACCTGCTTTCGCAGCTGGAAACCGAGATCGACATTCTCCAGGTCGAGAAGCGCATCCGCGGCCGCGTCAAGCGGCAGATGGAGAAGAGCCAGCGCGAGTACTACCTGAACGAGCAGGTGAAGGCGATCCAGAAGGAGCTCGGCGAAGGCGAGGACGGCGCCGATCTCGAGGAAATGGAAAAGCGCGTCAAGGCCGCGCGCATGCCCAAGGAGGCGCGCAAGAAGGCCGACGCCGAGCTGAAGAAGCTGCGTCTCATGTCGCCCATGTCGGCCGAGGCGACGGTGGTGCGCAACTACATCGAGACGCTCGTCAACCTTCCCTGGAAGAAGCGCAGCAAGATCTCGCGCGACATCGGGGCGGCCGAGAAGATCCTGGACGCCGACCACTACGGCCTGGAGAAGGTGAAGGAGCGCATCGTCGAATACCTCGCGGTGCAGATTCGTGTGGACAAGGTCAAGGCGCCGATCCTGTGCCTGGTGGGCGCGCCCGGGGTGGGAAAAACTTCTCTCGGACAGTCGATCGCGCGCGCCACCAATCGCAAATTCGTGCGCATGTCGCTGGGCGGCGTGCGCGACGAGGCCGAGATCCGCGGGCACCGGCGCACCTATATCGGCTCCATGCCCGGCAAGATCCTCCAGAACATGAGCAAGATTGGCGTGCGTAATCCGCTGTTCCTGCTGGACGAGGTCGACAAGCTGGGCATGGACTTCCGCGGCGACCCGTCCTCGGCGCTCCTCGAAGTGCTCGACCCGGAGCAGAACCACACCTTCACCGACCACTACGTCGAGGTCGAGTACGACCTCTCGGAGGTGATGTTCGTCGCGACCGCCAACACCCTGAACATTCCTCCCGCGCTGCTCGACCGGATGGAAGTGATCCGCATATCCGGATATACGGAGGACGAGAAGGTCAACATCGCTTCGCGCTACCTCCTGCCGAAGCAGCTCAAGAACAACGGGCTGAAGAACGAGGAGGTATCGGTGTCCGAGTCGGCCCTGCGCGACATCATCCGCTACTTCACCCGCGAGGCGGGCGTTCGCAGCCTGGAACGCGAGATCTCCAAGATCTGCCGCAAGGTGGTCAAGCTGCTGGTGACCAAGGACAAGGAAAAGCGGGTCCTCGTCACCCCGAAGAACCTGGACAAGTTCCTCGGCGTGCGCCGCTTCAGCTACGGCATCGCGGAGAAGAAGAACCAAGTCGGGCAGGTGACAGGGCTCGCGTGGACCGAGGTCGGGGGCGAGCTCCTCACGATCGAGGCGGTCACGATGCCGGGCAAAGGCAAGACCATCACGACCGGGAAACTCGGCGAGGTGATGCAAGAGTCGATCCAGGCCGCGCTCTCCGTCGTGCGCAACCGCTCATCCAAGCTCGGCGTCGCCGAGGACTTCTACCAGAAGAACGACATCCACGTTCACCTCCCCGAAGGCGCGACGCCCAAGGACGGCCCGAGCGCGGGAATCGGCATCTGCACCGCGATGGTGTCGGTGCTGACGGGAATTCCGGTCCGGGCGGATATGGCGATGACCGGCGAGATCACCCTGCGCGGCGAAGTCCTGGTGATCGGCGGACTGAAGGAGAAGCTCCTCGCGGCTCACCGGGGCGGCGTGAAGACCGTCCTCATCCCGGACGAGAACGTGAAGGATCTGGCAGAAATCCCGGACAACATCAAGAATCGACTGGAAATTCTTCCGGTCAAGTGGATAGACCAGGTGCTCGAGCTCGCGCTCGAGCGCCAGCCGGAACCGCGCAAGCCAACGTCGGACGTGCCGCCGATTCCACCTGCCGGTGACGACAAGACTTCCTCAACGGTGGTCACTCACTAGATTGGTGCAGCGCGGAGCGAGTCGCGCTGCTCGCTCGTCCGCGAAATTTCCGAGACTCCGCATCCGCGCCGGCCTGAAAAAGCTGGCGCGCGTCTTGCCGTCGAAAAAAATTCGACGCGGCAGCCATGAACCCTTGACACGATGCTTTTGCAATTGCTATATATTGCGAACGCGTGCGCGATGTCGCGCTCGCTCTCACGAAACGATTTCAGCCGCGGAATCAGCAAAGCCCGGTTTTCGCATGCGCCGTTTCCCTGCCGGGGCGGCGCCGGGAGACCGGTCTTCGCTGAGTCCACGGTCACGGCCCAGCTGGGAGGCGGGTCGTGCCCGACATCATCGCGTCATAACCGAACTCCAAACTCCAAGGGGACCGAAATGAACAAACTGGAAATCATCGATCACATTGCCAGATCCGCCGACATCTCGAAGGCCGCCGCGGGCCGCTCGCTCGACGCGGCCGTCACCGCGATCAAGACCGCGATGAAGAAGGGCAGCATGGTGACCCTAGTCGGGTTCGGAACGTTCTACGTCGGCCGGCGCGCGGCACGCACCGGGCGCAATCCGCAGACCGGCGTGGAAATCAAGATCAAGGCGGCAAGGGTTCCGAAATTCCGTCCTGGAAAAGCCCTGAAGGATGCAGTAAACTAGCAGCCCTTCCGAGACCGGCCCGGCGTTCGGAGATCGCGTCGGTATTCCCGTGAAGGGGTGCTTAGCTCAGCTGGTAGAGCGTCGCCCTTACAAGGCGAATGTCGGCGGTTCGATCCCGTCAGCACCCACCATTCAACCCGCGGGAGAGTAAACGCGGAGCGGTAGTTCAGTTGGTTAGAATACCGGCCTGTCACGCCGGGGGTCGCGGGTTCGAGTCCCGTCCGCTCCGCCAGAATCCCCGCGGTTCGCTTTTTTTTCGCTAAGAGACACCATGTTCGATTTCGTCACCAAGCACAAACGTCTCCTGCAGTTCGTGCTCGCACTGATGATCGTGCCGCCGTTCGCGTTCTGGGGGATCCAGTGGACCCAGCGCGAAACGGCGGGCGCGGGCGAAGTCGCCAGCGTAGGCGGGCAGAAGATCACCGAGCAGGAATTCGGCGAAGCGCTGCGACAGCAGCAGGAACGCGTGCGCGGACTGCTCAAGGGGAACTACGACCCGGCGATCTTCGATTCGCCAGCGCTCCGCCTGGAGCTGCTCGAGGGCATGATCTCGCAGCGCCTCATGATGCAGCACGCGACGCGGAACTATCTCACCGTTTCCGACGAGATGCTCGTCGAGACGACGAAGGCCATCCCGGCCTTCCAGGTGGACGGGAAATTCTCCAGGGATCGCTACGATGCGGCGCTTCGAAACGAGAGAATGAGCTCGGAGGCGTTCGACGCGGCCTTGCGTCGCGATCTCCTGATGCAGCAGCTCACGGGCGCTCTGGCGGAATCCGGGCTCGCATCGAAAGCGGTCTCCCGCCAGTTCGCGCAGCTGCGCGCGCAGCAGCGGGAGATCGCCGAATATCGAATCCAGACGGACGCGCAGCTGGCGCAGTCGAAAATCGCCGCAGACGCAATCCGCGCGTTCTACGACGGCAATCCGGCCCGTTTCCAGGTGCCCGAGGAAGTCGGAGTCGAATACCTCGTGCTGAGCACCGACGCCTTGCTGGCCTCGGAGCAGGTCGGCTCCGATGAGATCAAGGCGTATTACGAGTCGAACATTTCCAGGTACGGCGAGCCGGAGCAGCGCCGTGCGAGCCATATCCTGATCGCGGTGAAGAGCGGCGCGGACGATGCCGAAAAGGCGGGCGCACGGGAGCGCGCCGCGCAGATCCTTTCGCAATTGCGCAAGTCACCGGCCAGCTTCGCGGAGCTCGCGAAGAAAAATTCCGGCGATACGGGCTCGGCGTCCAAGGGCGGCGACCTCGGCTTCTTCTCGCGCGGGATGATGGTGCGCCCCTTCGAGGATGCGGCGTTCCGGCTCAAGCCGAATCAGATCAGCGACCCCGTCGAGTCGGATTTCGGCTTCCACATCATCAAGATCACGGGAATCAAGGCGGGGAAAATGAAAAGCCTCGAATCTGTCCGGCCGGAAATCGAGCGCGAGCTGAAAAAGCAGCGGGCCGGCAGGCGCTTTGCCGAAGCCGCGGAGGCGTTCAGCAACCTGGTCTACGAGCAGCCCGAATCGCTGGGACCGGCCGCGGAAAGGTTCAAGCTCACCGTGCAGCGCGCTCAAGGAGTGACCCGGCAATCCGCGCCGGTGCCGGCGCTGAATAACGCCAGGCTGCTCGCGGCGCTGTTCGCCGACGATTCGATCAAGAACCGGCGCAACACCGAGGCGATCGAAACGTCCCCGGGCGTTCTGGTTTCGGCGCGCGTGCTCGATCACAAGCCGTCCAGCCCGCGCCCGTTCGACGAAGTGAAGGGCGACATAACCAAACAGCTTGCCCGTCAGGAAGCCCTGGCGCTCGCGAGGAGACAGGGCGCCGAACGCCTCGAAGAGCTGAAAAAGGGCGAGGCTTCCGCGGTGCGCTTCGGCGCGACCAAGCTCGTCAGCCGGGATGAACCGCACGATCTGGGTGCCGAAGCCCTCTCGAGGATCTTCGGCGCGGACGCGTCCAAGCTGCCGGCGTACGCCGGGCTGGAATCGGCCACCGGCTACGTGATCTATCGCGTCACCCGCGTCGTGGACGTTCAGCCGGATGAGACGCGAGCGCGCAGCGTCCAGAGCGAGTTGGGGCGTGCGGGCGGGGCGCAGGAGTTCAAGTCCTTCCTCGACGGCCTGCGCGCGGACGCGAAGGTCGAGATCAACAACGCGGTTCTCGAAAAGAAGACGCAGTAGGAAAGCTACTCGGGCGCCCCGGAAACGGGTATGGCGCCCACCACGGTATTGAATCCGCTGTCCACGTAGGTGATCTCGCCGGTCATCCCGGACGCCAGGTCGGACAGCAGAAACGCCGCGACGTTGCCCACGTCCCCTGTCGTGACGTTTCGCCGCAGTGGAGAATTCTCCTCGACGTACTTGAGGATCTTGCCGAATCCCGCTATCCCGCTCGCCGCCAGGGTTTTGATGGGGCCGGCCGAGATGGCGTTCACGCGGATCCCCTTCGGCCCGAGGCAGGCGGCGAGGTAGCGCACGCTCGCCTCGAGGCTCGCCTTGGCGAGTCCCATGGTGTTGTAGCCGGGAACCACCCGATCGGCTCCGAGGTAAGTCAGGGTGACAAGGGCCGCAGGGCGTCCCTGCATAAGCGGCAGCGCGGCCTTGGCGAGCGCCGGAAAACTGTAGCTGCTCACGTCGTGTGCGACGCGGAACGCCTCCCGCGACAAGCCTTCGAGGAAATCGCCCGTGATCGCCTCGCGCGGCGCAAAGGCGATCGCGTGCACAAGGCCGTCGAGCGCGCTCCACTTCCTGCCCAGCTCGGAGAAGAGCGCCGCGATCTCGGCGTCGCTCGCGACGTCGCAGGGGAAGACGAGCGTGCTTCCGAATTCTCCGGCCATCTCCGTGACTCGGTCCTTGAAGCGCTCGTTCTGGTAGGTGAACGCGAGCTCAGCACCCTCGCGCCGGGCCGCCTTGGCGACCCCGTAGGCGATCGAGCGATTGGAGAGCAGGCCCGTGATCAGGACGCGTTTGCCCGCGAGGAAACCCATCTTGTTTCCGCCTTTCCGGTTCGAGATCGCGGGATTGTAGCGGATTCAGGTCAAGTCAAATCGTGAACTTGGCACGCCGTAAGCGCCGTACCCGGCAAGAATCGTCGCGGCGCGGCCATCGGTTTGCAGATCGCGCTTATGTGCGATGATTGGCATAGAATCCAATCCGTCCCATGCGTTACAAAATGAATCGTCGTTCCGTCCGGGAGCTGGCGTTCACGGCGCTGGCCGGGCTGGTGCTCGTCGCCGGTTGCAGCAAGCCGCCCACGCGCGTCGGCGAGGGCGATCGGCTGCAGATCCTCCACA
>WNGQ01010352.1_pt1 | contig 14407 bp, 12 predicted proteins | sample 5407661 | NCBI WGS metagenome assembly WNGQ01 (sample SAMN13153382, study PRJNA577476) | soil metagenome | isolation source: 60 cm soil or saprolite under Garry oak tree replicate 2 | place: USA:California | collected 2016-06-15 | reverse complement strand
CAGGCACGACGGTGAACGTCCGGCCCGCGAAGACGCCCTCGAGCTTCTTCTTCCACACCAGGTCAACGCCGGCGTTCAGGGTTGACTGGAGCTCGGCGAACCGGCCCTTCATCGCCGGGTCCTCGAAGCGGACATGGAAGCGGACACTGACCACGATCGCGTCTGCGTTCATCGCGATGGTGACGGGGGCGAGGTTGAGCCCGGACCAGTTGCTCCCCTCCCTCTCCTGCTTCTGCTTCACCGAAGATGCGGGCTCCGCCGAGCCTGCATCGAGCGCCTGGCGGTCTGCCAGGACGCGAAGCCGGTCGGCCTCGATGGCGACCTGACTGCCCTGCAGCTTCGCGAGCATCGGCTCGAGCACCTTGAGCCGGGCTCTGGCCTGTTCGACCGTCGCCCGGTCCTGCGGCGAGGGCACGGCCGGCTGTCGCTGCACGACGCCTCCGGCGTCCGGACGGCGCGTCGGCGCCACTTTTTGAGCTGGCGCAGCTGCCAGCACCCGAGCCGCGACGGTGTCGGCCTGTCGTTCAAGCGGGTCGCCGGCGTCTCCGAGCCGGAGTTTGGGCTGTAGCCCGGCCAGGCGAGTCTGGCCGAGGAAGTACGCCGCCCGGAAGCCATCGTCTCCGACAAGGCGGCGGATCCGCTCTGCCGCCTTGCCGACATCGCGATAGCCGAGGGTCGAAGGCGGGATCTCGTCTGTGCACGCGCCGGGCGGCAATCCGTCCTCGAACTGACGCCGGTACGGCGGATTGCCCTTTGCGGTTTTCCGGATGTGGTCATAGAGCTGGTCACCGAGGACTTCCGGGACGCCTTCTTTGATCAGGAGGCGGTTCTTGTGGAGATCGTAGAACTCCTGGCTCGCGTACACGTGCATGAGCTCATGGCAGAGCGTCTCGATGGCCCTCCACCGCGCGTCGCACGTACCGTCCGAACTGCTGTACTGCATGTTCATCGTGACCTCGGCGCTGTCTCCGGTGCTCGCCGTGAAGCTCTGCCACGACATGATGGTGCCGACGTCCGCCCGCACGGATGCATCGGCGGCGAGGTGGTCGATGATGTCGCCGAATACCAGCTCGTCGGCAGGGCAGCGGGGATCGTAGTGCACCTGGGCCAGCAGGCCGGATGACTCGGCGTCGCGCCGGGCGCGATTGTCGAGGAACCCTCTCGTGGCCTCTGCCGGGATCGCACCGGGTGACGTACTGGGCGTCAGGTGCTTGGAGTAATCCCACGTCTGCTGGAAGCCACGGGTGTGGCTGAAACCTATGTAGGGGGCGAAGAAACGGAGCGCCTCGGCCTGCACGAGGTCCGCCACCGGCCTGATCTGGGAAACGTCATGCACGCTGATGCCAAGGGCCCGGACCGCGCTCGCCTGGGCGGCTACGAGGTCACGCGTGAGCTTGCCGAGATCGGTGCGCAGGGTGGGCTCATCCAGCTGGCGGTCGGCCGGCCGGCTGACCGGGCACTCGGAGCCCGCCTGCCCGCCGTAGTCGAGGGCCGTTGGGTTGTATATCGCGTCAAGTTTCTCTTGGGTGGTTTCACCCGGCTTCTTGAGCCCGGCGGTGAGCGCGAGTTCAAGCCAGCCGCTCGCCCGCATTGCCTCCGTGGCGAACTCGCGCCATGAGGCGCCGAGTGGTTCCATGGCAGCGGACGGGGCGTACCGGACCAGCCGCCCGGCGGCCTGCCCCAGGTCGAGGCCGGGCAGCGGGTTATCGGACAGCAGGTCAAGGGCGAAGAGCAGCCATCGTCGCTGCGTGCCCGTGAGAGCGGCGACGGCGGCGCTGATATCGAGTGCAGGCTCGCCGGTGAGGGCGGTGTAACGAGCCTCGACCTGGCTCTGGTGTTCTGCCGGCGAGTCATGGCGCACGACATCGCCGTAGTCGATGGAGATCTCGGCGTTCCCGACCTTGTGCTTCGCCCGGTCGATCCCGGCGGCGCCCGAGGCCTGCTGTAGCACATGGGTCAGTTCATGGGCCAGTAGCTGATGGCCTGTCACGGTCGCCGGCTGGTACTCGCCGCGAGCGAAGGCGATGTGGTCGCCATGGGTAAACGCCCGGGCCGAGATGGCCTCGGCGCCCGCAGCGGCCATGTCATCGCTGTGGACGCGCACGTTACTGAAATCGTGACCGAAGCGGGGCTCCATGAAGGCCCGCACCTGGTCACTCAGTGGATGCCCGGTCGACGACAGGACCTCGTTCACGGGTGAGGGCATGCCACCGGTCATGCCGTCAGCCGATTGGTGCTTCCGCCGGATCGGTGAGCCAGCGGCCGGCCTGGCGGATCGTGCCGCGAACCGGCCTACTTGACCGGCGGATTCGTGCGCCACCTGGTCGGCAACGGCCTCGGCCTGGCGTTCATGGACGTCGCCGGGCTCACTCAGGTGGCGAATGCGCGGTGCCCCGCGGGCGCACGCACAGTCCGTACCGCCACAACAGCCCGGCCCTGGAACGTCGGCCTGTTGCCCGGGCGGGTCCATTGGCGGGCCGGTGGCCGCCGCTGGCCTGGGCTGTATGCCCAGCGCCAGGGCGTGCGCCAGCGGGCCTGCCCGCGGTGGCAGGCCGGCCGGGACTTCGGGCTCCTGGCGCGCGGCCCCGGCGGGAGCGGCGGTTCTGGCCTGCCGCGACTTCGCTGATTTCAATCGCGGTCGCGGTGGTGTTCGTGCTCGCGGGCCTCCCGGTGATGCCCGTTACGAGGCCGGCGGCACCCCTCGTCCTCGTCGTCATCCCCGTCCTCGTCGTCGCCATCGTGGTGGTGATGGTGGTGCTCGCCGCCGTCCCCGTCCGTCCGGTCGTCGTCGTCCGCGCAGTCGGGGCGCGGGCATAGCTTGTCGTACAGCGCCAGGATCTCCTCGACCGTATTGGTCTGCAGGTCGTCGCAGCGCTTCTTCGAGGCGGCCCGCTTGCAGTCCTCGAAGGCCTGCTTCCCGGTCAGCAGCGAGATCGCATTGGCGCCCGTGCTCCAGCACGTGAGCGCGCGGCACAGGCACTCGGTGAAGTCCCTGGTCTCGTCGAAGCCGTTCCAGATCAGCCGGATGTGCCGCCGCGCCACCAGGGCCTGGGCGTAGACCATCTTCAGGTCGGTAGCCGCGGGATCGGCGGCAAGGGCCGCGTTGATCGCGTCGATCTCGGTCTTGACGCCCTGCACGCGCTGAACCAGCGCGGCGGGCTCGGTGAGCAGGTCATTGAAGCACTGCTTGGCCTTGTCTGCCCGCGCCTGGTAACGCGTGATGGTGTCGATCAGTCGTTGGTAGTCCTGATCGGACAGGTAGTCGTGGTGCGGCTGATCAGGGTCGCAGTCCCAGTCAGCGCCGGTTATGTCGAACTCGCAGTCCAGGCAGTCGGCACAGCACCCTTGCGGGCCCGCGCAGGTGTCGAGATCCTGCGCGATACAACTCCACGCCTCGTCCAGGCACTCGACCACCTTGCCCTGCTTGATCGAGCACCGGACGCGCTCCACGAGGTGCTTGACCTGGTGCCGCATGTCCTGCACCTGCAGCGCGACGTCGCGGCGCTTGGTCCGGTAATCCTTGCGGGTGGCGTCGTAGGCGGTCTGCGCCGCCTCGAGATCCGGTGTTGTCGCGGCGTTGTACGCGGCTTGCTTCGCGATGCCGTCGGCCTTGCATTTCAGGCAGTCGATCAGATGCGGTTTGCACTCGCCTTCGTGACGGGATCTGCCGGCTTCTTCCTCCGGCGGCTCGTCGGCGTGCCCTGGCGCAGGGGTCGGATTCATGCCGCTGCTCCCTTCCTGTGAGCGCAGCATGCAGTCTTCGCGGCGGCTGTCACGGTACTGTCGCCGGAGCATCTCCGGCCGCGATGCGACGGTGCGGTGACGCCCCGGCGCGGACCATGGCCGCGTGGCTGGATATCGCGCACTCGCTGCGGCCGGGCGTAGCATTGTCGGCCTGCTCAACCTGCGCTTCGGCGAGATCATCCCGCCCGGCGGCCGGAAGCCCACCGCGGTGCTGGCCGGCACCGGGGATTTCGACAAGGTCAACAGCAGCCCGACGGCGATGATCCGCTACCCGGCCGTCTCGGTCTACTGCTACCGAGTCTGCGTAGACCGCGAGACCCGGCCCACCTGGTCGGCGGTCGCCAGCGTGGACGGGATTCCGCGCATCCCGTTGCGCATGCACTTCCTCCTCGCCGCCTGGGACACGGTGGTCGAGAGCGAGCTCGAGTGGCTGGGGCTGGCCGTGGAGGTGCTCGAGAGCGAGCCCATCCTCACTGGTCCGACGCTGCACACCACCGGAGACTGGGAAGATGGCGACGCGATCCAGGTCGTCGCCGACGACCTGGCACTGGACTCGATGAGCGAGGCCTTCCAGGCGCTCACCACCCAGTACCGGCTGTCCCTGCCGTACGTCGCGAAGGTGATCAAGATCACCGGCCGCCGCGAGCCCGCGGTCGAGGGCGTCGCGACGGTGGCCCGCGTGCTGGGCAGCGGTGTCGTGCCATGATCATCCAGACCGCAGCCGGATCCGCCGTCGTGACCCATCGTCTCGCCCTCGCCGTCGAGGTCTACGACGCCGTCACCAGCAGGCTCGCCGACGCGCCGGTCCGGGTCGGCCGCGAGGCGGCCGGCCACCTCACGGCCGGACCCGGGGAGCAGCTCCCCGATCCCGGCTGGCCCTGCCAGGACCTGGAACGATCCGGCAAGGCCCGGTTCAAGCTCCGCCGTGCGCCGCAGTTGCCCGCCGTGATCACGCTGCGGATCGACGATCCGGCCCGGCGCTTCGTACCGCGCCGGGTCTCGATCACCCTGTGGTCCGAAGTCGACACCGAGGCGGCCGATCAGCACCCGCCCGCCGGCGCCTACGTTCCGGTGAATTCACGTCTGCTGCGGATCTGGCTGGCTCCCGGCTCGGCCTATCCGCTGCCCCGCGGCGCGACCGCCATCCGCGGCCGGGTGCTCCGCGGCGCCGCCGGGGGAGTGCTGTCGCCGGATCACCCGGTGCGGTGGCCGCGGGTCACCGCGACCGGCCCCGGGAACGCGCTGGTCGGCTGGACGCACGGAGATGAGCGCGGGGAATTCCTGCTGCTGGTGACCAGCGCGGGAAACCTGCCGCCGCTGGCCGACGCGCAGTTCAGCGTGGATATCGACGTCGTCGGCCGGCCCTCCGCGCAGACGCCGCCGCCCGATCCCGCGGACCGCTGCGCCGATCTCGTCGCGGAGAACATACCGCGCTCGTCGGCCCCGCCTGCGGCCGGAGATCTCGACAACGACCTGCTGCGGGGCCGGGCTGTTCCGCCCGGCTACGCCGCCGGGAGCTCGCCGCGCCCGCACTGGACCGTGCAGGTCGGCAGCCTGAGCGGCACCGGCACCGACATTCCTTTCCCCGATTGAGCCGTGACCGAGGAGGTCCTGAATGGCTGAGTACCTGACTCCTGGCGTCTACGTCGAGGAGACGAGCTTCCGGGCCCGGTCCATCGAAGGCGTGCCGACCAGCACCTTCGGCCTGGCCGGGCTCACGGCCTACGGCCCGGTGCCCTACAAGCTGGCCCAGCCGCCCGTCGTGATGGTCCCCACGCCCGCGCTGGTCACAAGCTTCACCGAGTTCGAGCGGGCATTTGGCGGGCTGGACGCGGTCGGCGAGCTGGAGGACAGCACCAACTACCTGGCCCACGCGGCCCGGGCCTTCTTCAACAACGGCGGCCAGCGTCTGTACGTATCGAGGGTCTTCTCGTTCACCATGACTGCGGGCAACGCCCCCGCGATCGACCTGAGCAAGAACTTCGCCACGTTGCCGCTGGGCGCCAGCGGTGCCGGGCCGACCTGGCGGGCGCGCTGGCCGGGGCAGGCCGGGAACCAGATTCAGGTCAGCGCGAGCTTCCGGCGCAGCAAGAACGTGCTCATCGGCGGCGCGCTCACCGGGATCTTCCCAGGTGCCGCGGTGGAAACCGGCGACCCGAATACCCCGATTCCCGATAGGACGCCGCCGAACGCGGCGAACATAAGGATCGTCACCAGGAACGACGCGACCGGCCAGCTCGGCTATCTAGGCCCGAACGGAGCGTTCCAGGCGGTCGATCCGGCCAGGGCCGCCTACCACATCACCCTCGACGTCACGGTGACGATGGGAACGCGCATCGACGTGTACTCCGGGATGGAACTCAACGCGGCGCATCCGAGGGCCGTGACCCGGGTTATGGGCGCGGTGAACCCGACCGACGAGTTCTGCCTCATCTGGCTCGACACCTCCGTTCCGGCCGGCCAGCAGCCACTCACCGACGCGGCCGTACTCACCGCCCTGCTGTCGCTGAGCACCCCCACGTTCCTCAACGGCGGGACCGAGGGCGAACCGCTGACGCCGGACGCGCTGCGCGGGCAGCAGGCCTCGTCCGACGACGCTACGGTCGCCGCCACCGGCCTGGAGGCCCTGGGCGAGGTCGACGACGTGGCGATCGTCGCCACTCCGGACACCGTCCGGCTCGATCTGGCCAGCCAGCAGGAGGCCGCCAGCAACCTGATCGCGCACTGCGAGCAGCTGCGCTACCGGATCGCGATCGCCGATCCGCCGGCGGGCAGCTCGATCTCACAGGTGCGCCAGTTCCGCAGCCAGTTCGATACCGAGTATGCGGCGCTGTACTACCCGTGGATACGGATCATCGACCCGAGCGCCAAGCGGGATCCGGGCGCGCCGCCGGCCACGCTGGATCTGCCTCCTTCCGGTGCCACCGCGGGCATCTACGCCCGCAGCGACATCGAGCGCGGGGTCTTCAAGGCGCCGGCCAACGAGGTCGTGCAGGGCATCACGCAGTTCGTCAAGAACGTCACCTTCGAGCAGCAGGCGGTGCTCAACCCCGAGGGCATCAACGCGCTGCGCTTCTTCCCCGGGCGCAGCTACCGCGTGTGGGGCGCGCGGACGATGAGCTCGGATCCGGAATGGCGCTATGTCAACGTCCGGCGGCTTTTCATCTACCTGGAGCACTCGATCGACAAATCGACGCAGTGGGTGGTGTTCGAGCCGAACAACGAGCGGCTGTGGGCCTCGGTCCGGCAGACTATCGAGGACTTCCTGCTGGTCACCTGGCGTTCCGGCGCGCTGATGGGGACCAAGCCCGAGGAGGCGTTCTTCGTCCGGTGCGACCGGACCACGATGACCCAGAACGACCTGGACAACGGGCGCCTGATCTGCCTCATCGGCGTCGCGCCCACGTACCCGGCCGAGTTCGTGATCTTCCGCATTGGCCAGTGGACCGCCGATGCGCAGCAAAGCTGACCGGTACCGACAAGCGCGTGGAGGTAGGCCGTGGCAACGCGTCCGGACCCGTACGGGGCATTCAATTTCATGGTGAAACTCGGCGACGCCGGCGGTGAGGACCAGATCACTGGCGGCTTCTCTGACGTGAGCGGGCTCGGGAACGAGGTGAAGTATTCCGAGTACCGCAACGGCAACGACAAGGAGAACCACGTCCGCAAGGTCCCCAACACCAACACCACGGACGATGTCACGCTCAAACGCGGCGTGATCGGTGACCTGAGCCTGTTCACCTGGCTCAAGTCCACCCGCGAGGGCACCATTACCCCGCAGACCGTGACCATCACGCTGCTCGACGAGAGCCGCTCGCCGGTGTGCCGGTGGGTGCTGCTGTCCGCTCAGCCGAAGAAGTGGGTGGGGCCGACGCTGACCGCCAAGGGGGGTGGGGAGGTCGCCATGGAGGAACTCCACCTGGTCGCGGAGAGGATCGACTTCCAGTCGGCGTGACCACCCCGGGCCTGCGCCTCGGCGCCCCCGGTGTCTACCGGTCGGCGCAACCCTCCGAGCCCGCGATCAGGCCGGTCCGGCTTGACGTCGGCGGCTTCGTCGGGGTGGCGCTGCGCGGGCCCGTGAACGTCTGTGTCCCGGTGCAGAGCTGGTCGGACTACCAGCGGATCTTCGGCGGGTACGAGGGAACAGGCGACGGGCCGGACCGGCTGCTGCCCTACGCCGTTGCGGCCTTCTTCGGCCAGGGCGCGAGCCGTGCCTACGTCGTGCGGGTGGCCCCGGCCGGTTCCGGCCCGGCCGACGAGGCAGCGGCGTGCGCCTGCTATCAGCTCGGCGCGCTGCAATTGGTGGCGGCGAACGAGGGGACGTGGGGCGGCGCACTGGACATCCAGCTTGACTACGCCACCGGGCCGTCGTTCGCCGTCCAGCGGGATGCCGAGGCGGAAGCCTCGCTGGTGATCCCGGCGGGCGCGGACCTGCCGGCCGGCTCGCTGCTGCGGCTGCGGGCCAGCGGCCTGGCCGCGGTGGGGGAGTTCCGGTGGGTGACCGGTCTGGCCCGGAACGCCGCCGGGCAGCCCCTGGTTATGGTGGAGCCACCGGTCGCCGCGGTCGCGGCCGGGACGGCGGTCGACGCCGACGTGGTGACCGCGGTGCTCAGCATCACCGACGGGGATCCGGACTTCGCGCGTTCGGAGCGGATCGACGGCCTGGGCCTGGACCCCGATCATCCCCGGTTCATCGGCGCCGTCATCGGCGACATCGCCGACGAGCCCGACGACGGGACCGGCAGTCATGAGTCGAGCCTGGTCCGCTTGGCCGGCAAGCTGACCGGCCGGGTGACACCCGACAGCCCGCTGCTGCCTCCGCTTTCCGGCATGCTGGTCCGGCCGGGCACGGACCGCTGGAACCAGATCGGCAGCCGGAGCTTCTTCGACGACGACCCAGCTGACTCCGACCCGCTGGACGAGCTGCCGCAGACGTCGTGCCGGCCCCGGCGAGCGCCTGCTTCAAGCCGTGCCCGGCCGAGCCGGCCGGCACCGGCCGGCTCAGTTACGGCCAGGCGCCCGTGCTGGCTGCCCGGCTTGATCCCGGCGACCCGTCGCAGCTGCAGACGATAATCCAGCTGCAGTCACACATGGTGGCCCTCGCCGACCAGCACCAGCGGTTCGTGGCGCTGCTGGACGTTCCGCCCGGCCTGGCCCTGGGGGACATCGTGCGCTGGCGCGCGCATTTCGACAGCAGCTACGCCGCGGCCTACCATCCCTGGCTCGGCGTGTCCCGGCCCGGCGCGGCGCCCGGGACGGCCGGGACGGTGGTGCAGCTGCCGCCGAGCGCCTTCGCGGCGGGCGTGATCGCGGCCCGGGAGCTGCGCCTGGGCGTGGCCTGGGGCCCGGCGAACGAGATCGCGGCCGGCGCGGTCGCCGCGACCGGCTCCATCACCGACAGCGAGCACGACCGGCTCCACCTGCTCGGCATCAACGTCTACCGCCAGGAGCGCGACGGCTTCCGGCTGAGCGCGGCCCGTACCCTCAGCTCGCGTCCGGATTGCCGGCAGCTGAGCGTGCGCAGGCTGATGACCATGGTCGCGCTGACCCTGGACCGCCAAACGCAGTGGCTGGTCTTCGAGCCCAACACGGCGGACTTGCGGTCCAGACTCACCCACACGGTCACCGACTTCCTCCGCCAGCTGTTCCTGGCCGGCGCGCTCGCCGGGAACACCGAAGCCGAGTCGTTCTTCGTCCAGTGCGACGACCAGCTCAACCCGCGTCAGTCTCAGGAACTCGGCCGGCTGATCGCCGAGGTCGGGATCGCCCCGGCCAGCCCGCTGGAGTACCTGGTGCTGCGGATAACGCAGGACGCCGACGGAACCGTCAACGTGGGGGCCAGCAGTGGATGAGTTCGTGCAGTCCTTCCGGTTCGAGGTTCTGCTCACCCGCAGCGGCGCCGGGGCGGCGCCGGCGCCGCTGGGCAACGGCGGGTTCGCCGAGTGCGGCGGCCTTGAGCTCGAAGCTGACGTCAAGGAGTACCTTGAGGGCGGCTTCAACAACGGCGTGGTCCGCCGGGTCGGCCGGGTGAAGCTGCAGCCGCTGGTGCTCAAGCGCGGAATGCTCGTGCCGGACGGCGGTCAGTACATGGACACCGCGTTCTGGGACTGGCTGACGGCCATGGTCTCCGGAACCCTGCCGGTACTGCGGTGCGACGGCCACGTCAGGGTCAGCAACCTGGCCGGCGCCAAGAAGGTCGCGCACTGGAGCTTTGGAGGCCGCCCCATGATGCCCCCGCTCACCAAGGCCGTCATCTACAAGCTGAAGGCCGGCCAGCCGGCCGGCAAGGGCAAGACGCCGAACGTGAAGATCGACGGTGACCCGATCCCCGTGCAGTTCAACCCGACCTCACTGCGGATCCAGCGGCAGAACAACGTCGACGCCGGCGGCACCACGACCCTCACGCAGCACCGCCAGAACCCCTCGCAGCGGCCGGCCACCCTGACCCTGGACCTCGAGTTCGACACCGCCGAGGGCGACGACAACGGCCAGCCCCTGGATGTCCGGGTGCGTACCGGGCAGATCCGCCAGTTCGTCGAACCCGACCCGGCCAAGCCCGCCGACCCGCCGCCCCGGGTGCTCTTCTTGTGGGGAACGCTGAACTTCGCCGGCATCGTCACCCAGCTGACCGAGGACCTCGACTACTTCGGCAGCGACGGGATGGCGTTGCGCGCCAAGGTGAGCGTGACGATCACGGAGCAGAACCTCGCTTTCGAGGCGATGAAACAGGGCTCAGGCGCCCGTGACGCCGCCGGCTCGACTCCGCCCGGGGGCGCGCCGGCTGGGACCGGTCCCGGATCCGGCGGCACGTCCAACCCGGTGCTGGCGGCCTTGGCGCAGGCCGGGGAGAGCATCCAGCAGCTGCTCACCAGGCTGGACCAGGATCCCGCGGCCTGGCGCTCGGCGATGAACGGGCTCACCAGCCCGCTGTCGCTCCCCGCCGGCACGCAGGTGCAGCTCGCCGCGGCCGCGTCCGCAGCGGCCGGGATCGGCGTCTCGGCCGGGTTCGCCGCCGGAGCCTCGGCGGCGAACCCGGCCGGCGCGGCCGCGGCCTTCTCGGCCGGTGCCGATGTCGACGTTGTCGCCGCCGCGAATGCCTCCTCTTCCGCCGCTTCCTTCGCTGGCCTCCCGGCCCCCGTGGCTGCTGGATTTGCGCTGGCCGCCGGGGGCGGCGTGGAGGCCAGCTATAACGCGGTGGTCAGCACGCAGGTCAACGCCGCCGTCGGCTCGGCGCGTGCGTCCTTCGCGGTCCCGGACGCCAGCGCGACGCCGGCGGGCGTCACGGCGCTGGTCGATGCCCGGGCGGTCGGTTTCGGCCGGGGAATCCCGCTGTCCCGCCGCGCCGACAGCAACACGGTCACCGGGAGCAGCGCCGGGGGCCAGCTGGTGATCGGTGCCCGCGCGCAGGGCGCGGAGGTCTCGCTCCCCGCCTCACCCCTCACGCCGCCGTGGCAGTCTCCGGCGGCAACGCCCCGGTGACGACCGTTCGGGATCATTCCGTTATTCCTGGTCCGGATGAGGCCGGCACCGTGGAGGGAGGCGGGGCGCATGCCTGTGCACGTCGGGGAGCTGCACACCGAGGTGGTCCCGGCCGGCGGCCCGGGCGACCTGGGGCGGGAAGGCACGCGGGAGCCCGAGTGGGTGCAGCAGCAGCAGATGGCCGATGACCGCGCCCGCACGGAACGGCTGCGGCGGCGGGTGTGCGCGGAAGCCTTCGATGACTGAGGCACCGCTGGCCGCCGTCTCGCCGGTGTTCACCGTCGATGGCGACGTCGCGCACGATCTCGGCCGCGACTGCCTGCGGCTGGAGGTCGACGAAAGCGTCGAGGGACTGCGGACGATGCGAGCGCACTTCGTCGCGGTCGGCGCCGGCGCCACCGGCCCGCCGGGAAAGATGCTGCACCTCGACGGCGGCGAAATCGACTTCGGCCGGCCAATCCAGGTCAGCATCGGCCCGGGCGGGTCGCAGCGGACGGTCTTCGACGGCCTGGTCTCGGCGATCGAGGTCGTCTTCGGCGACGGCGAGCCCCCGCGGGTGCTGGTAATGGCCGAGGACGCCCTGATGAAGCTGCGGATGACCCGCCGGATGCGGAGCTACACGAACGTGACCGACGCCGACATCGCCGACGCCATCGCGCGCGACCACGGACTGCGGAGCGAAACGGCCGCGGACGGCCCGCGCTACGACGTCGTGCAGCAGCTCAACCAGAGCGACCTCGCCTTCCTGCGGGAAAGGGCCCGGCTGGTGCAGGCCGAGCTGTGGTGCACCGGCCAGACGCTGCACTTCACCTCGCGGCCCAACCGGGCCGGGACGAGCCTGACCCTGGTGCGGGGCAGCGACCTGCTCTCGGCCCGGCTGTGCGCCGATCTGGCCCATCAGCGCACCGAGGTCGCCATCACCGGCTACGACGCCTCGGCCAAGGACCTGATCGACGAACGGGCCGGGGCGGACGTCATCGACGCCGAGATCACCGGCGGCCGGACCGGGCCGCAAATCCTCGAGCGCGCGCTGGGCACCAGCACCAGCTACCGGGTGCGCGAGGTCTCGCTCACCCCGGATGAGGCGCGGGCGTGGGCGCGCGCGGAGATGCTCCGGCGCAGCAGGCGGTTCGTCATGGTCAGCGGGGTGACCCGGGGATCACCGGATATGGTCGTCGGCAGCCGGCTGAGCCTGGCCTCGGTGGGTAGTACCTTCGACGGCGACGGCTACTACGCCACCCGGGTGCTGCACACCTTCGACCACACGGCCGGCCTGCGCACGCATTTCGAGGCGGACCGGGCCACGCTCAACGAGGTCGCGTGATGGGGCTGCCCGAACCTCCCGATGGCTCGGCGCCGGGCTATTTCGGTCTCTACCCGGCTTTCGTCACCGATCTCGTGGACCAGGACCACCTCGGCCGGGTCGAGGTGAGGCTGCCGTGGCTGGGCACCGACGGCGACCGTGACGTGCGGGCCTGGGCGACGCTCTGCACCCCCTACGCCGATGGAGATCAGGGCCTGCAGATCCTGCCGGAGGTGGGCAGCCAGGTAGTGGTCGCCTTCGAGGCGGGCAACCTGCGCCGCCCCTACATTCTCGGCGCGGCGTGGAACGGCCGGGAAGGACTGCCCACCGCACCCGACTCCGCCAACAACCTCCGGCTGCTGCAGAGCCGCAGCGGCGCCCGGCTGGAGTTCGACGACTCGACCCCGCCCAAGGTGTCCATCACCATGCGGTCCGGGCACAAGGTGGTGTGAACGCTCCGATGTCGACGTTCAGCGGCGTGGTGCACGCCCAGACGGTGATGGCGGACGCGTTCGTGATCTCGCCGGCCTACACGCCCGGCGTGGGGAACCTGCTGTGAACGATCACCCCTTTACATTCCGCTCGCCCTGGTACGTCAGGGAGCGGGAACATATCGGGGTGCGGGACGCCCGTGCGCTGCGGCCGGTCATCCAGAAGTACGACTCGCAGCGCTTCGTGCAAAAGGTGACCGACGATCCGCGGGACTCGCTCCGCTTTACCCGCGACGACTGGTGGTCCTACCCGGTGCCGGTGGCCTTCCCGGGGTCCGGATCCGGCCGGGCCCGGTTCGTCACCTTCCGGATGGTCAGGACCGGGCTCCGCAAGCTATACCAGCCCAATCACGACCGGTTCTACCTCGTGGTGGTCGAGTTGTTCTGTGACGAGCCGGGGCTGCCGCGGGCCGGGCCGCACCGCGACGTCATCGTCCGCCTCGCCATGCGCCGGCGCCACGTGTCGGTCTCCGGGGACAGGTCATCGACGCGGCGGCTGGCCAGAGAACTGATGCTGGACCTGCTGAAGCAGGAGCATGCCGACGCCCGCCTGGCGGCCAGGCCGGCTGCCGCCACCGCCGACCTGGCCGACTTGTGGTGGGCCGACCGGGCCGCGAAAGAGCGGTTCGCCGAGGACCACGCCGAGTTGCTGAACGCGGTCACCGCGCATGTCGACAGCCAGTCCTGGCTCGTCGATTCCATCACGGGCCGCGGCCGCTGGGCGGCACTGACCGAGCGGGCCCGGGCCGAGAAAGAGCAGACGTTCCCCATGTGGCGCGTGCCGGACCAGGCCGCTGCCTGCGCGGCCGCCAGGACGCGCTCGCTGTGGTTCGGCCTCGTGCCGACGTACTCGGCCGAGCATTGGCTCGACCCGGATCCGGCCGCACATCGCCGCCCGGTGCCCAAGCTCGACGACCACGCCATCTACGAGATCGCCTGCTCGGTAACCCAGCCTCCGGCCGCCGGGCAGGAGGACTGTCCGCCGAAGGTCTTCTGGTCCGTCCCGACCGAGCCGTTCCGGCTGGCAGCGGCGTATGACCCCGACGGGACCAAGAACCGCAGGGTGTCGATCACGGTACCGGATTTCCGGGCGCTGGCCGCCCGGGCCGGGCAGCCAGCGAGCCCGGGCGGCCTGGCGATCAGCACGCCACCCGGCTCGCAGATGAAGTTCAATCCGTTCGGCGGCGTCCCGGCCCCCGGCTCCGGGTCCATGGGCAACGGGGGCGTGTGCACGTTCGCCTTCGAACTGTTCTTCATCGTCGCCCTGTTCCTCTTCCTGATGTTCCTGCCGATCGTCGTGTTCGTCTTCCAGCTGTGGTGGAGGCTCGCGCTGCGGTTCTGCTTCCCGCGTCCCGACGCGCAGTTCAAGGCGCTATCGACCTTCTTCAAC
>WNGQ01004181.1_pt1 | contig 14408 bp, 9 predicted proteins | sample 5407661 | NCBI WGS metagenome assembly WNGQ01 (sample SAMN13153382, study PRJNA577476) | soil metagenome | isolation source: 60 cm soil or saprolite under Garry oak tree replicate 2 | place: USA:California | collected 2016-06-15 | reverse complement strand
GACGACGGCCATCACGATCGATTCCCGGTCAGGGAAGTGAGCGTAGATCGACGGAGCGGCGATGCCGACCTCGCGGGCCACCGCGCGCAGGGTGACCGCCTCGTGCGTGCCGGCCCGCTCGATCAGGGTGATGGCCGCCGAGACGATGTCCTCGGTCAGCCTGGCTCCCTGGCCGCGGGCGTTCCGCTGCCGTCGGCGGGCACGGGCACCGGCTCCGGTCCCGGCTGGGGTCCCGGTGCTGCTGAGGGTCGATTCCGCGTTCTCCATGTCTTCACTTTACATCTGTTAGCTCATCTGTCTATACTTACGACTGTAAGTCAACGTATGTAAGCGAGCAGTTGTAAGGAGATCGTCATGAGCAGGACGTCAAGCCCCGGTTCTGTGCGGGCGGCACGGCCTCCGGCGGCGCGGCCTCCGGCCGCCACGCGGGTCGCCGGCGGCCAGGCCGATTCGCGCTGGCCCGCTGGTCATCCCCGCCGCCGCCAGATACTGCTCGTGCTCTGCCTGAGCCTCCTGGTCGTGGTCATCGACAACACCATCCTGAACACCGCGCTGCCCACCCTTGCCAGGGTCCTGCACGCGGGCACCAGCTCGCTGCAGTGGATCACCGACGCCTACACGCTGTGCTTCGCAGCTCTGCTGATCCCGGCCGGGGCGCTCGGCGACCGGTACGGGCGGCGGCTGTCGCTGCTCGGCGGCTTGGCCGTCTTCGCCCTCGGCAGCACCGCGGCAGCGTTCGCCTCCGGCACCGGGACGCTGATCGCAGCGCGGGTCGTGATGGGCCTCGGCGCCGCGTTCGTCATGCCGGCCACCCTGTCGATCCTGAACGCCGTCTTCCCGCCGAAGGAGCGCCCGCAGGCGATCGCCGCCTGGTCAGCCGTGGCCGGCGTGGGCATCGTGATCGGCCCCACGCTCGGCGGGCTGCTGCTCTCGCACTTCTGGTGGGGCAGCGTCTTCCTGATCAACATCCCGCTGGTCGCCCTCGCGCTTGCCGGAGTGCTGCTGACGGTGCCGGAGACCGCCGAGCCCGGCGTGCACCGCCTCGACCTGCCCGGCACGCTGCTGGTGGCCGGCGCGCTGTTCGCGATCGTGGACGCCATCATCGAGGCACCGGCCCGCGGCTGGACCAGCCCTGCCACCCTCGCCGAGACCGCGGCTGGGCTCGCCGCGCTGGCTGTTTTCGCCTGGTGGGAGCTGCGCATCGAGCACCCGCTCATCGACCTGCGGGTGTTCGCGGTGCGCGCGTTCTCCACCGCGGCCGCGTCGGTCACCGTGATCTTCTTCGCCCTGTTCGGCAGCCTGTTCGTGCTCACCCAGTACCTGCAGCTGGTGCACGGCTACAGCCCGCTGTCCGCCGGGGTGCGCGCGCTGCCGTTCGCGTTCGCCATGGCGGCCGTGTCGCCGGTGTCGCCGATCCTGGCGAAGCGCCTCGGCACCCGCGTGATCATCCCGGCCGGCATGGCGCTGATGGGCGGCGGCCTGCTCGACCTGTCCACGGCGGGCGTGCACACCGCCTACCCGCCGCTGGCCGTCGCCGTCGCGATCATGGGCGCCGGGATGGGGCTGGTGATGGCGCCCGCCAGTACCACCATCATGACCGCGGTGCCCGCGCACCAGGCCGGGGCGGGCAGCGCGATCAACGATACGATCCGGGAGGTCGGCGGCGCGCTTGGCGTCGCGATCGTCGGCAGCCTGTCGGCCGCCGTCTACCGCTCGCGGCTCGGCGACGTGCTCGCCGCGGCGCATGCGCCCGGTCACATCGTGCACGTGGCGACCGGCTCGGTCGCCGCTGCGGATATCGCTGGCCGGCAGGTCGGCGGGCTGCAGGGCAGCGAGCTGGTGGCCGCCGCGCACGCCGCCTTCACGCACGCGATGGCGATGGGCATGCGGGTCTCCGCGGCCGTCGCGGTCGCCGCCGCGGTCGCCGCCTTCTTCGCCCTGCCGCGGCGCCCGCTGCCGCAGTACCAGGAGGCAGCCGACCGTGCGGCGGCGGCCGAGGCCAGCCGCCCGGCCGCCGGCCAGCTCGTCCCTGCCCGCCACCCCGTCCCGGCCACCTGAGCCGGCCCGCCCGGGGCCGCCCGGGGCGCCCCGGGAGCCGCCCGCGGGCGCCCGAACCGGCCGCCGAGCGAGCCGCTGCCGCTGACGGCATGAACGCTGCCGTCAGCGGCAGCCGCCTGCTACGCGCCTCACCCCGGCATGTCGGCGAGCGCGTAGCGCCTGTCCCAGAGCAACTCGCGCATTTCAGCGCTGCTTCAGTCCCGATCCAGCCTTGGATGCCACGTGCTAGCGCAACTACGGTGACGGGCTTAAGCGGGACCGCGCCAGGCCGCAAATAGGGCCAGATGACCGATGTCCGGCCAGGAAGCCGCCCGTGTGGCCCGAGGCGCGACTCGCGGCGGTAGAGGGCGGCCAGCGGCACGGGACTGACGGGTGAATATCCGTTACACATCGTTTTTCCCATGATCGCCGGGGAGTTCGGCCGGCTGTTCCTCGTGCCCCGCGATGAGCAGCGTGCCGGTCCGCGGGATCGCGGTGCTCGCCCTCGCGGGCCGGGGCCGGCGTCTTGTGGCCGGCGCCGGTGCTGGGCGAAGATCGGGAGGCATGTACCGGATCGTGCCGCGTCAGGCCGAGTTCTCCCGGCCAGCGTGCCCGCCTGCGAATAGGAGGCCGTGATGGCCATCCCGCCGCCAAGCAGCGACGATCTTGCTGGCATCGCCGGACGGTACGGCATCCGGCTGTCGCCCGGTGACCTGGAATCATTCCGCGGGCTCGTCACCGGCGCGCTCGGGTCGTATGACGCGGTGCAGCGGCTTTACGAGGCGCGGCTTCCCGAGCCGCCGGACCGGCCGTACCAGTGGCCGGCTGCGGCCCGCAACGAGCTCGGTGCCTGGTACGTCACCACGGAGATCGCCGGCGCTGGCGCCGGGCCGCTGGCAGGCCGGCGGGTGGCGGTGAAGGACAACATCGCGGTGGCAGGCCTGCCGATGATGAACGGGTCCGCCGCGGTGCAGGGGTTCGTGCCGCTGCGCGATGCTACGGTCGTCACCCGCCTGCTGGCGGCCGGCGCCACCATTGCGGGCAAGGCGGTCTGCGAAGACCTGTGCTTCTCCGGCGGCAGCCATACATCGCGGACGGGACCAGTGCGCAACCCGTGGGACCAGTCCCGGTCGGCGGGCGGGTCGTCAAGCGGCAGCGCTGCGCTGGTGGCGGCCGGCCACGCCGACCTGGCGCTCGGCGGGGATCAGGGCGGCTCGATCCGGATACCCAGCGCGTTCTGCGGCACGGTCGGGCACAAGCCCACGTACGGGCTCGTGCCGTATACCGGCGCGTTCCCGATCGAGAACACGCTGGACCACCTTGGCCCGATCACCAGTACCGTGCGGGACGCAGCGGTGCTGCTTGGCGTGCTGGCCGGCCCGGACGGGCTGGACCCGCGGCAGCGCAGGGATCCGCCGCCAGCCGACTACCTTGCGGGCCTGGACGCGGGTGTGGCCGGGCTGCGGATCGGGGTGGTCGAGGAGGGGTTTGCCATCCCAGGCCTTTCCCAGCCGGAGGTGGACGAGGCCGTCCGGGCGGCCGCCGGCGTGCTGGCGTCGGCCGGTGCCGAGGTCACGCCGGTCAGCGTGCCGTGGCACCGCGACGGCATGCACGTCTGGAGCGTCATCGCCACCGACGGGGCAGTCGCCCAGATGATCGACGGGAACGGTTACGGGATGAACTCGGGAGGGCTCTACGACCCCGAGCTCATCGCGCACTACGCCCGCGGCCGCCGGGAGCACGCGAACGAGCTTTCCGAGACGGTCAAGATGACCATGCTCTGCGGCCGCTATGTCATCGACCGCTTCGACGGCTGGTATTACGCGATGGCCAGGAACCTCGCTGTCGAGCTCACGGCGGCCTACGACGCCGCGCTGGCCGGCCTGGACGCGCTGGTCATGCCGACGCTGCCGATCGTGGCCTCGGTCATTCCCGCGGCTTCGGCGAGCCGCGAGGAGTACGTCGCCAGGGCGCTCGAGATGATTGCCAACACCGCGCCCATCGACGTCTCCGGGCATCCGGCGACGACCGTCCCTGCCGGGCTCGCGCAGGTGCCTGGCGGCCCGCTCACGGGCCTGCCGGCCGGGATGATGATCGTTGGCCGGCACTTCGCCGACGACGTGTGCCTGCGCGTGGCCCGCGCATACGAGGCCGCTGTCGGCGGCTTCCCCGCCCCGCACGGCCACTAGCTGGCCACTAAAGGCGCAGCCGGGACTGCGCTGTCAGCGCCCTTAGTGAGCGCTGACTCTGAGCGCGGCGGCTCACACGCCGGCCGGCAGGCCCTTGAGCGCGTCGTCGATAGCCTGCTCGACGAGTTCGTAGTCGCGTAGCTGGCCTGACATGTAGTCCGCGTAGGCCGCGAGGTCGAGCAGGCCGTGGCCGCAGAGAGCCGTCAGGATCACCTTCTCCTCGCCGGTCTCCTTGCACCGCAGCGCCTCCTCGATGGCGGCAGCGACGGCGTGCGTCGGCTCAGGCGCAGGGACGATGCCCTCGGTCCTGGCGAACCGCAGGCCGGCCTCGAAGCATTCCGACTGCGGCTTCGCGACGGCCTCGATCAGGCCGAGCTCGTAGATGTGCGAAAGCAGCGGGGACATCCCGTGGTAGCGCAGCCCGCCGGCGTGGATCGGGTCCGGGATGAAATCGTGGCCCAGCGTGTGCATCTTCAGCAGCGGAGTGAAGCCAGCGGTGTCGCCGAAGTCGTACGCGTAGACGCCGCGAGTGAACGACGGGCAGGCGGCGGGCTCGACCGCGCGGATCACCGGGCTGATCTTTCCGGCCAGCTTCTCCCGGAGGAACGGGAAGGCCAGGCCGCCGAAGTTGGACCCGCCGCCGGTGCAGCCGACGATGACGTCGGGGGTGTCGCCGGCCGCGGCGAGCTGTTTGATCGCCTCTTCGCCGATGATCGTCTGATGCATGAGCACGTGGTTGAGCACGCTGCCAAGCGAATAGCGAGCCGCCGGGTCACCGCCTGCCACCTCGACCGCCTCGCTGATCGCGATGCCGAGACTGCCGGTAGAGTCCGGGTGCTCGGCGAGTACCGCCCGGCCGGCCGACGTGAGGTCGGACGGGCTCGGATGCACCGTCGCGCCGTAGGTCTCCATCAGCATCTTGCGGTAGGGCTTCTGGTCGTAGGACGCCCGGACCATCCACACCTCGAGGTCGATGCCGAACAGCGAGGATGCGAACGCCAGGGCGCTGCCCCACTGGCCGGCGCCGGTCTCGGTGGTCAGCTTGCGCACGCCCTCAGCGGCGTTGTAGTACGCCTGCGGCACGGCGGTGTTGGGCTTGTGTGAGCCTGCCGGGCTGCCGCCCTCGTACTTGTAGTAGATACGCGCAGGGGTGCCGAGATCCTTCTCCAGCCGCCTGGCCCGGTAGAGCGGGGTCGGCCGCCATAGCCGGTAGACGTCCAGGACTTCCTCGGGAATCGCGATGTGCCGCTCGCCCGAGACTTCCTGCCCGATGAGCGCGGCCGGGAACAGCGGCGCGAGGTCATCGGGGCCCACCGGCTGCCGGGTACCTGGATGCAGCGGGGGTGGCGGCGGCGATGGCAGGTCGGCGATCACGTTGTACCACTGCCGCGGCATCTCCGATTCCTGCAGAACGTACTTGACCTGTCGATCCATGGGGTGCCTCCCGCGCTGCCGAGCTGAACGGCGATGTTCGCCCACGCTAGTGGACGAGCCAGCGCGCGAGGAAGACCGGGCGCGCGGAACGCAGGGCGCGGGGGTCCCTGCGCTTGGCTGGCCGCAGGCTTGAGCAGGTCGGCGCCATCGCTGGGGTCAGCCGGCGCCCTCGCTGGGGTCAGCGCTGGGGTCAGTCGGTGCCCTCGCTGGGTCACGAGATAACGGCGATCAGCTAACCTGCCGTTCGGCTGCCGGTCACGCTAGCTGCACGGGCGGTCGGGCCGCCGCGCTGCAGGAGCCCGGCGGTGAGCTAGCCGCGCGGCGGCCTGGCTCGGCGGCTGGCCGCGCGGCGGCTTGGCTGGTCGGCTAGCCGCTCTCCGGGCGCAGAAAGGAGCGGCATGCTCGTAGCGGGCGTGGATTGCTCGACTCAGTCGACCAAGGTGCTGCTGTGCGATGCGGCCGACGGGACCGTGGTCGGCCGCGGCAGTGCGCCGCATCCCGGCGGCACCGAATGTGATCCGGCTGCCTGGTGGGCGGCGTTGTTGCAGGCAGGCGCCGGACTGCTGGACCGGGCCGCGGCGATCGGGGTGGCAGGCCAGCAGCACGGCATGATCGTGCTGGACGACGCGGGCCAGGTGATCAGGCCGGCCCTGCTCTGGAACGACCTGAGGTCGGCCCAAGCGGCTGCGGAGCTAGTCGGCGAGCTCGGCGGGCGGTCCTGGTGGGCGGAAAATACCGGGAGCGTCCCGACGGCGTCGTTCACGGTGACCAAGCTGCGCTGGCTGGCCGAGCACGAGCCGGCCGATGCTGAGCGCGTGGCCAGCGTGCTGCTGCCGCACGACTGGCTGACCTGGCGGCTCGGCGGCGGCGGGCCTGCGGGCGGCGGAAAGGCCGCGGACGGCGGGGCGGGCGGCGGGGCGGGCGGCGGCGGATCCCTTTATCGCGGCGGGCCGGTGACCGATCGGGGCGACGCGTCCGGCACCGGGTATTTCCGGCCGGCCACCGGGGAGTGGCTGCCGGACATCGCGGCGGCCGCGCTCGGCCATCCGGTTCGGCTGCCGCGAGTGGCCAGCCCTGGCGAAGCTATTGGCACCGCGGCGGCCAGCACGCCGCCCGCGGCCAGCCCAGCAGGACCGGTCGCGACCACGGGCGCTCCGGCGTCTCCGGCGTCCCCAGCGCTCTCGGAAGGCACCGTGATCTCAGCGGGCACGGGAGACAACATGGGCGCCGCGCTCGGCCTTGGCCTTGAGCCGGGCGACGTGGTTGTCTCGGTCGGGACCTCCGGTACGGCCTTCGCCGTCAGCGAGGTACCGGCCGCCGATCCGTCCGGGGCCGTCGCGGGATTCGCCGACGCGACCGGCCGGTTCCTGCCACTGGTGTGCACGGTCAACGCCACACTCGTGCTGTCCGCCATCGCGACCATGCTGGGCACAGACAACGCCGGGCTGTCCGGGCTGGCGCTGGCCGCGATGCCCGGAGCGGGCGGGCTCACCCTGCTGCCCTACCTGGACGGCGAGCGCACGCCGGACCGGCCGGGCGCGACCGGCGTGCTACGCGGCCTGACCACGCGGAACGCGACCAGAGAGAACCTGGCCAGGACGGCGGTGGAGGCTGTACTCGCCTCGCTTGCCGATGCCGCCGGCCTGCTGGGCGCCCAGGGCATCGAGCATCGCCGGGTGCTGCTAATCGGCGGTGGCGCGCGGTCCGAGGCAGTATGCCGCCTGGCTCCGGGTATCTTCGGAGTGCCGGTGCTGGTGCCCGAGCCCGAGGAGTATGTCGCGCTCGGCGCCGCGCGGCAGGCTGCCTGGGCCCTGGCCGGGAGTGCAGCGCCGCCCGGCTGGCCGAGACGGCCGGCGGCCGAGTATTCAGGACCAACCACGCCGCAGGTACGCGAGCGTCATGTGGCGCTGCGCGAGGACACCGCGAGCTGGCTGTAAACAACGCCCGTGACGGCCAGGAGATTTGTGGCGCGAGACTGGCCCGCGCCTTCCGCTCTCGGATCCGGAGGTGGCGGCGGCGCTCCGCGCGGCGCGGGTCGATCAGCTCGCGCTGCCGACCCTCCGGACGGCGAGACCTGGCGGGGATCTATCCCCGGTGCTGGGGACCTCCGGAGCCTAGAGCCCGATGCTGCTGGCCTGGGAGCGCGGGGATGGCGTTCGAACATCTCGACCAGCTTGCCCTGGAGCACCTGTACGGCGTGCGCTGACCCGGCACGGCGTGCACTGACCCGGCACGCGGCCCAACTGGCGCACGGTCCATGATCGCGGAAATCCGACCGGCGCTGACCTGCCCGATCCGCCGTGTCAAGGCTGGATGAACTACTGGGCTGGATGGCGATCTGGATGGTGATCTTGAGGGGCACAGCTTGGCGATAGACGTGTTGCGGCAGTGATGCCTGCGTGCGATCGTTAGGTCGTGGGTTCGGGTTCGGTAACGCCGGAGAAGGTGCGCGGCTCCGGCGGGCTGGCCATCGTCGGTGCGGTTTTACTCATATCGGGCGTCACCTCAGGCCTAGCTGGCGAAGCGCTGCACAAGGACAACGTCGCGACGTGGCGGCTGCTCGTGCTGGCGGGCGAGGTCTTGGCGGCGGCCGGCCTGCTCTGCGGCCTTGCGCTACTCGTGCTGCTCGTGGCGGGCCGTTCTCGGCGCGGGACAGATCTGAGCGACGCGGAACTGGAGTGGGGACTTGATTCCGCGGAGGACTGGCTGAACCCGCTGCGCTCCGGCCAGAGACTGCGTGGTCAGCCAGCCCTCGGACCGGTCCCGCAGCGAGATGCCGGGTATCCGTCGCCGGAGCGTCAGCCACCGCAGTCGCCCGTCGATGATCGCCGGTATCCGTCCGCTGGTGGCGATGGCCGGCAGGCCGGCCGCGTGGCCGGCGGCAGGCCGTTGCCAGCGAAGCACCGCGCGCCCCGCGCGCCCCGCGCGTCCGGCGCGAGCGATGGGCAGTATCCCAGTCCGCCTAGTCCACGGCTGCCGTACCCGGTGGGTCCGCAACACCCCCAAGCGGTCAGCCCGCAGAGCGCCGGGCCGCAGAGCGCCGGGCGGCAGAGCGTTCGTCCGGTGGGTCCGCAGAGCGCCGGGCCGCAGAGCGCCGGGCGGCAGAGCGTTCGTCCGGTGGGTCCGCAGAGCGCCGGGCCGCAGAGCGCCGGGCGGCAGAGCGTTCGTCCGGTGGGTCCGCAGCAGTCCCATTCATCGGCGCCGAATAGAGCGCGCCCGGCATCCGCATACCAGCCGGGCCAGCCGTCTGCGCGTTCCCCGGCTGGCCAGTCAGGCGTGTCCGGCAATTCACCAGCGCCGCCATCTGGACATAGGTCATTTGAGCAGCCGCCGGCCGGAGGGCCTGTCGTGCCGGGCTCGTCGCCTGGTCCGCAATCGGCGGGTGCGCCCAGTGGCTGGCCTGGTACGCCCGGGGGCTGGCCTGGTACGCCTGGTTATCCGACGGGCCCGTCGTCCGAACGCCCGCCGAGTCGGCCGAGCACGTCCGGGGATCCACCCCGCCTGCCATCCGAACGCCCGAGCACGTCCGGGGATCCACCCCGCCTGCCATCCGAACGCCCCATAGCTGGCTGGTCCGTCCAGCCCGGCTACCCATCCGGGAACGGGCTAGCCGACCAGCGCGTCCCGCCTGGTGCGCCGCCGCCGGGCCAGGCAGGCCTCAATGGCGCGACGAGCCCGGCGCCGCGATACACCCCGGGCCCGGGCAATGATCCCCGGCCGGGCAATGATTCCCGACCTGATACTCGCCCCGCTTCAGGGGCAATGCCACGTCCCGAGCCAGCCACCCGTCCGCGGTCCTGGTTCGAATCCGGCGCCGCGCCCCAGGGCGCACCCGCGCAGTCGCCAGACATCAGGAACGCGCAAGCGCAGCAACCGGGGCGGACCGTTCCGCCCGGGTCCGGAACCGCTTCGCGGCCAGTTCCCGCGGCGTCGCCACTGTCGGCGTTCCCGGCTAGCCCGCTTCCTGGGTACGCCACCGGCGCCCCGGCCGGGTATGGCGCGGAACTAACGCCGCCGCCCGGTCGTGGCAATGGCGGGGCAGCGCGATCTGGTCCAGGGCCTGAACCCCCGGTACCCCCTAGCCGGGAGCCAGCCAGTCGGCCCCCGTCAGCCTTGACGGCACAGGGCGCATTGGACGACACCTGCCCGCTGCCTGTCATCCTGCCCGGCCGCCCCGGCCCCCCGGCGTCCGGATGGAGGGCTTCGCCCGAACAGCGACCAGAGCGTGCGCGAATGCCTGCGCCAGATCCGGAGCCGACACCAACCCGGGAGCTAACACCAAGCTCGGAACTAACACCAGCCCCATCGGCGACTCCCCGGCCCGGTGCCCCAGCACTCGATCCGGAGGCCGAGCCACTCCGCCCACCCGCTGGCGGCCAGGTTGCGCCGGACGCCGAGGCCGCAGCCCGCGCGGCCCGGGCCAAGCTGGACCAGCTCAAGGACCTGTATCTAACCGCCGAGGCCATCGGCGAAGACGCGCTCATGCGCCATTTCGATGAGGTGAGCCAGCGGCAGCATGATCTCATCCGCGATTACTTCAAGCAGTAGGGGCTCAGGCCGACCGCCGTCTTGCGGCCTCCCAACGAAGGCCCGCCTCAAGACGACCAGGGGCAGCAGGCCGAGTCGGCCACTCATTCCACCTGACCCCGCGGTTGCAGCTCTCAGGCGGCGACTCCGGTATCGGTCCTGTAGCGGCGCGCGGGTTCTGTGGCCGCGCAGGTGCTATGGCAGGGAACGCTGCATGATCACGGTGTCGATCCAGCGATCCTGCTTGTAGCCGACCTGACTTAACCGACCGACATCGGTGAACCCGGACGCCCGGTGTAGCGCGATAGATGCCTGGTCCCCGGTGTCTGCAATGACCGCGATCACCTGCCGCACACCACTGGACGAGCACGACGACAGCAGCCCGCCGAGCAAGAGCCGGCCAATTCCGCGGCCGGTCAGGCCGCGCGCCACGAACACCGAGTCCTCCACGGTGTGCCGGTAGCCGGGCTTATGGCGCCACGGGCTGGCGTAGGCGTATCCGGCAAGCCGGCCGTCAGCCTCGGCAACAAGAAAAGGCAGCCCAAGTCCGTTAAGCACATTACGGATTCGCTCCCACTCCCGGGGAGCTCGAGGAGTCTCCTCAAACGTGATCACCGTATGCTGGACGTACCAGGCAAAGATTTCGGCAACGGCGTCAAGGTCAGTGCTGGTGACCAGCCGGAGGACTGTGTTCAGCCCTGCTCGGTCCACTTCTCCCGGAACCTTTCAATCAGCCGCTCCGCCTCCGCCTCACTAATCTCCACGAGGGAGAATCCCAGTTCCTCGCCTCGCTCCCATTCGTAGATCGCCGAATCTCGTTCCCAGGTCAGATTCCTGCGGATTGCCTGGTCGAGCCTTCCCTGCGGCGTGTAGATACGGCGAGCTAGTCCTGAAGCGTCCTCTGTCTTCTGACCATCTCTGACAATCGCGTAATATCGTGTTTCTTCAGCCACTTCTATGCCTATCTCTCCTTCTTGTAGCCGCGGATATCGAGGGCGCCGGGTGGGACAGGCACTGTCGCGCACACTGCGCGCTGGTAATCACGCAGTTGCTCCACTTCTTCGATAGGAGTGGTTGTCCTGTCTATTTTCTCGTAGGCATCGTGTGTTTTCTGCTTTGCGTCCCAGCTCTGTGGTGTGTGCCACTGGACTTCGAACAAGATCCTGCCGGAAGAGTCTCTCCAGCTGCTATTAGTTCCCTTATATTCATCACTATCCCAGCTGGGCTTCATCTCAATAAGATCGTAACCGTATTCTTCCAGCCAGGCGCTGGACTGGGTAATTCCGTCAACATACTCTGCGACATCAAATATGAACGTATACCGAACGACATCATGAATTCCTTCGGCCAAGTCTTGAGGGTCAGTGCCGGGGAAACGATCGATCAGCTTGGCGAGTTTTTCCTGGAAGCGGTCGAGGCTCTTGAGCGCGTATCTCTCTGTTTTAGGCACCAGTTCGCCGTGGTCAAGCTGCTCCTCGATGCGGCGCATGGCGGGAGTGAGGCCACTCTCGCCATAGCTGCCGAACACGCTCCGTCCTTCAGCCAGGCGGCACTGGCCATGCGCCCGCACGGCAATCCGGACTTGCTCCGGGGTGAGGCGCTCAGCTTGCTTCGCTTGGGGTTGCTCGGCCGGGGCCGGGGCCGGCTCGTCGATGATCGCTGGTTGATCCTGGGTCGCCGGCTCGTCGTCATCTAGATCAGCCGCACGGTCGGCCGGTAGGTCGGCTGCACGGTCGGCGGCTGGTTCCGGATCGCCGACCGCTGTTTCGTGTTCCCGATCCGCGGGCTCCCAGATTGCGGGCTGGCGGCCAGTGGGCTGGCGGCCAGTGGGTTCCGAGTCTGCAGGCGCCGAGTCCGGAGGCTCGCTATCCCGGGAAGGCCGATCCGCGTGCGGCCGATTCGCGTGCGGCCGATCCGTGGGTAGCTGATCCGCATGTTCGCGGCGCTCGGGTGTGCGGTCTGGTGGTGCGAGATCTGGCTGGCGGAAAGCCGACTGCCAGTCCTGGGCGGCGGGTTCCGGGTCGGTTTCATGCTCAGCGTAGGCCTCGACAGCTCCCGCGTGATCGTCTGCGCGTGGCCTAACGGCCCGCGAAACTGCTAGATCCCGGCTGGTACCACCGTTGGGCTCACGCTCCTCGCCGGGCAGCGGCAGTTCCAGGTTCTTCAGCCGGACCAGGGGCGGCTTCCGGGTGCCGTCATCGTGGTACGGCGACGAAGGGTGCCCGTGCGGGAGCCGCTCCAGGCGTCGGCCTAGGCCATCGGCCGACTCCCGGACTTGCCGGTCTCCGGTGTCTGGCGAGTCTGCCTGGCGTGCGCCATCCTGGCTATGCGCCTGCGGCAACTCGCGCTGCCCTCTCTCGTCCTGGAGCCCTGGCACCGTGCCGTCTCCCGCTCCTCGGCAACCCGCCCATCGTAGTGGCGCCAGGCACTGTCGGGCGGCCCCTCGACGGAGGCCGCAGGCCCGGCCTTCGTCGGCTGCCCCGGCCTTGCTGGCGACCCCGGTCCCTGGCCTACAGTTCCGGGCTCATCGCCGGAATGATCTGACCCCGGGCCTCGCCCAGGCCAACGCGTGCGCCGTCGGCTCCGCGCGCTGTCGCCGAAATGGTTACCTCGTCACCGTCGTGCAGCCATGCGCGTTCGGTCCCGTCCGGAAGGGATATCGGCTCGGTGCCGTTCCAGGCCAGTTCGATCAGCGAGCCGCGCTGGTCCGGCAGCGGACCGCTGACCGTGCCGGACGCGTACAGGTCGCCAGTCCGCAGGGTCGCGCCATTGACGGTCAAGTGCGCGAGCATCTGAGCCGGGCTCCAGTGCATCGTGGCGTAGGGCGGCCGGGACACCACGTGCCCGTTGATCTGCACCGCACAGTCGATGTCGAGGCCCCAGTCGGCTGACTCGGTCAGATATGGCAGCAAGCTGGTATCCCTTGATGGCGGCCGGATCCTGGCGTGCTGGAGCGCCGCGAGCGGTACTATCCACGGCGATACCGTGGTACCGAATGACTTGCCGAGGAATGGGCCGAGCGGTGCCGTCTCCCAGGACTGGATATCCCGGGCGGACCAGTCGTTGACGAGGCAGACGCCGAACACGTGCTCAGCGAACCTCCGGGCCGGCACCGGTTCGCCGGGCTGGCTCGGGACGCCGACGATAAAGCCCAACTCGGCTTCGAAATCGAGCCGGGCACACGGGCCGAATTCCGGCCTGCCCGTACCTCGCGGCCTTGACTGGCCGTATGGGCGGCGTACCGGCGTGCCGGACACGATCACGGTGCCCGCCCGGCCGTGGTAGCCGATCGGCAGATGCCGCCAGTTCGGCGTCAGCGGCTCGGCGGCATCGGGCCGGAAGATCCGGCCGACATTGCTGGCATGGTGCTCCGACGCATAGAAGTCGACGTAATCGGCGACCGCGAACGGCAGGTGCATCGTCGCATTAGCGGCGGGCACGAGCAGGTCCTCGATCGCCACGCGGTAGGCATCGCCGGACAGCCAGCTGACGATATCCGCGCGGACCTGAGCCCAGGCGCCATTACCTGCGGCAAGGAACGCATCGAGTTTGCCGGAGTTGAAGAGCCGGGCGCGTTCTGGCAGCAACCGGGTGGTGGCCGCGCTGAGATCGAGCACATGATCACCGATGGCGACGCCTACCCGCGGTTCGGCAGGGCGGTCGGCGGTGGTGAACGAGCCGTAGGGCAGCGCGCCAAGCCCGAAAGGATGATCCGCCGGAACGGCGAGCCACGCTGCGGTCTGCGTCTGTGCCATGGATGCCTCCGTGCGCACGCGAGATTAGCTTGACATCGAGATAACCGGCTGACTAATGTGCGTAAGTACCTTGACATCGAGATACTAGTGCCAGAAACCGCACCTGGTTCCATGATCGCGGAGACTTTTGGGGACCGCCGGCCCCCAAAGTCTCTGGGGTGCTGGCCCGGCCCGGGGTGCTGGCCCGGCCCGGGGTGCTGGCCCGGCCCGGGGTGCCGGCCCGGCCCGGGGTGCTGGCCCGGCCCGGGGGCGGGGGTGTCACTCACACCGGACTGCGGCAGGATGCAAGAAGCGTCACGGGGCAGGACATGGCAGGAGGCCAGGAATGATGACCGCGAACAGCTTCGGCAGCCGCGCCACGCTGCGGGTAGGCGAGTCCAGCTACCAGATACACCGGCTAGACGCGGTCACACGAGCCGGTGACCTCCCGTTCAGCCTGAAGGTCTTGCTGGAGAACCTGCTGCGC
>WNGQ01008985.1_pt1 | contig 14409 bp, 8 predicted proteins | sample 5407661 | NCBI WGS metagenome assembly WNGQ01 (sample SAMN13153382, study PRJNA577476) | soil metagenome | isolation source: 60 cm soil or saprolite under Garry oak tree replicate 2 | place: USA:California | collected 2016-06-15 | reverse complement strand
CGTGCGCCCGGATGCAATGGCTACAAGAAAATTATTCTGCCGCGCCGGAAGCAAGTTCGGTTCAGAGAGCGTACCCGCCGTCAGGATGCGCGTCACCGCCCGCTCAACCAGCCCTTTACCAACCTCGCCCACCTGCTCGCAGATCGCCACCTTATAGCCATGCTGTATCAGCTTCCCCACATAATTCTCCAGCGCGTGCAGAGGCACCCCCGCCATCGGCACCCTCTCCTCACCATACGTCTTCTTCGTCAACACAATCTGCAGCACGCGCGCAGCGACATACGCATCCTCGTCATACGTCTCATAGAAGTCCCCAACCTGGTAAAAGAGAATAGCATCCGCGTACTGGCTCTTTATTTGTAAGTACTGCACCCGCGACGGCTTAATCATCAGCTTGGCCCTCAACATCATAAGATCTCTCTGCCTGTCTCCTCTCCCCACCTTTCAAAAGCGGGGAGGAAACAGGCGTTGCTTGCTTGGAGTGGGGATGGGGTGGCCTGTTCCCCTACTTTTCTTCTCTTACTCGGCGAGGCGATGAACCAGAAGCGCTAGGCCACCCAGGTCAGGACTCGACAGTCTTGGACCTTGGCCCCTTGGGTCATTCGCTTGTTCGTGCGATAGTCGTGCAAACTGATGGTCTGCCGCTGACGATCAAAGCCGCCGATCGTACATCTCCCGTATTTCTGGTATGTGACCAACCTTCCCCTTCTGGGGCTGGTTCTCTGGCACCTGCTCGTAACAGAAAGGCATCAGTGCTCCCCCGCGACTATCAATGACGGCTACTCTCAAGGGATTTCCCTTTTTGCCATAACAGAGTGCAAGCCCGTTCAAGCAACTGGCAGTCTTTGGGCTGAGCCGACGCCGGTTCTCCTTTGATCCTCTTAAACGCCAGATAGCCAGTACTATAGATCGAATTAATTTGCTTGATATACCGGCCTTTGACGCGTACCACATCGCCCTTGCGAAATCCGACCAGTTCCTCGTTCACTTGATACTTCACGCGGCCCATCCCTTTGCGCGGAAGATCATGGTACTGCCTACGAGTGCGGCGTGGACGAAACGAGATGCGATAGAACCGCTCTCGATGATACGGCATCGATTCACTGCTGTGATAGGTAGCAATGCAGAGCGCATCCACGTCGTGCTGTTTGGGCAATCCTCTGGCTTTGCGCCAGATGGCTGTCTGGTAGCCAAAGAGCGTCGCAAGAGCTGTTTGTACACCAAGCTTGGCGTACAAATAGGTCTTTCCCTGCATGCTGCGTTGTGCGATCTGATCGAGGCGTCCGCTGACTCCCGTTACTTTGAGCGTGACCTTGCCCTTGTGAACGTTCGTATGGCAAACTGCACACAGCGTCACCAAGTTCGTGAGCGTATCTTTCCCGCCGTGCTGGCGGTACACCAGATGGTGTGCTTCCAGACGCAAGCCCCTTTTGCCACAGTGCTTGCAGGCGTACCCATCTCGCATCAGGCACGCCAGGCGCAGATTCTCATCCAGTCGGTTGGGATCTTGATACTGGCTCCCTTTGAGCGTCGGATCATTCAAACGCGCGATATCGACCTGGACATCTTCGATGACGATGGAACTGATCGGAAGGGGAAGGTGCTGGACGACGCGGATCACTTCTTCCACATTAGCCTTGATCGACGGGGGAAGCCGCCCACTGCGCTTGCTTGAGGCACGGTTGCGGAAGCGGGCCGGTCGATACCACTTGCGACTCCGCCGCTGGCGTCGATGGGCACGCCTGCTATCCAGTTTCTCCTTGACATCCTGACGATGATGAATCTCACCTGAGAGCAGGATGTCTCCTTTGCCAACGCACGACAGACCGGTCACGTGACTCCCCTTATCGATGCCCACGACCACTTCCTGCACGCACTCTTCGCAACTCCAGAGCAACTGTATGGTGAATGGACTGCGCTGTTTCACTTTGGCGCGTCCATCCCGTAACAGTTTCCGTGCTTTTGCGGGTTTGCAAGGCATCAGCGGATTCCCATTTTGGTTGATGACATACACGATAGTTGACATCGCTTTAAGCGCTCTTTTCAGAGTAAGATGCCCCTTGCGACTGTTCAATGAGCTTGTCCTGACCTGCACACGTTCAGCTTTCGCTTACCCTTAATACAGATCCACAGAGCCTGGCACTGGAACAACATCCCAGGGTGTGATCACCCATCGAACTGCTGCTTCCGAAGAAGCCCGCTGGTAGTCCCATGAATGTGGAGCCCGAAAACTCCACATTTTTAGGAACTATTATATCGAACACCTGTACTTTATCCTATTCTGCCTGTATTGTCAAAAAACGGTACTGATTGGGCTGCATCAACCCACTCGCTGCTTGACACATTCATAGAACTCTTCTAAAATTGACGTAGAATCAGACTTGATGGTCGGAAGCAGCACTTCGAGTGCCTCTCATGGCCGTCGGCTCAACATGCAAGAGATACTTCAAGCTACTTGACTTCACCAACTACAATAATCAGGCGGGCATTACAGCTAGCAACTATCCAGTCCTCATTATGCTCCGGAGGGGGTTAACTATGGTAAACCGCGCGGGACAACAGCTTGGCAACTACCGCCTCGTGCGCTTGCTGGGTCGTGGTAGCTTCGCAGAAGTCTACCTGGGTGGGCATCGCTATCTCAAGACCGAGGCTGCTGTGAAGGTTCTGCATGCGCAACTGGCAGCCAGCGACGCCGAGAACTTTCTGAACGAGGCCCAAATTATTGCCCGCCTGGTGCATCCACAAATTGTACGCATCCTCGACTTCGACGTGCAAGAAGGTACAGCTTTTATCGTCATGGACTACGCGTCCAATGGCACCTTGCGCCAGCGCCACCAGAGCGGTGAAATCGTCCCGCTGAAACTGATTGTGAACTACGTGCGGCAGACAGCCGATGCCTTACAGTATGCCCATGATCAAAAGTTGATCCACCGGGATATCAAGCCGGAGAATATGCTGATCGGGCGGCGCAACGAAGTCTTACTCAGTGACTTCGGCATTGCCCAGGTTGCCCAGAGCACACTCTTTGAGAAGACGCAGCCAATGGCTGGCACTGTGGGCTACATGGCCCCCGAACAATTATATGGCAGAGCGCGCTTCGCCAGTGACCAGTACGCGCTGGGCATCATCGTGTACGAATGGCTGAGTGGAAATCGGCCCTTTCAAGGCTCTTTCTTCGAAGTAGCAAGTCAGCACATGTATGCTCCCCCCACGCCATTATCCAGCCATATCCCATGGATATCGCCCGCTGTTGAGTCAGTAGTGATGACAGCCATAGCTAAAGATCCCCTGCAACGTTTCGCAAGCGTGTCAGCATTCGCCAACGCTCTTGAACAGGCCAGCGGCATAGAAGCCTCTCATCCTCCTCCCTCTTCATCTTCCTCTTCATGGCCCGGCGCTGCATCTGCGCCTTCTTACAAGCCGGTGCTGCTCCCACCGGCAGATGTATTTCCATCCACCTCCGGTTCTGGAAGTCCTTCTCTGAACCCGTCGCTTCCTCCCGGGTCTCCATCGACTTCTATGCATGCCCCACCGGGTTTCGCAACTCTTGACCACTCCGCGCCCACTTTTTCTGTATCTGAAGCGCCGAGCCAGCAAACACCCTCACGACCCAGAACTCGTCTCTCACGCCGCGCAGCCATAGGTGGTCTCGTAGGACTGGCCACAGCCATAGCAGCAGGTGGCGGTATCGCCTGGTATGAGCTTTCTTCCACAAGCCAGGCAACTGTCCTCACCTATAACGGTCATCCCTATCCCGTATACGCGCTGGCCTGGTCTCCCGATGGGCAGAATATAGCCTCTGGCAGCCAGGATAAGACGGTGCAGATATGGAATGCAACTACTGGCGACAAAAGTATTACCTACACACGTCAGGGAGCTTCTGAGAATGCCGTGACGTGGTCACCCGATGGGCGGCTCGTCGCCTCCGGCAGCAGTGATACAACGGTACAGGTGTGGAACTCTACTACGGGAACATATATCCTCAGCTATCCAGATCATACCGATATCATACGTACGGTAGCCTGGTCTCCCAAAGGCCCCTCTATTGCCTCCGGAGGAGACGACAATACTGTGCAGGTCTGGGATGCCGCCACAGGTCACCGCGTCAATACCTATCGCGGTCACTCTGCTAAGGTCTGGTCCGTCGTATGGTCGCGCGATGGAACACAAATTGCCTCCGCGAGCGCTGATGCCACGGTACAGCTATGGGATGCCGTTACAGGCAAGCCCTTGTTCACCTACCGTGGTCATTCCAAAGAGGTGAAGGCTCTATCGTGGTCGCATGATGGTACCCGTATCGCCTCTGCAAGCGATGATCGAACGGTACAGGTGTGGGATGTCGCCACCAGGCATACTCTCTATACCTATCGCGGCCATGCTGATGTATTGAACGCCGTGGCCTGGTCACACAACGATAAGTACATCGCCACCGGGAGCGGTGACTACACGGTACATATTTTGGGCGCCGCTACGGGCAATCGTATCTCTGCCTATTCTGGTCATTCCCTTGCAGTGCATGCTGTGGGCTGGTCCAATGATGATCTCCGCGTCGCTTCTGCCAGCGATGACCATACCGTTCAGGTATGGAAAGCCATGTGAGCGATGTTCTCAATAACTGTTTGAGCCAGCGATCCAGGCTGGCTCTTGCGGAAAGAGGATCGCAAGCAAAGGAAGAAGGGCAGAGGGAATACATTGTGCCGGTTGGTGGACAGCCCAAATGAGAGGACGGTATCCAAAGAGCATTGGAGAAACACACGAGATGTCAGACGCACAGTATCTACAGGGGCGCAAGGGGACTCTCTCACGCGAAGAGTGCCTGAACGCACTTCGAGATAGCACACTGAGTCGTCAACCTCCAGGGCAAGAATGCCGGACCACGCAACAGTATGTCGCTGCATGCGCTCCTGCCAGAGAGGGATATGTAGAGCGTGGAGGCATTGGGCGGTAAAGGCCAGAGCACTTCTTTGGGTGGATCTGGCGTTTGCTCTACAAGGTGAGCGGAGTACTGAAGCAGTGCCAGAGCGGCAGGCCAATCGTCGCTAGCTACTTCCAAAACGTGATAGGCTGGCGTACGTTTCTGGAACGGGATCAGGTATCCACGAGGCTCATCGTCTGGGGTGAGAACCATGACGGGCGGTTCTTCTGCAAAAATGAAGCGATGGCGCAAAAGATGTTCTTGCCACTCTTGCGTTCGATCAAAGGAGCCAGGATAGGACCCGTAGTGGCATTGATGAAGTGTCAGAAGCGCGGGCACATCATCAAGAGTGGCGGGGCGCACTGTGTAGGGACTGGGAGGGTGAGCATGGATCTCCTCAGAAGCAATCGCATGGTGCAAGCGATCCAGGACGTTGACATAGCCAAATTGGGAATAGAAGTTGGGAATGCCATCAAGAAGAAGAAGAGCATAGTGACGCTGAGTGGCGTACGCGATCGCGTCACGCATGAGTGCCCCAGCGATTCCTTGATGTCGATACGCAGGGTGAGTCACAACAGCACCAATTCCACAGATGCGTAACCGGGCCGGTCCCATATGCACAGTGAACGCAGGGATGCGATAGCCGCCTAGATAGGTTGTGCCCAAGAAAGCTCCACGTAATTGCTCAGGATGAAAATCTGGTGCCTCTGTAATGAACCTACGGCGCCGTGTCGCAATCAAAACGGTGTCGTGATCGGGCCGGAACACCTGGGCATTGAGCCGATAAAAAGCTTCAATCTCAGGAGCAGTTGTGAGTGAGCGAATCACAAAATCTGGCGACGACGTGATCGTAGATCCCATAGACTCACCTCCTTCCTTAACGCGGAGCCAACATCTCCGTAGGCATATCCGCCAGAACCAACATTCCAGTGAGGCGGGTACTGATCGCTCTTCCACGCAACGGGACATCTTCCACCTCATTCGTACGGTATGCCGTACGAATGGAGACATCAAAGGCCAGCGGTCTGCGCACAGCCTCCATGCCCTCACTGCGCAGGAGCTGACCCTTGAGCCTGGGGGTAGTCTTGATCAGGATGGCGCAGACGGCGCACTCGCCAACGGCTAGTATACCGAGCGCGATCAACAATCGGTTCCAGCCTTGAGGAAGGACCGGGCTGAGTAGAACCAGTAAAGGGATAACGATACTGATGGTGACAACTATTCCCGTACCGCATGTGTATCCGAGCAGTTGCAGGATCTCGCGGATAGTGTCTCCCTGCTTTTTCTCTCGCTCAGCAAAAAATAACCACCCCAGGCATAGCACACTCGTCAACAGTACTGGTACGACCCAAATCAATTCTCCCCATTGAATACCGGCCTGCCAGTCTGGTACCTGGGGCGAGATGCCGTAGAAGGCGGACTGCAGCCAGAGTAGCAGCGCGGAAATGCAGAACATTGCTCCCAGGAACCAGCAGCGGCGCAGCCAGGGGCGGCGAGCGACGAACAGTATCGGCTCCTGTTGAAGAAGTGCTGCATCTCCCGCTAATCCTTGCGTCCCCTCTAAGGCAGCAGGCATCAGCCGTACCGTTGGTTGATTCCAGGCCTCTTGTCGTTGCGTAGATAAAGGGCCTAAGAGCACTGTCGGCTGGTTCCAAACTTCTTGCCTTTTTGAATTCAATTGATATGGCGACTCGCCAGAAATCTCCTGTTGCTTCTGCGCAGGCATGATTTCCAGGTGCACTGTGCGTTCATTCCATATCTCCTGTTTCTTCGTTCTCATAGCCCCTTGCTCCTTCAGGCTAGAGGTGATGTATACCAATGATAAAGCACATCGGCCGCCGGCCTCTGATTTGGTTCGAATACCGGAAACGACCATGCCCAGAAAAAGATGCCTTGAATGGAGGTATCCGTAATCGTGTTCGCCAGGGCGGCGTCATATGCCGCCCTCTGCTCCTCTAGATCCGTGGCTGCACTCGTCTGTGATTCCCACGGATGGTAGAGCGCGTCCGAGGTATCGCGATAGCCAATCTCTGATATAAGCACCGGTTTCCGCAATTGCAAAGCGAGTGCATCCAGAGGGACTTTCACTTTTTCTTTCCAGAGCGCTGGCAAGGCGTGTGGGTCAAGCCGCTGCCGCACACTGGTTAATGGGATATAGACCGATACCCCTATATAACTCAAGTAGACACTACTCATCCAGGATGGAGGCGGTTTTTCGAGTGACGTCCAGTTCATATCGTAGGTCAGTTTCCCACGATAAACGCTGTGCACTCGCTCTATCAACTGTTCCCACAGGGAAGCCGGTGCCTGCTGTAGTAACTCGTACTCTGTTCCAATCGCTACTTCTTCCACACCAGATTGGGCTGCTACAGCGATATAGGGCCTGAGAGTTTGCCAGTAGCTATCAAACCACGCCCTCGTCTGCTGTATGCCCTTATAGTGGATGGATCCCGCCCACGCGTACGGCCCTTCCACCGTCAGTTGCGGCACCAGAAACACATGATAATGCTTGGCATGTGCCAGAGATATGCCCTCTGCTACTGCCTCGGGTGTGGGCGTTCTCGCCGTTGTTGTAACTTGTGTCGAGCTGAGTGACGGCTGGAAGAAGTTTATCGTGAGTTCTATCCATCTAGCTCCCGTCTGCTGTCGAATATCGTCCAACCCGACTCGCCAGTGCGAGTCCTGTGTACTATAGGCTGTCCTTCCCCACTGGGGAAAGGCCACACCCGTTTGAAATTCTGGGCGGGGCATCTTTTGCGCTACGCTGGTCCCGACAAGACCTGGGCCGGTGGCAAACGGACTGCTACTGCTGAACAACAACCATTGGAGGCCAACCCCCAGCATGAGCGCCGTTGCAAGGATTGATAATCCATACTTCCGACCGCGGAAAAGCCTGCCCTTTGTTGCAGGCCGTACTATGCTGATCCCTTCGCGATTGGCAATCCTATCTGCTTGTTTTGTTTTCGGTGTGGGCTGCCAGGTAACGTTACGCTTCCCTGTTATCCACCGCATGACCGCCCAGAAAGCGGCTGAACTTTCCAGGATGCTGGCGATAGGCGCTACAGCGAGGACACACGCGGCTTCAATCCAGCGCTGGCGCGAAGACATCTGCGAGGCATGAGAAAGGTTGTGCCATACTCCTATGAATATTGAATTGAGCCAGAGAAAGCCTACTATGTAGAGCCAGCATGCTATCGGTAAGGGCAGCATTGGAACGAGGTATTCACGACCAGACACCACCTCTATCGTTTGATAGAGGAGATAGGGTAGCGAGATCAAGCCGGCGGGGAACCCGAGTGCGAATGTCAGCACACGGTACCGCGTCCCCCAGACGAGATGGAAGCGCACTTTTGCGGGCAAGGCGTGAAATGCTGGTAAACGCCGCATCATCTTGATGCCCTGTAGCACGCCTACAATCCAGCGGTAACGCTGTCTGAATGCGCTTTTGAACGAAAAGGGCGGTTGCTCCAGCATGATACTTCCATGCCAACCGAAGATCTCCGGACCTCGCTGCATGTAGGCTAATACTCCGAAGACGTAATCCTCAGATATGAAGGCTTGCCCATCTAGCGTACCTATATCCCAGCCAAGCTCATTCTCCAGGGTCTCGTCGATGACAAGATTCGAGCCATGCAGGTGCAGTGGCATCCCTTTCTCCATTAACTCCCGGCACTCATAGCAACATACCGGGCGGTTGGCTTCCATCGCTCGACAGATCACGCTGGCATCGCCGTACTCCAGGGGATAATAGATTGGTCCTTCGGAAAGCTTTTTATCGGTTGTAGCCAGGTAGCGGATGAGCCTTCTCAGTCCATCGGGCTTCATAACACTCTCTTCGTCGTAATGAACGATGAATGTCTGGCCTTGCTTGCGGTTGAACCCTTGACGCCGCAGTCCCACCATGTAGTGAAGCGAACGAGCCTTGAGCCTGGTGCCTTTCGGTGTCTCGTACTCGGATGGGACGTAGACCACGAACCCCTGCACCGACAGTGAGGGACGAGCGAAATCCCGTTCCAGAACCTGCTTTTGCATCGACGATTCGGTGACCACCTCCACGCAGATCTTATCGCGATAGAGACCCGGTGCCTCTTTGACCAGGGCATCAACGTTTTGAATGCCCCGGCGAATCACCTCAGTACTGCCGATTGCTCCTCTGGTCGTGATCTGCACCTTCACAAAGGGAATATATGGGAGAGCCTCTATATCACTGTTTGTGACCGTCTCCACCTCACGATAACGACGCCAGTGCAAGAAAAAGCTATAAAAATAGAAGAGTAAGCGGATACCAATAATGCTAATGCATATCGCTATGATACCGCCCAGTAATGTTTCCCATTCGAATCCAAACGCAAAGTTAAACATATATACCTTCTACCAATAAGCGGCCAGAGGGCCCCCGGCTTTAGCCGTGGGGAGTTGTCACTTCATAGGTCCCTACACGGTAATCAGGGGAGCATGCGCCATTACTTAAACGCAGATGAAAGAAGTTTTTTGCCAATCACTACCACTATGCCATATTTTTGCTTGCAACACTATGAGGCTGTTCACAATCCGCGCAAGGTGTAAATCACGATTGACAAGATACTGCTGGCGAACCTTCGTAGTCATTGTAAGGGCGGGGGATGAGCGGATGTGGCGTGGGGACGCTTGCGGTCGCCCTGGGGTTCGCCAGCAGTATCTTGTCAACCAGGCCAGAGTCTGTGAATGATTGCCAGGGCACCCGCGAGGGTCGCCCAATAGGCATCAACCGAAGCCGGGAAGTCAGGCACAGGGCTGGATAATCCGTAGGGGCGAGGGAGGATGATGCGGGGCAGGGAGGGCCTTTATGGTCGCCCGCGTACCTGTTCATCTCGCTCAAACCTTGCAGCAACACGACCACACCCCACCCCCGGGCTACGGAATCGCCTGGCCTCCTCTTGCCTTCCCAGCTTCGGTTGATGCTCAATCGTATAGGGCACGGGCCGGGCTTGCCCCCGCCCTGGAGCGTCGTGTCGCACCAGACCTGAGCCATACGTTACAGCCTTGCCTCAAGTAGTCGTCCCGCCTGCGCACAGAGCCAGCCCCGACGAAGAACCATGCTAGTCCTGGCTCTTGTTCTCCGGCCCGGAGAGCTCGATGGCAACGTAGGTAACGGTATCCCACGCGTTGTGGATACCGATGAACAGGAGCAGAAGCGTCACCGCACCGATGACGAACAGTGCCGACACCGCATTGCCTGGGAGCATAATCGCTGCGACGACGAGTGCTGTGTAGGCGACGAGCGGAAAGACCGTATACCACAGCCAGTCTTCCAGCACTGGTTCATAGTCCGTCTGCTGGCGCCCCCGCCGTAGCACGATGACGACGTAGGTCGCCCCCCCAAGTCCCGCAAGGCCCAGCAGCAGGCCAGCATTCCAGAGCACCTGCCACGGCGCGCTGAGAATCGCGGCGACAAGGAGCGTGACGCCAAAATGGAAGACCGTTGGCGTGGTGAATACCGCAACCCCCGCACTCGACCTTCGCTGCTGAGCCCCCGCGATCAAGGTGATCACCACGAACGTCAATCCCGTCAGCGACGCAGCAGCGGAGCCGATGATAACGTAAAAGTTTTGCCAGGTGGGAAGCGGCGACACCGTAGCCACTTGCATGATGGATCCCCCTTCGATGTTTCTGAGGATGAAAGCTACCTTCTCTTCATGCTATCACATCTCTCATCAGTGAGGAAGCGTATGAGCCAATCATTTACTGACACAAAAATTATTGCCCTAAAAACACATAAGGAACACGTCGTTATAATGACGGCGAAAGCTTTACAGCGTTTTCATTCGGCCTCCTAAATTAAGTTGTAGCGTAGGCAAGTCTAACAGGTCCTCCTCTTGAGAGGCCGCCCATTTCTCTTCAAGTAAATGGTTTCCCTTTAGAAAGGATGTACTTTTGAAAAGTTTTTTCCCTGGGAAAAGAGACTTTAAGTCGCTTTCCATACATGATCTGCTTCAGGCGCGTGAGGCCTACCATGTACACCTTGCCCACTTAGAAAATGTCGTTGCGACTGCTATTGGCTTGTATCGCATCCGTAGCAGTGATCCTGATGCGAAAGTAGCAAAACATCCGCCTGAGAAGAGAAGTGGGAGAGCTTCTCCTGTTCGCACTTTGCAAAATACGGTAGTGACGCCCTGGTCATGGCCCTGCGTGCTTGTGTTTGTGAATCAGTGGCAGTCGCAGGAGGAGCTACTTAAAGAGGATCCCGACCAGGTCGTTCCGCGTTTCCTCTATATGCCCGATGGCCGGGTTGTGCCCACATGCGTCCTGCTTGTGGAAGAACAGGAACAAGCACCTCCGCCGCTTCAGAATATAGCGTTTCCTGACATGTTGATTGGCGGCGGCTATCCTGTGCTGACGGATGTGCAGGGCGAGGCTCACATCGGATCGCTTGGTTGCCTTGTCTCAGATGGAGATGCGGTTTACGCACTCACCAATCGCCACGTTACAGGGGAGCAAGGGCGTCCGGTTTACTCCTTACTTCGTGGAGAACGCCAACAAATAGGTAGATCTTACAAGAACCAGGTGGGCAAGAAGCCCTTTCAAGAGGTGTATGAGGCATTACCGGGGACTCGCTCCTACTTGAACATGGATGCCGGCCTGATTGATGTAGAAGATATGAATTGTTGGACTGCCCAGGTGTTTGGTGTTGGCGAGCTTGGTGAGCCCGTGGATCTCAACTCCGATACTCTCTCGCTCGATCTCATTGGTTGTCCTATGCGTGCCTTCGGTGGCGCTTCCGGTGAACTGGTCGGGGAAATCCAGGCACTCTTTTATCGTTATAAATCAACAGGCGGGTTTGATTATGTCAGCGAATTGTTAATCGGCCCACGCAATGAGCAGATGCCACTGAACACCCTCCCGGGGGATTCCGGTACGGTCTGGTTCTTTGATGAACCCATACCAGAGCAAGGAGGGCGAGCACGCCGTTATCGCCCAATTGCTCTTCAGTGGGGTGGTCATGAGCTGCTGGATGGGCAAGGGAAGGTGACTTTCCGCTTTGCGCTTGCAACCTGCCTCAGCACAATCTGCCGCGAGCTGGACGTCGATGTCTTTCGTGGCTGGAATATCGGGCACAGAGAATACTGGGGCGCGACCGGGCACTACAAGATTGCGGCCAAAGCCTGCGAACTGGTGACCGATCCCAGGCTAAGCCAATTGCTTCATAACAATGTTGAGTCGATTGCCTTCCGTGACGAGGACATTCAAGCTGGACAGATTCGAGCAATCGATGCGCACCAATTTGTCCCGCTGGCGGATGTGGCCGATCTGGTCTGGCGAAGGACGCGCCCAGAGGATGAATTCAATCATTTTGCGGATATGGATCAAGAGGGCCAGGGAGACTTCAGTGGGAAAACCCTGTTAGATCTGTGCCAGGACCCGCATAACCTGAGTATTGACACCTGGAATCACTACTACGAGAGTCTCAATGTGGACAAACGCGGCGCACTTCCCTTCCGCGTCTGGCAGATGTATAGTCAGATGGTGAAATTTGTCAGGGCGGGAAAAATTACCGAGTTTATCTGCGCGGGGGGCATTGTCTCGCATTACGTGGGCGATGCATGTCAACCGCTCCACGTGTCGTACCTGCATCATGGTCGACCGGATCACCACGAAGAGATCCCCGTGCATTCAAAGTACGAGACCAGTATGATGGACGCTTTCGCGCCAGATGTCATTGCCCGTGTCAATCAGGCTCTGCAACAGACCAAAATACAGCCTGCGTTTCAAGGAGGGCACGCCGCTGCTCTAGCCGTTGTGGACTTAATGCGCAGGAGCATTGTTACGCTCCCTCCTATGGATATCATCAATACGTTCGACCAGGGAGGCGGAAGGCAGCTGCTCCAGAATATGTGGAGTGTCCTTGGAGAGCGCACGGTCACCTGTATAGCCGAGGGCTGTAAATGTATGGCCGCGCTGTGGGCAAGCGCGTGGGCAGAGGGAGGTGGGGAAAATATTGCTGATTCTGCCCTTGCTGCCGTGACTCGCGAAGACCTGCAAGCACTCTACAACCAGAGAGACTTTGTGGCGTCCTTTAGATTAGTCGATCCCCAGTTTGCAGCCAGTCTGCAAGAAGACCGGGTGCCAGCGTAAGCAGACATGATGAGAGGCGACCAGGCAGCCTGGTCGCCTCTCCGCTTCAATCAATCCGTATCCCAACTCCCTATGGAATAGTTACATCCCGTAATACGACAGGACCCAGTGTGTAGTCCAGTTCAGTAGACTGATTAACTCCAAGCGGAGTTATTACGTCCATCGCCTTTGGCACCGTGTTCGGATCCACCGTGCAGCGCGGGTCGCTACTCCCAGCAGCGCACACACCGACCTGGAACGGCTGAGGTGTCGGGGCGAAGCTACGTGCCTGGTCTGGACTAAAGCCATCCTGACCTGTCAACACAACGCTAAAGCCCCATCCCGATCCCGGCACTTCGTTTGTTGTGGAAACGAGGCTAGACGTTGGCACACTGAACGTGATGAAGCGCGAGATCGCATTCGCACTGATAGCAATTGTTCCCTTGTTATTGCCGCTGGCATCTTTGTAGGCCTGTCCGAAACCCTGCACTTCTAACAGCCGACTCCACGCCGAACTCGCTGCAATCGTATAATTGCGCGAGGCGTAAGCAGCTGCCGTCGATGTCGTCGTCGCGCTCGGATCGTGGACGTACACGTCGACCAGTTGCGCACCCAGCGGGCTACCGAAAGTCGGCGTCAGGTCGCGCGTCTGCAACTTGAAGGTGACTGTTGATTGATCAGGGCTAAGGATGACGCGGAACTCGGTGATGTCGAACGCTCCTGGTTGGAAGTTACTGGACGTAGGGTATACATAGTTACCTGGTCCGTTGTCATCTCCTATCGGATCGGTTACATCCAGGAGTACTGTACCAGGAGTGAAATCGAAAACAATGCTGCGCTGGTCGTGGGCGGTAGCTCCTGTTGGGCTGACAGCTACAGTATTCAACACAGTGGTTCCACCAGTTATTGGGAGCGACACACTGAACGAGCCATTAGAATTGGTTGGGGTACTGACTACCGTGGTCTGGCTGTTGTTGTCGGTATTGGTGGCTGCCACGTAAATGGTGTTGCCAGGGGCCGATGTACCGGTAACAGTCACTGGGGAACCATTGACTGCCGATTGGTTCGGCGGCGAGGTCACCTTGAGGATGGTTTGCCCCTGCTGATTGGCCACATAGCGGTTGTAGGTATCGGTTGGTTGCTCGAGCAGTTTGTTCGTGGTGAGGTCACGCAGCAGACGCACATACACGCCCGCGGACCATGTCAGCGGAGCGGCAGAGCCGGCGGCATGCCCATTCTGGAAACCAATCGAGGCCACAGTAGGATCCGTGCCGTAGGGTGAAGGAGCAAGATTAGGCAGCTCCCAATCTTGTTCGGGGATCAGCCCTACGCCGGAGGCAAAGTTCTGCATCGTGGTAAGCAGCGTCAGCGCTGTGGATGCTTGACTAGAGGACACATCATAC
>WNGQ01007205.1_pt1 | contig 14424 bp, 11 predicted proteins | sample 5407661 | NCBI WGS metagenome assembly WNGQ01 (sample SAMN13153382, study PRJNA577476) | soil metagenome | isolation source: 60 cm soil or saprolite under Garry oak tree replicate 2 | place: USA:California | collected 2016-06-15 | reverse complement strand
GGAATCGAAACACGCACGTCAGCCGGACAACAGGCCTGCGGAACCGTCCTATGGGTCTGTTGGTGATGGCCACTGCCGTGATGATTACAGGCTTGAACCTCGGGACCGCCCATCGCGAGCCCGAACGCCAACGCCAGCACGACCCGCGGGAATCGCATCGGCCTAATTATACCGCTTTCAACTTCCAGCGCCCGCGCCGGAACAGGACCGCGCTCGCGACCGCGAGTGTCGAGAAGGCGATCGTCACCGCCCAGGCGACCCCCTGAGGTCCCAAACTGAAATGCCGCGCCAGCAGCCAGGCGAGGGGGATCTCCCACAGCCAGAAGCAAAACAGATTCAGCCACGTGGGGGTCCAGGTATCGCCAGCGCCGTTAAAGGAGTTCGTCAGGACCATGCCGTAGGCGTAGAAGAGATACCCGTAACTGATGATGCGCAGGCAGTCGGTAGCGACTGACGCGACCGCGGGATCCCTGGTGAACACATGCGCGATCGGATTTGCGAGCGTGATAAAGAGCAGTCCGGCCGTGCCCAGGAAAATCACGTTATAAAACGCCGCGCGCCAAACCGCCTCCTCGCCACGCTCCGGCTTCCCCGCCCCCAGCGCCTGGCCGACCATCGTTGCCGCGGCGTTGGCGAGACCCCAGGACGGCAGCAGCGCGAAGATGATGATCCGGATCGCGATGGTGTACCCCGCCAGGCCTTCGGCTCCGAACGACGCGTTGATGCGCGTCAGCCCGATCCAGCTGGCCATGCCGATGAAAACCTGGAACGTTCCCGTCCCCGACAGGCGCAGCAGCGTTTTCATGACGGCCGGCTTGAGCGCGATCTCGTCCCGGTGAATCACCACGCGGCCATCGCGCCGCCACAGCCGGTAGAGTTGATAGAGCACACCCGTGCCACGGCCGATCGTCGTGGCGATCGCGGCGCCCGTCACGCCGAGCCGCGGGAATGGACCGACGCCGAAAATGAGCAGCGGGCCGAGGATGATGTTGATCCAGTTCGCCAGCCACAGCACCCGCATCGCGATGGCCGCGTCCCCTGCACCGCGAAAGATCGCGTTGATGAGGAAGATCAGCAGAATGACGACGTTGCCGCCGAGCATCACGCGCGTGTAGTTGTGGCCCATCGCAATGACGTCGGGCGACGCGCCCATGATGCCGAGGAGCTTCGGGGCGAGGAGGACACCGGCGACCGCAATGAACGCAGCGGCGATCACGCCCAGCGCGATGCCCTGCACCGCCGCCTCAGCTGCGCCCGCCGGATTCTTCTCCCCAATGCGGCGCGCAACCATCGCCGTCACGCCGATGGACAGCCCCATCGCCGCCGTGTACACGAGCGTGAGCATCGATTCCGTCAGCCCGACGGTCGCGACGGCGTTCGGGCCCAGATGCGCGACCCAGAACACGTCCACGACCGCGAACACCGACTCCATCACCATCTCGAGCACCATCGGCACGGCGAGCAGGATGATGGCACGGCCGATCGGCCCCGACGTGTAGTCGTGATGCGTGCCACGGATCGCCTCGCGGACGGTCTCCCAGAATCCACGAGGCGTTTCGACGTGTGATTGGATGTCGGTCATTGAGGCCGGGAGTTATCCGGGCCTCAGGTGCTGCTGCTCAACTCGGGCTCTGCTGGTGCGCTTCGACGAACCAGAGCCATTTGTCCACGCCGCGGGAGATGCCGGTCAGAATATCAGCACTCCCAGCGTCCTCGAGCTCGTTCATCTCTTCAACGGCGATGCGGATCGTGCGGCCGAACGCAGCCAGGGCGTCCGAGAGCGCCGCCACATGCTCGGCCCCGTTCGATAGCGCGAGGGGATAATCCGGCAGTGTGGAGCGTGCCTCCACCGCGCCGACTGTCCCTTCGGCGATCCCGCCGAGCTGGATGATGCGCTCGGCGATCTGATCCACGTACTCCTCGACGTCTTCATTGACGTCATCGAACAGCTTGTGAAGCCCGATGAACGAAGGGCCTTTCACGTTCCAGTGCGCCTGCTTGCATTGCGTCTGGAGATCGATCGCCTCGGCGAGACGCTGGTTGAGCAGCCCGATCACCTCGAGGCGGCTCGCTTCCGGCAAGTCGTTCTTGGTCGCATACAGCTTGGGCGCAGCGGGCGCGCGTGCGGGCCGCTCCGGCGCGCGCGGTTGCGACTTCACACCGCCATTGCCGCGGGAGGTGCGGGGTGTGCGCGAGGGGCGTGGTGTGAGTGTGCGGGGCATAGGGTTCCTTCTTGTACGAGGGGAATCGTCTAGCTGGACGTCGTGGTCAGCGTCGGGCGTTTGTCGGTCGCGGAGACCTTGAATCGGACCCACATCCCCGCAAGCCCGTGGCCCGGCACCCCGCAGAAGATCATGTACGCCCCGGGCTTGGTCGCGACGAATTGCATCGAGTCCGCTTCCCCCGCGCCAAGACCCTGCATCAGCCGCCGGGTCTCAGCGCGCGGCAAGGCGGGAGGTTCGACCGGACCGGCCGGCATCGGCTTGGCGGTGTCAACGACTTCAGCCGAGTGCGGGAGATTCGGATCCTTGTTCGTGAAGCGAATGACGACCGTCCAATTCGTGGGGACGGTGAACGTCAACTTGCCGTCGTTGAAGCCGTTGAAGTTCAGGCCGCCATTCAACTGCGTGAGACCAGCAGTCAATAGGAATGTGGCCGTCTTGGCCGTGGTATCGACGGTGAGCCAGTTGCAGTCGATTGTTGACGACGACTGTTTCGCCGCGGGCGGCACCGGCGTGGGAGGATTTTGCGCCACGCAGAGCTGCGTCGAGAGCAGGAACGCCCCGAGGACCACCGAAGGTTTGGTCATAGGTTCAAGGTACCTAGCGACCTGCCCCAATCGTAAGGCCCAGATAAACGTTTCGCCCGGGGGCGGGTTCGTAGAAACGATCCCGGGCAGCGTTGATCACCACCGAGCTCACATAGAGATGATTGAATGCGTTGTTGATGCCGAGGAACGGCGCGAGACGCATGCCGCCGACTTTGCCGTCCCAGCCGACCCGCACATTCGTCACCCACCACGGCGCGGCTCGCGTATTCAACGTGTCGCTCACGAGATAATCCGACGAATACCCCTGCTCGACCTCGACCCACGCGCCGCGCAGCGGGGCGGGCTGCGCCCGCGCGATCAGATGGAGCCAATGCTGCGGGACGCCTGGCAATGCGCGGCCGTCGAGCGTGTGCACAGTGGTTCCAGTCGTGAACGAGTAGCGGCGGTAGCGGTAGTCGGCATATGTCCACACCGCCGCGAGATTGACTCCAGGCATCAGAGAGAAATCGCCGCTCAGTTCCACGCCGCGGTGCCGTGTACTCCCCGCATTTCGATAGTAGAACCGTGGCGCCGCGAGCTCATACGGGATGAGCGCATCCCGCACGTCAGCCTGAAAGACCGCGATGGTGTAGGCGATCCACGCGCCCGCCGCCCCTCGCGCGCCGAGCTCGTAGTTCCAGGCATGCTGCGGCTTGAGGTCGGCATTGAATCCCCCCGCACCGGATTGCCCGTTGGCCAACTCGGTGGTGGTGGGTGTCTCGAACGAGGTTCCGACGTTGCCGTACACCGTAACCGCCCTCGACGGATTCACGGCGATCCCGAGCGACCCCGACAAAGCGTGCATCAACCGATCCCCCGAGTCATCGGGATTGGGGGGTGTGGTGGTGATGAGCCGATCATGAACCGCGAACTTCACCCAGTCGTACCGCAGGCCGCCGGTGATCGTCGTCCGCGGTGACAAAGGAACGGGCCGATTTCCGTGACATGCTCCAGCTGATCGAGCGAGCGGCTCGTATCCGCCGTCGCGGAGTCGCCGGGCGTGTTGAGGTAATTGAAATTCTTGCGGTCGTCGCGCTGGCGCTGGAAGTCGAACCCCGCGGTGAGTCGGTGCGCGAGAGCGCCCAACGGCAGGGGATATGTGATGCTGGCGCGGGCGCCGTAGTCCACGCGGCTCAAGTCGATGTATGTCGTGGTGATGGGATTCTTCAGATCGCGTGTGAGCCCGAAGAGCGTGACGGCCGCTTCACCGCCGTCCGCCAGCGGACGCCGCAATGTCGCGCCCGACTGGACCTGGGTGACTGCCTTGCCCGCGTTGCGATTGCGATTGAGCAAGGGCACCGTGTCGCGGTTCGCCTGCAGCTCGGCGCGTGTCAATGAGCCCGGGTTGTCGGCGCGCGGGTTGTCGCCGATGTCCGTGACCATGGCCAACGACCAGGCGGGGCCGAGCGGCAACTGCACGCGGGCGTTGAGGACGCGGTTGTCCGCGGCGCTGTGGTCGCGCTCGCCGTCGTAATCGAGCCGTGAGACGGTCAGGAGCGCGGTGCCTCCACCCCCCAGCCGCGTCGTTGTGGTCGTTTGCCACTTATTCCACGATCGACCGGACTTCTCATCGAACCGGCCCGCCACGAAGCGCGCCTCTTCATCTATATGGGCCACGTCGTGCGGCCTGGTCCAGATGCTGATCACGCCGCCGGACGCGTTCCCGTAGAGCGCCGATACCGATCCGCGCAGCACCTCAATGCGGTCGACCTCGCCGAGCTCCAGGTTCGTGAGCTGGCCCTGGCCATCGGGGAGCGTCTGTGGGATGCCGTCCACGAGAATCTTGATGCCGCGCACCGCGAACGCAGAGCGCGCGCCGAAACCGCGAATCGAGATCCGTTGGTCCTGAGAGAAGTTGTAGCGGTTGGCGACGTACACGCCTGGTACGTTGGCGAGGGCTTCGTCCAGTCCCCAGGTCGGCTTGGCCCGGCTGATCTGCACGCGATCGACGCTCTGAATCGCGAGCGGGACCTGCGTGAGCGGCACCGCGGCGCGCGTGACCGAGACTGTCCTCGGCGAGAGCGTGTACGGCTTTGTCGTGTCAGGAGTTTGACCGCGCAACGCCGGAAGCGGCAGGCAGCACAAAGCCGCCGAAACACTCGTCCACCGCACCGGCCGTGACATGGGTCGGTGGGTTCTAACTCATGCAGACAGACCGCGTCAAGACCGCCGCGAAGAGCCTAGTGGTGCGTCACCGCAAGGACGGTGACCACCGTGGCGAGACTCGTGACGACGATTCCGGTGATCCGCCATTTCGATTCAGGATCGCGCTGTCCTGGCACCTGAATGCGATCGCCGGCCTGGACGCCGAGCTGATCGAGCGTCGCACCGTGCGCGATCGCAGTCTGAAGCCGATCGCCATCCCACAGCGGCGCATTGCCCCGGACAATGCGCAGCCGATCCACACGGGCTTGCTGGGTAGCGCCACCGGCGAGCATGAGCGCGTCCGGCAGCACTAGGTCCACGGGCACCGCGTAGAATCCGGGCCTGGTGACTTCGCCGACAACCGAGACGCGAATCAGAGCGCGCGCCTGGACCACAGGATCCTTGATGTAGCGACTCAACTCTCGCGTCAGATGTGCTTCGAGATCGGTGCGACGCACGCCGGCGAGCGAGATCTCGCCGATGTTCGGAAGGCGCAGCGTCGGTCCAGCCACCACCGTGAACGTGTCCGAAAGCGCCGAGTCCCCTTCGACGTGGAGGAGGATGCGGTCGCCCGCCTGAAAGGCGGTGGTCGGTGTTTGCGCCAGACCCCGCCCTCCAGCGGCGAGGAGCGCGAGCGCGACGGATAGGGACCACCAAGGGCGGTTCATGGGAGCACCTTAGACCACCTGCGGACCGGAGGTATGATCCTCTTCGACCGCCTCGTAGCCCGGCAAGTAATAGGAGTAGTAGGCGTAATAGCCATAGGCCGCACCGCGCGGCACGTCGTTCAACACCGCGCCGAGCAAACGGATCGGCAGGCGGTCCAGCACTTCGAGTTTGGCCCCCGTGACGCCGCGGTGACTGTGCCCCGTCCGCAACACCACAAGCAATGCGCCCGTCACCGTTCCCAGAATGAACGGATCGACGCCGGCGGTGAGCGGCGGGCTATCTACCACGATCACGTCATATTGCTCGCGCAAATCGCTGAAGAGCTCGTTCATCGCCGGCGATCCGAGCACCTCCGGCGCCCGCTGCGTGCGCGTGCCGCATCCGATGATCGACAGCCGGGGGTAGGCCGTCTGCTGCACGATTTGGTCGCGACGCGCTTGCCCCAGCAGGAAGTCGACCAGTCCCGGCTGGCGGTTGCCCTTGAACCGGCGGTGCAACACGCCGCGACGGATGTCACCGTCGATGAGGAGCGTGCGCTGCCCTCCGTCCGCAAAGGTGAGCGCGAGATTCGCCGATACGAATGATTTGCCGTCGCCGGGCTCGGGACTCGTGACGGTGATGACCAGGGGCCCCGGACCGTATTCGTGTGCGACATTGAGTCGCACGCCCCGCAGCGCTTCGACCACTTCGACCGGTTCCTTGGTGCGGAGATGCGGCACCGCGCCGAGAATCGGTAGCCCGAGGTCGCGCGATACTTGCTCCGGATACCGTAGTCTGGGATCGACGCGGTCGAGCACGATGGCTCCCACGACACCCAGTCCCAGGCCCAACACGAAGCCGATGAAGAGGAGGCGTGGCTTGGTGTTCTTGACCGGACGCTGCGGCACGATCGCCGGATCGAGAATCCGGACATCCGGAACCGTGGCTTCCGCGGCAAGCCGCGATTGATCGTAGCGTTGCTGCAGCGCCGTGTAGGTCTGTTCCTTCAGTTGTGCGTTGCGGCGGAGCCGGACCTCCTCGATCGTCCGGGCCGGAATCCCGCGGAGATCGACGGACGCGGCATCCACTTGCCTGCCCACCTCCGATTCGCGTGCGGCGAGCTGCGCGACCAGGTCCCGCGCGAGGGACGGGATGGTGCGTTGCTGGAGCTGCGCAACCTCGCGCACGAGGCGCTGCAGGGGCGGATATTCGTCGGAGTAGTGGTAGCGATAGGCGCGCAGCTGCGCCTGCTTGTCACTCAACTCCTTAAGGGCATTCGACAGCTCTGGCGCGTGCTGTACGGACACGATGGTAGAGAGTGCATCCATCGGCAACGCCGAGTCCGCCAAGAAGCGCTCGATCGACTCGCGGTCGCGACGCAATTGATCCCGGTCGCCCTGCATGTCGAAGAAGTTCGAGCGGATGGGATCACGAGACTCGCCGACAGCTCCCCCGCCGTTCGGCTGCTCTGACGGGAGCGTAATGTTCCGCGTGCGAAAACCTTGCAACGCACCTTCGGCCTGATCGAGATTCCGCTGCGCCGTCGCCAGCTGGTTCTCGAGAATCTTGGTCAGCTCCGTGAGCTTTTCGCGCTTTAACTCGGCCGCCACCTCGACGTAGCGCTGCGCCACGCCATTCAGAATGTTGGAGATCATGACGGGGTTCGTACCGCGCAGCTCCACCGCCAGGAAGTTGCCGTTAAAGTCCATGCGGACGTCCAACTGCTCGCCGAGCGCCAACGCCGCGTCGCGGGGCGTCATCAGTGAGAAATCGACGGTGCCGCCGGACGGCAACGTTCCCGGCGCGGGAAGCCACCGGAATCCCAAGCGGCGGCCGATGGAATCGCCGACCGTGCCGCGCTCCAGGTCCACGCCGTCGGCGGACGATAGCGTGTATGCGCGACCGTCCGCGCTGATACTCAACCGGTAGTTTCCGGGGCGGAACTGATCGTTCACACTGAAATCCGCGAAGCTCTCGCGGTCGGCGGGGCGTTTCAGTGTGAGGTACAACCGCAGATCCCGGACGACTTGATCCAGCACGATGTATGAGCGCATCAGTTCGACCCAGTCATCGGCGTCGAGCAGCGCGCCCTGCCGGATCGGGCCCCGCGTGTCTGATGCGCCCTCGCCGCGCCGGCCGGGCACGTCCACCCACACGTTCGCCTGGGCCCTGTAGACCGGACGCATCACACGAGTCGCCGCGAAGGCGCCGCCGAGTCCCAGCACGACCATCAGCACCACGACCCACTTGAACCGGAGCAGCGCGCTCCAGATGCGACGCCAGTCAGGACCGGAATCTTCCTCTGGGATGGCGGCCATCTGCGGCGGACTAGCCCGCCGGAGGAAGGGAGGCGAGGACTCAGGACGGATCGCGGGAAGAGGCCTGGAATTCATCAGGAGCCCAAGGAGGCAAGAGCTGTACCGCTCACTGATTCATCGGCAAGTGCTCGGCGGCGTCGCATTGCTCCTACAGAGCGGTGGGTACGCCATGTGGCGTTGATGCTTCACACGCCTCGTAAACGGCACAACGCTTGCGACTTACGCGGGCATGACATTGCCTCAGTTCCGCCCATTGCCATGGAGTGTGAGGGTCGAATCCCCAGAGTGGCGCGACGGCGCGCGGCGCCTGCTCAACGTCGTCATCGCGTTGCTGGGGTTGGTGGTGGCCTTCGTACCGATGCTCGTCATCGCGCTGCTGATCAAGCTGACGTCGCGTGGCCCGGTGCTGTTTGCGCAGCGGCGCGTGGGGCTCGATCGCCGCGCCCCGGGCAACGAGGGTGGCAACTGGCGCCGACATGCCGACGACGGCGGACTGACGTTCACCATGTACAAATTCCGAACGATGCACGTGGATAACGGGCAACCGGGGGAGCGCGAGGTTTGGGCGAAGCCGGACGATCCCCGGGTGACCAGCGTGGGACGCGTGCTGCGCAAGCTCCGCCTCGACGAGCTGCCCCAGCTCTGGAACGTGCTGGTCGGCGAGATGAACATTGTGGGGCCGCGTCCCGAGCAGCCGACGATCTTTGCCTCGCTCCGCGAGCAAATCGAGGAGTATCCCAGCCGCCAAAAGGTCTTGCCGGGGATCACCGGCTGGGCACAAGTCAACCTGGCCTACGACAGCAGTGTGGATGACGTGCGCGAGAAGCTCAGTTACGATCTCGAGTACATCCAACAGCGCTCGGCGCTCGAAGATTTGAAGATCATGCTGCTCACGCCGGCGGTGATGCTGGGACGCCGCCACGGCTGGTAGCGCGTCGAGCTGAGCTCACCACTCGCCTTCCAGACGGCTCAACAACGCGTTGCCGCTCAGGATAGCATCGAGGATTTCCGAATCCTTAGTATGGACTAGGGTCCAGTAGTCGGCCTGCCGGAAATAGCAGTGCCGCGTGGACATCTCGCGCACCATACTCGGCTCCAGCCGGCCCGCCACCATCGTTGCTCCGGTACTCCACGCGTCCAACAGGAGCGCGTCAAACACCGGCGCGCGGGCGTCCTTTCTCGCCACGAGCTGCAACACCTCGGCCAGGCCGCCCGGCTCGATGCGATAGAAAAACCAGCCCACCGGTTCTTGGTGCGCATCGCGCACGAGCCGGCGACGTAAGACGCGCTGCGGGTCCATCTGCTGCGCCAACCCCAACAACCACGCAAGCCATCGCTCGTCGTATTCCGGCTGCAGGGCGCGACTCGGCAGCAAGTCCGGCAGGCGTTTCGCCGCCACGTCGAGCGGGAGGTCACCTACCGAATACCCGTCGCGTGCGAAGTGAGATCGCGCCGCGGAGGGGCCCCAGCGAGCCAGCGCCGTGTCGGCGATCGCAGCCAGCGGCCGAAGACTCTGCGTGACCAGCGTGGGTGTGCCGCGTGCCCGCATCCACGATAACGCGTAGCGCGCCGGCCGCACCGGCCGTTGCCACTTCATGCTGTACAGCAGGATCGTGGCGGCGCCTCCAAGGGCCTCGAAGATCCGGCGGGCGGCGTCGTTGCTGATGTCGGAGAACAGCAGGTCTTGCGGCCCGGCGAGGACGTGACGCACCAGCCGGCTGGCCACGAGCGGCGCGGCGGTGGGCGCCGCCATCAGCTTTGTAGCGGCGATCAAGCGCAGGCGACGCCCGCGAAACTGAAGCCGCTTCGGCTGCACGCCGATGAATCCGTCAATGGAGCCGGTGTCATTGACATGCACCAGAGACGGCAGGTCCTCGTCGTACCACGGATTCTCGAAGAACACGCGCTCGAAGTACGTGTCGAGCGGGATGCCCGGAGGAGCGTGGTGGCCATTCCGTGCAAACGCCCAGCGAAACAACTCCAGCACCGGGGGGATGTCGTCCCGTTGAAACGGCCGAATCAGGTCCACGCGCCCTGTCTCTGTTCTCCACGCAGGGCGGCAACGTCGTGTTTGCCGCTGGGCAGCCGCGGCAACGCGTCGCGCACCTCGTAGCGCGCCGGTTGCATATGCCGGGGAAGCTCGACGCCGACGTACGCCCGCAGACGGTCGAGCGAGCCGCCCCCCCCGCCGGCGAGCACGACGAAAGCGACGATGCGCTCGCCACGCGCGTCGTCGGGCTCGGAGGTGATGATGCACTCCGCCACCTCGCCCGAGGCATACAACACCGTGCCGATCTCATCGGGGCTGACGCGATAGCCCAACGTCTTGATCATCCGCTGCGAGCGACCGACGAAGTACAACCAGCCGTCGGCATCCTGACGCACCAGATCGCCCGAGAACACGACACGCTCCGCGTCGGGGGTGCCCGACGCGCGGAGCGGGTGGGGGCGGAAGACCCGCGCCGTTTCTTCCGGATCGTTCCAGTACCCGAGGGTTACCGTCGGCCCGCGATGGACCAGCTCGCCGACCTCGCCGGGCTCGCACGGCGTGAGATCATCCCGGAGCACGAGCACCTCGGCACCGGGGATTGCCCGGCCCATGGAATCGGGCCGCCGATCGACTTCCTCCGGCGGCAAGAACGTACTCCGCAACACCTCGGTCAACCCGTACATCAGGAAGAGTCGGGCCCGAGGTTGCGCGCGACGGAGCGCGCGCACCACCGGCACGGGGAGGTGGCCACCCGCGTTGGTGACGATGCGCAGTCTCTCGAGCGGCTCGTCGCGGAATGACGGCACATTCAAGAGCTGCTGCCACAACGGGGGCACTGCCGCCAAGACGCTGACCTGCTGCGCGCGCATGTCGGCCACGAGCTGCGAAGCCAGCGGCGAGCGCGCCACGACAAGTGCGGCACCACTGCCGACGGCGCAGAGCACCTGACTCATGCCGTAGACGAAGCTGAACGGCAGCACGCTGGCGATACGATCCGTCGCTGTGATGCCGAGATACCCGATGACCGTCTCGGCGGCCGCGAGGAGATTGGCATGCGTGACCGTCACGCCTTTGGGCAGGCCCGTCGAGCCAGACGTGAAAACGATCTGCGCCGGGTCCATGCCGATTTGGGGCACCGGGGTGAAGGTGATGGGGAGCAGGTCCTCGAGTGCGGACGCCAACAGGAGGTGAGCCCGCGTCTCGAGCCGGCGCGGTTGTCGCGCCAGCAGATCCTCGGACGTGATCAGCGTGGTCACCCCCGCTGCTTCCAGGATGTGTTCGACCTGGCGCGGTCGCAGCGATTCGTTGATGACCACCGCGATGCCGCCCGCGGCAGTCACTCCGAAAAACGCGGCCATGGCGTCGGTGCCGCCGTCGAGGAAGATCCCGACCCGATCGTGGGCCTTGAAGCCAGACGCCGTCAGCGCCGCGCCGATGGCCGCAGCACGACGCCGCAGGACGGCATAGTCAGTGACCCGCTCCCCCTCGATCACTGCGGGGAGCGCACCCCGAGCACCCGCCGTCTTCCACAACAAGTGGGCGATATTGGAGATCAGAAGTACCTCCATCACACCCGCACAGCATCAGCCGTACCACGCCAAGCCCGAGTCTTTGTCTACATCTGGCTGTTGCGTCGACGCACCACCTGACGCGGAGCACGGCGGGCCGCCTGCACCAGTCCTGCGGCGCCATCCTTGCATAGCTGGCGCCGAGCGAGGCGTCATAACCCTGCGAGGACCAAGGTGAGTCTGGCGAACGACCTGCACCTCAATCCGGCCGAGGAAACGGAGCGGATCGCCGCCACGCTGCGCCAGCAACTCGGCGAGTCGTTGAATCGGCGTGGGCTGGTGGTGGGCATGAGCGGCGGCATTGACAGCTCCGTGTGCGCAGCGCTCGCGGTGCGAGCCGTGGGAGCCGCCCACGTATTCGGCCTGCTGATGCCCGAACAGGACTCGGATCAGAGCAGTCTCGGACTCGCCGCCCGCTGGGCGGATGCGCTGGGCATCTCCTACGCGATCGAAGAAATCACAGAGATCCTCGTCGCGGTCGGGTGCTACCGGCGGCGCAACGCCGCGATCCGCCGCGTGGTACCCGACTTCCAGGACAACTGGCGCTTCAAGGTGGTATTGCCGGGAGGCCGGCTCGATTCCGATCGATTGAATGTGTCTTACCTAGCGATCGAAGTCCCGTCCTCCAGTGAGGTTCGCCAGGTCCGCCTGCCACCAGCCGAGTATCGGGAGATCGTCGCGGCGACGAACTTCAAGCAGCGCGTTCGCACGATGCTCGAGTATTACCATGCCGATCGGCTCCACTACGCGGTGGTCGGCACACCCAACCGGCTGGAATACGACCAAGGATTCTTCGTCAAAGGCGGTGACGGTCTCGCCGACGTAAAACCCATTGCCCATCTGTACAAGACACAGGTTTATGAGCTCGCCGAGTTCCTCGGCGTCCCCGCGGAGATTCGGTCCCGCGCCCCGACGACCGACACGTACTCTTTGCCGCAAACGCAGGAGGAGTTCTACTTCTCCCTGCCGACCGCCACGCTCGATCTGGTCCTGTACGCGCACAACCTCGGCCTGAATCCCGCTGCCGTGGCCGCAGAGCTGGGGCGGACGCCTGACCAAGCGGCGCGCGCGCTGCGCGACGTCGATCAGAAGCGCGCGGCAACGAAATACCTCCACCTCCCACCCCTACTCGTCGAGCCTGTCCTCGAGCGGGAGCCGGTCTGATGTGCGGGCTCGCGGGCGTCGCGCGTCGCGAGCCGCGCGGCGTGGCGACCGAGATGCTCGATCGCATGGCCGCGGCGCTGCGGCACCGTGGCCCGGACGGGTCCGGGCGTTACGCGGATGCGCAGGTCGGTCTCGCGCACGTGCGCCTGAGCATCATCGACATCGCCGGCGGTGCGCAACCACTCGGCAACGAAGACGGCTCCGTGCTGATCGTCTACAACGGCGAGGTCTACAACTATCTCGAGCTGCAACGCGAGCTGGTCGCGGCCGGCCATCGGTTCCGCACGCGCTGCGATACCGAGGTGCTCGTCCACGCGTATGAGCAGTGGGGCACCGGCATGCTCGGCCGCCTGAACGGCCAGTTTGCGTTCGCGATTTACGATCGCCGCGCGGGAACGGTCTTGCTCGCGCGCGACCGCTTCGGCGTGCGCCCGCTGTTCTACACCATCACGCACGGCGACCTGTGGTTCGCCTCCGAAGCGAAGGCCCTGTTCGCGAGCGGCGAGGTGGAGGCCGAGCTCGACCCGGTGGGACTCGACCAGGTGTTTACGTTCTGGGCGGCCCGCCCACCGCGGACCGTGTTCCGCGGCGTGTACTCGCTCGAGCCGGGGACTTTCGCGGTGTGGCGCCAGGGCGTGCTGCGTCATGATCGCTTCTACCAGCTCGATTATCCGGAGGCCAGCGAGGAGCCGTCCAATGCGCTGCCGACGCTCGGGGGGCTGCTCGACAGCAGCGTCGCGCTACGGCTGCGCTCTGACGTCCCCGTCGGCGGATACCTGAGTGGCGGCCTCGATTCGTCGATTACCTGCGCGCTCGCGGCCCGCGGATCGCCGTTCTCGCTACGGACGTTTTCTGTCACATTCGACGATCCGCGACTCGATGAACGGGAGTTTCAGCAGCTCGTGGCTCGGCAGCTCCAGAGCAGTCACCACATCCAGGCCATCGGTTCCCATGAGGTCGCCGCAGTCTTTCCGGAGGTCGTGCGTCACGCCGAGACGCCGCTCGTGCGCACTGCTCCCGCCCCGATGTATCTGCTCGCCCGGCTCGCGCGCGAGCACGACATCAAGGTCGTCCTCACAGGGGAGGGATCGGACGAGTTGTTCCTCGGCTACGACCTGTTCAAAGAGACGGCGCTGCGGTTGTTTTGTCTCCGCCAACCGCAATCGCAGCGGCGGCCTCGCCTGTTCGATCGGCTGTATCCATATCTCGATCCTCGTGGCCGCCGCGGTGACTTCTGGCGCCGCTCGTTTCTCGATGCCGGCTCGCCGGACGACCCCCTGTTCTCGCATCTGCCGCGGTTCCTCCTCACCGCACGGATCAAGGACTTTTACTCGGGCGACCTCCGCACCACGCTCGCCGGAAGCGCCCCGCTCGACGAGCTGCGCGCAAGCCTGCCGCGTCAGTTCGCCACGTGGTCGCCGCTCAACCGTGCTGCATATCTCGAGATGGTCACGCTCCTGTCCCCGTATCTCTTGAGCGCACAGGGCGACCGCATGTCGCTAGCGCACGGTGTGGAGGCGCGCTACCCGTTCCTCGATCATCGCGTCTTTGAGTTCGCGGCACGCCTGCCCGCACAGAGCAAGCTCCGCGGTTTGCGCGAAAAGGCTGTGCTGCGCCGCTGGGCCCGGAACGTGGTGCCTCCAGCCGTGCAGCAGCGGCCCAAACAGCCGTATCGCGCGCCCGATGTCCCCGCCTTCTTCACGCCGGCACCGCCGGATTACGTGGAAGAGCTACTGGAGCAGCGCAGCGTCGCGCGGACCGGCCTGTTCGAGCCGGCAGCGG
>WNGQ01013146.1_pt1 | contig 14429 bp, 13 predicted proteins | sample 5407661 | NCBI WGS metagenome assembly WNGQ01 (sample SAMN13153382, study PRJNA577476) | soil metagenome | isolation source: 60 cm soil or saprolite under Garry oak tree replicate 2 | place: USA:California | collected 2016-06-15 | reverse complement strand
CCGAAAACCTTGAACGACCGCGCTCGCGGGGATTAGGGACGAAACGCTCACTGGCCCTGAGAGAATTTGCCCTGGGGATCGAGGCGCTGGAGCGTTTCGTTCGCGACGAACCCCTGCGCCGTGTCCACGAGTGCGTCTTCGGTGTATTGGCGCTTGAGAGTGAGCCGGTTGATCCGCGCCTGTGAAGGCCCCTATAGCAGTCAAACACCACGCCGGATGATGCTTGCAAAGGGTGGTCAGTCCAAATGGGCCAAAAACAGGTCTTTCAGTGCTGCTTTTCTGCGTATTCCGTCAGGTAAAATGTTACCTGACGGAATACGGGCACTTGTCAACTCTGTTGAGTTGCTGTACTGTATAGACAGAAAAGACAGAATAGTTTCCGTATGAACAAGGAGTAAGTGTCTATGTCTGCTAAGCCGCAGACAACGACCCAAAAGGTAAACCCACCGGCGCAAGGCACCCTTGGCGCTGGTGAAGAGGCCATCGTTGTTGACAATTTGAGCAAAAGTTACGGCTCTCGCCGAGTCGTTGATCAACTAACCATTACCGTTCATAGAGGTGAGGTCTTCGCTCTGCTGGGACCGAATGGTGCTGGCAAAACAACAACAGTTGAAACGCTTGAGGGCTACCGCGTTCCTGACCAGGGCAGCGTTCGAGTCCTGGGACGGAACCCAATTCGCGAAGCACAAGCGCTGAAGCCTTACATAGGTATTATGTTGCAACAGGACGGGCTTTACCCCGGCTTGACAGCCCGCGAGGTGTTGCGTCTTTTTGCCGGTTACTTCCGGCATCCGCAAAATATCGACGAACTGTTGGAACGTGTTGGCCTCACTGCCGCCACAAAGACTCGTTGCCGCCGCCTATCTGGCGGTCAGAAACGTCGTTTAGCGCTGGCAGTCGCCCTGGTCGGCAACCCTATACTTGTCTTTCTGGACGAGCCAACAGCTGGTATGGATCCCCAAGCGCGTTTGGCTACGTGGGAGATTATACGCGACCTCAAGCGACAAGGCGCGACGGTATTGCTAACCACTCACCTGATGGACGAAGCTGAGCGTTTGGCAGACCGTGTCGCCATTATCGATCATGGGAGGCTGATCGCCCTGGATACACCCGCCCAAATGACGGGTGTGCAAAATGCTACAATCGTGCGTTTCGTTGCCCCAAGCGGCCTAGATTGCGCAACATTAGCCGCCCTGCCCTCTGCAAACAGAGCTGAAGAGATACGACCTGGAAGCTATCTGATTGAGACAGAGACGGTTCCGGCACTGCTGGCAGAGTTGACAGCATGGTTACGTGACAACAACATTACACTTTCTGAACTACGTGTCGGTCACGGTTCACTTGAAGAACTGTTTCTGCGCCTGACGGGTGGAGAGGTACGAGACTAATAATGGCTACAGAGTTACTTGATCAGCATACAGGAGAGAGCAATGAAGCAGCCCCTCTCGTGCGCCAAATACTGATACAGTCAAAATTTGAGCTGTTGCTCACATTGCGCCGCGGTGAGAACATTTTGATTACGTTAATTGTTCCGGTGGTGCTACTCATTTTCTTTGCGTCGCTCACTATCGTTCCTGCAATCAATGGGCATGCAGTTAACTTTCTTCTTCCAGGCATACTGGCGCTGGCTGTAATGGCTGCTGGTATGGTGAACCTGGGTATTGCAACTGCCTATGAACGGTACTATGGGGTGCTGAAACGGCTTGGTGGATCTCCATTGCCCCGCAGCGGGCTTATCATAGCCAAGATCATCTCCGTCCTTGTGCTGGAAGTAGTTCAGGTGATACTCCTTGTAGGGGTCGCGATGATTCTTTATGGCTGGCAGCTCGCGGGATCGCCCCTGCTGGTCCTGTTGGTGATGGTGCTTGGAACCGTTACGTTTGCCGCCATTGGCCTGGCTATGGCGGGTGCCTTACGTGCTGAGATAACGCTAGCAGGGGCAAATGCGCTCTTTCTACTTTTCGTGCTTCTAGGAGGGGGAATCTTACCACTTAGCCATCTTCCCGCTCCAGTTGCAGCCATTGCTCAGCTTCTCCCTGCCGCAGCTCTTACTCAGGCATTACAAGCAACAATGAGCAGCGGCGCAACATTTCCAGGTTTTGCATTACTGGTGTTATCAGTATGGGCCGCTTTAGTGCTTCTCATTGCGATAAGAACGTTCCAGTGGGAGTAACACTTAAATGGAGGTAGAACAGGCAAAATGTTTTCTCAGCTGGTATAATGGCGCGAGTCTTGCAAGGTGGGCAGGTCTGCGGTGGCGATCATGTTGAAATTGCTGACCATACCCATTGATCAGGACAGGTATAATCGAGCACGGCCAGTCTCCCTCGATGCTCTGGCAGGCTGATAATGAACTGCGGGACATGGGACTGTTGAAGTTGATTATTAGCGTCAGGTATGAGAACAGCGATACCATCCGTCGTCTGCACATGCGAGATCATCTCATTGAACGTAGCAACCTGGTCGATGATGATTTTCACGCTGAAGCTCGCGATCGCAGTCTGATTATCGAAACCTAAAAAGCGTGGAATGATCGTATCGCTGGCATTGCGGTAAGGATCATGAAAGGTGAAATCTGTTTTATACGGATTATCAGCAGAAGCCATAGCAAAAGCGAAAGCCTCACTACAAAGAGAATACTTATAGGCGCTATGAGGTATCCTGACCAGGTGCGATCTATTTGCTAGCGGTTTGGTGGACGTTACATGGTCACGGATTACGAGAAGGCTGACCACAACAACAATCAACGCGAGCGAAAGCAGAAACCAGCGTTTCATCGATACACCCTCCTCCGGACTCGAAGTACATTCAACACGAGATATGGTGCCAGGAAGAAAAGCTTCTGTCACATCTCGTAGTGCGAATCTACAAAAGATTGTTGTGGATCGAAAGACCCGGTTTCCTTCGAATGTAGCTACAAACATGCACTACGAGAAAAATCGGAGATCCCTATGTTTGATTACGCATGGTGGTTAGAGTGGGCTCCTCATCCAGCAGCGTGCCAGATTCTTCTGGCTCTTCTGCCCACGCCTGTTGCAGTTGTAGCAAGGTGATCAGGAATATAATGAGGATAATAACATGTAACGCCGTACACCAGGTACAGATAGTATGGAGACGAACAATTTCCGCATAGACCAGGTAGAGGACAGCCAGCAATCCCGCGAGGGACCAGATGAATTGTAAAGCATTGATCCAGCGTCGCTGCGCTATAAAACGCCAGCCTATTATTGCTAAAGCAGCACTGGCCAGGCACCAGCATAGTCCAGGAATAGTAATTGGGATAGTCGTACCTGGCACAACGGAGTAACTGCTTGCGAGTACAAGGCCACAGTCAACTACTCCATGACTGGAACAGATGAGAGGAACATTTTCATAATGGACAGTTGTCAGGTAAACAGTAATGGCGATTCCTGCCAAAGAAAGTAGCAGGATTATTATCTGTCCGACTGAACGTTGCAACAGTTTCACGTATGCCTCTGTAGAATAATTGTCAATAATAGCATACCTTTGCGGAGTGCTCAGTGTCAATATTGCTTGTTTCGACTATTTCAGACAAGTTTGAGTCGAGGCGGCTCACTGTATCAGGTGTATCAGGTGTTTCAGGTGTTTCAGGTGTGTCAGACAAGTTTGAGTCGAGGCGGCTCACTGTTTAGGTGTTTCAGGTGTTTCAGGTGTGTCAGACAAGTTTCATCTGGTAGGATGGAGAGTCTTTATGTTGATACTTTGAGCTATCGGTAAGTCGTGGCAGAATAGAAAGGCGGGAGCGCCTTGATGAGACGCTCCCGCGCTTTTGATTACTGCATTAAACAGGGCTGACGCTTTCAGAGAAGTGACAGGCAGCGTAATGTTCATGCCCCTCCTTTGCCTCAAAGGGAGGTTCCACCTCGCGACAAATTTGCTGTGCCATAGGACAACGCGTATGAAAACGACATCCAGTAGGAATATTAATTGGACTCGGTAAATCGCCCGACAGGATGATACGCTGCCGGCGCTTCTCAATTTTTGGATCAGGAATAGGCACGGCTGAAAGCAAAGCCTGGGTATAGGGATGTTTTGGAGCAGCGTAGAGTTCGTCACGATCGGACAGTTCGACGATTTTTCCCAGGTACATCACCGCAATACGATCGGCCACATGGCGCACAACACTGAGATCATGCGAGACGAAGAGGTATGTCAAGTTGAACTGCTGCTGTAGCTGTTGCAGCAAGTTAAGCACCTGAGCGCGAATTGAGACATCCAGCGCCGAAACAGGCTCATCTGCAATGATAAATTCCGGATTAATCGACAGCGCGCGTGCTACCGCGATACGCTGCCGCTGACCGCCACTAAATTCGTGTGGATAGCGATCAATGTACTCAGGACGCAGACCAACAACACGTAAAAGCTCAGCCGTTCTCTCACGAATTTCTGTGCTAGAAGCGACCTTATAGATATGCATAGGTTCAACAATGAGCGATCCAATCGTGTAACGCGGATTCAGCGAAGCAAAAGGGTCCTGAAAAATCATCTGCACACGTTGGCGTGCCTGCCGCAATTCCTCGCCACCCATAGTAGCCAGGTCCTTTTCGCCAAACATAATTTGGCCGGCAGTAGGTTTATAAAGTCGCACGATGGCACGGCCAATGGTCGTTTTACCGGAACCACTTTCACCTACAAGCCCCAGCGTCTGCCCGCGCTCAATGCTAAAACTGACGCCATCGACCGCGCGCACGTAGCCAACAACTCGTTGCAATATAATGCCTTGCGTCAAGGGGAAATACATCTTGAGGTCGCGGACATCAACCAGTGTTTTACTCGATACAGCAGTTTCTGCCATCTACATTTCCTCCCTTACAGGTTGAGTACTCGCTGATTGAGATGTCGTGGCAGCAAGTACTTTCTCTATTCTGGTCTGACGTCGCTTCTCTGCGTAGGCTTGCTGCTGCGGGTCAGTCACGTCAACCCAACAGGCCTTTAAGTGGGCGGAGTGACCTGGAAGCGCCTCAAGCGGCGGCATCGTACGACAAATAGCATGTGCGAAGGCGCAACGAGGCATGAAAGGACAACCTGGCGGAGGTTTCAACAGGTCAGGGGGGGCGCCTTCGATAGTCCTTAGTTGGGAGTGGCGTTCCTCATCCAGGCGAGGTACCGATGAGAGCAGGCCCAGGGTATAGGGATGGCGAGGATTGGCAAATAGCTCATCCGTAGTTGCCGTTTCGACCACTTTGCCAGCATACATCACCGCCACCCGGTCGGTCATACCGGCAACTACACCGAGGTCATGTGTAATAATAATAACCGCTGTCCCAAACTCATTGCAAACTCCACTTATTAATTCAAGAATCTGCGCCTGTACAGTCACGTCCAGCGCAGTAGTTGGCTCGTCCGCTATGAGCAGTTTAGGATTACACGCCAGGGCGATGGCAATCATCACACGCTGGCGCATCCCTCCACTAAACTGGTGGGGATAAGAATTAATACGTTGAGCAGCGGCAGGGATACCAACCTGCTCAAGCAATGAGATGGCCCGTCGTTGAGATTCGTCACTACTCAATTTCAAATGGATACGTAACGCTTCTCCAATTTGTTTGCCCACAGTCATGGTCGGGTTAAGGCATGTCATGGGGTCCTGAAAGATCATACCGATCTTGCCCCCGCGTATCTTCTGCATCGCACTTTCAGGTAGATCAAGAAGATCCTGGTCCTCAAATAACACGCTGCCGCCAGCCATTTCCGCTGGTGGTTGGGGAAGGAGGCGCATGATCGAGAGGGCAGTGACGCTCTTGCCGCACCCGCTCTCACCTACCACGCCTAGTTTCTCACCTGGTTTGATGGCAAAACTTACACCATCGACTGCGCGCACTTTCCCAGCTTTTACCTTAAAGTAAGTTTTTAGATCCTGAACCTCAAGCAGATACTCTCCCAAAATCGTAGCCCCTTTACAAGCTATGTACCTAACGTTCCGTCATGTAGGGATCAAGGGCATCGCGCAGGCCATCGCCCACCAGGTTAAAGCTGAGCACGGTTAAGAAGATGAGCAGGCCTGGAATGAGCACAAGTTTGGGATCAACATCAAAGAAGCCTTGGCCGTCACTGACCAAATTACCCCAGCTCGACGAGGGAGGCTGAATACCAAATCCGAAGTAGCTCATGACCGACTCCAGGATGATGTTTGCGCCGACCAACAATGTAGCGTTCACGATAATCGGCCCCGCTGCATTGGGCAGAACGTGACGAAACATCAAGCGGAAGTTCCGCGCCCCAATAGTACGAGCCGCCAGCACGAACTCTCGCTCCTTGAGGGACAAAAACTCCCCACGCACAAGACGCGCCGCATAAGTCCAGCCAAAGATGGCAATCAAGATAATGATACTCTTAGGCGTGTGATCGGTGAAAGAAGCCGAAAGGACGAAGAGGAGGAGGTAGAGTGGCACCGCCAGAACCACATCTGTAAAACGCATCAGAATGTTGTCAAAGACCCCACCATAGTAGCCAGCGAAAGATCCGATACCGACGCCAAAGATGATGGCCACCAGCATCGAGCTGAGGCCCACCAGCAGGGAGACCTGGCCACCCGCCATAACGCGAGCCATGTAGTCACGTCCTACAGTATCGGTTCCGAATGGATACTGTACAGATGGCCCGGCCAACGTTGCGGACGCACTGGATACATTGATAGTATCGGGGCTGTTATGCCCTGTAACCGTAGGACCTAAGAAACAGAAGAGAAATAGCAGGAGCAGGACTACTGCACCAACGATTGCAGTAAGGTTGCGTCGCCAGTTCCAGAAAAGGCTCGACTTCTTCCCGAGTTACATTGAGTTGATCTGATATATCCATAGATTTCTCCTCTTCCCGGAAGATATCCAATACTATGAGTAGCGAATGCGCGGATCCATCACAGCGTAGAGTATGTCTGCTATCAGATTAAACGCAATCACAAACACAGCCCCGAGCAGAAGCATCGCAAGCAACACCGGATAGTCACGAGCCTCAAGCGAGTCGATAAACAATTTCCCCATGCCAGGCCAGCCGAAAATCCCCTCTGTGATAGCAGCACCGCCAGCCACAGCCCCAAAGTCTATAGCTACGACCGTGATCAGAGGGATCACCGCATTACGGAGCGAATGACGTATCAGCACTGGCGCAGGGGCTACCCCTTTCGCACGGGCTGTGCGTATATAATCTTGCTTGATGACCTCAATCATACTGGATCGCATGTAGCGACTCCATCCAGCGATAAATGTAATAGCCAGGACTAACACCGGTAAGATGAGGTGACTCAAATGATCAAGAAACGCACCGAGAGGATCGAAGGTGTAGCCGAATGTCTGAGTTCCCGATGTCGGCAGCCAGTGCAACCAAACACCAAAAATATCTTGAGCGAGGAGGGCGAAGAGGAAAATAGGCATCGAAATGCCAAAGTAGGAGAGCGTCGTCAGGCTGTAGTCTACGACTGTCCTCTGGCGCACAGCAGAGAGCACTCCCACCGTAATTGCGATGATCAGAGCAAGTGTTAGCGCACAGAAAAACAACTCCAGTGTCACGGGAAAACGCCGGCTAAGAATGTCTGTCGCAGGCTCATTAGTAACAAACGAGAAGCCAAAGTCACCAACCAGGGCGCGTCCTAACCATTTGAAGTACTGAATAGGTACCGGATCATCCAGGCCAAAACGGGCACGCAAGGCAGCCCTGCCTGCTGCGTCCAGATGAGGATTGAATATTACTGCCTCCGGCCCACCCGGTATTGCATGGATTAAAGCGAACATGAAAACGGACACTAAAAAGAGTAAAGGGATAGCCTGTAGCAACCGTCTAATGATGTATCGCCCCATAAGAGCCTCCGACGAGCGTAAAATGAGGACAAGAAATATTGGGTATAGTGTACCATATTTCTATGCATTTGTGCCAACATCTGCCATATTACGTTTGGGCTTCAGTGGCGTTGGTCCTCGTAGGCATTCCTCGGCCTACCAATAGATAGACGCCAGAAGAGCTTCTACTGGCTGCCACGAAATAGGGAACAAATTGTCAACCACAATCATGCTTTTAGCAGATGTATGTGCAGCATATGCCCACCCAGGATAGAAAGAATGCCTCTGATTGGATAGCACTGATGCATACCCAACCAGAGGCTACCTTATTTACCTACCTACATGGACGTGCCTACACCCACTGGTTCATGTTATGACTCACTAGCACTTACCGCCGTCGCACCACCATGTCCAGACGTTCACCGTCTCCGAAGCACCCATTGGTCCAGGCGTATAGTTGTGTACGTTCAATTTTGCCATGGCAATATCCTGCGGAGCGTAATATGTGATAAACGGGAAGTCCGTCAGTTCGATCGCATGGATCTTATTGAAGGCATCCTGGCGCACTTTCGGATCAGTAGTCCCCAGTTCTTGAGCGAAAAGGGGGTCCATCGCGTGGTTACAGTAGAAGGAAAAATTCCCGCCACTATAAGTATTCGCAGCAGTAGGAATCTGGGTGCAAGAGAGTAGTGGGGAGTCATCAGCATCGTAGGTGAACGTGTTCTCGAACTCTGCAAGCTGATACTTATCAGTCTTACCTGTCGGCAGTACTGTGCCGAAGAAAGTACCGGCGGGATAGTTTTGAATGTTGAGCTTGATGCCAATAGCCTTCAAGTCTGACTGTATAATCAACTCATCAGCGGCGCGCCACGGATTATTGGCTGTAGTAGAGTACAAGAACTCCAGCCTCTGGCCGTTTTTCGAGCGCACCCCATCTGCGCCTTTCGTCCAGCCGTCCTGGTCGAGCAGGGTATTAGCGGCGGCTTGATCAAATGTCGGGCAGACAACATCCGCCTGGTATCCAGGATTAAACGAACTGGGATGATCCGTACAGAGTGGTGTTGCCGACCCACGCCGGGCAACTGTGATTAAGGCATTGTGGTCAATCGCCATCGACATCGCCTTACGGACATCCACGTTTTTCGCGAGGACGGGATCGTTTAAGTTGAAGTACATGGCTTCAAAGCCTGCAGAACCGGGAGTTTTCACGAGTTTATAGCTAGTAACCGCCTTATACGCTGCCGTATTCGACACATCCAGGAACCAGGCCGAATTGATTGAGCCAGCCTGGATATCTTTCAGAACAGTGTTCAGGTCAGGCACGATACGGAACACAATGCTATCGAGGTATGGCAAACCTTCCGATGCACGATAGTATTTCGGGTTTTTGACAACAGTGAAATGATCACCCGGTTTGCTATCACTCATTATGAATGGGCCGCTGGAAACGGACGGTTTCAGGCTCTCAGGGGACTTTAAGATCGACTCGGGTGCCATACTTGCGAATACGTGTTTGGGCAGCGGTGCAAAACCCGCATCCGTCCATATCGAGACAAACGGCTCGAAAGGCGAACGGAGGTGGAAGGTAATCGAAAGCTTGTCTGCGGAGACATCCGCCGATGTGATCAGGTTGTAGCCAACGGTACTATATGCACCAAATTTCTTATTATCCCAGAGCCTCCAGGTGAAATCGACATCGTCAGCGTTCAGTGGCTGGCCATCAGACCATACCAGGTTCGAGCGCAGCTTGATCGTCCAGTTCTTGAGATCAGCGGTGACGTCACCATTGGTAACACTAGGAATTTCTGTCGCCAGGCCAGGATGAACCACGCCCTGCGAGTCGCCGTAGAAGAGCGGGGCAAAAATGGACTGATCGACCAGGACTGCAAACGTTTCCGAAATGCCGTTGGGAATAAACGAATGAGGCTCCTCATACAGGTCGTCAATCCAGGTGCCTCCCTTCACTGGCGCACCAGTCGTGGGAGTTGTTGATGTAGTCGGCGTACCGGTCGCGCCACAGGCGCTGAGGATAAGCATCAACACCGCGACGATGGAAAAGGCAAACATCAGAGATCGCGATTGGGGTCTCTTGAGCATCATGTCCTCCTCTAAAAAATAACAAGATGTAATGTACAGGTTTATTCGCCATCGTGCGAGAACCGTTCCTGTTGAAAGGTCGAGTAGTCACCTCCTCATACTGTTTGAGTAGTCACCTCCTAAATACTGTTTAAAGAAATGGGCGCCAGGGTGAGAGCATCGGAATGTAGACGCCCTGAAACCAGCGTTATATTATATTACGTCAATGATTTGAAACATCTCACATAAATGTGACTAATGCTCTGCCATAAAAATTGAACTAGCAATGACCTTTGTCACACCACCACTCCCAGATGTTGACCGTCTCCGCAGCGCCCTCTGGGCCTGGGTTGTAGTTATGCACAGTGAGCTTATGCATACCTATATCGGATGGGCTGTACAGGACGATGAACGGATAATCCAGCAGATAAATCTGATGGATCTGATTGAAGACCTGCTGGCGCGCTAAAGGATCAGACATCTGCTGCTCTTGCAGGTACAGTTTATCCAGGTTGGGATTGCAATAGAAAGCAATGTTAAACCCGGCCGGAGGGAACTGATTACAAGCGAAAACTGACGAGTCATCAGCATCGTAGGTCAGCGAATTCTCGAACTCGGCGATGTCATATTTGCCTGCTGCCGCACCTGTGGCAAGTGAGGCATTGCCACCCGTCAGGAAGAACCCGTAGAACGTGCTGGCGGGATAGTTCTGTATTTCAAGCTTGATGCCAATCGCTTTGAAATTTTGCTGCAGGATCAACTCGTCCCCGGCGCGCCAGAGGTTGTTGGCTGTTGTAGAGTACTGAAAATCGAGTTTCTCTTTGCCTTTGTAACGATAGCCACCGGCGTCTTTCGATGTCCAGCCGTCCTGGTCCAACAACGCGTTGGCAGCGACAGGATCAAATTTCGGACAGGGAGCATCGCGCTGATAGCCTGGTTTGAGCGAAGCTGCATGGTCTGTACAAAGCGGCGATGCTTGTCCACTACGAGCAGTATCGATCAACGCCCGGTGGTTGATTGCCATCGCAATCGCCTGACGTACTGCTTGATCCTTACCCAGAATCGGATTGTGGAAGTTAAAGTATATCGCCTCGTAGTTAGTTGATAGGGGATTGGCTGTCAGCCTGTAGTTGGTCAGCCGCCGGTAGGCTTTCGTCTGTGCGACATCCAGGAACCATGAGGAATCAACTGTGCCCGCCTGGAGGTCCTTAAGAATGGTATTCTGGTTGGTGACGATGCGGAATATGACTTGATCAAGGTAGGGCAGGCCTTCAACTGCGCGATAGTAGTTGGAATTGCGCTTCACGGTGTAGTGGTCACCTGGTTTGCTATCAGCCATTATAAAAGGGCCACTGGTAACGGAAGGGTTCAGGTTATCGGGGGAAGAGAGAACCTTGTCGGGAGCCATGCTGCTGAAATGGTGAGCAGGCATAGGTGAATTCAGGCCATCCGCCCACGCAGAGAGGAATGGCTCGAACCCAGACTTCAGATAGAACGTGATGGTCAAGTTATCAGAAGAGACGTCCGCTGAAGTGATCAGGTTAAGACCTGTAGTATTGGCCGCGGCAAACTTGGGGTTGGTCCATAATCTCCAGGTAAAGTCTACGTCTCGCGCATCCAGTGGCTGACCATCGGACCACTTGAGACCGGGGCGCAGGTGGAATTTCCAGATCGTGAGATCGCTGTTAATGCCGCCATTGGCGGTCGTCGGGATTTCGGTCGCCAGACCGGGATGCAGGGTACCCTGAGCATCACCATAGAAAAGTGGCGCATAAATGGCCTGGTCGACCATATTCGCGAACGTCTGCGAAGAGCCATTCGGAATGAGAGAGGTAGGCTCTTCAAACAGGTCGTCGGTCCAGGTGCCACCTTTGACAGGCTTACCAGTAGTGGTTGCAGGCTCCACCGTGGAGGCAGCACAGGCGCAGAGGAACAGGATCAGCACTGCGACGATGGAAGAGGTAATCATCAGAGATCGCGATTGGGGTCTCTTGAGCATCATGTCCTCCTCGAAAAAATAACAAGATCTAAGGCACAGGTTTATTCTCATTTATGTGAGAACCGTTCCAGTTAAAAGGAAAAGTAGTCACATTCCACACTTTTTAAGAAAAGATGGGCATCAGGGTCAGGATATCGCATTTTGACGCCCTGATGCTAGTGCTATTTTATTATAAGGCATGGTTCAAATGTACTTGACGAGTATGGTATTATTTCGGATGAAGTCCCCGTAGCTCAGTGGATAGAGCATCGGTGCATCGGTCCTAAGTTTTCTTTTTTTCATAGTATGTGCTATACTATTCCCGTGCTGGCGTAGCTCAGTGGATAGAGCGCTTGCCTCCGGAGCAAGAAGTCGTGGGTTCGAGTCCCGCCGTCGGCGTTACATGTCGTAGTACTTTCTGGAACATCTATTCAACTGACTATTGACATTCTTCAATCTCTCCTGTTATGCTTGCAATGTTGAGAAAACGTCGGAGGGATTCGGGAAATGGCTTCTAATCAACCACCTTTTACCACTCATACACAACCACACTCAGATCATCATATTTCGCAGCAGCAGACATTACCACATGTAGCTGCAACCAGTTCACCACTGCCAATGCCGATTCCTGTAAGTCCCGCGGATTCAATGGTTATTTCACGACCATCCATCAAACGACGACTTCAGATTATTATCCCCATCGTAATACTCCTGCTCCTGGTACTGGTCATTTACTTCGTCTGGAAAGCCTCTACTGCTCCCAATCCTCTTTCATCGAATTCAAGTATCACTCAACAGAACTTTGGGAATAGCCCGGCATCAACAAGCTCAAATACGGCGGCAACAACCTCTACAGATAGCGGCAATATTCAGGTCTATATCGTGGGGGCTGTTACACATCCAGGAGTATATACTCTTCCGACAGGGGCGCGAGTCTACGCCTTGTTACAGGCAGCTGGCGGCCCGTTGCCCAAAGCAAACCTGGTCGCACTCAATCTAGCAGCGAAATTGACCGACGGAGAAGAAGTCTATGTGACATTGATAGGTGAAATACCGCCGACGTACCTGGGTGGAGTACCGGGTCCTGGCAATGGTACACCCAACAGCAATTCAACGGGCCAACTTGTTAATATTAACACGGCTAGCGCCGATGAGTTGCGAACAAACCTGCATATTAGCAGCACAACAGCACAAAACATCGTCAACTACAGGATACAACACGGTTCCTATTCGTCGATTGACCAATTACTACAAGTCGTGAGCAAATCAATTTATGACCGCATTAAGGACCTGGTCACGATTTCATGAGTTGCTGTTCCTGACCAACTTATCCGCAAACCTTTCAGGCGACAGCAAGCATAAACCAGTGAGTTATTCTATTTCCCCGTGAAAAGGTAGTCGTTAAAATCACATGGTAGAGAGTGAGAGTAGAGCGTTTGACCTGCGCGGCCTGGTACTGGTCGTTGTAATTGGGGCGTGGATTGCCGGTATCCTGCTCGGAAACTGGATTCCCTTGCCTGCACTGGCGCTGCTTGTTGCCGCTTTTATAGCACTTCTCTGTCTCATTTTGTACTGGCACAATTTTCAGGTGCGGATGGGTATTCTTATTATCATATTCCTGTTGCTTGGCGCCTGGCGATATACAATTTCTTCACCTGTTAACGATATCACGGCCATCTCAGCAAACGTCGGGGCAGGCACACTTGAAGTACGAGGAAGTGTCAGTGACGAACCAAAAGTGGAGGGGAAAATCCGCTTATTGCTCATTGCGGTCAGTAGTATCAGCAAAAACGGAGGCACATCCTGGCAAGATGCTCATGGACAACTGGAAGTGGAAACACTTGGCGGAGCAATAGAGAACCCTTACGGGGCTAATTATGGAGATGATGTTGAACTACGAGGTAAACTCCAGATGCCTCTGCCACATGCTCCACCGAATATTTTCGCCAGTATGATCTTTCCTCGTATCAGTGTAAGCGGAACGGGCGGAAACCCAATTATCGCTGCACTCTATCACCTGCGTGTAGTGCTGGCAACCATTATCGCCCAGTCGCTGCCACAACCGGAGGCAGCACTTTTAACCGCCATTGTGCTCGGGTTGCGTACTCCCGCGCTCAAACCTCTCATCCTAGCATTTAATGACACCGGCACCGCGCACTTGATCGTTCCATCAGGCTTTAAGGTAACCATCTTAGCAGGGTTAGTTCTCGCCTGTACAAGATGGTTTTATATGAAACCTGGCATTCAGACAAAGGCTATGTTACCTGCACAGAAGCGCAGGTACAACCGACGGCAATGGCTCGCGTCCGCGGCAGTAATAAGCAGTATCGCAACCTATACTATTCTCAGTGGCGGTGGGCCAGCGGCGCTACGCGCTGGCATTATGGGTGTGCTACTGGTACTCGCTCCACGCCTCGGAAGAATTTACAATGTCTATAATGCGCTAGCGGTGTGCGCATTCCTCCTGAGTATCTTCGATCCTTTCGTAATATGGGATGTGGGTTTTCAGCTCTCTTTCCTGGGAACGCTGGGCATCGTAATACTCACGCCGATCATACAGAAAGCGCTGAAAAGCCTCGAAC